>ERZ773359.5286-NODE-5286-length-12504-cov-18.061210_pt1 | contig 12504 bp, 9 predicted proteins | sample MGYA00374955_ERZ773359 | MGnify/ENA primary metagenome ERZ773359 (study PRJEB29098, sample SAMN04486028) | biogas fermenter metagenome | study: EMG produced TPA metagenomics assembly of the Biogas fermentation microbial communities from Germany - Plant 4 DNA1...
TCCTTCTCCTCAGGCTCGGTAGAGTCGATGGAGAAGGATTGCGCTGTACAGGGCCTATTTAAGTGTTAGCTTGTTTACGTCCGGGTGTCGTTAGGGTATGATTATTTCAACCACTGTTTCAGAATAGAACGTCTAGGTAAGGATGGTTGTGATGGGAGCTGAAATAGGTCTGGTTGCGCCTTATCCGGAGCTTGAGCATCTTGCACGGGAAGTATGTAAAGAGCTTGGTGAGAATGTAAATATCGTCCAGGGTGACCTGAGCGTCGGCTTGCAGGTGGCGCAGAAGATGCAATCTGAAGGAGTAGAGGTGATTGTCAGCAGGGGAGGGACAGCTCTTCTCATCAGTGAGGCTTTGGATATTCCTGTTGTCCCCATACAGGTTACCGGTTTCGATATTATTCGCACTTTGCACTTTGCACGTCAGTTTGGCGACAAAATCGGCGTTGTAGGCTTCAAAGAAGTTATCTACGGTACTGACACTCTTCAGGATATCTTGGGTGTTCCCCTTACTCTGATGTATATTGAGCGGGAGGAGGATGCGGAGGATATCATACGGACTGCTGTACAAAGCGGAGTAGGGGTGATTATCGGAGACGCTATCTCAGTGCGTATCGCTGAAAGATACGGTGCTAAAGGAGTGCTTGTAGAGTCAGGTAAAGAGGCCATCGTCAAGGCTATTGATGAAGCCAAGCATGTAGCATCGGTTCGGAAACTTGAACGTGAGAGGGCCGAAGAGTTTAAAGCGATCCTGGACTTCTCATACGAAGGCATTGTCAGTATTGACGAGGAGGGCATCATACGAGTTTTCAATCCCGCGGCTGAACGATTCTTAAGGGTCAAGGCATCTTACGCACTGGGTAAGCGAATTGTTGATGTTCTTCCCGACATCGGTCCTGACCTTGTTCGTGCACTACGCAAACCTGAACTGGATCGGATCCGAAACATCGCAGGCACAGTCGTAGTCAGTAATCGGGTTCCGATAACGCTTGGTGAAAATGTTGTCGGTGCTGTTATTACGTTCCAGGATGCGAGGAGGATTCAGCAGACAGAAAAAGAGGTCCGCCGCGAGCTCTATCTCAAAGGTCATGTGGCGAAACATACTTTTGCAGATCTCATTACCGAAAGCAGCAGTATGAAGCGGATGATTGCTCAGGCAACGCGGTTCGCTGCTACAGATTCCACTGTGTTGATTACGGGTGAGACAGGTACAGGAAAAGAACTCGTGGCTCAAGGGATACACAATTCCAGCAGTAGGCGGAAAGGCCCGTTTGTTGCGGTGAACTGCGCTGCTCTGCCTGCCAGTATACTCGAGAGCGAACTATTCGGTTATGAAGAGGGAGCATTTACAGGGTCTAGGAAGAGAGGAAAGCCCGGGCTCTTTGAACTTGCACACGGCGGTTCTATATTCTTAGATGAAATCGGGGACATGCCCCTTTCGATGCAAGCGAGACTCTTGCGAGTCCTTGAACAGAGGGAAGTCATGAGGCTCGGAGGGGAGCAAATGATACCCGTGGACATCCGGGTGATAGCTGCAACTCACCGAGACCTGAAGCGGTTAGTGAAAGAAGACGCGTTCAGGTCAGACCTTTACTACAGGCTCGACGTTTTGAACGTATCCATTCCTTCTTTGCGCGAGCGCAGAGAAGATATCGCCCCGCTTGCCTTGCATTTTGTGGAGTCATTCTGCAAGAGTGCGGGAGTTGCGCCGAAGCGCTTGGCACCCGAAGCCCTTGAAATCTTTCTGGATTATCAGTGGCCGGGCAATGTACGTGAGCTCAAAAACGTGTGTGAGCGCTTGGCTATAGGCGTTGAGAATGACGAAATAGGTGCTGATGACGTATCCGTCATTATCTGCGGGAGCGATGACGGCGAATCAACACCGGAGGACTGGGACGAAGATTTGATAACTGTGCCCATTCGAGGCGGAATGCGTCGTATTGAGGAGGAGATCATGCGCGAGGTTCTCCGAAAGGTGGACGGCGACAGAACTGAGGCTGCACGGTTGCTTGGAGTAAGCAGAACAACACTCTGGCGCAGGCTGGGCGGTTCCCAATAAGCCAACCTTATACACCAACCTATTAACGCATGGCCGTTGCATCTTGTGATGCAACTTGGAACAAATGTGGCGCTGATGTTCTGAGCCATGCGCTTTCCTTTGACTTCACTTTTTTCTTTAACCTCACCCAAAGACGGTTTTCGATGTATCAGACAAATCGCCCATATCGTTGGCACACAACTTGCAAGTTATGTATGGGCAAGACCATGACCGAATAAACACTGCTCCTTTCGCCTGATTGGGGCTGGCAGGGAGGTGAGCGGTCAGGACTTAGGCCTGATGAGAGGTATGTCCTGGCCAGGTTGTTGAAAGAGTTCAGCCGACTAGGAATCATTGCAGATGATCTAACAGGGGCGAATGACACAGGAGCTCAGTTTGCCAAATACGGACTGGCAACGGTAGTGAGTCTGGATGCCATAGCTGATGAACGTCTCTTCAGAGCCGCTGACGTTATCGTCGTCAACACGGACTCCAGGTTGAGTTCTCCGACAGAAGCGTATGATCGCGCCAAAACAGCTGCTGAGTTCCTCAAGGCTGTAGGTATTCGGTACCTATATAAGAAGGTTGACTCGGCACTGAGGGGAAATATCGGCTCAGAAGTGGACGCGGCGATGGATGTGTTCGGCTTTAAGGTCGCCTTTGTTGTGCCTGCGTTTCCAGCACACGGTCGAATCACCCTCAACGGGCACCAACTCCTCCAAAGCAAGCCTCTATGCGAAACTGAAATAGCCGCTGACCCGTTAAGTCCTGTTACTGAGTCTCATATCCCTACTCTCTTGGCTGCGCAGAGTAGAAGGCCTGTTGGCCATGTTGATAGGCGCACGGTGGCACTGGGAGTCAGTGCATTGCGACATACATTTGATTCCCTGATGTCCTCAGGAAAGGAGCTCATTGTAGTCGACGCTGTAACAGATAAAGACCTTAATGACATATCTCAGGCCATATCTGAGCTAGACTGTGACTCTTTATCAGTGGGATCTGCCGGGTTGGCATCTGAACTGCCCTCATCTTTGGCTTTGGTGCCACATGCCCCGGGGACCATACGGCATATGCCACACCGCGGCGTCATCGTTGTAAACGGGTCGATGAGCCGTGTCGCAAGGGAACAGGTGGAGCATGCACATCGCTGGTTGAACCTGGGTATAGTCAGAATCGACGTAGACCGCATCCTCCAAATGGAAGAACACGATTCTAAGAGTATAAAGGAATATGTTCAAGAGGCAACCACAGAGATACAAAAGGGATACGACATAGCCGTATGCCTGGGGGCCGGCTCACCGACTGCACAGGCAATGGAGCAAGATGAAGAATCCGCTATGGAACAGACAGAGATCAGCCGTAGGATCGCACATTATTTAGGCCTGGTTGTAGCTGAGATACTCAGATTGCACAGCCCCTTGGGTTTAGTCCTTACCGGCGGCGATACCGCACTGGCGGTCTGTAATAGCCTTGGTGCGTCTGGAATCGCGTTGAGCGGCGAGATAATGCCCGGAGTCCCGGTAGGTCATCTGATTGATGGTCGAAAGCCGGGGCTGACCGTTGTCACCAAGGCCGGAAGCTTCGGAGAAGCCGATACGATTTCCCGGGCTGTTCGATATCTTCATGGACTTGCAGTCAGAAGCACACCGGCTCAGTTGGAGGGATAGCCACGTGTCACACGCGAATAAAACGCCTCGGATACTGATAACTATGGGAGACCCGGCCGGGATCGGGCCTGAGATATGTGTTAAGGCGTTAGCTGATAGGGATGTTTACGGGGTCTGCCGCCCTGTAGTTGTAGGTGACGCTGCTGTTCTTCAGCGGGCTGTAGAAACAGCCGGTGCGCGAGTAGTCCTCAAGCCAATCGGCGATATTTCTCATGCCGTTTTCGAAACAGGTAACGTAGACGTCCTCGATCTGAAAAACGTCGATTTAGCATTAGTCGAGTGGGGCAAGGTGAGTGCTGCAGCCGGAAAGGCGGCTTTCGAGTATGTCCGGGCAGGCGTTGAGCTTGCAATGTCAGGCGCAGCAGATGCGATAGTGACCGGTCCTATTAACAAAGAAGCCATTAACATGGCAGGTTATCATTATGCAGGCCATACTGAGATACTAGCTGAGTTCACCGGTAGCCGCGACTATGCAATGATGTTGGTTGACGGTGGGCTACGAGTTGTGCACACCTCAACCCACGTGTCACTGCGCGAGGCCTGTGACCGCGTGAAAAGAGGTCGGGTGCTGATTGTGATTCAACTTGCTCATCAGGCTGCGAAGGACCTTGGGATCGCCTGCCCTAGAGTCGGAGTTGCAGGTCTCAACCCGCATGCAGGCGAGGGAGGTCTCTTTGGTACGGAGGAAATCGAAGAGATAATCCCTGCAATTGATGATGCCAGGGCCCTTGGGATAGATGCTGTCGGCCCGGTCCCGCCGGATTCACTGTTTGCAAAGGCAAGAGGCGGTCACTTTGACATAGTTGTGGCAATGTACCATGATCAAGGTCATATTCCCGTTAAGACAGTGGGATTTGAGCTTGACGAGGCAACCGGACTCGCGAAGGCAGTTAGAGGTGTTAACGTAACTCTTGGCCTCCCAATCGTGCGCACTTCGGTTGACCATGGTACAGCGTTTGAGATAGCAGGGACAGGTAAGGCAAACCATGAGAGCATGAAAGAGGCTGTCCTTATGGCAGTCTGCCTTGTTCAAGGACGCTTATCCGGTAGGTGATAATATGACGCGTACACCGTTTATATGCTGCAATCAAGTATACTTTGGCAATGGGGCTGTAAGCGATCTGGGGACCGTGGTACAAAGGTTTGGTGCCGGTCGGGTTCTTGTAGTCACAGACAGGGGAGTACGTAACGCCGGAATTCTTGGCGAACCTCTTTCCGCTCTGCAGAGATCCGGCATTGGTTATGCGGTGTTTGACGACATAAAGCCCGAACCTAACGAGGAAACCGTTGATGCCTTGGTTGCCTCTGTACGTGATGAGAAGATCGATGCTGTTGTGGGGATTGGTGGAGGCAGCGTATTGGACTGCGCCAAAGTGGCGGCAATCCTACTGTCTCACGGTGGTAGACTAAGGGACTACATTGGCCAGGGCAAAGTAGCAGGCTACTGCCTACCTCTAATCCTTGTTCCTACTACATCAGGCACAGGTTCTGAGTCAACGCCAAACGCATTGTTCATTGTGGACGGCGAAAAACAAGCAGTGATCAGCCCCTATCTGGTGCCGAAGGTCGCCGTTATAGACCCCGTGGTTACTGCGACTGCACCTCCACATGTCACAGCTGCAGCCGGAGTAGATGCCCTTGTGCATGCGTGCGAGTCTTTCACTTCGTTGAGGAGCACTTCGCTTACGGAAATGTATTCGCTGCGTGCGGCAGAACTCATTGCACGTTCAATCCGAACTGCCGTATGGCAGGGTATAGATATGGCAGCACGTGAGGATATGGCTCTTGGCAGCTATCTTGCGGGCATAGCCATAGCGAATGCGGGCACAGGGGCTGTTCACGCCCTTGCTTATCCGTTAGGGTCCAAATACGGCTTATCCCATGGGATTAGCAATTCGGTAATGTTTCTCTATGTTTCCGAAGCAAACATTCCTGCAGCTATACAAAAGTTTGCAATCCTTGCTCGTGCACTGGGCGCGAAAACTACAGACATGAGCCGGAGAGAGGCAGCTTATGCCTATGTAGATGAGATCATGTCAATCATACGCGATGTCGGTTTGCCATTGTCTTTGGCTGAGTTTGGGGTAGAACCTTCCGACATTCATGAACTAGTCACAGATGCGATGAAACAGACGCGTTTATTGAACAACAATCCGCGTGTCCTTGCACAAGAAGACATTGAGAAAATATACCGGCATGCGCTGTCAGGGGAGGGATGCCGACACTAACTACTAAGTGGTAAAATGCAGTTATTGTGACCCGGAGATAAATCACTTAAGTATAAGGAGGAGAAACTGACCATGCGTAAACTTGTTCGGGTGACCAGTCTTTGTTTGATGTTGGCGCTTCTTGTAGGTAGTATCAGCGTGTCAACTGCTGCTAACACCAGGCTATCGTTCTCCACTCAGGGTCTTGGTACAAGCATGTATGTGTATGCTTCGACTATTGCTCAGATCGCTGAAAAGTATCTACCGGCCGGCTACGCAATCGACATAGAGACTACAGGAGGCGGCATCAACGGACCCATGCTGGTGGGCGCTAAGAAGGCAGACATCGCTCTTGCCAATTCCGCCCCTGCAAACTGGGTAATGAACGGTGACATCCTTGGTAGACCTCCTGTACCCGGATTTCGGGCTATTGTCGGCGGAATGGACCGTCCTTTTGTTGTAGTTATCTTCACTGAGGACTTTGTCAGAAAGAGCGGGATCACAAGTCTTGAGGGAATAGCTGAGAAGAAATATCCGGTAAGAGTTGCTGTAAAGACCAAGGGCATGCTGGGCGAGGCCGCTGCTGACCAGATACTGGCTGCTGTAGGTGCATCTTATGACAACATCAAGTCCTGGGGCGGTTCAGTGGTTCATGCTGGCTCTCCGGAGATTGTCGCTATGCTTCGTGACAACAGAGCCGACCTTACAATTGACCACATCCCGGCGGGACAGGCATCTATAGGCGAGCTAAGCCTGACTGCAGACATCCGATTCATCCCAATCCCCGAGCACGTGCGTGATGAGCTCGTTAACCTGGGATGGGAGAAGACCATAATGCCGAAAGACACTTGGGCGAAACAACCCGAAGACACGCCGTCCTTGAGTTCCGGCGTTGTAGTGGTAGTGAGAGAAGATCTGCCTGACGACGTAACGTATGCACTGACCAAGGCAATATGCGAGAACAAACAGGCACTAGTTGAAGCGCATGCGTCCATTGAACCGTTCGAACCTGAGCTTGCCTGGATGCTTGAGAAGTGCGGCGTACCACTCCACCCAGCGGCAGAGAAATACTACAGAGACATGGGATATATGAAATAGTTGTCTAACAGGCTTTGGCGCTGAGCGAGCGCTCTGTCACAAAGGGTGCGAACTCAGCGCCTCGGTAGGCTACGGTTGGTCAGGCACCACAGTTAGGAGGATTACCAAATGCTCAAGAAGGATAAGATCTTCCCGTTCATAGTTGGTTTAGGTCTGATCGTGTTCCAGCTATACATGGCATTAGTGAGACCGTTTCACCCGCTGTTAGCGCGTTCAATACATCTTTGCTTTGCTCTTTCCTTGACGTTCTATTACAAGCCCTTCGGCGAAAAGACAAAGCGGTATGTTGACGTTGTCCTTCAGCTTGTGATCGCAGCCTGTGCACTTTACTTTATCATGGAGGCGCCCAGATTAGCAGTAAGATATCCATACGTCGATGACGTACTCCTTGTCGACAAGGCCTTGACAATTGTTCTCACGCTACTCGTGCTTGAGGCTGTCAGGAGAGTGGTAGGCGCAGGGCTTCTGGGAGTCGTCATAGCTTTCCTGGCTTATGCTGCTTTCGGCCCATACTTTCCGGGATGGCTTCGGTTTGGAGGCACAAGTCTTGAGTACTTCACAGAGCTCGCGACAATGACTGACCAGGGTATTTTTGGCTTGCCGTTAGGCGTCAGTGTCAATGAGGTCTTCTACTTCGTACTCTTTGGCGCGCTGTTTAACGTGAGCGGCGGCGGTCAGCTCTTCGTAGACCTAGGTTTGCGTACTACTCGCAACACTCGTGGAGGAGCTGCCAAAGCAGCGGTAGTCGGAAGCGGCCTTTTCGGTATGATCAGCGGCTCGGCGGTGGCTAACGTAGTCACAACCGGAGTGTTCACAATCCCGCTTATGAAGAAATCCGGATTCACGCCGGAGGAGGCGGGTTCAGTTGAGGCAGTGGTATCTACAGGTGGGCAGCTGGCACCTCCGATTATGGGGGCGGCTGCATTCATTATGGCTGAGATACTCGGCACCAGGTACCTGAATGTCGCCAAGGCTGCCATAGTTCCTGCGATTCTCTACTTCACGTCAGCATACCTAGTAGTCCACCTTCTTGCCACACGTAAGGATATAAAAGCGGATCCTGACATGATCGATACCGAGCCGGTTCTTCCTAGGCTCTATTTGCTGATCCCGGCAATACTGTTGGTTTACTTCATTGTCAGAGGCAACTCTCTCGTATATGCGTCTACACGGGCTATTCTTGCTATTCTGATCATCGGATTCATAAGTAAAAAGCATCGGATAACCTTGACATCGCTGATTGAGGCAATACTGAGCGCCAGCAAAGAAGCGGCAGGCTTGGCAATACCGATAGCTGCATCAGGGATAGTAATCGGCGTGGCAGTTCAGTCCGGTTTGGCCACTAAAGTATCGGGTTTACTCATGTCGATGGGTGCAGGTCAGTTGCTGTCTTCGCTCGTTGTGATCCTAATCGGATGTGTGATTCTTGGCATGGCACTTCCGACAGTGGCCTCGTACTCCGTTGGATCAATCCTGTTTGCTCCGTCCTTAATCAAACTAGGTGTGCTTCCGCTGGCTGCGCATATGTTTGTGTTCTACTTCTCGATCCTGGCGCAAATCACACCGCCTGTGTGCGTTGCTACGTTTGCCGCAGCAGGATTGGCCCATGCTAACTACTGGCATACAGGGGTAAAAGCATTTACTTTTGCGATTCCGTCTTTCCTTGTCCCCTTCGTTATGGTTTACCAGCCTGAGATCATGCTTGTAGGAAGCATCTACAACACACTGTTGTATTTCATAGCCATCTTGATCGGCGTGTATGCGATGGCTGCCGGAACAACTGGTTTCCTCTTTAGGCCTATCGAATCGAAAGCCATGCGTGCCGTGCTGATCGCTCTCGCGCTGGCAACGATTATACCTGAGAAGGTAAGCACGATAATCGGCGTCATCGGGTTTGCTTTGGTGTCGTTGTATGAATTCCGACAGAGTCGCCTCGCCAAGGCGAGGGAAGCGGTTACAGCTTAGCTTGGGGGAGGTAACGCTGAATGTATGATCTGGCATTTGATGTTCTGATTGTTGGTTCAGGCTTATCCGGTCTTGTTGCAGCTTGTAGGCTTGTTGAACTGGGAGTTCGGCGCGTAGCCGTAGCATCTCAGGGCGCGGGCGCAACACCGGTTATTGCAGCATTGAACGCATCGATTCAACCGAATAAATGGGGCGATACACCTCAGCAGCATATGCTCGATACTCTTACCATCGGCACCTTTGTGAATGATGAGGCACTGGTGAAGAGTATGTGCGATGATGCTCACAGGTGTGTCAACCTGGTAGAAAGCTGGGGAGTGGAGTTTGCCAGGGTAGACGGTGATTACTATCGCAGACATGCCTCAGGGTCAACATATCCGCGGTCTCTGTGCCAGACTTCTGAGATCATCGGTGTCCAGATGTATCGAGTGCTCAGGGAATGGCTGGAGGAGCGTGGAGTTACACTGATTTCGCGCGCGACGTGTACAGACTTGCTATGCGACGAAGGTGGAGTCACAGGAGCCAGACTCCTCATCGACGGTGCGCCACAAGTGATATCAGCTCCCATTGTGATTGCTGCCTGGGGCGGCGCAGGAAGCTTGTTACCGAACTCCACCTATCCTTTGGATGTAGATGGCAGAGGTATTTCAATTCTTGCCCGTGCCGGTGTCGAACTACGGGACCTGGAATTCATTGAGTTTGAGCCTATGGTATCACTTTCACCGGAAGGAGCGAAGGGCGAACCATGTCCCACAGCTATGCTGGGTGAAGGTGCATATCTACTTAACTCGAAGGGCGAGCGGTTTATGTTGAAGTTCAGGCCCCAAGGAGAAGCCGGAAGCCCGAAAACGCTTATGAACAGGGCAATATGGGAACAAGTCTCTTTAGGTAATGGTTCACCTAATGGAGGCGCTTTCGTAGACTTAAGGCACATTCCTTTGGAGGTTCTAAAAGGTTATCCTTGGTTTTATAACAGACTCATCAATGCAGGCCATGACCCCAAGAAGGAGCTCCTTGAAGTAGGTCCTGCTCCTCACAGCCATTCAGGTGGTGCTGTGGTTGACTCAGGGTATGCCACCCGGGTGGAAGGCCTGTATGCTGTTGGAGAGGCTTCAGGTGGCGTGCATGGCGCGTGTCGGCTAGCGGGCAACGCAGCTACACAGGCTTTGGTTTCAGGCATATTGGCAGCAGAGGCTATTGCAGCAAAAGGCGTGCGAAAAGCTAAGTCTCCTTACGTGTCAGCTGAGCTTAAGCTGAACCCTGATGCGAGGAAGGCAGGTCACGAATGGCTACAGGCATTGCTTGGTAGAGAGCTTGGTTCTATGAGGACGGAAGCCGGGTTGACTTCGGCCTTAGCGGATGTCGAGGAAAAGCTGGAAAGCGCTGAAGCAGAGCAGGATGACTTATTCACGCAGAAACTCGAGGCGGCACGTTTGATTCTTGTGAGTGCTCTTGCCCGTAAGGAATCACGAGGCGGCCATGTCAGGAAAGATTACCCTGAAGTCGATGAGGCGTTCAAAGGCTCGGTGTACGTGGAACAAGATGACACCGGGGCGGTAGAATACACATTCAGGAGATTATCCTAGGCAAGGATCCTGCGACTGGAGGCAACTAAGCGTGAGATTTAAAGGAAAGTGCGTCATTGTTACCGGGGCATCTCGCGGAATAGGGCGGGTTGCAGCGTTAGCTTTCGCCAAAGAAGACGCTGACCTGGTTGTCAACGGCACCAATGAGGCTCTTCTAAATCAACTGAAATCAGAGATAGAAGCGATGGGGCGAAAATGCATTGCCGTAGCAGGCGATGTCTCTTCTCCGGATACCGCAGACAGGCTTGTAGATGCAGCGGTTTGTGGCATCGGGAGACTGGATTGTCTCGTGAATAATGCAGGGTTTAACCAACGCACATCAACTTTTGAGCTGACGGTGGAGGAGTGGCAAAGAATGCTGGATGTTAACCTTACAGGAACCCTCCATTGCTGCCGGGCGGCAATTCCTGTGATGTGCAGGCAAGGTTATGGAAAGGTTGTCAATGTGGCATCATCTGCTTCAAAACAGCCTCATCCCAATGCTGCGCTGAGCTACGGGGCATCGAAGGCCGGGGTGCTGTATCTCACCAGGCATTTCGCACGAGAGTGTGCTCCTCACGGAGTGAATGTGAACGCGGTGTGTCCAGGTCCGATAGAAACTGACATGACTGCGCAGTGGACTCCGGAATACCGGGAAACAGTGATGCGGAAGGTTCCTCTGGGCCGTATAGGGAAGCCGGAGGAGGTTGCGGCTACCATCCTCTTCTTGTGTTCAGAAGAAGCAGGGTTCATTGTCGGTGAGGCGATAAACATCAACGGTGGCACTTTCATGGACTAGCGATTGGGAGGAGGTGTCGTGCAACATGCGGGATATACACGGAGCAATAGTTGCCCTGCTTACGCCAATGACTGAGACGGAAGAACTCAATGAAGCCGGGCTCAGAGCCTTAGTCAGACACGTAATGAACGGCGGTGTACATGGACTGTATGTGAATGGTACCACAGGTGAGTTCTACTCATTTGATCTGGGACAGAAGAGACGCAGTCTTGAGATAGTTATGGAGGAAAACGCAGGTAAGCTCCCGGTTATTGCAGGAGCCGCTGCCATCACCACCCGGATGGTAATAAAAGAAGTGAAGATGGCAGAGTCCATGGGTGCAGATGCAGTTACCGTACTGACGCCCATGTTTGTAGGGCCAAGTCAAGAAGAACTATACTTACATTACAAGGAGATCGCCGAAGCAACTGGTTTGCCGATTCTTGCATACAATAACCCCTCTAAGACGGCAATCAGTCTTGCACCTGATACAGTTCGTAGGCTTTCTGCTATCGAAAACATAATCGGGGTTAAAGACAGCAGTGGGGACATGAACTTAGTCGGAGAGTTTATTCGCCGAACTCCACGGGACAGATTCAAGGTCTTCATGGGACGAGATAACTTAATCCTCGCTGCGCTGACATATGGCGCATCAGGTGCTGTGGCTGCAACCGCCAACATTGCGCCGTCAACTGTTGCGGAAATCTACGAAGCTTTCAAGGCAGGGGATACGAAGAGAGCTCTTGATGCGCAAAACCGGCTGACCCAGCTCAGAAGTGTGTTTGCCCTGGGAACCTTCCCTGGAGTAGTCAAGGAAGCATTGAACTTAATCGGCATTGATGCAGGGCCTTCCGCGAAGCCTTTAAGAGGTTTATCGGAAGAGAAACGTAATCAGCTAAAAGATGTGCTTGTAGATCTAGGCTTGATTAGGTAACCGGTGCTCTGTGGGATTTCTTTCGCGGTCAGGCGGGAGCGCCTGACCCCACGTATGTACACATATTTATTAAAACAAATTGATTTGCAAAAAGTGAGTAAAGTTTTAGTGGGTACTGAGCAGAGCACTGGGTACCGTACCTGGTAGCCTGCGGCGGGATATCGTAAAGAACGCACTATAGAATCTATACTGGGCGTACCTGTAACATTTAAGCGCCGTTATTACAAGGATCTAAAGACAGGCAGTTATACGTTT
>ERZ773359.5288-NODE-5288-length-12499-cov-5.526037_pt1 | contig 12499 bp, 6 predicted proteins | sample MGYA00374955_ERZ773359 | MGnify/ENA primary metagenome ERZ773359 (study PRJEB29098, sample SAMN04486028) | biogas fermenter metagenome | study: EMG produced TPA metagenomics assembly of the Biogas fermentation microbial communities from Germany - Plant 4 DNA1...
GGTATTCCCGCTTCAATAAAAGCTTCCGTCATTGCATTTGCATGCTTTATTGAAGAGCAAAAAGCGATTGCCTTGTTTTTTCTGTAGCGATTATAGTACTTTAAAACCAGCTCAGCTCTTTTGGGTCTACTGAGCGCATCTTCAAGCTCTTTTTCATCATATTTTCCGTTTCTATAGCTGATCTTCGAATAATCGGTGTCATCATAGATGCCATAATAGTTAAATGGCACAAGGTAGCCTCTTTCAATTGCTTCTTTAAGATTAATTTCATAAATAACGTTATCATTACAGTAGGAATAGATATCTTTTTTATCCATTCGAAACGGTGTCGCGGTAAGGCCCAAAAGGAACTCAGGCTTAAAGTAATCCACTATTGCCTTATAGCATTGGGCTGCAACATGATGGAATTCATCAATTATCATATACTGAAAATGATCCGGTTCAAACCATTCCTCATTTAAATACTTTGATTTGCCCAGTGTTTGGACGCTGGCAAAGACAACATCCGCATCCTTTTCCGTTACTGACGCTTTAAACATTCCAAAAGTTTTCTCAGGCATGACTTTTGAAAAACTTTGATAGGCCTGATTTAAAATTTCTTCCCGGTGCGCTATAAACAGGATCTTTTTGAATTTCCTGCTGTCAAAGGCAGCAAGATAAGTTTTCCCAACCCCTGTTGCCATAACGACAAGCCCTTTTGAAACATCGCCTCTTGCCCGCTCAAGATGATATAAAGCTTCAATCTGCGCGCCATATGGCTTAATCAGGCTTGTTTCATATTTTGCTTCATTCTCGGCTGTTCCGGTTGTACTCGATAATTTATCGCGAAGACTTGAACCGGGTTCGTTTTTAAGCAGACTGCTTTGTTTCCATCCAATGCTGTATGCTTTTAGAAGATCGTCTGTTAATTCCACGGAATGATCATTGAAAAGGAGGTTGAAGCTATCATAGAATTGGGAAAACACTTCTTTTGATTCATCTTTAGCTATTTTATAATTCCATTCAACCCCACTTTCGAGCGCAGATGCTGAAATATTCGATGAACCAATATAGATTTCGCTGTTTTGATCATCTTCAAAAATATACGTTTTAGGATGAAAGGATACATCATTGTGCTTAAAAATCCTTATTTCAATTAAGTTTCCGAAATACAGTTTTAGCAGATACAGCGCCGAAGGTTCTGTGATTCCAAGATATAAACCCGTAAGTATCTGAACCTTTGCGCCCATACTTACAGCTTCCTTTAAATCCTCTAAAATTAGTCTTATGCCCGATTCCCTGATAAAAGCAGCTATAATCCTAATTTTTTTGGATTTCCGGATCGCATTTCGCAAGCATGATCCAAGTGTTACTTCATTATTTGTGATTAAAGCACGTGAATAATTCCTCATAGTCTACCTTTACATTTATTAAAAGATACTAATTTCAGTTTTTATTTCTATCCTTCTTCCATTAGCATAACTTACGCAGCGGACAAACGATGTCTTTTTTCAAACATGTTCAATTACACAGTAATTCCTTGAAATGCCATATTTTATAATGATTATATCATTGTTAGCAACAAATTAACAGATGGATCGACAAAATGGGAGTGCAACTGACAAAATTTAAATTACTTATATGAACAGGCGGGGATGTTATTTGCAGCCCAGATATTCTGATATGATATCTATGTATTCCAAATATAACTTTTTTACATTGATTATCGAATTATAGACTATTTCATCTTCTATTTCTTTATATTCATGAACCAAAATGTTTCTCAAACCCGCGGAAGGGGCTATTTTCACTGCAAATTCCATATCTATTACATTGTTTTCAGCAAGATCAATAAACGAATTATAGCGATCCCGCAGAAGACTTTTTCCCATCTTTTTTAAGATCATATTGTTTATGTCCGTTGCGCTTTCAACGATTAATTGCAGTTCACGCTCAATTGCCCTTTTAGTAACCATATTATTGACATAGTCGTCAAAAGTAAGAGCGGCGGTCAATTGCTGCAATTCATTATAATATTTAATTAATATCTCCAGCTTTTTACATATTGTTATATTATCATTCATTAATGCCTCTTCAGCCAAATTTGCCATTTTATTTATTTTGTCTTCCAATATTGACTTATTTTCATGGATGCTTTTTATATAAAACGAACTATATCTTTCAAATAAATTATCTTCTTTTTCGTACAGCACTCTTCCATTAACCGCAATCTCATGCCTGAGTACAGGATCGGCTGTTCTCAAATCAACAAGATCAATTTCACTTTTTTTATGGTAGTGAATTAAATCTTCCAATAGTTCCAGTTTCTCTTGAATTGACAGATGCTCAGCAGAAAGAAAAGCTATGTCGATATCACTTTCATTATTGTAAAATTCAGTGCCATAACTACCAAAATAAACAAGCAGCTCAATATTATATTTTTCTGCTATCTCATTCAATCTTTCTTTCTTCATCGATATGAATTCTCTTAATTTTACATATTTTTTATTTATACCCCAAGTATACCACAGTATAAATTTTCCTACAATTAATCATTTTTTGTAAATGCTGTTTTTGTACGTTATAAAATATAAGGCAAAGGCTATTATTATACCGTGCGCCAAAGAACCATTTTATCGATTTCAGGTATAAACCCGGCCGCAGCCAGTACCGACTTAAGTTTTTCCTTTTGCTCCGGATCTTCAGGCCAATATTTTACCGCAACCCTTTTCCGATCTGGCCAGATTTTTTTTGCCTGAAATGCTTTTTTAAATTCCTGGACAGGTTCGCTGAGTCTGTCTATATCCGAGCTAAATGAAATCTTTTCTCCGTATCGTTCCAGCAGCATAACAGGCCTGCCCCGGAAAAATACAACAGCCGTTCCCGGAACACACGTAAACGGCAGCTCCTGTTCGCTGTGCGGAACAATGCGGCCGCAGGGCTGAGCCGGATCAGATGCATTCAGCACAAGATAATCCGGTTTTTTCTCGTCCATTTTGTTTAATACATCGGGCAGCATGAACTGAATGCCGGATATGCCGGTAAAAAAATATCCGCGCCGCATTTCTCCTGAATATTCCATTTGCTTCAGCTTTTCGTATACTTCCGGCCACGTATACGGGCTGTCTTCCAATACTGTTATTTCTTTGGAGAGCATGCCGTAACGCAGCCCGCAACGGCGGATAAATTCCTGCATTGACAGTGGTTTCGGAGGGTAAGCCGGCTCCCACCTTCCCATTTCCATTCCGGATACCATCGCAGCGATTTTTCTGGCTTTCTGCATCGTATTCAATGCTTTATACGCTTCCTCATTCAAAAAGAAACGAAGCGGGGCGAAAGAGTCATTCACAATGAGACCCTTCAGCACAAGCTCTTTAAGGATATCGAGCAGCTCTCCGGCAGGCATTCCCGATAATGACGTAAGGACATGAGTAAAGGCTGATCCCCTTTTTTTCAGAAGGGTATATATGTTTTTCTCTTTTTCGGACAAATTAAGTGATTCCGAATTTTCCTCGGACTCGAAAGCAATGCTTTCCGCCCTGAACCAGGCGAGCCTGAACTGGTTTTTCCCCTCATCCGGTTTAACGCGCCAGACGATCCTCCCCGACGAACAAAGCTTATCAAGAAGACCCGGAGAATACCCGTTTATTCTTGCCGGAAAAACAATGCTTTCCCATACATCTGCAGGAAGATACAGCCCTCCGAGCCGCGCAACCGCCTCATACAACTGTTCTTCGGCTGCCGCGGCTTTTACAGCAATCTGCCGTTCATACAGCAAATAGGTAAGTTCGGCAGGATCCCGGGCTTTTATTTCATCAACCGCCATATTCAGTGTAAGGCGGGCTGCCCTGTCGTAAATGGCCGCGTGAAAATACTTTTTGTACTGGTCGGAATATACTATCGTTCCGTCGGAAGACAGCTTTGATAATATTTTTTCAAGCTTCGTGCCGGAAAACGGATACCGTCCGATAAGCTCATTCCTGTCAAAGGGGCTGTTATACCTCGCGAAACGGCGAATTATTCTTGTTATTGCCTCCTCTTCGGTCCAGGCATCTCCCTCCCGGTCCATAAAAGACAACGATGGAACCGGGAACTCATAGTTTTCAGCCGCGCTGTACAGACCAGCCTCTTCTGCGGCTATGACCCTCGGCACCGGTGATGGTATCAAAACAACACGGTTCTCTTTTTCAAGCTCTGTTATCCACTCCGCATGCTGTCCGGTGAAAGCGTCTTTTGGCATATCTCCGTAGATCAGCAAAAAGGAATGCAGCTCATTCGGTGACTTAACCTGTGTAAGCTTCCATTCGGCATTATTTTTCTTCACAATTTCCGCTATTGCTTCGTCACGAAGCAATACGCCGGGCTTTTCATCCCTGTATGAAAGGTTTAAAGATTCGAGCCCGGATATCGCGGGATACTCATTGTGACCCGGGTGCGGGGCTTTTTCCAGATAAAGAAACTCCTGCTCAAACTGGAACAGGATTTCCGACGCAAACGGCGAGGGAAACCACGTTTTTTTCTCAACTACCTGAATACGCCCCTGTTCGATATCCTTCAGAACGCGTATCGTATTGGGGATGTCAAAGATATCTTCAAGGCATTCCCGCATTGTTTCGATAATCAGCGGATGATCGATGTATTTTTGGGCATTTTCCATCGCATCCACCGAGCGCAGCCTTTGCACCCACAGCGGAATGCGCTGCCCATGCTTGCGCGTACCCATCATAAGAGCGCGATACGCGTTATAACGGAAGGTCAGTGCAAACCGCGAGGTCCTCGGAAGCGCATTTATTAAAACTTCTTCCACATTTTTCGGGGAAAGAAAGGAGAAAATATCCGACAGCTCGTCAAAATAGCCATAAAGATGTATCAGCACGGCATCATTCGTATGGCTCGTATAAGCCTTGCAGCCAGTTTTATTATCCAATGCTTCCTGGAACAATATCGACAGGACACTGTTGACCCTTCCCCCAAAATGGGCGTGAATCACAATTTTATTGTCGTTTTCGTTTGCGCTTGTATATTCGACAACTATGCGGCGGTCATTCGAAAGGACACCGGTTGCCTCAACCTGATCAATAAGGTAATTTCTTATATTCAGCGCGCCTTTTTCATCAAGCAGGGATGATTTAAGGGCATTCTCGATAAAGGTATCGTTTTCAATCTGCTCCATTACATGCTTCAGGAACTTTCCGAAAGCGGCGGCCTGTTCAAAGGGCATGCCGATGCCGTCGCCCTTCCAAAAAGGCGCGAACGCTCCGATGGCTGATGTTGGGGCAACAATAACACGGTTCTTTTCAATCCTCGTAATCCTCCATGGAGTGCTGCCGAGCATGAATTTGTTTCCGATGCGCGATTCAAAGACAAACTCCTCGTCAAGCTCGCCGACACGCGTTTTATAATCTTCGAGGTAAACAGGGAACATGCCCCTGTCTGGGATTGTCCCGCTGCTTGACAAAACCAGCATTTTACTGTAAGGGCTGCCTTCAATCGTTTTGTTTTGCCTGTCCCAAATAATTCTCGGTTTTGCCGGGATGTCTTCGTTATGCTCATAATCCCCTGCCAGCATTGCAAGGACCTTTCTGATGTCATTCTCGCGAAGGGTTCGGTAAGAAAAAGCCTGCCTTACAAGGCTAAAAAGGTCGTTTTCGCTCCACTTTTCAGTGCAGCACATCGAAACTATATGCTGGGCGAGTATATCGAGGCAATTTACCGGAATACGTTCCTTTTCAATACGCGTATTTAGCATTTCCTCTGCAAGGAAGCAGGACTTAACCAGATCACCGCGCGTTTTCGGAATTATAACACCTTTCGACACGGCTGACAGGCGGTGCCCGGCACGCCCTAACCGCTGCAGTCCGCCCGAAACTGAAAGCGGAGCCGACACCTGTACAATAAAATCGACACTGCCCACATCTATACCTAATTCAAGAGTGGAAGTGGCAATTATGCATCTTAACTCACCGGCTTTGAATAATTCTTCCGTTTCGAGCCTTCTGTTTTTTGAAATACTTCCGTGATGCGGACGGCAGAGTTCTTCATCGGCGATGGAATTAACGTTTGCCGCTGTCTTTTCAGCGGTTGCCCTGTTGTTTACAAAAATAAGGGTGGACTTGTGCTCACGGATGAGCTTGACAAGCAATGCGTATATATCGGGCCATACGGAGCCCTGTTCAAGAACACGGTAGTCCTCTACCGGGACATCTATTTTCAGCTCCTTATTGCGTTCTATTGCCGGAGCGATAATTTCAACGGGACGCTCCGTGTAACTATTACCGTCGCGGTACAGACCTCCCAAATAACGGGCCGCTGCATCCAAAGGGTTTATCGTCGCCGAAAGGCCGATACGGACAATTTTCCGCTGTGCCAGAGCCTCCAGCCGCTCCATTGATAAAGCGAGGTGAACCCCTCTTTTCGTTCCGAGAAGCGTATGTATCTCATCTATAATCATGTAATGCACGTTTTTCAGTATTTCTCTTGCTTTTTGCGAGGTCAGCATCAGGAACAGCGACTCGGGCGTTGTAATGAGTATATGCGGCGGATTTTTGAGGATCTGCGTCCTTTCATACTGAGAGGTGTCGCCGGTGCGGACGGCTTTTCGTATATCGGGAAAAGCTTCGCCTTTTTCGGTGAATAACTGCCGGATTCCCTGAAACGGTATTTCAAGGTTTTTATTGATATCATTATTTAAGGCCTTCAGCGGAGATACATACAAAATAAAGACACCTTCCGGAAGCTCTTTTTTCAGGCCCATTTCAAGCAGGCGGTTAATGCTTTCGAGAAATGCCGCCAATGTTTTGCCTGCACCGGTGGGCGCCGAGATCAAAACATTTTTGCCCGATTGAATCTGCGGCCAGCCTTCTATCTGAGGAGGGCTCGGCGTTCCGATATTGTTTAAAAACCATTCCTTTACCGCCGGATGGAAAATATCCAGCACTTCCGATTTATCCATATATACCTTCCCGGTTAAGTTTCCTTCCGCCCAAAGCTTTTTATCAGGAAATTATCTTCGAACTTATGTTCTATTTTACTAAATACAGGCAACAGATGCAAGTGTAATATAAAACCGTCCGGACAGGAAGCGCGGAAACTCGAAACATACGGTTGATTTTTATTGTCTGTTATGGGTAAATATTTATGTAATATTATCATAATCAGGAAAAGGAGAGGTTTTGTGATGGATAACAGCAAGAATAACCAGTACGGTCACAGGATGTCGGTTAAAAAGCTTACGTTTATCGGAAAAAACGGCGAGCCTTTGAAAAACACAAAAGTGAGCGTCAAACAGACAAAGCACGGGTTCCTGTTCGGAGGCGTAGGGTTTTATGCTATCCCGCTTGCCAATAATGAATGTGAAGGCGAGCAAAAGGAGCTGTTTGAAAAAGTAATTGAGAAGTTTCTTGACATATTCAATTACTCTACTTTGCCTTTCTATTGGGGCAGGTTTGAGCCTTTAAAGGGACAACCCGACACGAAAAGACTCAGGAAAGGCGCAGAATGGCTCATTTCCAGAGGCTGTAAGCTCAAAGGGCATCCGCTTTGCTGGCATACGGTAACCGCTCCGTGGCTTTTGGAAATGACTAATACCGATATTTTTACAGCGCAGATAAACCGGATACGGCGTGAAGTTTCGGATTTCGCCGGTATTATCGATATCTGGGATGTGATTAATGAGGTCGTTATAATGCCGATATTTGACAAATATGATAACGGGATTACGCGCATATGCAAGGAAATGGGACGCATCCGGCTTGTCCGCGAAGTGTTTCACGCGGCTAAAAAGGCTAATCCCGACGCAATTCTGTTAATAAATGATTTTGATGTCTCCGAATCTTATGACATTCTCGTTGAAGGATGCCTCGAAGCGGGAATTCCGATAGATGTCATCGGGATTCAGTCCCATATGCATAAGGGGTACTGGGGTGTTGAAAAAACACTCGAGGTTATTGACCGTTTTTCACGGTTTAAACTGCCGATTCATTTTACTGAAAATAACATTTTATCAGGTCATCTTATGCCCCGGGAGTTTATTGATCTTAATGATTATGTTGTCGACGACTGGCCTACAACGCCCGACGGTGAAGAACGCCAGGCAAGAGAAATGGTAATGCATTATAAGACTTTGTTTACGCAGCCGGCGGTTGAATCAATTACTTACTGGGACTTTATGGACGGTCAGTGGCTCCGTGCCCCTTCCGGTTTCCTGCGCAAAGACGGCTCCGAAAAACCTGCATATGAGGAAATACGAAAACTGATAAAAGATGAATGGTGGACAAAGCCGAAAGATTATGTAACTGACGAATCGGGAGCAATCAATGTAACGGGGTTCCTCGGCGAGTACGAGGCCGAATGTATCGGTAAAAAGGCTGTTTTTACATTGGAAAAGATGAACCCTGATAACAGTATCATTTATATATAAAAAACCAATCGGATCATGGCCGCGGCGTTATACATAACAGTACGGATTTCTTTCCTGCGCGGTTTGCGTTTCATTCTGCCGACGGCCATTGATCCCTCGGCACATTCCGGTATACTTCCTCCATTGTGTGAAACCCGTCTTTAATTACGGTATCCATCATATTGTCCTTTGTTACGAGAACCGGCTCGTACCGTATAAACGGAACCTCCTTTTTTCCGTCAAAAATCGTATGTTCATATTCGATCTCAACTCCCTTTGCCATTTTTACGGCCAGTTCCGCGGCACCTTCGGCGAGAACCCTTATGGGCTTATATACGGTAGCAAGCTGCAGTCCCTCAACGATCCTCTGGCATGCCGACAACTCCGCGTCATGCCCGACCACATAAACGTCATCGGCAAGCCTGTGTTCCGAAAGGGCTTTCAGCGCGCCTTCGGCAAGCCGGTCATTGCCTCCGATAACGGCATCTATTCTTTTTCCTTCGCTGATAGCCTGGCTGACCGTATTGTATGACTCGTTTTCCCTCCAGTCATCCGCCCATACTTCATCGATTATCCGAATGCGATTGTTGTCAAGCCCATCTTTCAAAGCCATTTTGAATCCGCTGTTAAACAGATAGCTGTTATTGTCCTTCTGCGATCCGTTTACAATTATATAATTCCCTTCGGGCACTTTTTCATATAGTACGCCTGCCATAAGCTGGCCCACCCTGACACTGTTGAACGCAACATAGGCGTCTATATCGGCATTTAATATAAGCCTGTCATAAGCAATTACCTTGATTCCTTTTTTCTTTGCCGCTTTTATACACTGCGTCAGACCATCCTTGTCATACGGAAGAATTAAAAGAACGTCAATGCCTTCCTCAATAATCGCGTAAATCTGTTCCACCTGTCTTTCGGTATCCTCATTCGCATTTTGTACAATAACCTCCGCGCCGAGCTCCTTCGCTTTCGATACGAAAATATCCCTGTCTTTCTGCCATCTTTCAATAACAAGCCCTTCAATAACAAATCCGAGCACAATTTTATCATCTTCGCCGGGTCCCAGTGTCTCGCTGCTGCCGCCGCAGGCACAGCTTGAAAACACCATTATAAAAACCATCAACGACAGGAGTTTCCGCTTTATCCGTGCTTCCATTACACAACCCCCTTTTTATCTGTTACTTCCGACATATACGGTAGGAGACATACCTGTGTTTTTTTTGAATAACCGGCTGAAGTAATTCGGATCCCCATAACCAACACTATAACATATTTCCTTGATTGTCATATTCGTCGTAGTCAACAGCTTCTTGCTGTGTTCAATACGGACAAACGTAAGGTATTCTATGAAATTATAACCTGTCTCCTCCTTGAACAGCTTGCTGAAGTACTGCGGGCTTATATTAAGTTTCCTTGAAAGCTCCTCAAGCGTGATCTCGTCTTTGAAGTTGTCCCTTATATATTTCTTTGCTCTTAAGATAATACCGCTGCCCTTTTCAGACTCTTTGCTGCGTATTTTCCCTGTAATATGCTTTATGCGGTTCAGGCACCATGAAGTCAGCTTCTCAAGGTTGTCATGGGAGAGCATTTCCTGTATGTAGTCATTGTATTTCAGGTATGAATCCTCTTCCACTTTCGCTTCCACGGCCGTCCTGTGTACAATTACCATGTATTCTATCAACAGGTTTTTCTTCATATCAAACCCTAACCCGGCCAAACCGTTGATTCTGTCCGCGATTTTTGTAAAAATTGCCGCGGCTCCTTCGCTGTCCCCCATCTCGATTTTTGCAACCATATTACCGGCTGCCTGGATGTCATATGTATATCCGGGCTGCTCTCCGCATATGTCCAAAATGTGCGATATCGGCTCTCCCCTGTTGTGCCTTAATGCTTTTACGGCTTCATTATAGGAGTGGATAATTTCGTGATTGCTTTTATATCCGCCGATCCCTATGAAGTATTCCATCTTTGTTTTCCGCCGGATACTGTTTAGAATATTCTCCGCAAGATCAATCGTTTGAAGCCTGAATTCATATTCATCCCTGAATTCCTCGCACGGTACATACACAATTATTTTATTTACAAGGACCGGGCCGACAATGCAGTTGCACTTAAATTTGAATATGTCCCTCACATAAGGATAATTCTCATGTCCGACAATTGACGAGCCTATCCTGTTCGACAGCCCCGACGCTTTCTCGCCGTCGCCGAACTGCATAACCATAATGTATCCGCCCGGATGACCGATATCGAGAATTTCCATATACCTTTCCAATTCCTCATCGAATTCGGTATTCAGCAGGATCGAATAAATAAACCCCTGCTCCAGGTACGGTATTACTTTTTCAAGTTTTTCCCTTATTTCAAGTTCTTTTTTTTTCTCTTCTTTTTGCTGCTCGATTTGACGCGTCATTTTATTAATCGTGTTGATCAAAACCGTTCTGTTGATTGGTTTTAAAATATAGTGTTCCACTCCGAATTCCATTGCCTGTTTTGCGTATTCAAACTGTTCATATGCAGATATGATTGCAAACTTTATGTCAGGGTAAAATTTTTGTATTTCGGCAATCGCGTCAATGCCGTTTATACCGGGCATTCGTATGTCCATAAGAACAATTTCGGGATGAGCTGCCCTGGCCTTTTCAATTGCGTCCCGGCCGTTTTTTGCACATGCTGCAATTTCGACATCCTTGATGCTCTTATTAATGATATGCGTTATTGCGTCAATAACAATCTGCTCATCATCAACAATCATAAGCTTGTACATATTTTTCCCTCCTATGCCGGAATCCTGATAACAATTCTTGTGCCTTCCCCTTTTACACTCGAAATATCTATAATATCATCCTTCTTAAAATAAAGCCTGAGCCGCTGTATGACGTTCGTAATTCCTATTCCGGTAGTATGGCCTTTTTTTGGTTTCTCGGGCATTGCTTCTCCTCCCGAAGCTTTACTGTAAATACCGTCAATCACTTGTTTATCCATACCTACCCCGTTATCAACAATCTCAATTAAACCGTCTTTTTCATCCCTGTAAACGAGGATGTCAATCCTCCCTCCTTCTTCTTTTTCCCCGATCCCGTGAATGCACGCGTTTTCGACGATCGGCTGAAGAATAAGCGGAGGCATGTTCAATTGCATCAATTCATCATCTTTTATATCCACATTGAAGGAAATCATATCCCCGAATCTTACTCTCATCAAATCAATATATGCGCGCACACTGTTCATTTCATCGTTCAATGTAACTTCTTTATCAAGACGCCTCACATTATACCGGAACACGGCCGCGAGATTCTCAAGAAAGCATGATGTCCGGTCCGCTTCTTCCATCATCGCAAGCTGCACTCCGGCGTTCAGTGTGTTGAACAGGAAATGCGGGTTGATCTGCGACTGCAGGGACTGCAGTTCCGCATTGTTTAAAAGGGTTTGCATCTTAAGGTTCTGCATTTCCTTTTCCATCAGTTTTGATTCAATTTCGGATTTGTTTTGCAGTTCTTTAATATAATTTCTTACGTTCGATTTCATCTTATTGAACGCTTCGGCCATAATTTTAATTTCGTCCTCGCTCGTGACTATCACTTCATCCACGTCAAAATTTCCTTTTGATATCTCTTCCGCCGATTGGGAAAGCTTCATTATCGGATCGGTCATTTTGTAAGTGATATAAAAAATAATTATGCATGAAAGGACAAGAATATCAACAATCATAACAAGGTTGGCCTTTTGGACAATATTATTGTTCCTAGCCATAGCCGAATAATACTCCGTATTCTGCTTCAACTGCTGCAGGTTAAGCCCCTGGATTTCTTCCATTATATATTTCCCGACCTGATGAACATAATTGTATCTTTCGCGCATTGTGTTCGCGTCACGCCCCTGTTTCGCGTATATCGCGCTCTCGGCGTTTTCGGTAAACGTGTCAATGAGGTTCGTAAGCCTTTCTATGTTATAATCATCCGCAGGCAGTATATTTTTCAGTTTTTCCGCGTTTTCATTCAAAAGATCTGCGTTTAGCTGGTAATTGTTCTTGCTGTCGGAATCCTTTGTCCGGATAAAAAGCGCGAGGTTTTTTTCCGATTCGGCGAGATAATTCTGCATGTCTTCAAGAAGTACGCT
>ERZ773359.5293-NODE-5293-length-12490-cov-303.951186_pt1 | contig 12490 bp, 2 predicted proteins | sample MGYA00374955_ERZ773359 | MGnify/ENA primary metagenome ERZ773359 (study PRJEB29098, sample SAMN04486028) | biogas fermenter metagenome | study: EMG produced TPA metagenomics assembly of the Biogas fermentation microbial communities from Germany - Plant 4 DNA1...
TACCAGATGATATGAATTCAGAAATGATTATTGAAATGTCACCGATTTTAGTTACAAGCCTAACTATAAAGAAGCCAGAAGTAGAGGATTATTATATAGCTTCAAAATACCAGTTTAGTACAGAAATATCGCCTACAGATGCTTTAAATAAAGAGATTCAATGGGCCTGTAGTAGTGATAAAGCTACTATAGATAGCAATGGTTTGTTAAGTATAAGTGAAGAGATGGAAGAGAGTGTAATTAAAATCACTGCTACTGCATTAGGTAGTGATCCTGATAACATAATAACTGAGGAAGTTGAAATTACCGTTAAAAATGGTCCTTTGAATGATGAAGATTATACATTATCATCAGAACCTATTAATAACTGGTTTAATTCTGACGTGACTATTAGTCCTAACGCTAGTGGTTCAAACGGGTATGATAAAATTAAGATTGAAGGAGAATGGCTAGATAGTTATACTACTACTTTTGAAGGAACAGAAGAGGTAGAGTTTTACTTGAAAAATTCAGCCACTGGTGTGATATCAAAGAAAAAGACTCTATCCTTGAATATAGATAAAACCGCTCCAGAAATACTTGATATCACCGTTGATAATTCACAATGGGCTACAAGTAGAAATATAACTTTTAATGCAAAAGATTTACAATCAGGTATTAGTAAGGTTTATTGGAGTAAGGAAGACAATGCAGAGGATGGAAATATCATAGAAGTTGTAGATGATTATTATAGTTTTGATGTTACAGAGAACGGTACATACTATATTTATGCAGTAGATATTGCAGGAAATAAAACTAAGATAGATGTGGAAGTTAATAAGTTGGATAATACTAAGCCTGAAATTATAGTTAGCAAGGATCCTGAAAATAAATGGAGTAATACAGTAGTAAGGATTAGTGGACAAGTTCCGAGATTAGAAGGAACAGCATTAAGCAGTGTAAAGTATAGTACTAACGCAGATTTTACTGATGCAAGAGATGCTCAAATTAAGCTTGATGAAACAGGGTCTAATATTGATACCTTTATAATAGATACAGATGATATAGAAGGTGAAATGATTTACTACATTAAAGCTTATGATGAAGTAGGAAATGAATCTGAAACAGTTCAAGTAGAAGTAAAAATAGATAAGCATGCACCAACAATTAAAGAGTCTGACTTTGTTTTTGAATATTATGATACCTTTGGTATAAGGAAGGTAATTAATATACTGACCTTTGGTAACTTCTGCAATGATGAAATACAAGTTACTATTAAGGCAGAGGATAATTTGTCAGGAGTAGATAAAATAATATACTACACTTCTTCTGATGAAGGTGGACTTAATGAGCTTTCTTATAAGGGTGAAATTAGTGTAAATAATGATGGTGAGATATCCTTTGAATTACCGGTAGGTTTTGAAGGTTATGTCTTTGCAAAGGCTATTGATAAAGTTGGAAATGTAATGCAAAATTATGTAAGAGCAGCAAATAAAATTACTATTGAAGATGATAAGCCTAGTATTGATATATATATTGATGGTTCTAATGATAACTATGATGGATGGTTTGGTAAAGTGCCTGCCGTTGAAGTTAAGGTTCAGGATAATAAATCTGGTATAAAGCAGATAGACTACATAGTAAAGAAAGAGGAAGAAGTTATATCTCAAGATAGTTTTATTTTAGATAATAAGCTAAACACAAGCTATGAATTTATGGTTGACTTTACTAATTTTAGAGGCTTATTGTCGCTAAAAGTTATAGTTATAGATAATGCAGGTAATGAAACTACTAAAGAAGTTGTAATTAAGATTGATGATACGAAACCTCAACCTCCTAAAGTTGCTACTGACTATGATGGAGCATGGACTAATAAAGACATAGTATATAAAATTAGAATGTCAAAAGAAGATGAATGTAAACTGCTGTCAGGAATTTTAAGATATGAATATCGTGTATTTCAAAGGATAGAGGGATCATCAAATGGAAAATGGACTAATTGGGAGGAAGTAGAAAATAAAGAGGATGCCACTCTAGTCATTTCTGGAGACAAGTATCAAGGAGAAGGTAAGGTTCAGTTTAGAGCAGTGTCTAATTCTGGTATAGAAGGTGACTTTACAGAGAAATATGAATTTAAGATTGATACTGAAATGGTTAATAAGTCAAAGGTAAGTTTCGATGAAAGCATATCTCAAGTAAATGGTTGGTACAGAGCTAAAGAGATAGATGCTAAAATTTCTATTGAAAAAGAAGTTAACAGGTCTAAAAATGGATTTAGGTATAGAGTAGATAAAGGAGAATGGTCAGATTACATATTCACAGAAGATGAAATAGCCTTAATAGATATAAAAATAACTGGGGAAGGAAAACATATATTAGAAGTGCATTCAGTAGATGAAGCAGGAAATGCTCTAGATGCTGAGCCTGAAGTATATGAAATTAAACTGGATAATACACCACCTAAAATCAATGAGAATAAAATAGAATTCAAGGAGAAAAAGAAATCCTTCTTTGAAAAATTAGCAAATCTAATCTTTTTTGGAATATGGTTCAATGATGCAGTAGATGTTATTGTATTAGCGGAAGATTCAAATGGAGACTTAGATGTATCCGGAGTAGATAAAATAGCTTGGTATACAGAAAATGAAAATGGACAAAAATCCAAAATCACAGAAAGGGAAGTAAATATTAGAACTAATGAGGTAACTGGTGAAAAAGAGTACTACATTCAATTTGAAATACCTAAGGATTTCAAAGGTAGCCTTTATTTAAAAGCAATTGATAAAGCTAATAATGCTATGGATTGGATGAAGGTTTCAGAGGAAATTGGTATCGAAACTGAAATACCTAGTGTTGAAGTTAATGTAGAAGGAAGTAGTTATATAAATCGATTAGGTGAACTTTGGTATAACGGTGATGATATAAAGGTTACAGTAAAGGCTTGGGATAATGGACCATCAGGATTAAAGCAAGTTGAGTATAAAATTGGTAGTGAACATAATGGTGTAGTAAAAGATAGCTCAGAGTTTCAAGATGGACAGTATTATAAGGAGTTTTCCTGGAAGACGGATAATGGAAGAGATAGGAAGATTATAGTAAAGGCAGAAGATAAAGCAGGTAACATCACACCTGATGATAAAAGTATAACAACTGTAAATATTGATAGAAATAAACCACCAGTTCCAACTGTATCTATAATGGGTGGGTATAGTGATGAATACTGGACAAAAGAATATGTAGAAATTCAGTTGAATGCTTCTTATAACTTAGATACGCTACCATCTGGTATAGAAGGCTATAAGTATATTGATATGGCAGAAGGTGAGTGGAAGTTTATTCCTGCCGAAGAGAACTCTTCTACAGCTAAGTTGGTTATAGACAAAAATGGTTTTCATAGACTTCGTTTTGTAGCTGTTTCAGGTGCTGGATTGTTAAGTGAAGAAACTGGTGAGTATATAATAAAGATAGATAAAACCGCTCCAGAAATACTTGATATCACCGTTGATAATTCACAATGGGCTACAAGTAGAAATATAACTTTTAATGCAAAAGATTTACAATCAGGTATTAGTAAGGTTTATTGGAGTAAGGAAGACAATGCAGAGGATGGAAATATCATAGAAGTTGTAGATGATTATTATAGTTTTGATGTTACAGAGAACGGTACATACTATATTTATGCAGTAGATATTGCAGGAAATAAAACTAAGATAGATGTGGAAGTTAATAAGTTGGATAATACTAAGCCTGAAATTATAGTTAGCAAGGATCCTGAAAATAAATGGAGTAATACAGTAGTAAGGATTAGTGGACAAGTTCCGAGATTAGAAGGAACAGCATTAAGCAGTGTAAAGTATAGTACTAACGCAGATTTTACTGATGCAAGAGATGCTCAAATTAAGCTTGATGAAACAGGGTCTAATATTGATACCTTTATAATAGATACAGATGATATAGAAGGTGAAATGATTTACTACATTAAAGCTTATGATGAAGTAGGAAATGAATCTGAAACAGTTCAAGTAGAAGTAAAAATAGATAAGCATGCACCAACAATTAAAGAGTCTGACTTTGTTTTTGAATATTATGATACCTTTGGTATAAGGAAGGTAATTAATATACTGACCTTTGGTAACTTCTGCAATGATGAAATACAAGTTACTATTAAGGCAGAGGATAATTTGTCAGGAGTAGATAAAATAATATACTACACTTCTTCTGATGAAGGTGGACTTAATGAGCTTTCTTATAAGGGTGAAATTAGTGTAAATAATGATGGTGAGATATCCTTTGAATTACCGGTAGGTTTTGAAGGTTATGTCTTTGCAAAGGCTATTGATAAAGTTGGAAATGTAATGCAAAATTATGTAAGAGCAGCAAATAAAATTACTATTGAAGATGATAAGCCTAGTATTGATATATATATTGATGGTTCTAATGATAACTATGATGGATGGTTTGGTAAAGTGCCTGCCGTTGAAGTTAAGGTTCAGGATAATAAATCTGGTATAAAGCAGATAGACTACATAGTAAAGAAAGAGGAAGAAGTTATATCTCAAGATAGTTTTATTTTAGATAATAAGCTAAACACAAGCTATGAATTTATGGTTGACTTTACTAATTTTAGAGGCTTATTGTCGCTAAAAGTTATAGTTATAGATAATGCAGGTAATGAAACTACTAAAGAAGTTGTAATTAAGATTGATGATACGAAACCTCAACCTCCTAAAGTTGCTACTGACTATGATGGAGCATGGACTAATAAAGACATAGTATATAAAATTAGAATGTCAAAAGAAGATGAATGTAAACTGCTGTCAGGAATTTTAAGATATGAATATCGTGTATTTCAAAGGATAGAGGGATCATCAAATGGAAAATGGACTAATTGGGAGGAAGTAGAAAATAAAGAGGATGCCACTCTAGTCATTTCTGGAGACAAGTATCAAGGAGAAGGTAAGGTTCAGTTTAGAGCAGTGTCTAATTCTGGTATAGAAGGTGACTTTACAGAGAAATATGAATTTAAGATTGATACTGAAATGGTTAATAAGTCAAAGGTAAGTTTCGATGAAAGCATATCTCAAGTAAATGGTTGGTACAGAGCTAAAGAGATAGATGCTAAAATTTCTATTGAAAAAGAAGTTAACAGGTCTAAAAATGGATTTAGGTATAGAGTAGATAAAGGAGAATGGTCAGATTACATATTCACAGAAGATGAAATAGCCTTAATAGATATAAAAATAACTGGGGAAGGAAAACATATATTAGAAGTGCATTCAGTAGATGAAGCAGGAAATGCTCTAGATGCTGAGCCTGAAGTATATGAAATTAAACTGGATAATACACCACCTAAAATCAATGAGAATAAAATAGAATTCAAGGAGAAAAAGAAATCCTTCTTTGAAAAATTAGCAAATCTAATCTTTTTTGGAATATGGTTCAATGATGCAGTAGATGTTATTGTATTAGCGGAAGATTCAAATGGAGACTTAGATGTATCCGGAGTAGATAAAATAGCTTGGTATACAGAAAATGAAAATGGACAAAAATCCAAAATCACAGAAAGGGAAGTAAATATTAGAACTAATGAGGTAACTGGTGAAAAAGAGTACTACATTCAATTTGAAATACCTAAGGATTTCAAAGGTAGCCTTTATTTAAAAGCAATTGATAAAGCTAATAATGCTATGGATTGGATGAAGGTTTCAGAGGAAATTGGTATCGAAACTGAAATACCTAGTGTTGAAGTTAATGTAGAAGGAAGTAGTTATATAAATCGATTAGGTGAACTTTGGTATAACGGTGATGATATAAAGGTTACAGTAAAGGCTTGGGATAATGGACCATCAGGATTAAAGCAAGTTGAGTATAAAATTGGTAGTGAACATAATGGTGTAGTAAAAGATAGCTCAGAGTTTCAAGATGGACAGTATTATAAGGAGTTTTCCTGGAAGACGGATAATGGAAGAGATAGGAAGATTATAGTAAAGGCAGAAGATAAAGCAGGTAACATCACACCTGATGATAAAAGTATAACAACTGTAAATATTGATAGAAATAAACCACCAGTTCCAACTGTATCTATAATGGGTGGGTATAGTGATGAATACTGGACAAAAGAATATGTAGAAATTCAGTTGAATGCTTCTTATAACTTAGATACGCTACCATCTGGTATAGAAGGCTATAAGTATATTGATATGGCAGAAGGTGAGTGGAAGTTTATTCCTGCCGAAGAGAACTCTTCTACAGCTAAGTTGGTTATAGACAAAAATGGTTTTCATAGACTTCGTTTTGTAGCTGTTTCAGGTGCTGGATTGTTAAGTGAAGAAACTGGTGAGTATATAATAAAGATAGATAAAATTGCTCCAAGTGTACCAGTTATAAATATTAATGATACAGTTATACCAAAGGGAGATAAGAATGAAAATATTTGGTATAACGATGAAAAGGTAAGAGTTTATTTCTCTGTAGAAGTGGATGAAGCAGGAAATACTGCACCAAATCATGTACAGTATTCTTTAGATGATGGTCAAACCTATGAAGAGGCTATTTCTCTTGAAGGAGAAGGCAATAAGGGAATGTATTATGTAGATATAACGGGCGAGAAGATGAATAAGATTAAAGTTAAGACTGTGGATGAGGCTATGAACGAAAGTGAAATAGTTGAATTCTACGTCAACATTGACACCACAAAGCCTGAAATTGAGTCTATAACTTATAAGCCTAAACATACTTCAGTTTTAGCAAAAGTAATTAATGTGTTAACTTTTGGAAACTTCTTTAATGAGGAATTGGAGGTTACCGTAAAAGCAAAGGATAATCATCCTGGTAAGTTAACAAACCAAATGTCAGGCATAGATACCATTACTTACTATACTGCAAAAGATGCAGAAGGAACTGAAATGATATCAGACTACCAAACAGTTACCCCAAATAGTAATGGCGAGATAAGCTTTATACTTGATGTAGGCTTTGAAGGTTATGTATTTGTAAAGGCTAAGGATAAAGCTAATAATGAAATGGGAGAGTTTGTAAGAAAGGGAACTAACATTGTAGAAGGCTCAGTTGATACAGATAAGATATTGGTTATTGAGCGAGAAAATCCTAATATTCAAGTGACTACTTCACCTGCCACTGGAGAGCTTGTAGATGGATGGTATAACGGTAAGGTAAAGGTTCATGTTGAAGTAACAGATATAAAGTCTGGAATAAATATTATAAAGTATACTCTTGGTAATGGTGAAGAAAAGATTGTGGATGTACTGAAAGATAATCCTAATGAAATGACAACATATATGGAATTTGACCTTATATGGGATGATGAAGACGGGGAAGATTTACCTATTAGCATTACTGTAGTTGATAATGCAGGAAATGAAGTAACAAAAAATGATGTTACAGTAAATATTGATAAGAAAAGACCATCATCTCCATCGATAAAAGTAACCTATATTGGAAGGATAAATGGAGATTGGACAAACGCTGATATTGTTTATTCTGTTGATGGTAATGCAGATAGCATACATTCAGGAATAAGTAAATATGAATATGAAGTATTAGGCGAAAATGAAAGTTCTACTGGAAAATGGCAAACTTTAGAACTTAAAAATGGTACAACCATTGGAGAACTTAGAATAAGCAAGGAAGGTACAAGCAAAATAAAATTCAGAACCGTATCAGGTTCAGGCTTAATAGGAGAAGAGACGGCTTTCTATATAGCTAAAATTGATAAAACTGCTCCTGCTGAAGCTAAGGTAACTATCGATGATGTCAAACCTCAAGATACTAACTGGTATAGAGCAAGCAGTAAGTTAGTCAAATTAGAAGTAGGTCAAGAAAATGATAGATCGCAAAATAGCACTTGGTACTCATTAGATGGATCTGCATGGAAACAAGGCACCTTAGTAACTGTATCAGGGGACAATATTCATACTCTTCAGGTTCAAACAAGGGATGGAGCTGGAAATAGTAGTCCAATTAAGACCTATAAAATTAATTTAGATAAAACTGCTCCTACTATAAATAAGTCTGATATAGTATTTACTAAGAAAAATACCAGTGCGTTCTCAAGGTTTATGAATTTCATTTCCTTTGGACAGTTCTATAATGAGGAGATAAGTGTAACTATAACAGCAATAGACGCTACAAGTGGAGTAGATAAAATTATTTATTATGCTACTGAAGGAGATAAAGTTACAAAGGTAATACCTGAAACAGTAGTTACCAATAAAGCTTCTAATAAGAATAGCCTAACTGTGAAGTTCAACTTAAAGCCTAACTTCAAAGGATATGTATTTGCTAAGGCAGTGGATATTGCAGGCAATGAAATGGGTAACTTTACTCAGTCTGTTGGAGTTGTTGTAGAGGATAAAAATCTACAGAGTAGTTTGCCAAAGATTGAGATAATACCACAGAATAAGCCAAACTCTTACGGCTTTTACAATGGTGATGTAGTAGTAAATCTAAAGGTTCAAGATTTTTACTCTGGAATCAATAATGTTAAATATACTGTTGGTTCAGAGCCTGAACAGATTTTTGTAGCACCTAATACTGATAGATCCGAGATGCTAACTAGCTGGACGAAGCAGGTAATAGTTCCTTCTGCTAGGAATAACAGTAACAATGTTAAAGTGTCTGTTACAGTGGAAGATAATGCAGGAAATATAAAAACAGAAACTATTTCATTAAAAATTGATATAACTCCACCTAAGTTGACAATTGATTATTATAATAATAATCCTGCTAATCAGAAGTATTTTAAGGACAATAGAACTGCAACAGTTACTGTAGAGGAATTAAACTTTAATCCTGCAGATGTTAAGATTAATATTACAAGAAATGGTGCTGCAATAGCTAGCATGGTACCTTCACCTAATGCTTGGAGACATAATGGAAATATCCATACTATTTCAATTCCATTTACTGTTGATGGTGAGTATAGAGTTGATGTAGCTTATACAGACATGGCTGGTAATAGAGGTAACACAATAGAAACTCAAAGCTTTGTAATAGATAAAACCTTGCCAGTTATTAATGTAGAATACGACAACAATGCGGCTGAAAATAATAACTACTTTAAAGCTAATAGAACTGCTACCATTACTATTAAGGAAGTTAACTTCCGAGCAGATGATGTTAAAATATCTATGACAGCAACTAAGGAAGGTAATCCAGTACAGCTTCCAACTGTAAGTGGCTGGAGGCAGGAAGGCACTGATACCCATACTGCAACTATAAACTTTACAACAGATGCTGATTATACCTTACATGTTGCCTATAGTGATCTGGCAAATAATGCAGCTTCCAATTTTGCAACCCAAAGCTTTGTAATTGATAAGGTGAAGCCAGAGGTATCTATAAGTGGAGTGAAGGATTTATCTGCCAATAAGGAGGGGGTAGCTCCTGTTATAAGCTTCTCAGATATTAATCTTGATTTGCAAAGATCAAAGGTTGTTTTGAAGGGAACCAATACTGGAAGTAAGGTATTTACAAGCAAGACTTCAGAAAACAGTAAAGCTGATAATATTAAATTAGAAACTATAGAAATAGACGATAATTATGTTTTAACTGCCGATATTTACGATAAATCTGGTAACCTAACAACAACAGCTGTCTCTTTTTCAGTTAATAAAAATGGTTCAACCTTTGATTTCATTCAAAAAGATTATGCTGAAGGGAAATATGTAAATAGTGCCTTTAAACCTTCAATCAAAATTTCAAATGTTGATGCAGTGGAGATTGTTTCACTAACCTTAAACGGAAAAGCAGTTTCTTATTCCTTCGAAAATGGAGTGCTTGAGTTTGATGAAGAGATACAAGAGGAAGGAAAGCAGGTAATAGAGCTTATAGTTAGAGATGCTGCTGGCAATGTTAATAATAAGACCATAGAGTTCTTCTATGACGCTACTAAACCAAAGAATATAATTACAGGGGTAGAAGATGGCAAGGTATATTTTGATACTTTAACCATAAATATAATTAGAGAAAGCAAGAATGACAAAATAAAAATGCTTAAGCTAAACGATAAAGATTTAACCGAAGCTGATTATACCGTAAATGAAGATGGAAGTATAACCTTGGTTCTAACTGACTTTATGGACTATAAATTAAGCTTCCAGACTGTAGATGAAGCAGGAAATGAGAGTGACGTAATAGAATATAAATTTACAATTACTGACAATTTGCTTATTAAATTCTATGAAACTAAGCCTCTATTCTACGGTACCATAGCAGGTGTTGCAGTGGTTATAGTAGCTGTTGTATGTTACTTAATGTTCTTTAGAAGGAGTAAGAAAATTGCATAAATAAGCAAAAAAAGGCGATTTTGCTGATAATAAAGCAAATCGCCTTTTATCGTGTCAGATATTATGGTTATATGAACTTTAGTTAAATGGTCGTATATCAGTTCCATCCATTTTAGAACTATATAAATTACCATTTACATCGTAAAAGTAAATTCTTCCAGCTCTTATATTTACAAAAGCATGTATTTCAAGATCAAATAATTTTTGATCTATACTTTTATCATATTTAACTCTTCTTAATGTGTGGAACCTTATATCAGACTCAGCACTTATATAGTAAAGCCAATCTCCAGATAAATGACAAATATAACCAAGTTTGCTGCTTAACCGTAATATGTTGCTACCATCAAGATCAGCTCTATATACAGTACCATTATTAATATCCGCGTAAAAGATATATTTTTCAGAAACATTAATCCACTTTGCACCTTTAATTTTTATTGTAGTTATTGAATTATCTTCTAGATTTAGTCTATAAATATAATCATATTTTACATTATCATAATTGTTATAGTATACATAATTATCAACAAAGGTTAAAAGCTCTGTATATACATTATCAATGATAACTTTTTTATCTGTTCCATCTAATTTCATTGAGTATACTACTTCATCATTATATTCACTACAATATAGTCTTCCATTATAAATTCGTAATTGTTTGAATCTACCTTTATCCACTAAAGTTCTTCCAGTACCATCAGTTTTAACTTTATAAATGCAATTATCGTATAGATTAATATAATATAGCCATCCATTATAATAGTTAATACTCATGGCATAATCCTCATTTAGCTTATGAGGATTGCTACCATCAATGTTTGCTTTATATAAACCACCTTCTAAAAATAAATTACAGTAATAAATATAGTTACCATCAAAGGTCATGAATCCCCAATGATTTAGGTTAGTGTCTATGTTTACAGGTACAACTGTAAGAACAAAGGATATGGGTTTATTGTATCCTTCAATAACACCATTATAAGTATATGTTCCTACAGTAGAAGTATTAGGAGAACCATTCCATTTTATAGGAAGGTTAATATAGTCCTTATCTCCTAATTTAGCTTTCATAGATGATTGAAGAGTGTAATTTTGTCCAACTTCTGCAAAGTCGTATAGGTTGTCTTCTAAAGTGATTTTTTTACCAAGAGATTTTGACAGGATAGATATATCATAAATGTCTATGATACCATCATTATTGATATCATAGTTTTTATTCCAACCTGTCGAGTTGCTAGTTTTATTGTATTTTTTGGCTAAGGTAGCTAAATCCTTGCTATCTATTACAAAATCCTTTACTATGTCTATTTTATAATCATATGTAGTTGTTTCTTCTTCAGCGGCCTTAACTATAGATTGTCCAGTGCAAATTATTAGAAAAGCAATAGTAGTAAAAGCTAAGTTAATCAATACTTTTTTCATATGATTATCCCCCCTAAATAAAGACTTACAGGAAAAAGATAGTAAATATAATATTTACACTTTTAGTTATAATTATACAATTTGCATATAGTTACTGCAACAATCTTATGCCATTATTATCAAAAAATTTATTATATTTATCAAAAAAATTGTAAAAAATATAGTTTATATTCCAAAATTATAGTAAACTATAACTTGATAGCAAATATTAAAAATAAAAGAAATTTGTAAATGGAGGTAACAAAATATGAAGGTTATTCCTTACGAAGAAGTTCTATCTAGAGCTAAAATAATTCCTATTCCAGGAGAGCAATTGCATATTTATGACGCTTCTGGACTTGAGTTGGACAAGGGTGTTCCATATCCAAGATACATAGCTATCACTTCTCACAGAATTTTAGGTATACATGTGATGGAAAAGAGTAATATTTTATCCTATTTCTTAGGGCTTATTGGGAATTTTCTGAAGCCTGATTTAATTGTAGAGGAGAGATTTAATATTGCTTTATTAGACATTAAAGAAATTAGAAGGGCTAAGTTTGGAGCCAATAATGCGCTTCTTGACGTATATTTCGGTGGAAATATGAAAAGAATTTGTGTAAAGAATCAAAATAAAAAATATAATTTTTTAGATGTTGTAAACTTAATAGCTAATAACATTAGAGCACTAAATCCTAATACTAATATAGTAATCAATGAAGACAATATGACTGTTAATTAAGCAATTAAAAAATACAGGGTTCCAAAATGAAAACTTATCTTATACATTACTAAAAGTT
>ERZ773359.5294-NODE-5294-length-12489-cov-5.073749_pt1 | contig 12489 bp, 9 predicted proteins | sample MGYA00374955_ERZ773359 | MGnify/ENA primary metagenome ERZ773359 (study PRJEB29098, sample SAMN04486028) | biogas fermenter metagenome | study: EMG produced TPA metagenomics assembly of the Biogas fermentation microbial communities from Germany - Plant 4 DNA1...
ATTTTAATGCCTTGCCTTCTTTATATAACTTTTCTGCCAAGAGGGCCACAGATGAAGCTCTTGGATATAAATTTCCTGAAGAGGATTCTATAATATTAGGAAGAGCCGCCTTTAGCTTTTTTCCAAAAATACTCACAGCATCCCCTAGTATTACAATCCTTCCATTGAATTCCCCAAGTCTATCTATTAAATTATCAATCTCTATAGCCCTGTACTCTTCCAGTTTTTTTAATTCATTATCCCTTGTTGTGTATAGAGATGAGTATACCATATTTCTCTGGGCATCTAACATCGGACATATAAGTCCATGAAAGGGATAAACATTAAATGCTAATGCATCTAAAGTAGGCACAGCTATAACAGGTTTGTTTAAAGCCTGCCCGAATCCCTTTACGGCAGCAGCCCCAAGCCTTAAGCCTGTGAAAGAACCTGGCCCTATAGAACATGCAAAAGCATCTATGCTGTTGATTTCAATACCGCTGTTTTCTAACGCAATGTTTACAATGTTTATCATCTTCTCTGAATGTTTTTTGCCATCGTTTATTGTAAATTCACATAGCAGTGAACCATTTTCTACTATAGCTGAAGAAGCAGCTGCTGTGGAAGTATCAATGGCCAATATTCTCACTTTTCTCCATCTCCTTCAATAACTTCTCATAGATTAAACCTGAAGCCTCCATTATTATTTCTCGTTGATCAGGCTCTTCCAACTTATTTATGGTAATCCACAACCTCTCCTCTGGTATCACATCTTCTACGCTATCTGCCCATTCCAAAACTGTTGCCCCATCTCCATAAAAATATTCATCGCAGCCTAATTCATACATCTCGTCAGAACTGCCTAATCTATAAACATCAAAATGATACAAGGGAATCCTTCCTGAAGTATATTCATTTATTATGGTATAGGTAGGACTTACTACATGTTCCGTTACACCTAATCCTTTTCCTATACCTTGTGTAAAGGCAGTCTTCCCTGTTCCTAAATCTCCGGTTAAGCATACTATGCTTCCGGGAAAAAGTAACTTTCCTAATTTTTCGCCTATATTATATGTATCTTTAGCATTTTTTGAAATAAATCTCACCATAACAAACCTCCGACATAACGCAAATACCGGAGCAATGTTTTGCTCCGGATATGCTTCATCTAAAACTATTATATTTCATTTTTCAATAAAAGTATACATCAATTGGAAAGGTTTATATCATCTTGCACGCTTATGAGCAAATTCTGTGTAGATATCTGCGTGTAAAACAGGGGATAATTTCTTATATAACAACAATGTAACTACTGACAACATCACGCCTTTTATGAAATTAAAAGGCAGTATGGCCGTTAATATAAGAGGTAAATTATCAACTGATACTGGGGAACCGGTAAATGCTGGTATCAGTATGAAGAAATTGAAAAAGCCCATGGCTAAAGTCATAATAATGGTTCCTGCTATCAATCCTATAACAGCATTCTTCTTTGTCTTATGCCTTACATAGATATATCCTGCAGTCAAAACATAGGCTGAGCCTGTGAGGAAATTTCCCAATTCTCCGATGCCTCCTGTTTCAGAACGAAAAATCAAATGGAGTATATTCTTTATCAGTTCTATGGCAACTCCTACCCAAGGACCTAATGCAAAAGCCCCTATTAATGCTGGCAAATCGCCCAAATCAATCTTTAGAAATGAAGGGAACAAAGGTAACGGGAACTCAATTAAGTACAATAGGAATGCAAGGGCTGACAATATTCCGATTTTTGTTAATAATTGCAGTTTAGGATTTCTCATCTTTACTACCTCCGCTATTTTATAATAGTATAAAAACCAAAAGTCCCTGATTACATCAGGGACTTATTTTTAAAATAACTCATAAAAATAAATCTTCTTCCATCCAGACTATACTGTCGGCTCCGGAATCTAACCGGATCTGCCTTTCGGCTCGCGGGCTATACCGCCGGTAGGGAATTGCACCCGTCCCTGAAGATTGTAATCGGTCTTTAGTTTTCAAATATATTATATATTAACTTTAACTGCTTTGCAATACAGTTTTATCGCTAATATCCTGTTCAGCTATGAGTAATTCTTCAATCCTTTCTTTTTCTGTAACTACTCTATTGAGTTTTTTGGAATAAGCTATACATTTTCCATCTACAATCCTTGTCTCCAAAGCACCTTTAGCATTTGGATTTCCTCTTAGATGAGGAGCATCGATAATTCCTCTTCTTATAATATCTTCTAAAACTTTTGGATCGCTCCATGGATCTTCGCTTTCTTTATACAGGTTTTTAATGGTATTCAATAAAAATTTTGATTCTTCTATCAGCTCATGCTTTCTTTCCTGAACTTCTGAATCCTTGGTCATATCAACCATGCCATCTAATGTTGAACGGATAACTCCTCTTACAATTTTTGTGCTTTCAATGATTTCTTCTGGTTTGGCAGCATGATCTGCTTCGCAGTATCCTACTACATGGACAATATGAGGCTTTAAGCTCATAGCTAAATATGTGGATGCGGCAAGTTGTCCTTTTGCAACATCCAAATCTGAGCTTAGACTTGCCAATCCGGCTCTTACTTGCCTATAGGTTTTAAAATCATCATCCTCTAATGATTCAATAAGCTCAACCTTGGCCAACATTTTTGCCAAATCCATTTTATGATGCATTGCTGGAGGCACATTAAACATATATTGGGCAATATAATTCTTTACTCCCATTTTTTTCGCATTGTATGCAGCTAAAAAGGCCGTCACAACACCTATAGTATCATGAGCATCTCTTAGACTCCAATGATGAGCCTCATTTACTTCCACAGGTATATTCCATTCTGCATGCTGCTTCATCAGATTTTGGCTTTCTGCTATGGATTCGCTTAAAGACCTTGTACCCCTTCCGTCCAGCACATTGTACCAGCATAAAGGTACAGCACACCATGCATTTTTTATGGTGTCTTTCAGCATTTCTGCAAATTTGAATACATCTGCCGTTCCACTATAGCATCTGAGGAGAGGATAATTGCCCCGCCTTGAAGCTTTATAAAGCTCAATGAAATCATCTGGGCTCCGTAATGGCACTCCTCCTGCTCCATCCAAGTCCTTATTCAGCTTATCCTGTGAGAAAAAGAACTGTTGTGTATTTTGATCAGGTCCAATAGAAATAACATCTAAAACCTTTGCCTCAGCTATCTTTTTGATTCCTTCAATGGTATCCTCCAAAGAAGGAAGGCCAAAATGATGTCTCAATACTGGGTAAGGATATTTACTGTTTATTCTATCAATAATATTATCAGGATAAGATATTTTTATTTCTTTCAGATGTTTACCTCTTATATAATTTATCACATCATCTATGTCTTCCGTTCCATCAAATATGGTAGAAAAATATGAGAAATTTTTTGCAACCTCAGCTACTGGCTTTGTACCTCCAAATATCCATTCTATATTATCTAATTTTTTAGATTTTATATGCCCTTCCAATTCCCTGAACAATGGTTCAGCATTTTTGGGAGTAAGCCTGAATCCTATAGCCACTACATCCGGTTTTATTTCTAATATTTTTTCTACAAGCCTATCTATGCTTACCGCAGCACCGAGAAAATATGTTTCGTGACCTTCCTGTTCCACAAGACGGAAAAAATTTACTATCCCACCTACATGAACACAATTTCCTATGGCAGCTCCTAAATACTTTTTCATTAAGCCACCACCTCCCTTGTTATTTCTCCATTAATTACATAGTTCATTATCTCTTCTGCTTCTAATCCAACAAGTCCCATATCCTCAACTTTTCTGCCAATCTTATAATAATCCTTATCATGTATGATAGATGCCATATGGATTATTGAATTTATAGTGGGAGTTTCAATCCCTAAATGCATTCCCATATCTGCAATGGGTACAAGGCTTTGAGGAACATCTTCAAATATATATCTTGTGTCCAAAGTATTCGGCGCCTTTATCCCCTTATACCCTTTGACATTTTGTAGTGCCTCGCATACTGTTTTGCCATAAGCATTGTAGGTGTAACCTAACCATTCCATTAAAGATATAGGTTTAGCACCGAGTGCTTCTGCTACTTTCATCCTCTCACAATCCGCTTCTTTCATTATCCTAGCCACTGATGGAGTTACCCCTTCAATATAGTGCAAGAAATTTCCATCGGTGCTTTCAATCCTTCCGCAATTGAGAATAGTAGGAATAGGATGTAGTATAGCTCCAACATTATTAAAACTGGTATCCAATACACTACAAGTTTGGATGAATTCTGGTATGACATGATGGATTTTATCAACAAATTCTCTGGTCCTAACCGCAGGCAATGCAGCTACCTTAACATGATTCTTCTTTCCATATATGGCCACCTTGCCTTCTTCAGCAATTCTGCAGGCAAACAACAATGTTTGTGCTTCAACTATACATGGATTTTTTTCAGGATTAATATTTTTTATAATATTGAAAAATTCCAATGCGCCTCCCGTTCTGCCCGGGTTTAATACAATGTACTGTTCATCTGAAGTATATGGAGCTATAAGGCTGGCAACTTGTTTATGAGCACTGGCAGGTACTGCCACCATCACGATATGGGTATCTCTGATTGCTTCTTGTATATCATCTGTTACTAGATTCATGTAACCTTTACCTGATATACAACCTTCCATATCAATAAAACCCTGCTCTGATATCATTTTTATTTTTGCTATAGTACGATTATATAGATTAACATTATGTCCCAAATAGGCTAAGTAAGCTGCTAAAGCCTGCCCTCCGCTTCCGCCTCCTATGACAGCAAAATTCAAAACTCTCTTCTGCATATAACAACCTCCTTTAACCACTTGATTTTCTGTTATTCTCAACTCTTTTTATAGCCTCATCCAATATCTGCATAACCAACTCATCATACGACATGCCTGCTGCATCAGCCATCTTTGTTAAATCACTATACACCGGTTTAAGGCCTGGTAAACTGTTTATTTCTATAATATAGGGCACATCACCCTTGAGTCTTACATCCACTCTAGCTAAATCCCTGCAACCTAACACATCAAATGCTTTAGAAGCTTCTGCTTTTATTTTCTTTTCTAATTCAGTACTCAAAGGCGCAGGACAATAAAAATGAGTTTTATGTGCAAAATCGTTTTTTACTTTAAAGCTATAAATCTTGCCATATTCCTCAGGAATATCCTTAAAGTCAATCTCCAATATAGGTAAAATTGTTTTATTCTCACCATTACCGATAATCCCTACAGTAAACTCCCGGCCTTCTATAAATTCCTCCACTAAAACCGGTGGTTGATACTGTTTCAAAAGTTGTGAAACTTTTTTAGACAAAGCTTCCTCATTGTAAACTACACTATCTTCATCTATTCCAAAACCAGAGCCTTCGCAGGCGGGTTTTACAATAAGGGGAAATTCTAGTTCAGGATCCAATTTTTCATCTTCATTACGGAATATTTGAAAATTTGCTGTAGTCACATTATGATACTTAAAAATCTGCTTTGCCACTGATTTATCTAAAGCTATGGCATGGGCAAGGACACCAGAACCTACATAGGGTATGCGCAACATTTCCAATATGGCAGGAATCTGAGACTGTCTGCTCTCTCCTCTAATTCCTGTACTAAGATTAAAAACTATATCTACATTGCTATTTTTTAATTTTTCCATTATCTTTATATCTGCGACAATGCTTACTACTTCATATTTTTTAGAGAGAACCTCATATATTTTCTCTGCAGTTACTTTTTTTTGCTCATCAGCAGAACGAGACTCCTCTGTATTCATCTGGAAATTTTGCTCATCTACTACTAAACCGATCTTTAATCTCACGCAAATCCCTCCTGTAAATCTATAAATCTACTTTTGTGATAACAGAGACAACATTAAATAAACCTCCTATCAAATAGACACGAAGTTCCAAAAAATTATTGTTTTCTCTGTAAAGGTAAAGATTATATTCTGATTCTGTAGCATTTAGTAATAGAGATGCAAAATCTTGTCTTATTAATTTGCAAAGCCATGTGACTTTTTATTGAGATCAGAATTTGTTGTAATAATATGATTGTTAAAAATGTATATATGGAAAGGAGCTAATATTAAATCACTTTATTAATCATTATCTCGTTTGGTGATAACATCAGCCTTTATGTCCTTGACCATCTTTAACCCTGCTTTTTATTATAACTATTTTTGTTAAAATAGCAAGTATTTTTTAATATTATTTTTTCCCAAATCATTGTAATAAAGCCATTACGGAAAGTTTATATTAAGGTGGAATTATACTTTCCTATGGCTTATAAAATGAAAAGCTACCGCAGAGATTAACTCTGCAATAGCTTTTGCAATAATATTATCTTCTATAAACTACTTCACCATTTATCAGTACAACTTCTGTCTTGGATGTGGTGTTAAAAGGATGTCCATCAAATATGACTATATCTGCATCCTTGCCTACCTCAATGCTGCCTACTCTGTCATCTATTTTCAATATCTCTGCTGGATAGATGGTTATGGCTTTTAATGCTTCCATTTCATCTAAACCTTCCTTTGCTACAAGTCCGGCGCATATGGGCAGATGCTGTATAGGTATTACAGGATGATCTGTCATAATACAGAATTTTACTCCAGCTTTCCACAAAGCTACAGGAGATTCGTAGGTCTTGTGTTTCAATTCCGGCTTTGATCTTTCCGTAAAATGAGGACCGCTGATAACCGGTTTACCCTCTTTTGCCAATTCATCTGCTATAAGATGTCCTTCTGTACAGTGGTCCAATGTTATATCCACATCAAATTCCTTTGCAATCCTGATGGCAGTAAATACATCATCTGCCCTATGGGCATGGGCCTTCAGAGGTATTTCTTTATTAATAACCTTGAGTAAAGCTTCCATCTTAATATCAAAATCCGGTTTCTTATCAGGATCTTCCTTGGCATTCTCCAGCTTCTCCTTATAGGCTTTCGCTTTCATAAGTTGCTCTCTCAATATGGCTGCGGTAGCCATCCTTGTAGAGGGCATCTGCTTTTTCTCGTTATAAACGGTTTTAGGGTTTTCACCAAAGGCTATCTTCATCGCTGCAGGTTCTCTGACAATCATATCATCTATTCTTTTTCCATAGGTCTTGATGATGGTAAAGGTTCCTCCTATTACATTGGCACTACCGGGGCCGGTGCATACTGTTGTAATACCTCCCTCTCTTGCTTCTTCAAAAGTTCGATCCATAGGATTTATTCCATCAATAGCCCTGAGATGAGGTGTCACAGGATCTGTAGCCTCATTACCATCAGAACCTTCAAATCCTATGGAGTCTTCCCACATACCTAGATGACAATGAGCATCGATTATACCCGGCATTACTATTTTGCCTTCTGCATCTATTACCATAGCATCTGCCGGTGCCTCAACTTCCTCGCCCACAGCTATTATCTTGCCCTTATCTATTAATACGCTTCCTTTTTCGTAGTTCTTATCAGCCATTGTAAGTATCTTACCGTTTTTTATAAGTATCATGCTTTAACCCCCTATATGTATTTCATTTTAATTTATAATTTATCACACTGGTTTAATATTTTCTATATCAATATACATAAAGATTTTTTCATAAAATTAAAGGCTGGTACATTATGCATCAGCCCTTAATTTCCATTATACATACATTTTCAATTTATAGGCCATGTCTTTGATTGACCCGGACACAATATTTTCCACTACTTGAGGTTCCTTCTGGCTGGAATTATCATCACCGTTATCATCAGCCATTCCTTCGTCCCCATCATCTTCATCCCTATTGTTATCAATTACATCAATATTGTCAGATTTTGAAGCAGGTTCTTCTGGCTCTGGACTAGGTTGCTCCGGCTCTTCTGGCTCTGATTCCCATGGGTCATCATCGGGTTCTTCAGGTTCTGGCTCTGTCGGCTCTGGAACAGTAGGCTCCGGTTCTGTCGGTTCTGGACTCGTGGGCTCAGAATCACCAGGTTCCGGTTCTGTTGGAGTCGGCTCCGTAGGTGTTGGTTCTGCCGGTGTCGGTTGAACCGGTGATGCTGAACCTCCTGATGGTGGACTGGGGCATCTATGATTTCTTAGTCTCTCCACTTCTTCATATAAAGAGTTATAAGATTGGGTTAGTCCATCCTTTTCTTTTTGTATCGTTTCAATCTCTTCTTGGAGTTTTTCTATTTCAGTGGATAAAGCTTCATTGTTCTTTAAAAGTTCTTCCTTTTCCAGAAGCAGGTTCTCTTTTTCAAGAAGCAAAGAATCATACGTTTTCTGAAGCTCATTATGCTGTTCTTCTAATATTTCAAAATTCCTGATAAAAGCAGCCATATCTTCATAAGTGTTGATATTATACTTGCTCAATATATCAATTAGCATGATGTCGTCGCTGTCTATACCCATTAAAGCTACACTATTTCCGCCATAGGGCCATTGATTTTCTCTGATAGCAAGAATTTCATTGCCTTCCACCTTTGGAATTTCTATCTCCAAATCGTTTATATAATCATTAAAGGCCCTTACTTTTATAGTACCTGTATAAGTATTATCTCTGATTTCAAATAAGCTTATATCCCTTATGGGCATGACAAGCTCCTCACCTTTTTCATCGGGATATATTACCATGGGATTTATGCCGCCTACTAAATCACTTATGCTGCCTATGACTTCAAAATATACTACAATAGGTTTCCCGTCATCTCTGGCATTAATTATATAAATATTTGTAGCACCGGTTTGAATCCATTTCCTTATATCAAAGTCTTCTGCATTGATTTTAATGATACTCTCTGATTTTAGTGTGCTTATTGACGCATTTACCTTACCGCTTGCACTGAAATATGACTTGGTAGATATAAGATTGTCTGGCAGCAATGCTACAAAGGAGGATGTTACAGTATATACTAAAGCAATTCCCAATATATTAACAGCTTTTTTACTAACCTTCATATAATCTCGCCTCCCTTCATTACTCATTATTCAGGTATCTTACAATAATCGATACAAATTCTGCTCTTGTTATTCTGCCTAGAGGTTTAAAACTACCGTCAGGATAGCCATTGATTATCTTTTCTTTATAGGCTTTGGCCAGATAACCTTTGCTCCAGATCGGAAAAGTCTTCTCATCTGTGAATATTCCTTCCAGAATTTTTGGGTCTTCTTCTTCGTCCTCATAAAAAGCTCTTACTATCATAGCAACAGCCTCATCTCTGGCAATCTCCCTATATGGCTTGAATCTCTTATCCGGATATCCCTTTACTATGCCATGTTTGGTAGCTGTGTATATATAGGGTTTTGACCAGTTTGGGAAAAATAATCTGTCTTTATAATCTGTCTTGCCGTTTTCCAGCTTCAATTGCTTTACATTAACGATAATTTTTGTAGCTTCGGCTCTTGTGATATCCCTGTCCGGTCTGAAAGTTCCGTCTCCATATCCATTTACATATCCTAGCTCACAGCCAAGTATATGAATATAATCTTCAGCCCAATGACCATCTATATCGTTAAAAATATGAACATGCTTGGGCTTTTCAGGTTCCTTAGCCGCTGATGCAGTTCTGTCACGGTCATCATCTCTATCTCTTGGAGGCTTAACTGGAGGGTTCACATCCGTATCTCCGGCTAATACTGCTACAATATCGGTTTTTACGGATACTCCCTGTGCTGCATTACCTGCACCACCTAGCATGCTTACAGTAAAACTTATATCCACAGACTGGTTATTTTTTATTTTAGTACTGCCAAGTCCAAGCTCCAAAGGTTTCTCAAGCCACTCATTGAGAATCACTTTTTTACTGTAAGGTATCAGTCCAGCAAACTTCACTTTTATGTCAAACTCCACATTATCTGTAAAAGCTTTATAGGCTTCATTATCCTTATCCGTAATAACATTGCCTTCTTTGTCCCTTACTTCTGCTCCTGATAGAGCAAGGCTTCTCACCGTAACTGTCTGACCTGTTTGGTTGTTTATCCTAATAACACCATTTTGGGATACTCCTGGAGCCAATAACATGCTGTTATTGAATAAAGCTCCTGATCTGCCACCGCTTGAGGTCAGGTTTATGTTTATCACATTTCCTCCATCTCCCAAAACTGTGCTAAGTCCCAATGAACAAAATATAAGAATAAACATTAACGAAAATAAATAGGATTTTTTATTTAACAAAATTCATCACCTTCTCTCGCTAAGATTGAGGTGGTTTGTATATTTCGCCATCGATGAATATTATATTGTTTCGCCCTACAATCTCTATGTGTCCTGGATTGGCCTTCCCCTCAAATTCTCCGTTTAGATAGGTATTCACTTGATTAAAGTCTCCATCAATATATAGAGGCTTTTTAGGCTTTGGCCCTTGACTATTGGTTTCAATAGAATATGTTTTGTTATCCATGTAATATCCAAGGGCTATACTTCTCATGATAATTCCACTGCAATCATTAAAACTTAAGAAATACTGATTTGGATTGCCCTTTTTATTATTATTCTTCTCCTCTGTATATCGAAATTCGGGTATATTTTCCTCTCCAACACCTACTATTGATACATTCTCTTTATTGTTTAAGGTCAATCTGTCGCATTGATATTCATTTGCTCCAACTATAAGCACATCCGCATCCCAAATATTATTCAATGCTTCCTGTACGCTTTGGTAATTTTCTAATAATTTATAGCGTTCCGATAGCTCATCAAGTGGAGTGTCTATTTGAGCAGCTAATATTTCAAAATCTAATATGCTATCTTCTGCCTTGCTGTGTTCTTCCCCTATCTGCAACTGATCTAACTCTGCTCTGAATACCATGATTATTTCATCCCCAGCTTCAACTATAATAGGATAAAATATTACGTGATCATCTAATATGGTATTCACATAGTTATAGAATACAGGTATGTCTGAAGTACTTATCTCATTTCCTTCATCCTTAGTGAAATAGATATGAAAGTTTAAGCTGTCACCTATGTCACTTAAACTTCCAAGACTGTTAAATCTTATGCCATATAACTTGCAGTCTAATGTACCTTTATTCCTTATCTTTATCCTTTGTGCAATTACCCTATCCGGAGCAAGCCCTCCAAGATCAATTTGTCCTGAACCATCTTCCCCTTCTCCGATACCTATATCCATAGTGCCCACTGTAAAGGCATTGTCTCCGCTTGCGGCACTACTTATGAACCAGGACACCGAGTTGCTGCCAAATGTGTACATCATAATGCTTAGTATTAATATTATATAGATAAATCTTCTCTTCATGAAAACACCTCTCTTTTATCTACCTCCTTGGGCTAAACGCTTAAAGGTATTTATCCGCAGCCGGCATAATGCTGGCTGCGGATAGGGAGCACTATTACTGATTAATTGAATACGGTAGCCAACCCGTATCAATTACTGAATCATCACCATTTGTATATCTTGCTCTAACATTTATTAATTTCCAATCAGATCCTAAAGCATTTTTTCTCACATATATATATTTGCTGTTAGAACCTAGAACCTCTTTATAATCTACATCTTTTTTGCTCAAACCTTCTAATTCTGTTAGCTTGTCAAACACTAACAGTACTCTTGTTACTTTCACTTCATTATTGTTATCTGATTCATGACGCAGTTCTAATTCCATAGACTTAAATGTCTTTTTTGTTTCATTAAATTGGAATGTATATCCGTATCCTGTAAAACCTACATCAGGATCTAGAGAATTATAAACGTCATAGTGGTATTCTTCTCTTGCCCTTAAAGTAAAGTTCTGTCCACTATACAATTCAACATATTCTGTCGGATTTTCTTCTCCCGGCAAAGGTTCTTCTACCTGCATAGCATGTATAGTGAAATCAGCCATTAATCCCATATTTTGGAATCTATTATCAGCATTTTTGTGAAGAGCTACAGCAAACTCTACCTTTCTGCTATCTCCAGGATTTATAAATATGAACGGATCGAAATACCCTCCATTATCATAAGCCATATTATATACTGAGCCTACATATAATATATCGTCAGGGTGTCCGGCCCCTTCCTTTGCTGTAACTACTACATAAAGTTTTCTTAAGAACTCATTGAATAGATTATTATCTACTACTTCTTCAGTTAGATTATGCTGTCTTATGTTTTCTACAGTTAGTCTATAAACTTTTGATGGTAATGTACCAACGTTTGTTAAATCAAAATGTCCTTTTTCCGGTGGATATGCAAAATGTATGGGATCTGATGGCTCTTCATCTTCATCTTCATCTGGATAATTGAAGGATGGCTGTAAATTCTGTATGATAAAGTTTTCAATTGTTCCTTCTCCACCACCTGCTACTATCTCTAATGTACCTGCTTGGAACTCAGCAACACTAGTTGCTTGACTTGTAAACCAGGCCATGGTACCTACTCCTATCATGCTGAATGTTATTGCTACAATCAGCATCAGGGCTATATATTTTTTCTTCATATCCTTTCCTCCTATTCTCTTAATACGTATTGTAAAGTTAAATGAAAGTTGAGGACCCGTCAGCCTTTCTGGTACAA
>ERZ773359.5295-NODE-5295-length-12489-cov-4.254222_pt1 | contig 12489 bp, 11 predicted proteins | sample MGYA00374955_ERZ773359 | MGnify/ENA primary metagenome ERZ773359 (study PRJEB29098, sample SAMN04486028) | biogas fermenter metagenome | study: EMG produced TPA metagenomics assembly of the Biogas fermentation microbial communities from Germany - Plant 4 DNA1...
CAGTGCATCAAACGCAGATTCCAACGTCCCCAGCCGCTTCCGTCCGGCTGAGGCAGAGCCAGCTTTCACGCCGAGATAAAGCTTCATCTTTGGCTCTGTCCCTGACGGCCTGATGGTGATCTTGCTCTCCTTATCAGTGAGCCACTGAATCACATCTTCTTTGGGTAGATCAATGGGCTTGCTGCCGCCCTGCACAAGGTTTATTTGTACGCTGCGCCCGTAGTCCCGTACAATTTCCACCTGCTCACCCGCAATTTCTCGCAGGGGCTCTTCGCGGAGCTGGGCGATGAACTCCCGCGCTCGCTGAGCCTCAACTGACCCTGAGAAGGAGTAGGACCGGAGTCCTTCCAGGTAGCAGCCGTGTTCTGCCATGAGCTCATCTAGCCTGTGAACAAGGCTCTTGCCCTGCCGCTTGTAATGGGCGGCCATCTTGGCCACAAGTACGCTGGTGAGGACGGCGTCTTTATCCCTCACTGCCGTGCCCGCCAGGTATCCGTAGCTCTCCTCAAAGCCGAAGATAAAGTGCTTCCCCGCTTTGGGCAGCTCATCCATGAGCTCGCCAATGTACTTGAACCCGGTGAGGGTATTCGTGACTTCCACGCCGTACTTCTGAGCAATCGGGACAACCATTTCGGTGGTAACGATGGTCTTGACGATCACTCCTCCGTCCCGCTCCGCTGGGCTCATATTGGCCAACAGAAAATCAGTCAGCAGGACTCCGACTTGGTTGCCGTTGAGCAGGTGCCACTTCTCACCATCCCAAACAGCTACTCCGACGCGATCCGCATCGGGGTCAGTAGCGAGGATCAAGTCGCAGGGATCTGCTTTGGCCAGTTCCATACTAAGGGCAAAAGCGTCCTGCTCTTCTGGATTTGGCAGTGGTAGCGTGGGGAAGCTGCCATCGGGAACCATCTGAGCCTGAGCCGTTCGGACATTTCGAAAGCCAGCCCTCGCCAACATTTCCGGAACGAAGCGCGCCCCAGTGCCGTGCAGTGGCGTGTAGAGCAGGTTAAGATCGCCCGGATCCACAGCTGGGGTACAGGATAGGGCTGCCTCGTAGTATGCGGCAATGGTTTCTTCACCGATCTCGTGCCAAAGGGGTGAGTTCGCTGGATCGTCTGCCAGCTGCACAGCCTCAAGGGAAAGGCTTTTCATCTGCTGACTGATTTGCGATGCTTCCTCAGGCAGCATCTGTACTCCTCGAGAATTGTACGCCTTGTAGCCATTATACTCGGGTGGATTGTGGCTGGCGGTGATCACCAGACCTGCGGCAGTACCGTGGTGGCGCACAGCAAACGACAACAGGGGAGTCGGCGCAATCTCCGTAAACAGGTACACGGGAATGCCGTTGCCCACAAGTACCTGAGCGGCCGTTTCAGCAAACTCCTTTGACATACGGCGCGAGTCGTAGGCGATGGCCACACCCTTGGTATGATTGCCTTTGGCGAGCAGCGTATTGGCCAGAGCTTGGGTGGCAAGGCGCACAGTATATACGTTCATCCGGTTGGTTCCTGCCCCGATCTTGCCCCGCATCCCACCAGTACCAAATTCAAGCCACCCGAAGAAGCGGTCCGCCAGCTCTACCTGGTTGTCCCTGAGCTGGTGCAGCTCCGCCTTGGTCGCCTCATCAATCAGCGGGTCATTTAACCATGCTTGATAAACTGCCAATGCATCCACCGATCTCTTCCTCCTATTTCCAGTCTAGTACCAGGCGGGCTGCAAGGCAGCCCAATCCTGCGCCAACCACCACGTTACTCGGCCAATGGGCTTCCACAAAGATCCGAGATAAGCCAACGAGTGCGGCGGCGAGATAGGCCCATTCGGCGAAGTCGGGATAGTAATGAGCCGTCACGGCTGCGGCAGCAAACGCCGACGAGGTGTGGCCCGAGGGGAACGCGCCGTAGCTGTCGTGAATGGTGGGTCCCGTCATGATGGGTCCAACTCCTGTGGACGGCCTGGCCATCCCTGTAAGGGACTTCAGCCCTAAAGTCACAACTCCGCTCAAGACAAGGGCACTGGCCAGATCTTTGCCATATTCTGAACCTGTCGCTGCTAGACCGAAAGCCGCTCCCAAAACAGCGGCAGGTTCTCCTACGAGGCTGATCCCTTTCCAGACAACGCTGCTTCCTCCTGGTAGATTTTGGATCCCGTCATATACACTTTGATCTAAGGGAACAAGGGCCAGACCCAGCGCTAAACTCGGAAAAATCACCCGATCCAGGCGGAGAGTGGAAGCGGCAGCCTCCACCGGCACAGCACCGAACACTGCCACGGCCAACAAGAGGACCGCTAGGCAGCTCACCCTACCTCTCCTCATATCCTTCCCCCTACGAAATTAGCTGATCGCGCCGAGCCATCACGAGCTCAATCACCTGCTCTAGAGGCATTTCTGCCAGAGAGCTCAGTTTGAGATCGTACTGCCCAAAGGCAAGGCTGCGTGTGACAGAATTAGGGACTACGACGCAGTACAGGCCGGCGCGTTTTGCGGCTAGCGCCCCGTTAGGGGAATCCTCAAAGGCGATAGCCTCATCGGCCTTAATCCCCAGTCGCTTGGCGGCTGTTGTATACAGAGCTGGATCCGGCTTTACTACATCTACATCATCCGCAGTACAGATCGCGTCAAACCAACTTGTTAAGTCCAACTCGTCCAAAAAGCCTTTCACCCAACTTAGGGGGGAACTGGAGGCGACAGCCAGTCCCAAACCCAACTCCCTGCCTTGCTGCAGATACTCGACAACGCCTGGCATGGGCCCCTTTTCTCTGATCTGGCGGTAAAAGCGCGCCTTATAGGTCCTCCGCAGTTCCTCCACGGGAGTATCCAGCTGCGCAAGGTCCCGCAGATGCACCACCGGATCGAACTCATGCTTCGTACCTATGCAATCACCCCAGACGTCAAGGGACAGAGTCTGGCCGTACTGGCTGTAGATCCACTGCAGCGATTCATACTCGACAGTTTCCGTGTCCAGAATGAGTCCGTCAAAATCGAAAACTAAGCCTTTTATCAAACAGTCTCAACCTCCCCTCACTATGTTCGCCGGAGGCAAATCATTTCCTGCCACAAGGAAATGGGGGCACGAGCTCGAAGTACACTGGAAGAAGAGGTGAGATATATGTTTAGCGACGCATTAAGACTTGTGGAAGAGTTTATCGCCCAGCGTAACGCCTCTGGTGCCGTGGCCCTTATGGGTACTGCGGACAAGATGTGGGGGCCGTATCCGTTCGGGCACCTGAGTTTTTTTCCAAATACCGATCCTGTTCGAGCAGACAGCATCTTCGATCTGGCATCCTTGACGAAGGTGATCAGCACCACAACCATTGCCCTAAAGCTTCTCGAAGCTGGCGAGATCTCACTGGACAATACGATTGGAGATTTCGTGCCCTGGGCACCGGAGGACAAGCGCCCGCTCTCGATCAGACAGCTCTTAAGTCACACGTCGGGAATTCCTGCGGTGGCACCGCTCTATGAATCACCGCGCTTTGAATCAGGCGAAGGTGCCCTAGCCGCAGCTCTCGATCTGCCGTTGTCCAATCCACCGGGTACCACGGTAGAGTATTCCTGCATCGGCTTTATTGTGCTGGGCCGCATTATGGAACAGCTTACAGGAAGCAGCCTAGCTGAGCTGTTTCGCAGCATAGTCGCGAAACCGCTGCAGCTGCAGGACACAACCTATGGGGTAGAGGAAGGCAAGCTGTCACGCACTGCTTATACAGAATGGGATCCTGTGGAGAAGCGCTTTCTCAGGGGAGTCGTACACGATGAGAACGCCCGGGCGCTCCGCGGCATCAGTGGCAATGCGGGACTATTCTCCTGTGCCGCGGAGATCGGCAGGTTCTGTCAAATGCTCCTGAGTCGTGGTGTTTGGCAGGGCAGGCACATTCTTCATCCTAACACAATTGACCTCTTAGCCCAAGATTTTACGGGCAGCGCTGAGGAACCTCGGACTTTGGGATGGCTCCTGCCCAGTCCGGCGCGCTGCTCTGGAGGGAAGCTAGTCTCTAGGCACTCTATTGGCCACACTGGCTTTACGGGAACATCCATCTGGGTCGACTTTACTCGGGGGCTGTTTGCGGTACTCCTCACCAACCGCGTCCATCCGGTGCGAACGAATCAAGCTATCCTGCTCCTACGGCCGCGATTCTACAACGCCGTTTGGAAGGCATACGATGAGCAGCAAGGCGCCTAGCTCTGAGGCGCCTTCTGCTGCTTGGGGCTTTTCAGGCGGATTTCAGCAACAATCCAGATTATTACCGGCAAGATGATCTGCAGAACAAGCTGCATCGGGCGCCAGACCTGGAGAGCCATGGCTTCCATCTCCAGTGTTCCCTCCGCAAGCCAAAACGTCCCGACAATGCCGGAGAGAGCGAGGGGAGTGAGAAGGTAGGTGTAGCGTGGCTCACCCACAAGATAACCACAACAGCGCGCGGCAGCAATTAAGCAGACAGTAATCTTGACAAATGTAGTTGCCAGAAAGATAAACGTAACTGTGATCTCCAAACGGGTGAAGATTCCACCGACATCGATGCGGGATGCCGCGCCATAGACTGGATAGTACTGAATCCGGTAGACATCCGGCCCAATTACGGCGAGTGTATTGGTAATGATGAACAGAATCGTAGCTCCCGCAATCAAGTGACCCCAGAGCATGACCTGTCTTGCCCCACCCTGGCCGCGGTAGGCAGCACCGATGAAAATGAAGAGGACGGCCTCCAGAAAAGGAAACGCCATGGTAGAAAACGTACCGGCCGCCACCGGGCCGATACCGTCATACAGGATGGGCTGCAGATTAGAGTAATCGATTTCCTCGGATACCAAAGCAAAGGCAAAGACTGAGATCCCTACCACGACAATCAAAAATAACGTCGACCAGCGGGTCAGCGGTTCAACGCCTAGTTTGGCGGCCGCGAGAGTAATCACTAGCAGGAAGAGACGGGGTACGGCCCGTGGTGTCTCCACCAACCCAGCTACGGCAATGAAATTCCCTAAGTTGTTCACTGAGTTGTACATCAGCAGCAGGGCATACCACCCATAGAGCGCTGCTGCTGTCCAGGCAACAAGCTTTCCGAGAGCCTTTTCTAGGGTTTGAAATATGTCGTTGTTTGGATCAAGATCGACAAGGCGGGCGTAGACAAGAATGAAGGGCACACTGAGAATCATGGCTGCGATGACGGCCAGCCACGTATCGGCTCCAGCCTGCTTTCCCACGCCGTACACTATCGAACTGCCCATGAGCATCAGAACCAAGGTGGCCATCCCCGATCTAGGGGCCACAACCTCCTGCACCGTCCCTAACCTCCCATCCCCAGTTTTTGCAAGAGACTGCCGACGAAACCCCGCACGATGCCCTTGGGCGGCTCAATTCCCAGAGCAAGAAGTGCGGTAAGGATACAAACTGCAGCCATCATGATGCTGTAGATGAGCACCCTGCGCAGCGTGCGCTCCTCCCAGAGCATCACCTCACCCACCGCCACCAGCACGTATAGAACTACAACTGCAGCTGCTCCCAGCATCCTACGGTCTCCCTGTCAGCGGTTTTGCCAGAGTGCCAGTTCCGGTAATCAAGACTGCTACCCGCACCGAGACTGGCAGCTGCGCGAACTCTTCTTCCCAGTTCTTCTCTACTTTCCGCCACGCACTGGGAACCTTTTTCTTGATCAGGGCACCGAAACCCACAACATCGACTTTCAGGTCCTGCTGGAGCGTACGGATCAGCCTTTCTATGTCCTCCTTAAGCTCACGAGCCAGTGCCTCTTCTGCCATGCGCTTGAGCTCAGGTCGACTGTAGTCAAAGGTTGCAAAACCCAATTCGTGCAGGTCGACCTGCAGGTTGACCGTGATAGCCACGCTGAGCTCGTCGTTTTCCCAGTAGGGTTTTAGCTCGACGCGGGAAGTCATTACTTCCGCGGCAATTCTCTCCTTTTCGCCTTGATACTCCATCTCTGTTGCGAGCACACCGGTCACCTTGCCCAATCTCAGGTAACTCAGGACCCTGGAATCTTGTGCATCCAGCCACCCGATAAGGCGATCGCGCTTAAAGACTCCGCTCCCCTGTACCAGCGGTATTTTCCTGTCATCGATCTCGATGATTTCAATGGCGGGCAGCACCGGACTGAGTCCGACTTCATTGAGGGCCCGATTGAACTCCCAGATCTGAACAGGGATAAAGGTGGGATTCCGCCTCTGGAGCATCATCACGCGGTTGAGATAATCCCCGATACTGGTGCCGAGCGGTGCATCGGCTGTGAAGACATCCTTGGCGGCAGAACCTCGCACTACGCACAGCCACATGTTGGTGCGTACTCCCACGTCGCGCTGCATGAACCCTACGGCCTCCCCTACTCCCTTCCGCGCAAGTTCTTCTGAAAAAGCTACAGCATGACTGTGCCCAAAGAACATCTGCTTGCCCGAGACATTCGTCACGTTTCGCAAGGCATTGAACAAGGTGATCCCTGTGGTTGTAGTGACATACGGACTCATATCAGTCGGCTCCCCTCCTTTGACTTCCAGAGTCTCCACGGTCAAGGTGAGCCCCTCATCTGATCCCACGTCGATCCCGGCCGCCATCACAAAGCTGAGTGTCTCCAGCTCAAGATAGTCCCAACAGCCCGTTTGCGCGAGACAGAAAGCAAGAATGCACACTCCGCTCAGGATCTTCCTCATGAGGGAGCTTCCTTTCGGTAGCGCTGAGGATTGCGCCGGGCGATCAGCTTGGGACGAAGGCGCATCACCCACCACGGAGAACGAACGGCTGTATCCTTGATATTCTGAAGGTCAAAAGCGGTGAAGTTAACCATGTAGGGCACGCCGAAGGAACGGATCGACATGAAGTATACCGTAACCAAGATGACTCCGCAGAAGTATCCGTACAGACCCATTACGGCCGACAGCAGTGAAAAGAGAATCCTGAGGATAATCATGACCCCATACAACCGGGGCACGGCAAAACCAGAGATCGCTGTTATTGCCACCACGATTATCATGGGAGCACTCACTATTTGCGCCTGGACCGCCGCATCACCCAAGACAATTGCCCCCACAATGCTCAAGGCCTGGCCGATAGGCCCCGGCAGGCGCACGCCTCCTTCCCGCATGATCTCAAACAACAGCCCCATCACAAACACCTCCACTACTGCTGGAAAGGGTACGCCTTGCCTGGAGGCTGCAATGCTGACCGCCAGCCTCGTGGGAATCAGGATGGGATGGTACGCCACCAGAGCCAGGTAAATGGCCGGCGTGCTGGTGCTGAGAAACAGGCATATGTAACGGATCAGGCGGTCGAGAGAAGCAAGGGCATAGTGCTTGAAGTAGTCTTCGTTTGCCTGCAGCGTCTCGACAAACAAGAAAGGCATGGTTAGAGCTACAGGTGACCCGTCAACCAGGACTGCCACCCGCCCCTCAAGGATCCTCGCAGCCACTATGTCAGGCCGCTCAGTGTGCCCAATGGTCTTGATGGGCAGCAAGGGAGCATCTTGGATGAGCTCCTCAATGTAACCCGAATCTATAATGCTGTCAATGTCAATTGCGGAAATGCGCTTCCGCACTTCTTCCACTATGGCTGGCGAAGCAATCCCCTCTATGTAGGAGATGGCGACCTTGGTGTGGGTCTGCCGACCCAGAGTAAGATAGCTGAACTTGAGCTGGGACGAGCGTACCCGGCGGCGCAGGAGTGTGATGTTGACCGCGAGCGATTCACTGAAGCCCTCTCTTGGACCGCGTACCACCGATTCTGACTGCGGCTCCATGGGCGGCCTGATGGTCAGTTTCTTCGATGGTATGATGAACGCGCTGGCACACCCGTCCACAAACAGCGCTGCATCTCCCGTGAGAATTTGATCAACAGCCTCAGAAACGACTGTGCGTTCCTCCACGGCGTTCACGGGGAGAACTTGTTCCGTGAGGAACGCTGCCAGCTCCTCGCCCCGGAGCCGGGGAGGCAGATATTCTCGGCTGAGTGGCTTTATCACGTATTCGCTCACAAAAGCGTTGTCGGTCATGCCCTCAGGGTAGACCAAGAAGCACTCCCGGGGATGCGGGCCAGCTGTGAGAAATGCGCGGTAGACAATGCTGTCATCGCCTGCAAAGGTGACGTTCTGCAGCTGTTCCCTGATCTTCCTAATCGAGCTGGAGAAGTACAAGGAATGTGCCCCTGGTGGATCTTTTCTTCCCAGCAATCGCTGGAGCAGTGGACGCATGCTATCAGTCCCAGAGCAAAGTGATAGATGGGTTTAGTATGTCCAGAAGTCTAACAAAAAAAGCCGGGTGCACCGGCTTTTTGATACAAAGCAAATCCGTTCCTGGTTAGGTTACGTAAGCGAATCGCGGGCAGCTTTTAGATTGAGCAGACCATTGCGCACACTGGACACAGGCGATTCTGCATACACTTCCGTTTCGATGATCAAACACTCTACTCCCGTTTCACTGCAGGCCTGCAGTACGTCTTCCAGATCCAGGCAGCCGCACCCCACGTCGACCTGCTGATTGGAGCCATCAAAGTCCTTCACATGCACGAGCGGGCAGCGCCCTTTGAACTGCCTAAGATAGGCTGCTGGATCGACACCCGCATGGAGAACCCATCCAAGGTCGATCTGGGCAAAGACATAGGCAGGATCGCTTTCATTGAAAAAGATGTCCAGGGCATACTTCCCATCGAACTTAGCAAACTCGAAACTGTGATTGTGGTATCCCAGTCTTAGGCCCTGATCGGCAAACTTCTTCCCCAAAGCGGTCATTTCCGTGGCAAAGCGCTTCCAACCTTCCTCCGTTTCCACAAACTCTCGAGGGGCAGCCGGACAGACAATAGTCGTGTTGCCGATGGCGAGGTTGTAACTCACCACCTCTTCGAATGCCTCCGTAAGCTGCTCATAGCCCACATGGCTGCTCACAGGCACAAGGCCAAGCTGCTGGAGAGTGTCCTTCAGCATAGAACTAGACAGCCCCCCGTAACCAGCAAACTCCACGCCATCGTACCCCAGTTCTGCCGTGGTTTCAAGCACGCCCACGAAGTTGACTGCTGCTGCCTCCCGCAGTGAATAAAGCTGCAGCGCAATCGGCAGTTTCTTCATGATGGCATCTCCTCTCTATTGATTTGGCGCAGTTTCCAAATCCTGTCGTTGTAGTCCAAGACAGTGCGGTCGCTTGAAAACTTGCCGGCACTGGCAATGTTGAGAACTGCCTTCTTCCACCAGCTCTTGTGATTTTGATACTCCGCGTTGATCCGCCGGTGTGCCTCACGGTAGGAGCTGAAATCCTTCAACACGAAATAGGGATCAGCCATACCCCCATTTCCGTATAACAGTCCTTGATAGATCTCTCGAAACATCTCAGGATGGCTCGGATCAAGGAACCCACTAATCAGCTGATCGATGACCTGCCTGAGATAGGGATCGCTCAAGTAGAGTTCATAGGGCCGATAGGTACCACTCTGGTAATATGCTGCGGTTTCATCAGATGTCAACCCAAAGATGAAGATGTTTTCCCTGCCAACAGCCCGGTCAATCTCTACGTTGGCTCCATCTAGCGTCCCGATGGTCAACGCTCCGTTGAGCATAAACTTCATGTTGCCGGTCCCTGATGCCTCTTTTCCGGCGGTGGAAATCTGCTCGCTCACATCCGCAGCGGGAATCAGCTTTTCCGCCAAAGACACTCGGTAGTCCTCGATAAAGACCACCTTCAAGAAGTCCTTTGTCTTAGGATCCTGATTCACCAGTTCCCCAACAGTATGGATCAGTTTGATGATCAGCTTGGCCATGCGGTAGCCCGGTGCTGCCTTTCCGCCAAAGATAAACGTCCGGGGATGCATTCGGAAATTGCTGTCGTCCCGCAGGCAGTTGTAGAGGTGCAGTACATGAAGGATGTTCAGCAGTTGGCGTTTGTATTCATGGATCCGCTTGACGTGCACATCAAAAATGGAGTCAGGGTCGACCGGAACGCGGTTGTACTTCGCAATGTAATCAGCCGCAGCCAGTTTGTTTTGGCGGCGGATCTCCGCGAGGGCCTGCTGTACGTCGGGCTTGGCTGCGCGGGCAGCCAGCTCTTGCAGTGCCCGAAAGTCACTAATCCACTCTGGACCAATCTCGCTGCTGATTAAGTCCGCGAGCTTGGGGTTGGCTTCGAGCAAGAAGCGGCGCAGCGTCACTCCATTGGTCACATTGCGGAACTTCTCGGGAAAGAACTGGAAAAAGTCGCTGAATACTTGCTCCTTTAGGATGGTGGTGTGCAGATCGGCCACCCCGTTTACCGAGTAAGAGCCGACGATGCACAAGTTCGCCATGCGAACCTCGTGATGCGCGATCACCGCCATACGGGCGATTCGATCCCAATCGCCGGGATAGCGCTGCCACAAATCCGCGCAGAAGCGTTCGTTAATCTCATAGACAATATCCCACAACCTGGGTAAGAGCTCTCTAAACAGTCCTTCCGGCCAGCGCTCCAGTGCCTCTTCCATGACAGTGTGGTTGGTGTAAGCGAAGCTTGCACGCACCACACGCCATGCTTCTTCCCAGCTCAGTCCCTCCTCGTCAAGCAGGATGCGCATCAACTCAGGAATGGCCAGCGCTGGATGGGTGTCGTTAATGTGGATGACGATGCGCTTGGGGAAGTTGGCCCAATCCGGGCCGTAGTCCCGCTTGTAGGCTCGGACAATACTCTGCATAGTGGCAGAAACGAAGAAATACTGCTGCTTCAGGCGGAGAGTCTTGCCTTCGGGATGGTTGTCCTCAGGATAGAGTACCTTGGAAATTACCTCCGCGAGCTCTTTCTCTTCCATGGCGGCAAGGTACTGGCCCTGTCCGAACAGATTCATATCCAGCGGTTTTGTGGAACGAGCTGCCCACAGCCGCAGCGAATTAACTGTTTGACTGCCATAGCCAGTGATGGGTATGTCGTAAGGTACAGCCTTGACCGACTGATAACCCTTATGTTCGTACACCAGGCGCCCGTTTTCCAAGCGGGACTCTACCCAGCCGCCAAAGCGCACCGTTTCCGACTCTTCGGGGACGCAGACTTCCCAGCTGTTACCACCCTCAAGCCAAGGATCCGGAACTTCCACTTGATATCCATCCACGATCCCCTGGCGAAACAAGCCGTATTCATAGCGAATACCGCAGCCGTGAGCGTGAAAACCAAGCGCGGTGAGGCTGTCCAACAGACAGGCCGCCAGACGTCCCAGTCCGCCGTTACCCAAGCCGGCATCCGGTTCTAGCTCCCGAATTTCATCGAAGTCAAGGCCAAGCGAGGCGCAGACTGATCTCACCAGTTCCTCGATTTGAAGATTGAGCACATTGGTTTTGAGGCTCCGGCCGATCAGGAACTCCATGGATAGATAATACAGCTCTTTGCCACCCTTATAATGAGCAAGTTCGCGGGAATATGCCCATTTTTCCTTGACGAGGTCTGCCACCACTTCAGCGATGGCTTTATATATTTGGGAGCGGGAAGCGCCTGTGAGAGTTCTGCCAAACAACCGCTGGACCTTGCGTTCCAGGAGTTCTTCGAACTCTTGGCGCTGGATAAGATCAGATTTCATAATCTGTCCCCCAATGAATTGATTTTTCTTTAATATTCTCGCCGCAGGATTTGATCGGCGCGGCGGGAACTATGTATCGAAAGAGGAAAGGAGATTGGTGCGATGGGTACCATGTTTCAGGCGGCAGACTGGTTTGTTCGCATCCGCCATAAAGGCGGTCATGTCAAGATTACCATCTGGGATAGGTATGGCGACAAGCTGTTCAGCGACGTTCTCGGCCCGGAACCGCACACGAAATTCTGGAACGCGATTGCGAAAATAACGTCGCAAGAAGTGGTCCAAGCAATCCAGGAAAAACTAGGCACCTGATACCTCCGCTTTCACTCGCTGTAATGAACTGTGTACCGAGACTAGGACTTGGGCGACAGCGCTCGGCTGGATCTCGTCGGCCCGGGCATAGGCCTCCCCTTTTGGGGTAGTAGTGTACTTCGGGGGCAGTTCACGCAAGCTGTAGGCTAGGGCCCAGGCCAGCTGGAGGGCGCTCCACTGCTCCTCTTTTTGATGGGCCAGCACATCCGCCAGAACTGTTCTAACTAAGTCTTCGTTCGGATTGACCAATACAGGCTCGGAGGCACCGCTGTGCAGCGGTGCTTGTTTGACTAGATCCAGCGCTCTACGCACCGCAGCTTCTGCCTGGCTGAGCCTATGCTGCAGCTCATCCTCACCGGTGAAAGCCGCCTCCGCGGCACCTACACCTACCGGCACATAATCGGGCGGTAGGCTGTTAAGCGCAATCGCACCCACATCAGCACGGCACTTCCCACAGCTGCAGCTGAAGGCTCCTTCCTCCAGCATGCGCTCGATAGCCGTGTCCACCAACTCTTCCCAGCGGTTTTTCACTTTAAGCAAGCTGATGTCCATCTTGCTGTCCCCCATTTTTCTTCTCGGCCACGATCAGGCATGACTCTCCTCCATCGTAGGGTGTGAGATTGTGGTCCCTATAGATCCCCCGCACTGCGAAACCGAT
>ERZ773359.5296-NODE-5296-length-12488-cov-8.008365_pt1 | contig 12488 bp, 9 predicted proteins | sample MGYA00374955_ERZ773359 | MGnify/ENA primary metagenome ERZ773359 (study PRJEB29098, sample SAMN04486028) | biogas fermenter metagenome | study: EMG produced TPA metagenomics assembly of the Biogas fermentation microbial communities from Germany - Plant 4 DNA1...
CTTATTCGTACATCATTCAAATGCAGATATAAGTATAATATAAACTTTACATTATGTCAATAGATGAATTTCAAAAATTTAATCATTAATGCTGTCCAGTAGTATTTTTATAAATTCATTATATTTGTAAACTTCCCCAATTGCGTAATATTATCATGGGTAATCGTAAATTTGTCTGGTTATTTTCATTATGAATATACGTTAAGATAAAATCAATTATTAAAATGTATAAAATACAGGGGGAAATACGATGGCCAAGGTACATGCAAGAAACATGATAGATGCTGCTAAATTATTAGCTTATGACTATTTTAAGGATCAGTTGGATTCAGAGAAAGCTTATGACTATCAGTTTATTAATTTACAGTTTACCAATGTAATTGTAATAGGAAGCTTTACTTATAAAATTCCCGCAATTAGTGAGATTTCTAAAAATGAGATCATTGGAGAATTCTTAAATTCCCTGTCCAAAGAAGAATCCCATTTCTTTCAAATAAATTGGAATGAAGAAACAATACATTATTATGTATATTCTGATGGAAATGTTGCCAAAAGAGCATTAGATAAGGAAATTCAAATATTAATCCTGAAATTACTTTCAGATTATGAAACATGGGCTGGCTATCTTGATGAAAATGGGGACCATATTATGGATCTTAAAAAACCATCACCTGGACCTCATTTTTCTACGAATATGTTATTAGGAAACCGTATAGGATATCCTAACCCATTGCAAACGACTCCAAAATCAGTAATTGACCGATTTGGGGGAGGCAGTTTCAGAGCTCATGCGGCAACCCAGGTATTAGCAACAAGATGGGATATGTTACAGGAAGAGAACGGTTTTCCTGCCAACCGTCAATTCTATTTGGTTGAAGATGGAAAGCAGATTTTCTATTCTGCCAATGTCACCGATCAAAATATAAAATCAGCAAAGTGCAGACACTCCCAAAACTATACAGAGATCGAATATTATACAGAATGCGGATTGAAGATTACTAGAAGAATATTTATATTGCCTCAATACGAAGGACTGCCAGTGGCAACAGAAGTTCAGCGTATTACTATTAAAAATCAGTCCGATCAAGTAAGAAAATTAAGATTAGTTATGACTGGAATGCTGGGTTCACCAGTTCCTCAAGCATTTATGGAAGATGTAGTTTATTCTACAATCATCATGGAAGCAGGAGTTATACAGAATGAAAATGGGGACTTTTTAGCTTATGTGCCTCATTATTATCCTGAACCTTGTCAAAAAGATATACGATTCATGTCAGGAATGTTTTATGAAAAAGGAAATAAGTATTGTCCTGAAGAAATTGGAACCCATTATGGTGAATTTATTGGCAATGGTAATTTGCATTATCCTCAGGGATTAAAGAAATTATCCAATAAATTGAACACAAAGGGGCCTGGATTTATAGCATTGGGGAAAGAGTTTGAGATTAATTCTGGAGAAGAAGTTATTGCGGATCAGTATACAGGATTGATTTCTCAGTTCGGGGATAAAGTTTCATATGACATCATTTATAACCAAATTCAGGCGCTTCATAATAAATTTAGTGACAAAGATGTACTTGAAACAGCTTTTCAAGAACAGATGGACTGGTACAGGAGATACAAATCTTACTTAAGGATTGACTCAGATAATAAATTACTTAACGAGTATGTCAATAACAACTTGCCATTTCAGGTATTATATCAGACCTTTGTTTCAAGATCCTTTGATCTGACCCAGAAAGGTTACAGAGAAATTGGGTTCAGAGAGATCCAGGATATATATGCTTCCATGTATTATTTTATAGCTATGGGAAAAGAACAGCTCGTAAAAGAACTTTTGGCCGAATGGATTGAGAAAGTACTGGAAGCAGGATATTGTTATCATAATTTCTTCTGGGTTGGTAAAGAAGCTGGCAAATGGTCCGATGATGGATTATGGCTCATCCAGGCGGTATATCGATATGTTCAGTTTACTAAGGATATAAAATTCCTGGATGAATTACATCTTATCCCAGAAACAGGCGGGAAAAAACGAAGTGTTTACGATACCTTAAAAGCAATTATTCACTATTCCAGTAAAATATCCATAGGACAACACGGGTTGCCTTTAATTGATTATGCTGACTGGAATGATTGCTTAAAAGTGGACTCAGATTATTTATTGGGCAAGGATAAGGAGAATTTGACAGGCCCTATCGATCATTATTCAGAAAGTGTTATGAATGCTTTTCTGTTAAAAATAGCTATGCTTTATATGAAAGAACTGGCTTCACAAGTAAATGACCAGGAATATGAGTCAGAACTTGAAAAAAGCATTAATGATCTGAGCAATTCTCTTCAATTGCATGGCTGGAAAGAAGATTTTTATGCCCGGGTATTATTTAATCGCTATGGCAATGAAATCACTTATTTGGGTGCGAAAAACGATGGATTTTCCAATGATGAAAATATCGACGGAACATATTTTATTAATTCTTTCAGCTGGTCAATTATCTCAGAAGAAGCTACTGAATCTCAGATTGAAATTATGGTAGACCGAATTGAAAGATATTTAAAGAAACCTTTTGGATTTGCTCTCATGAGTCCTACAGATTTATCCAAGATATCAAAAGTTACAGCTACAGGGGAATATTTCCCGGGGGACAGGGAAAATGGAGGAATATTCAAACATGCGTCTATGATGGCTGCATTTGCTATGATTAAAGCAGCTAAGGAAGTGACGAATCCTGAATTAGCAGAGAGATTAAGAAATATGGCTTATTGGATGGTGGATAAAGTATTTCCTTATCATACATTGAATGATCCTTATGCACTTTGCGGTAATCCCAGATGGTGTACCCAATATATCAATAGCAATACCGGTGAGCATATAGGGCCTACGTTAAGCGGAACATCTACATGGCTCACTTTAACCCTGTTTGAAATGCTGGGCATAGAATATCGTGGCAACAAATTGCTTCTTAATCCTATGCTTGCAGAAGAAGTGGAGGTCATGAAATTTTCCATTAAATATTTGGACAGCCATTATTCCTTCAGTATTCATAAGCCCAAGGGGCTTTATCGTGTAAAAGATTGTAAATACACTTTAATCATGGACCAACAAGTATTAGAAAATAATACAGTAGATTTAATAAATGATGGAAAACAGCATACCATCGAAATGAAGTTTGAATAATATGCTTAGCCATAGATTATTAGGGAAATTTAGTAATCTATGGCTTGTATTTGTTATAAAAATTATATAATTTAATATTATAAGAGTTTAATATTTCAGTATTAGAAAGGGGAGGCAGAAAGGTGTTTAATGTGCAGATCGTAGATGATGAACCTATCGTAAGAATTGGTTTAAAGAAACTTATACCCTGGGAAGAGTATGGGTTTAAAGTAGTTTGCGAGGCTCAAAATGGCGTTAAAGCTTTGGAACAACTCAATGAATACAAAATTGATCTTGTAATAACAGACATTGAAATGCCGATTATGAACGGTATAGATTATATTAAAAAAATCAATGAAAGAAAAGTAAAACCAGTTGTAGTCATTCTTACAGCTTATGCTGAATTTGAATATGCAAAGACAGCTATAAACTATGGGGTTTCAGGGTATATTTTAAAACCTATTGTTGAGAGCCAGATTTGTGAAACATTACAGCAGGTCAAAAAAAATCTTTCGATCACTGTGGACCGTAAATTTAATAGTGAATTGGATAATAAATTAATCGATACTGTATTGCTGACGGACCACAGCGCATTCCAAATCCTTGAATCTGTCATTGAAGAAGAAAATAGCTATGGTGAAAATGATCTGAATTATACTTGCTTCCGCTTTTTTTACATTCTTGAAACGATTATCAATCATATTAAAAAGAAATACATTAACTTAGATAAATTAGAAAATTTAGATATATATCTGAACTTGAAAAATAAACAATTTATAACGAAGGAAGATTTAATATCAGAATTTAAAGAGGAAATAACCAGGATTTTTAATATATTAGAGAAATATTACTTAATATATAAGGACAATATTGTACGACAGGCTTGCAACTATGTTATTGACCATATAGATGAAAAAATCAGTCTAACTATTGTAAGCAATGCATTAGGAATCAGTAAGAATTATTTCTGCAGTTTATTTAAACAGGAAACAGGAGAGAATTTCTTAAGCTACGTTACCAAAATGAAGATGCAGCGAGCCAAATATTTACTGAAAGAAAAGAATATGAGAATCTACGAAGTTTGCAACTATTTAGGATATGTTGACACTACTTACTTTACTAAATTATTTAAAAAGTACTGTGGCATGACACCACAAGAATATAAAAAATCTGAGTGTGAAAACTATGAATTTGTGGAGAAAAAAATTATCTAAAAAAGAGCATAATGTAACCATTACAAATGTATTAATAGGAAGCTATATCCGTTCAATGCTCTTTTCATTAATCATAGGGATTGTATTGTTTGTGGGCATAACAGGAATGGAAATGAGTTATAGACGTTCTCTGAGCAATGAACGGATTCTCAATATCGTAACCTACATTATTAATGACAAATTGGAAGATATAAGGCAATTTAGTGATGAACTTGTAATTGACGATGAACTGCAAAGTATTTTTAGAAAAAAATCAGACTTAAGAAGCAATTTATTGAGTAGTTTTCTTATGAAAAGGCTAGCTCAGTTAGGCGAGGTTTCTTCTATTCATGTTATATGGGAAGATGCCGTTGTGTCGGAATTTAAGTCTCCTGTTTATGGTTATGATAAATATGAAGTTGTAAGAAATTTGAAATTGGATTTTAAAGGAGATTATTGCTGGGAAATAGGAACGGACCATGTAAATACGGATGAAAATACATTTTACATCATCAGGAAGGTAAAATCAAAGCTTGATATGAAGCATTTAGGGTATCTGGTGGTTTATCTGGATATCAATCAGCTACAACAGGATATAAAACATTATTTAGGAAATGAAGCAGAGATCATCGTTCAAAGTGCCCAGGGTGAAATCATTACTTTTCCTGGGGATTTGCCTGTTGAAAACGTCAAAAAAAGAGTAAATATCCTGAACAGAGGTGAAAACAGCTGGAAGTATTTATCAGGAAAATATAGCATAAAAGAATTGACAAATATCAACGGAATAATGCTTATAACTTCAAAACAGTCTATCTTTAGCCCCAATTTGGAATTTGCAATCATATTTATGCTTATTATTATAATAGATTTTACTATAATTGCTTCAAAAGTGTTGAAAAAAAGAGTCATAGGACCACTGGAAGAGATTGCTGCAAGAGCAAAAGAAATAGCCGAAAAAGAAAATTTGGACATGCAATTTCCTCAAGAAGAGTATTATTCTGAAGCGGACGATATTTCCAATGCCTTAAACGAAATGATGACTCAGATCAGAGGATTATTAGAAGATGTTAAGAAAAAAGAAAAATTGCAGCGGCAGCTGGAGTTATCCGTAATCAATCATCAAATCAAACCACATTTTTTGTATAACACTCTAAATGCTGCCAGTATTTTAGTTAGTGTTGAAGAGAAGGAGGCAGCAAGGCAACTGATCATGACCCTGGCAAGTTATTACCGGGCTTGTCTGAATCACGGCAATGATATTATTTCTTTAGAGGGCGAGCTTAATATTGTAAAAGATTATGTTAAAATCGCTTTAATCAGAAACCCTAACATTGCCAAGTTAAGTTATGATATTGACGAAAGTTTATTGTCACTGCAAATTCCTAAAATGACAATACAGACACTGGTGGAGAATAGCATCAAATATGGAATTAAATCCATAGGGCAGCCGATTTCCATTTCAGTTTCAGCAAAAAAAGTCGAAGACCATGCAGAGATCATCGTAGAAGATGATGGGGTAGGAATGAGCAAAGATACAATAGAAAAAGTTATGAAAGGTGAAGAATTGGAAGTAAAATCTGGCTTTGGATTAAGATCTGTTTTGAATCGATTGGCACTGTTATATGAGATCAAAGATTACAGTGATATTATGAATATTCAATCTGAACCAAATAATTATACAAAAATTACATTAAAGTTAAAATTGTAAACCAAACAAAGGTTAATTTGAATAATAATATTGTCCCCCTATATCGTAATTTTACACAGTTATAGCAGGGACAGTTTTTTTTTATAATAAAACTATCAAAAAAAAAGGGGGATATAATATGAAAAAAGCATTATCCATCATTCTTGCAACAGCACTTTTAGTGAGTGCCTTTGTAGGATGTGGAAAAAAAGAAACATCCAATCAAGCAACTAATGAAACAGGACAGCAAGTTACTAACAATGAACAGCAAGCAGGAAATGATTCGCAAACACAAAACAACGGAAACTCTGATGTAACAAAATTAACTATGTGGATTATGCCTAACAGTGGGGATGCAGAAGAAGATTTTCGTGATGTATTGAAACCTTTCCTGGATCAAAATCCAGATATACAAGTAGATGTTACTGTATTAGACTGGGGTTCCGCATGGACTAAGATTACGACTGCTGCAACCAGTGGAGAAGGTCCAGATATTACTCAATTAGGTACAACGCAGATTGCCGCTGTAGCTGCTATGGGAGCTTTGGAGGATTTAAGCGGTGTATATGATCGTTTTGGCGGCGAAGGGGCTTTTGTTGAAGCAACGCTTCCAACAACTCAGATTTTAGGCCAGGGTGACGCAAGATACGCTGTACCATGGTTTATTGATACAAGAGCATTGTTCTACAGAAAAGATATTTGTGAACTAGCAGGAATTAATCCAGAGACTGATTTTGAAACATGGGAATCCTTTGAAAAAGCTTTGGGCAAGCTGAAAGGGTTAAAAGTAGATGGAAAAGAAGTAGTTCCACTTATTATGCCTGGTAAGAATGACTGGAACGTAATACATAACTTTGCACCATGGATTTGGGGCGCAGGCGGAGACTTCATTGCTGAAGACAACAAAACCTGTATCATCAATTCACCTGAAGCAGTTGAAGGTATCAGATTCTATTCTGAATTAGCTACCAAAGGTTTAATGAGTATGACACATCTCGAGAAAAACTCTGCAGAAGTTGAAACTATTTTTAACTCAGGAGAAGCAGCAATGATCTTTACTGGTGCTTACAATATCAGCACACTTCGCAGAGAACAGCCAGAACTGGCAGAAAAGATTGGTACAGCTCCAATGCCAGCTGGTCCAAAAGGAAGATATGTTTTCTTTGGCGGCAGTGGTTTGTGTGTGTTTAAGAATTCAAAGAACAAAGAAGCTGCATACCGTGTGCTTGAATATTTAGCATCAACAGATGCACAGGTGGCATATCAAAGATATTGCGGCAACTTGCCAACAGTAAAAGCAGCTTATGAAACAGAATTTGTTTCAGAAGAACCATTAAGAGAAGCATTCAAAAGACAATTACAATATGGTAAAGCATATCCATCTGTAGCAGGATGGGGACCATCAGAAACAGTTATTCAAAAAGGTTTAAGTAATGTTTGGGACAATGTTATGGGTGTATACGGCCAATATGATCCGGCAAGAACACAAGAATTCTTAGATCAGATAGCAAGTGAATGTACAGTTGTTTACAGTCAGAATTAGTTAAAGCAAATAAACCGCTACAATAAAGCTTTTATTGCAGCGGTTGATCACTTAATCGTTGAGAGGTGTAGAAATGCGTTTAGAATTGCGGCAACCGAAAATAAATGGACCAAAAAAGGCAGTAAAAGATGAAAAGACAAGACTTCTGCACAGAATTAAAAGCAATAAATTAGCATATTTGATGATTACACCGGCTGTAATAGGGATGATCATCATACATTTAATACCTATTGTATCAGGTCTATGTATGTCCTTTCTGAAGCTCAATCAATTTACTTTAAGACAGTTTTTAAAAGCTCCGTTTATTGGTCTTGATAACTATAGAACAGTGTTATTTGATCCGCAAAGCACCATTCGTTCTGGTTTCCTCAATGCATTAAGAAATACAGCGATATTTGGAACTGCATGCAGTGTGAGTGTTATTGTGATAGCACTTTTACTTGCTATTCTGCTGAATCGGGAGTTTAAATTCCGTGGACTGGCAAGAACATTATTAATGACTCCCTGGGTTGTTCCTTCTTTTGTTGTAGGTATGTTGTGGGGATTTATGTGGCAGAATGATGGAATTATAAACAGAGTATTAGTGGATATATTACATATACTACCAACCAAACCTTTCTGGTTAACAGGACCAATAGTATTGGTTGCAATCATAATACCAACCATATGGAGACAAGTTCCTTTTGTAATGTTAATGCTGTTAGCAGGATTACAGCAAATCCCGGATGAATACTATGAGGCGGCTGAAATTGATGGAGCCAATGCCTGGGGCAGATTCCGCCATGTTACACTGCCTTTACTCAGGCCTGTTTTATCTATTCAAATTCTGAACGGTATTTTAAATTATGTTTATTCCTTTAACATCGTTGCAATGATGTTTGGCCATGGTGCGGGATTCCCTGGAGAATACGGGGATTTATTAATGACAAATATTAACAGAAACTCATTCCAGATATGGCAGTTTGGAACTGGTGCTGCTGCCACAGTGATTGTAATGATATGTGTTATGATTTTAGTTGCATTATGGTATAAAGTCTTTCAGGATGATTTGGTGGTGAATGACTAGTGAATTATAAAAAACGAAAAAGAAGATTTGATATCTTAGGACATATTGTATTAGGTATATTTGTCTTTTTTGCTGTTGCACCCATTATCTGGATGGTGGTATCGTCTTTATTGACACAGGGTGAAATAGTAACCGGCGATTATGGAATACCGATGCATTTTGAAAACTATATTGAAATGTGGCGAAGAGTGAATTTCTTCCAGTATTTTAGAAATAGTTTTATCATTTGCAGCGCGACTACTGCTGTGGCACTAAGTATAGCGACTCTGGCAGGATATGCAGTTTCCCGTTTCAAATTCCCCGGCTCTAATATATTTGGTGTCACAGTTTTAGCAACCCAGATGGTTCCGGGAATTATGTTTTTGTTGCCTCTTTATTTAATGTTCATTAAGATCCAGGATACATTTGAAATTCAGTTGATCAATACTTATCAGGGAGTAGTAATCGTATATTCAGCCTTCTTTATTCCTTTCAGTATATGGATTTTAAGAGGTTTTTTTGCAAGTATTCCGACTGAATTGGAGGAAGCTGCAATCATCGACGGATGCAGTCGATTTGGGGCATTTGTAAGAATAATACTACCTATAGCTAAAGTAGGAATCATTGCAACAGGTATATACATATTTCTTATGGCCTGGGATGAACTTTTGTTTGCATGGGTATTGACGACATCAGCTGACGTAGCAACCATACCGGTAGGAATACGTTTGTATGTTGGCAACTATCAAAACCGTTACGATTTGTTGATGGCTGCTGGCTGTGTAACCACTTTACCAGTTTCAATTATATTTTTCGGGTTACAGAAGTATTTCGTTACTGGTATGACTGCTGGTGCAGTTAAGGGATAATAGATTAAAGCAAAGCAATAAACTAAAACGTAGGAACTTAGATGAGCGCATTTATGTGTTCATCTAAGTTTTTGTCTGTTTTTAGATATGTTTAATTTTACAAGGATATTGAACTGTTGGAGAAAGTTTTGCGATCTGTAATTAGTAGGAAAGCTTGTATAGTATCAAAACTATATGATATAATTTACTTGTTCACGATATTTAGAAATATCTGAAAGGTGGCAGAAAAAGCTTGAAAGATAATCCGATTATAAAGCTTTTATTTTTCTTGGGGATCGCTTTAATAGTTTTACTGCTAAACATTTATTCAGATTTTATTTGGGGCGATGCTTCAGATAATAAGAACAAAAAAGAAGTTATTCGAGTATGGACTATTCATGGAGATACGGAAGAGGCTTTGGAAAGAGTTTTTAAAAAGTATGAAGAAAAAAATCCCAATATTACATTTGAAATAACTGTGTATAAAAATGAAGTTTATCAAGCGGCAATAAATAATGCTTTATTTACTGGCAACCTTCCAGATATGTTTTTTTGGTGGGGATTCAGTAAACTGGAAAGATTGGTTGATGCTGATGTAGCTTATGACCTTTCGCTAGCAGTGAAAAACAGGCAGATTCAGTCAGAGGTTATTGATGGTGGTATGAATGCCTTCACTTTTAATAATAAAATATATGGGCTTCCATTATATGGATGGACGGCGACCATGTTTTGCAACAGGCAGATATTCTCAGAGAATAAGCTGAAATATCCTGAGGATTATGATCAATTTATTGAGACGATTAATCATTTACAAGAAAAGAATTATGATCCCCTGGTTACCAGCGCGTTAGAGGGCTGGGTTCCGTCTCTTTACTATATGGGTTTGGTTCAGGGAGAAGGAACGGGGAAAAGCATATTTGATGCAGTAAAAGATCACTCTTTATTTTCAACTCCACAATTTGGTAATTCAGCAAGTAAATTATATCATCTCGTTGAGTTGGGAGCGTGGCAGGATAATTATTTGGAATGTGATGGATACAATGCCGTTTATTATTTTGCACAGGGAAAAGGAGCCATGCTGTATTATGGCAGCTGGGCGACTACTTTCCTGGAAGGAGAGTTATCAAAAGTTTCAGATCAAGTAGATGTTATTCCTTTTCCAAATGGAAATAATAAAGAAGGTATAGGAGGCTTTGTAGATACATTTGTGATCAATAAAAAAGGGCTCATTGCAAAAGATGAAGAATTGGTTAATATGTACATAGATATTATGCGTGAAGTATCAGATATTATAGTATGCGAAGTAGGCAGCGGCATTCCGGTTTACTGTAATCAAAGCATTGATCAGGAGCGTTTCCCTTTGCTCTATAAGATTTGGGAAATGAACAAGGACAGAACACTATCTCATGCTTATGACCAAATTATGTCTGAAGAGTTGACAGAAAAATACTACTTGTTGTTAAAAGAAATGATGGCAGGAGAAATTAACGATGAAGAGTTTATAAAAAATATGTCTGTAGATTAAGAGAGTATAGGATCAGCTTAATGGCCCAGTTGCTAAAGGATTTGCAATTTTTTCTTTTAGCAATTGGGCCATTAAGTTGTGCACGTAAATCTTAATATTGCCTAACAATATCATAATATTATGCTCTATATTATTAAAATTCAAACCGTTATACTATATTTGCTGGGCAATAACTTTTTAAAAGCAAAACAAGGAGCTGATCAGCATGCATAAGTTTATGAAGACATTAGGAATTATTTTAGTTACATCAATTGTCCTGACGGGATGTGGTCCAAAAGACGTTAACGAAAGTAATCAGAAAGGAGATCAAAAGATGGGAGCCAGCAATAACATACAAGAGGCAGCAAAAGATACTGAGCAAAAGGCAACAACAGTTCTTAAAACAGACTTGGATGCTCATGATGAAGAGCTGTTTGAAGTGGCAGATGGATGGACTAATGGCAATATGTTTGACTGTACATGGAGAAAGGACAATGTAAACTTTGAAAATGGGATCATGAAATTAACTATAAATACTGATGGAGAAAATGCCAGCCCTAAATATTCAGGAGGGGAATATCGTACCAGAGGTTTTTATAGTTATGGTTTATATGAAGTAAGAATGAAACCTATCAAAAACGATGGTGTTGTGTCATCATTCTTTACATATACCGGTCCCAGTGACAACAATCCCTGGGATGAAATAGATATTGAGTTTCTGGGTAAAGATACTACAAAAGTACAGTTTAACTATTTTACCAATGGCATTGGTAACCATGAATATTTGCATGATTTAGGCTTTGATGCTTCTGAAGATTTTCATACCTATGGATTTGAATGGCTGCCAGGCTCAATTACCTGGTATGTGGATGGAGAACCAGTATATACAGCCACCGAGAACATTCCTGTTACTCCTGCCAAAGTAATGATGAATGTGTGGCCGGGAACAGGTGTTGACGGTTGGCTCAATGCTTTCGATGGGAAAGTACCATTGACAGCAGAATACGACTGGATTCGTGTGACACAATATGATCGCTCTGAATAATTGTGGCTATACTAGGCTAAATTCTTTTTAAGATATTCCTTAAGAAGAGTTTAGCTTATTTTGTATTCAAAGATCGAATGATTTTTCAGAGCACTTTGTTCTTTTTCATAGAATATGATAATATAGTTTATAATATTCCTATATGGAGCATCCTATTTATTTAGGGAAAACATATAAATGGAGTGTTATTATGATCATTGGAACATGCAAGATTTATTTTCGGGCAAACTGGGTATCGTCATTAAAGGAAAAAAGGATGATTTTAAAAAGCATCATCAACAAAGTAAGGCATCGTTTTAACGTGTCCATTGCTGAAATCGAAATGCAGGATTCCCATCAGAATGGTGTTATTGGGTTCGCTTGTGTAACTCAGGAAACCCAGCATGCGGATCAAATGATTCAAAATATAATCAACTATATAGAAAATAATATTGAAGCAGAGATATATGATATCGAAATAGAAATCATA
>ERZ773359.5298-NODE-5298-length-12483-cov-3.902881_pt1 | contig 12483 bp, 10 predicted proteins | sample MGYA00374955_ERZ773359 | MGnify/ENA primary metagenome ERZ773359 (study PRJEB29098, sample SAMN04486028) | biogas fermenter metagenome | study: EMG produced TPA metagenomics assembly of the Biogas fermentation microbial communities from Germany - Plant 4 DNA1...
GTTGTTCGAGACAGCTTGTCTTACCGATGGATGCAAGTTATCGGACAGGTACCCTAGATTAAGGTGCTTTGGTTATATTAGTCATCTAGAAGATATTTACAGAGTTGTACCATTGAAACCTGGTATTGATTCAATAGATGACCTAATGAAGCCTTGGTACAACAATAGCATTCTTATTAATGCAGTGAAAAGCGGTTCCTGCAATGCAGCTATCTATGACGTACCTGGAGTTCCTGCACTTAATCCTAAGTATTCAGTCAAGGACGGCATATATGCTTTCGACAGAGAGGTTCTTAGGAGCTACTTTATTACACTAGAGACAAGGATTAAAGACTATATACGCAATAGGAAGCTCAGCGAGGCAGATAAAAAGAAAGAAGCCCTCATAAAGGAAGTAAAGAAAACAAAGAATAGCCTGGAGATTATGATTGACGAGATTTACGCCAAGGAGGGGGCTGAACAGGCGGCCAAGGCACTTCGTATAGCATTTGATGGGCTTAAGAAGTCTGAAGTAATAGCTATATTGAATGAGATGAGCGATGAAGGCAGGGAGAGGTACAGCAGACTATTGGGTATATAACATCAAGGAGGTGATATTATGAACGTTCCAAAGGACATAGTAGAGCGGAAGATAAGAATACTCAACGGGTTATCAGGTAATGATGGCAAGACAAGACAGCTGAGATACAATATGTACCGCAGATACGGCAACATAGCAGAGGCACTATATAAAGACCCTGTGGTCGAGGGTTTAATCAGGGGAAACCCTAATACTTTTGGCGTGTTAACCAACAAGACAGTATGGGTGTGGGTGTATAACAATAAAAACAAATACGGTGAATTTGCTGAGGCCGCTGCAAAGTGCCCAGAGCTTACAAAGTTGTTTTCTAACATTCAGGAATTTCAGAAGGGCATAGAGAAAGTCAAGAGCATAGTGAAGAAAGACTACGATAATATAACATTTGAGGAGTTCCTTAAAAGCCTTGAGGAGTTCAATCCGAATAGCATTATACCGCTGGAAGATAGCATGGAGGATATCGAAATAGATGATAGCGGATATTATGACGACAGCGAGGAATATGAGGAATATAGCATGGAGGATATCGAAATAGATGATAGCGGATATTATGACGACAGCGAGGAATATGAGGAATATGAGGAAGGCTCCGATGGAACCAAAGTCACAGGAGTTTATAAAGATTCAATAGACCCTGCATTTATAGACAGGCAGATAAAAGAGGCCGAGGAGGACCTCGCAAGGGGCGACCTAGAACCTGAGGCAGCTAAGGCAGTCCAAATGCTAATTGCGGAATTAAAAACGCTTAAGGCTCAGGGACAAAGTGGCGCTAAGGTCACCGAGATAAAGGACGAATACGTAAACGATAGCGCCATAAGCATACTGCTGGAAGTCGGGGCAACATTTGAGTTTACTAGTGAGGAGCTTAGGGCTCTTGACGAAGCTTTCAGGTCAGCCGGTTTCAATATAAAGAAGGATAAGGAGCTTGCCAAGCATAACTTTGTAGCCGTAAAGAGGTCCGATTTCTGTGCTACATTCATCTTTTGTACGCGAGGGTTACATCCAAATAAACGCAAGGGCATCATGGAGGTATTTGTAGCTTATACCGGATATAAGGACTTTGGGAAAATTGATGAGGCTCCATTTGGCAGGCAGGACTGGTGGTCGTTTGACTGTATAACGGACTACAGGAAGTTCTTAGCTTCAGAGTGGCCAGGCACTATGCTGGCACAATACAATAATCTTGGCAATCCTAACAGGATGTGGGTTGGGTCATCACTGCGTGAGAAGTTCTTAACAGTTGACTTTATGGACCCACAGAGTTCATTCACATTAATAGGTGGTAAATCACGTTCAGGAAAAACTTGTCTATCACATGCTATGATTATACAGGCGATTTGCGGTGGCGTACTACCAACTTATCTTGACTGGAAACCTGAGGGCTCCGAGCTATACAAACAGTCAGGTTTTTATGTAGTACAGAAAGACCCGACTGCATGGCTGCCAGAGGGTAGAGCTCAGGGGGCACACTTGTTAAACATCCTAGACGCATTAGCTTGGTTGAGAAGCATCTCGGTTATAATGAGTAAGCGCGAAATAGAGTCCAAGAGGGATTTTGACAGGAACAAATTGGCTACGCCTGATGACCCAAGCGTGTTGTATATATTTGACGAGATAGCAGCTTTCATGGACTCTTTGGGCAGCATTCGCCCAACCAAGAAAGAAAAAGACATGGACGCATATGAGAAAGCTTGCAAGGAAGTTGCCGACCTAGCAGAAACGGTCTTCAAGGACTTAAATGCAAGCCTGGCAGCCTGTGCAACATACGGTATAAGGTTTATGGGGATAACGCAGGACATAAAGATAAGCGACAGCATATGGACCAATCAGGCTTGGGGCGGTGCCGGTAGGACATTCAGACAAAGGATGCAGAACATCTTTTGGGGTAGGGGTACTGTAAATGGTAGCGATTGTCCTATAAATGATGACCCCCAGCAAAAGCAGTATGTAAACATGGGTAAAGGTAGGTTTGCTACAACAGTAGAGGGTGAGCCTGTAGTATTCAGGGCTTTGCGTATAGACAATACGCCTGACCCAAGCTGCCCTGAGTTAAATGCGTCAGCGGTACTTCAAAGTTGCATGCAAGCTTTGGGAAGACAATTACCTGAAAACAGATACAGCTTTTTTGAAGGAATAATGCAGCAAGTTAAGGCGTTGCCAGAGTTTACCAAGATATACAACGCTATAGCGGAGTTAAACGGTCAAAAAGAAGGCGAAGAATCATCAAGTTATATTATAGACGGATGGGGAAATGGCGTAAGCGTAGAAGTAGGCAAACAAGGCAGGGCGAGCACCAAAGCAGCAGACATCGGGGTAATTGGAGGTATACCTTACAAGCAGCCGGTCACAGACGCCTTAAGTGCCGCAACAGCAGGTTTGCAGGGCAAGGTTGTTGGGCGTGATGCACAGTTGGAAGCGGAGAGACTTGCCAGAGAGGCTCTTGAGAACAGTATAGAAGTTGAGACTGACGAAGGCACAAGTACTGACGGTATGGAGGAAGTCACAGACAGCGATTTACTAAAGGCAGTAGAGCAAGGTGGGCTCGACGCCAAAGAGGCTCTCAAGATACTTGTAGAAAAGCGGATGAGACAATCTACGAGTATGACTGGCAATGATGGTAGGAGATTTGTCGTAGACACAACGCAGACTCAGAGTTTTTCTAAACTGACCAAAGATAACTGCATAGACTGCCGTAATGTGTCTCCAGGACCGTTATCAATGATTGAAAAGCTTATGTTAGACACACCTGCTGGAGCCCAAAGGTACATTGATAAATTGTGGAACGCAATTCTTGAAGGGGTAGTATCTAAAGGGTATAAAAAGGCGAACATTACAAGAGTAAGTATATACGGCGGTCAGATGTACGTCAACGGTAAAATAGTTAACCTTAATGGAGTTATTGGCGGGTACGAAAATATAAGGTTACGCGACATAGTGTCCTTCAGAACTCTATTCAGGAAGTTCTTCATGATTAGAGAGTTAAGGCTAGACATGGATATGCTTAGGGTAGCTATAGCAGAACTTGGAGATAGTCCGATAGAGAAGCTTTTTAGACTTGGACAAAAGCTTGAAATAGTGTATATTCAGAAAGAAAATGGGGAAGTTGTAAGCTTTGACAGGACAAGTGTAATGAGTAGTAAGGCAAAGGAAATTTCCAGCAGTGGGCATGCAGCGAACGAGCTAGACATGTACTGCATGGCGAAGTCTAAAAATAAGTGGTCCGACAACAGGACTGGAGACAACCTATGGGCATTGAGGATGGCAAAGAGTGGTTTGTATACGGCAGGTAAGATGTTCATGGACAGGAATAAACCCAGTGTTGGACGTGCAGCAATAATAGCAGGAGCAAGTTTAATGGTAGGTACGGTTGGCGCGGTAGTATGGGGCGTGTCAAGATTTATTGGCGGTGTTATTGGATTGAGCAGCGCTCTAACAGGTACCAATAGGTACCAATAGGTACCAATAGGTAAAAGCTATTTCAGCTTTTACCTATACCTGTTTTACATATGTGAGTAATTCTAGCAGAAGGCGTTTTCAGTCATTAAGCATCAGAAAATGGTTATCGGCTTTAGGGTAAAAATCGCATGTGCTTTAAGGTAAAATTTAATAGGCTTTATAGCTGGAAAAAATGAAGGTAATTAAGGGAAGGTGTGGTGAGCGTGAACTGGGAAAGACACTTCGATGGTATTTGGGGAATAGCAACGAATAATTTTGGAAACTTTCCAGTTGTGATAGATAAACGGAGGAGTAATATAGCAGACATAAAGTCTATAGCATTAATACTGAGTGATAGCATCATATTTCCTGATGAGGTTTCTTATATGACAATAACAGCTATAGACGGAGAAAACAAGGAAGTTTACAACGTAGGAGCAAAGCTAAGTGCAGAGGCAATTGTGGCTTTAGTTTATTGGCTGAGGTTAAATGGCAAAGAGGTAGATAGCATAGCACTAGTGGGTGCTAACGGTATTGAGATAAAAATAGATGGCATAAGCCATTATGACGATACTTTGAGAATATTTATAGACGATAGCTACAAAGCCTTTATAGAGGATATAATCAGCATAGATGACATGCGTTTGCATAATATATACGTATGCAGAATAATAGAGTTTGACGAAAGTAGCCTTGTAGACCGAGAGGAAATCATCTATTTGGCTATTAAAAACACCTTTGAGGAAATTGAGTACACAGTTGTTAAAGCGGGGGATAAAATGATAGGCATATCGGATGCTTTTGAAGCAGTATGTGTAGTCGACGGTACAAAGTTAATGGTCATGTATCCGAAAGATACAGGCAAGAGTATAGTGGGAAATCTTATAGTTAATATTAGAAAAGCTTGTGAGACATATGGTGAGGACAGTGACATAAAGGTTTCCAATGAGATTTACATGTTATAGCGAGGTGAGAGAAATGGTAGAGTACTACAGATTAAAAGATGTTGACATTGAGAAAAGCGTAGGGAACAGAGTGTATATTATTTTTATGGCCAGAAATGTTGATGTAAGACCACAAAAAGATGGAAGAGAATACATTACACTAGATATGGTAGACAACGATAAAGTTGTCGAGGCTAAGATTTTCAGTGTCAACAAGGAGACCAAGGAGAAGATATACGAAGGCGGAGTCTATAAGGCAGCAGTGGATATAAAGACGTACAAAAAGAATGGCAATGTATCATTAAGCTGTATTATTTACTCCATTGATTATTGCGATATAAGTACTATAGAATTTGTGGAGAAAGTAGAGAATCTGGAGTATTTTGTGGACATAATAAGGGCAGGTTTAGAATTAACAAAAGGCACCGTATATGAAGCTATAACCACTAGAATTCTTGGTAAGCATTGGGAGAAGTTTTCAATATGGCCTGCAGGTAAGAGCATACATCATACAGAAATCGGCGGTTTGGTCATGCATACGGCTTGCGTATTAAAATCAGCAGTAGCAATAGGCAGGGTGTACAATGAAGTTTACGGGGATAAATTTGTAAATATGCCTTTGCTTGCTAGTGCAGCTATCCTACACGATGTGATGAAAACACGAGAGTTTGAGCTGGACATAAGTTCTGGAGCCGTAACCTATAGTAACTGTGGTGCCCTGTCTTCCCATATACTTGAGTGTTTACATGAGATAGATTTGGAGGCACATGAGTTGGGTATTGAGAATACTGAGGAGATAACTTTGCTTAAGCATGTAATAGCAGCACATCACGGTAAGCTTGAGTTCGGTAGCCCAGTAAAAGCATGCACGACTGAGGCAATAATATTAAGCACTGCGGACAGCCAGGACGCAGAGATGTGGCAGTTCAATCGGGATATCAAGGATGTAAAAGCAGGCTCACATTTAGCTTTGTGGAAGCGTGGGGAGTTAGTGGTGAGGTATAAAGACACAACTAAAGAATGACCGTAAAATTATAACACATGTGCAAGATGCGCAGTCCATAAACTGCGCATTTTTGTATTTGTAATGAGTGAAGTTATTTCGAGGAGGTAGTTTGCATTGAATAAGCATATATTTAAACTGAAGGAGCGTTTGTGTAGCACCAAAGAGAAACTTGCGGAAAACGCACTAATTAAACGGTTGGTTGAGGGTATATTCGTGATTACACGCAGAATATCCGATGTATCCAAAGGTATTTCTGGGTGGTTACTGAGGGTACTTAACTTTAAGCTTGAGAAAATAGTGTTTTATTCTTTGATTTTAGGGCTAATAGCCGCAATAGTTCTATCATCTGTAGGGGTTGTCAAGGCGGGCAAGTACCTAACCATAAGGTCAAGAGCATTAAGTGAGATGCAACAAGTAATGGACGACGTATGGAATTCTAACTACTACACTCAGATTTACATCGAGAACGAGAAGTTTGTTGCTTTTCTGCATAATAAAAACAAGGAGGCTTTTGCACAGTCTAATACCGGTGGCGTAGCAGTTTTTAGGAACGACGGAAAGATAATATCCTTTGGCAAGGAGTTAACCATTGAGCACGGGGTCTGCCCGTTGAGGCTTATCGAACTTGGCATGGACATGGTAAAGAAGTTCCAAGCCACAGTATCAATTCCAGACACCGATGCACAAGGTAGGCCCGACTATGTGAGTTATGAAATTCTGATTAAGGGGAAAGATAAAATATATAAACTTTATGAACAGGTAAGCAAGGAGTATGCTGATGAGATAATGCAACAGCTTTTTTATAACGGCTCCGAGCTAAATCCTAAAGACATTACGATGAAGCTAATACTTGTAAAAGGTAAAAATGATGAGCTTGGTGGTGGATGCTGGTTAATTTCCAATGGCAATGAATATACTAGTTGGTATTTTGACGGGTACTTAAAGATGTTCGATTGGTCATTGACAGAGGATTGGTACAGTAACGATACTTCGGATACTAAAAAGTGGCAGCAATTGATTGACGACCTTGTAGCTGAAGTAGATAAAAAGACCAAGGAATATGCAGATGCTAACGGTATAGAAATCAATAAAACAGACGAGGAGCTTAAAGAGCTTGAGCATGAGCATGAGCATGTAGAGGGTAAAACAGGGACACTTAGCGTTAACGGCATAAATTTCAATGGTGCCAGAGCAAATAATGTAACATACAAAGAGTGGAGCAGCATGACATCAGATGAAAAGGTAGCACTCGTGAACGATACACTGGAAATTATTAAGAAGCAAGGAAAGGAAGTAAAGCAGGACGCAAAATGGTTTGCTGATGAAATAGAAGCTTTCTATAGAAGTAATGACAAGACACTAGCAGTGTCGCATGTTATAGCCGTTGTAGGTATAGGTATGGGAGCTATAGAGTAAGCGTAAGCCTCATGATCGTGTAGAGAGATGTATTGTATATCTTTAGGAATGTAAAGTGAGGCGTTGAGTCATGAGCAATATGAGTGTCAAGGAAGCAATGAGTTTACTTGGATTTACATCTGTTGATGAGTTAAGCCAGGAAAGTATAAAAGTAAAGTGGAAGAATATAATCAAGAAGATTCATCCTGACATTGGCGGGGATGTAGAACTTACAAAGAAGTGCAATATAGCATATGAAGTTCTTATGAACGCATTGCCAAATATAGATTACTTGCACAAGGTTGAAAAGAACGTTATAAAGCTTATAGGTATCAAAGACCTCGTAGCTATTTATGAGGAGAGGGCACGTAGTTCTAAACTCGGTATGAACTTTGGGGATATAGTTGGTAGAAAGAAAAAAGAAGAAAGGTTGCTTATTGAGATACCTGTAGTTATTAAGTTTAGAGATTTGATTGTCGAGAAGAGTTTTTTAATGCTACAAAGCAAAAACGATATTTATACATGCACAATTTTTCTAAATGACCATGGTGATATATTTAAGGAAGAGGACATAGAGGTCATTGTGATTGACAAGGCTGTCCATAATGTTATGGGGTGCAAGAAAGTATTTAAGTTTGATTTTGGATATAATGTTACAGTTCTAGTACATGTTGAAAGGGTAGTAGCTACGTGAGACAGTAGCAAGGAGGTGAGTCAATATGGATAGGGAAACATTAAGAGAATTGATAGTAGATTATAGGGAAAAGGGGTATACTTTCTCAAAAATAGCAGAAATACTCAGGGAGCAGTATGGTATCGTAAAGGACAGGCAGAGCATTCATGGTATTTATAAAAGGGCAGTAAAGAGTAACGATGAGAAAAAGGAGTTACTTGTTAACATTGTCAACCTTTACGTGTTAGGTTATAATAGGGCAGAAATAAGAAATATACTGCTCGGAATGGACATCAAGACCTCCTACTACACGATTCGGAACATACTTGAAGAATACACGGAATATATAAGGGAGGTTCAGCTCAGATACATTTACAGTATTGTAACCTCCATATCCGATGGCAAGTCATTGAAGGAAATTAAGGGGAGCATAACGTATAAAGGCATACCTATAACTGAAAAAAGTTTCAAGAATCTTTTAACAGAGGCATATATCCTTATAGTCAAGGAGGCCAGCATAAAAGAAATTGTAAAGGTTTATAGGGATACCGAAGACCAAGAGCTGGTTAAGCAAGTGATTAAAGGGTTGGGCATCAATGGGATAACCTTTAAAGACATAAAGGTAAGGTTATGAAATGTAATTAGGCATCGGCGGTATAGCCTAAATAACATTAAATGTGTGCAATGAAGCCATAAAGCTGAATGAGAACAGCTTTATGGCTTTTTGTATGCTAAAAGAGGTTAGCATGCTACATTAGGCGTGTAAAAATAGTTTCTATGCAGGCATTTAGGCTTGTATGGTGCTAAAAACGGTTTTTAGCTATACTTTAGCTAGGTAAAAATAGGTTCAATTTAATACCGTGTAATAATAAATCTATGGTGAAAATAGTTTAAGCACTACATTCCTATAGTAAAAGAAGGTTTCTGTGGTTGGCAGTGCATGATAGACCGTAAAAGTATTCCTCTAATATCTTTGGGTGGTTAGGATATCAAAATAAGCATGTCTACATTCAATGCTGTATTTGATGCACCTCTACCGGTATAGCATTAATTTCATAGTATGCTAACCGTAGGTAAAGAAAGTTTGGTTAAATGATGGTAGACATTACTATTGAGGTCAAGATATGTAGGTTCATAGGTTTGTGGCCAATTTAGCTGAAGCATAAAATATCACAGTCATTAACATATTAACAAAAGATTTTTACCTTGCTCGCATACAAGATATAGATTTTTTCTTAGAGTTATGGTAAAATTGAATGAGAGGTGGTTTTCTGGGGCGAAAAAGTGGTGTAAAACTGGGGTTCTGGAAAAAATAAAGGGTAGGCAGGGCATAAGGTATGAGGTGAGTTTAAGGACAACTGGCAAAATTTTTTGAGTGGTGGGGTTCGAAAGCGTTAAAGATTGAGACAAGCGTTGGAGCTGTGGCGAGAGCCGAAGGCAAGGGTTGTGTGGCTACAGGATAGCGTAGCATAAGGCGTAAAGTTTAGCTGGTTTATAGTGCAGGAATAAGATTAGATAAAGGTTGCTTAAATAAAACATGTGTGAAGGAGTGGTGAAACATTGAAATATCGGAATTATTTCGATGAAGGTTACATTGGGAGTAGGCTGGGTTCCTTCGAAGTTGTTGGCATACACAAGAGTGAATTCGGCAGGGCAGCTATATGGGATTGTAAATGCAGCAAGTGCGGCAAGGTTATCAATGTAGTGGCCAGTGAAGCCTTTAATGGTAGGCGTCTAAAGTGCGAATGTGGGAATACATTCAGTAGCAAGGAAAATTATGAAGGGTGGAAGTTTAGTAATCTCGATACTATCAGGTTAAGAAAAATATATAGGCGTATGCTAAATAGGTGCTATAATGAGAACGACAGAAGCTACAAGCTATATGGCGGGGCAGGTATTTCGGTGTGCCTTGAGTGGTTGGTCAGCTTCAATAATTTTGTTGATTGGGCTGTAGCCAGTGGGTATAAGCCTTGGTTGGACTTAAAGCGTAAAAATAATAAGTATGACTTCTCACCTGAAAACTGCTATTGGGGAGTTATTGATAACAACACTGAGGAAGTAGCGAACAGTGAGGAGGTTGCGGAGTTATGCAGAGAATTTGGTCTTGACTATGAGAGAGTTGAGCGCGACGTTCAGAATGGAAAAGTCAATATAGTGTATTTGAGAGATATGCTATCACGCGGAAGTATCAATAAGTCACTTAAGAACGACATTAAGAAGATTGCCAGAATACGCAATGAGCTCGTGGAGCTCGGAACGAGACTTAGGGCATACGGTTATGTTGGGAAGTCATGGCCTGGAATTGAGCACGTGGAGAAGGATGTGGACACCTGCATATCCAGGCTAGGCAGTGCATTAAGTCGAGTAATAAAGGAGGTAGACGACAGTGAACAATAGGTTTACAAGGCAACTCAAGGATTTAGTAGCGGATTTTACGGATGATAAGGGCAATATTTTAGAACAGCCAAAAGGCAGGTTTGTAAGGAAGAAGTTAGATGGGAGAAGGCTATCATTCCTTAGGAGATTCATTGATTTACTTCTGAATACAAAGTTTACATCTAAGGAAACCAAGTACTACATTTCCAATAAGTATATAACGATGGAGGGTGTAGTGGAGGAGCTTGCACAAGAAGGCAAGAAGGTGTCTGTAGATAGCGTTAGCAGTAGGGTATGGTATGACAAGAATAAGATAATATCATGGTTCGGCGAAAAGGTAATCGTAGACATGACTGAATACAGCAATATAAATATCGACGAGTACGAAAAGAAGCTTGAGGCGGCAATTTCGAAGTATGGTGGAAAGAAGATAAATGACTATTTAGCAATAAAGCTACCTGAAGGCAGATATGAAGGCAAGATAAGTGATGAACAGTTTACCAAGCTGCTTGAGCTGCTAAAGCCGTATACGAAGAAGTACATGAAGAATCTTGCTAAAAGCATTCCTGCCGGACATATAGGATATTTGATGTATATATTATCGTCGAATATACTCGACGATGAGGATTTAAGGCGAAGGCATGAATTATGCAGTATGTTAGAAGGGGAGCCAGAGGATTAGGCTTAAATGTAATATAATTGTAGAGCAAAAAGGAGGTAACTGGGTTTGAGGGAAATCATTGTGCAAGATGTGTATAACGTTACGCAAATATCAAGTAGCAATAATGAGGCATGGGAGAGGCTTTTAAGAATTGTCAATGAGTCCGATGACGATGTAATGCTAGATTTTAGAGGTATACAGTTGATTGAGCCTTGGAACAACCTTTTATTCAGGAAGCTAATGAGCAAAAATAACGTTTACATGAGGTTGTACATGTCTGAACGCGAAAAGAAGGTTTTAGACCTATTATGCAAGATAAGCAAGGAAGATATGCCTGAAGGACATATTATAAATGTTGAGGACGACGAGATTATTGTAGATGTAAAACAGGAGGTTGTACCTGATAAAACATTTGAGTTAATAAAGGGCAGGGTGCTTGAGTGTGTAAAGATAATCAAATGTAAGCCTACCAAGGTTGTATTCGAGATGTACAAGGCTGTTGACCAGTTAGGTAGTATTAAAACCATTAAGGCAATTGAGGAAGTAGTTAAGCAGTTGAATGGCGAGAAAGGTATTAAGAATTTTGAGATTGATGCCGAAGGGTTATTTATTCAGATTAATATTATTGAATACCTAGCACGTGTCATCGGGCAGATGAAGAAGGAAGGAATTGAATTAAGTTTATTGACATCAGATGACGATGTTATGGCTAAGATTAGCCTATACCAGCAGTTCGCTAACACAAGGTCTTTATCAGCTAGAGAGCGCATTAAGATTTTTAAGGAGACAGTAAAACCTCTTACGGTAGGCCTGCTGAGCAGGTTCAGGAACACCAGGCGTATGGATGCATTCGGTAGAAAAGGGGACGGAATACCAATTGAGTGCAGGGTAGCTATCTTCAGGAAGATAGATAAAGAGGGCAACGTGTATTTTTGGACATTTAATGGTAACACATTTTGCACCAGACTTCATTATTCAATGGATAATGACGGCGAGATATTGAGAAAGCCTGAGGTGTATGATGTAGCAGTACCTATAGAAGATATCGGGTTATACGATAAATACCTTGGTGCACTTTACCATTTTAATAAGCCAATACAATACGAGCCAAGCGACAGCATAACAACTTATAAAATAAACGATGAAGGAGGGGTAATCACAAGAAAGGTCACTTTACCTGAGTATATAAAACTGGTGCTCGATGATTTCAATGTCAGGCACGACGGGGAAGAGTTGCTCAAGGCCATAGCGGAAACCAATAGGCAATTAAGGAAATTCTGGAAAAACCGAGAAGGAGGTGTGTTTGATGAAAACGATAGACGTATTACTAAATAGCGACAGAAACAAGAAGTTGGGTAATTATCGCATTCAGTATGTAGCTCCAAGGCAAGCAGTTATTTATTATTACAACAGTGT
>ERZ773359.5303-NODE-5303-length-12468-cov-6.210263_pt1 | contig 12468 bp, 8 predicted proteins | sample MGYA00374955_ERZ773359 | MGnify/ENA primary metagenome ERZ773359 (study PRJEB29098, sample SAMN04486028) | biogas fermenter metagenome | study: EMG produced TPA metagenomics assembly of the Biogas fermentation microbial communities from Germany - Plant 4 DNA1...
TAATAAAATGAATATACCATATTGGCTTATAAGTTCAGAAGGGAAAAGACGGGAAGCTCTCAGAGAAAATATGGATTGCGATTATCTGATTATAGGAGGAGGGCTTACCGGGTTAACATGTCTTTATTTTCTGAGCAAAGAAGGACTTAATCCGGTGCTTATTGATGCAGGCCGTATTGGCTATGGATCTACAGGCAGAAATACCGGAAAAGTGACATGCCAGCATGGTTATATATATTCAAGGATTGCTAAGAAATATGGTCTGGAAAAGGCTGCCCGGTATTACGAAATTAATAATAAGGCAATTGGGTTTATAGAAAAATTGTCTCAGGACCTTAATATTGACTGTCAGTTTAAAAGACTTCCTGCTTATCTGTTTACCAGAGATTCCTACTTTGTAAGCAAGCTTCAGAAGGAGTATGAACTATATCAGAAATTGTCAATAGACTGTTCATATGAAAAAGATATTCCTGTTCCTGTATCCGTGCATGGTGCCCTTAAGATGAATAATCAGGCGCAATTTCATCCGAAACGTTTTGCAGATGCTCTTGCAGAAGAGGCCGAAAAAAATGGGGCACAGATCTTTGAAGAGACAAGGGTAATTAATTTTGAGCCGGGGGAAAGATGCAGGATAGAGCTTGAAAATGGCAACAAAATAACAGCCAAAAATGTTGTTATTGCAACCCATTACCCCTGTTATGACGGGAAAGGATTTTATTTTGCAAGAATGAAGGCTGACAGAAGTTATATTGTAGCTATAGAAATGGACAGTTTTCCTGATGCACATTTTATAAATATAGAAAAACCCACAATTTCATTGAGATATATCCCCGAAGAGAAATTACTTCTGATATCGGGGGAAAATCATAAAACAGGGCATCAGGACAGTAATCATTATCAGAGTTTAAAAGAGCTTGCTTATGAAATCTTCAATACAAACAATGTAAAATATCAATGGTCTGCCCAGGACTATATATCCCATGACTATATACCATACGCAGGATATATTAATTCAGACTATAAAAATATCTATGTTGCCACAGGCTACAGAAAATGGGGTCTTACAAACAGTGTGGCTGCAGCAATGATTATAACTGATCTTATTAAGGAACAAACCTCGGAATACGAAGAACTTTATTCCCATTTAAGAGTAAAGGATTTTCTGTCTTTCAACTTCCTGAAAGAAAATGCAGATGTGGCTGTGCAACTGATTTCCGGTAAATTGCGCACAGGTGAAAGTAAAATCCCGGATGAAAAAGGTGAGGGAGTTGTGGTTAACGTCAATGGAAAGCGCTGCGGCTATTATCGTGACGAAGATGACACTGTGTATCTGGTGGATATAACCTGTACTCATATGGGCTGTGAACTTAAATGGAATTCGCAGGAGAAATCCTGGGACTGTCCTTGTCATGGCTCCAGGTTTGACTATAAAGGAAATATTTTGGAAGGCCCGGCAGAGTATTCCCTAAACAGCTATAGCGAGCCTAAAAATAAAATTAATCCACAGATAAAATAAAGTTCAGCAAAATATGTAAAAAGTTAAAAATCTATAACTATAATCAAATCGCTTTTTATGCCTCATTGTGTTAGAATGTCGATAAAAGAACCGAAACGCAAGTACAATGCTTGTCTCAGAAGTGAGATGAGCATTTTTTGCACTGGAAGCTAAATGCAGAACTATGGAGGCATATTATGGAGAACGACAAAAGAAAAATCTCAATTGTGCTGCTGGTATTGACTGCCATTATGTGGAGCATGGGAGGGCTTCTTATAAAGCTTGTCAACGCCCATCCGCTCTTTATATCAGGCGTGAGATCCATGATCTCTGCTGTCATAATACTGCTATATGTCCGAAAACCTAAAATTACCTGGTCGTTTCCTCAAATAGCGGCTGCAATGGCCTATGCTTTAACTGTAATATCATTTGTTATTGCGAATAAGTATACTACCGCCGCCAATGCAATTCTCATTCAGTATACTGCTCCTGTTTATGTGGCGCTTTTCAGCGGATGGCTGCTGAAAGAAAAGGTTACATATCTGGATTGGATAACCATTGCAGTGGTTTTTGGCGGAATGATATTGTTTTTCATGGGCAGCCTGGATACCCGGGGACTGGTGGGAAATATATTCGCTTTAATCAGTGGAATTGGATTTGGTTTTTTCCCCATCTTCATGCGTATGCAGAAAAACGGTTCACCCATTGAATCAGTTATATTGGGAAATATTATTACAGCCATAGCTGGGCTACCGTTTATTTCTGCAACTTTTCCCAGCACTATGGAATGGCTGTATCTTTTTGTTTTAGGTGTTTTTCAGCTCGGAATCCCCTATATCCTCTTCAGCCTTGCCATAAAATATGCTACAGCCCTTGAAGCCAGTCTGATAACTATAATTGAACCAATACTGAATCCCCTTTGGGTTCTGATTTTCCTGGGTGAAAAACCGGGCATTTCGGCCATTATCGGAGGAATTGTTGTAATATCGGCTGTAACTTTCAGAAGTATAGCCGTAACCTCAGTCAGAAAGAACTAAAGTGGGAAGGAGAAGCTCTGCGTCCTCTTTTTTTCAACCTTAAGAATGTGTGGCCGCAAGGTTCTCCGCTTTGATTTTAAAACCGCCGGGTAAAGATATTGTCCCTTTTAAGCAGATCTTCGATTTTATTAAAACCCAGCTCTTCCAGAATTTCTATAACATAAGGATTGTCTATAGGCGTCTTGTATGTTGCAAGATTGGCATAATCATTAACATGGACAGTGCCTTCCTTGTAAGGGATTATGGCCTTGGGGCCTCCTACACAGCCTCCTACACAGCCCATACCTTCAATAAAGTTGGCTTTTATTTTACCTTCCATAATCTCCTTCAGCATCTGTTTACATGCTCTTGCCCCGTCGGCCTGTGCGCTGGTCAAAGGTATCTTTTATCTCTCTTTATTGCCGAAAAAAGGCAGGCCACCTGACAATCAGAAGGTCCCTCATCACTGCATTTACTGCATTCGCCTATATGCATGACAGCCGGATATTTTTCGGGATGGAGCAGACATTCCAGGTGGCGTCTGTTATACTCAGCATTGGTTTTGATATCGTTGATCTCTTCTTCCAGCGAATTGTTCAGGGAAGCCTTGACCAATCGATTATATAAATCTCTGAAAGTTTCCAAGTTCAAATCCCCTTTGTGAAATTTCGAGTATTTATATCTTTTAATATTATGGCCCTATTTTGGTAAAATATCTGTATATGCCGCTTGCATCATAAAATATGGTCATGATTGTTAACATGATGTATAATTGAATTATTTGAAGGAAGATACTCTCCTATATCATATATGGAAAAGGTGGCATTGAAAATGAAATATGATAATTTATACAAGGTAAGGCCAATAAAGAATCTCAAAGATATGCTCAATTCCAGTACAGAATTATACGGCGACAAAGCTGCTTTTCTGTCAAAGCCGAAGGGCAAGGAAGATACAGGTTATGTTCCAATAAGTTACAAACAATACAAATCTGATGTGGAAGCTTTCGGTACGGCCTTGATAGATTTGGGCCTGAAGGATTGTAAAATTGCACTTATTGGTGAAAACCGCTATGAATGGAGTATTTCCTATCTCGCAGTTGTTAATGGAACAGGTATAATCGTTCCACTTGACAAAGAACTTCCTCCCAACGAAATAGAGAACTTAATTTCACGCTCCAAAGCAGAAGCTATTATATATTCGGGAAAAATTGAAGATAAAATTAAGGGGCTTTTCCAACAATCCACTTCTATTCGCTATTTCATCAATATGGATAAAAATCAGGACCAAAATAATATTCTTTCCTTTGATGAACTATTAAAAAGAGGACATGAACTTGTAAGTGGCGGAAATCGAAAGTTCATTGATGCAGAGATAGATGAAAATGTCATGAATATGCTTCTGTTCACCTCCGGAACAACAGATACAGCCAAGGCTGTTATGTTATCCCACAGGAACATATGTGAGAATTTGATGAATATGTGTTCAATGCTCTATATTGATGAAAATGATGTATTCCTGTCGGTTCTTCCCATTCACCATACCTATGAATGCACATGCGGCTTTTTATGTCAGATTTACAGAGGATGTACCATTGCGTATTGTGATGGATTAAGGCACATCGTAAAAAATTTAAAGGAATCGAAATGTACAATTATGTTAGGTGTTCCCCTGATTTTTGAAGCAATGTACAGACAGATCATGAACCAGGCAATCAAGGCAAAGGGGAAATTCGCCATCAAGTTTGCCCTGGGTTTAAGTAATTTTCTGCGGAAGTTTAATATTGATATCAGACGCAAACTCTTCGGGCAAATACATGAAGCCCTGGGCGGGCATATAAGAATGTTTATAAGTGGCGCTGCAGCAATGGACCCGCAAGTTGCAAAGGGGTTCAGAGATCTGGGCATAAATATGGTACAGGGTTATGGACTGACCGAATGTTCCCCAATTGTAGCATTAAACCGGGATTGCTGTTATAAGGATGATGCAGCTGGTCTTCCGCTTCCAAACCTGGAAGTTGAAATACATGAACCTGACAGTGATGGAATAGGTGAAATCAAATGTAAAGGTCCGAGTATAATGCTGGGATACTACGAGGACCAGGAGGCAACCAATGAAGTTATCAGGGATGGATGGTTCTATACCGGAGACAGCGGTTATATTGACAAAGACGGTTTTCTCCATATTACAGGCCGCAAGAAGAATGTAATTGTTACCGGAAACGGAAAGAATGTGTTCCCGGAAGAAATAGAGACACTCCTTAACAGGAGCCCATATATAAAAGAATCATTAGTTTTCGGCAGAGGCGAAACCGACGGCGATACTATAGTTTGTGCAAAAATTGTTCCGGAGCATGAAAAAATCGATGAGGACATTAAAAATAATATTGCACCGGGAACTACAGTCAGGGAAATTATCAGTAATGAGATTAAAAAAGTGAATCGTCAGCTTGCTATTTACAAACATGTAAAGGATTTTTCTCTGCAGGACGAGGAGTTTGCAAAGACTACCACCAGAAAGATAAAACGTCACGAAGAACTTAACAAAGCATAATTAAATGTTTGTTTTTGTCGTTAGATAATGATAATATGTGACATTGGATAAAAATTGTTTTAACGTGACGAGAGGAGAAATGTATGTTTGCGCTGTATGTAGTTTTGCTTTTAGTCTGCGCTTCAGTTTTTGTAAATGGCTGGACAGATGCTCCCAATGCAATAACTACTGTTATTTCCACGAGGGTTTTAAGCCCTAAGGCAGCAATAATTTTGGCTGCAATTTTCAATCTTCTGGGAGTATTTATGATGGGAACTGCGGTCGCCAACACTACCGCAAATCTTGTCACTATTGGCACCGGACGAAATGCTCTGATTACACTTGCCGCAGCACAGCTTTCGATTGTAATTTGGGCTGTATCTGCCTGGAGATTTGGAATTCCTACAAGCGAAAGCCATGCTTTGATAGCAGGTCTGATGGGTGCGGGAATTTCTTTCAAGGGTATTGAAGCATTTAATTGGGAAGAATTTAAAAAGGTTTTGATCGGGCTTGGAGTTGCCAGTGTGCTGGGCTTCATTGCCGGTTTTTTTATCACCAAACTCATTGTCTTATTGTTCAGACGAGCCAATCGGCGAAAATCCAATACTTTCTTTTCATGGGGTCAGATAGCCTCGGCTGCACTTATGGCATTTAACCATGGTGCCCAGGACGGTCAGAAATTCATGGGTGTGTTTGCCCTTGCATTGACAGTGGGCGGAATTTTTCCTGTCACTGATAATCTCATAATTCCTGCCTGGGTCAAATTTCTTATAGCGGCATTAATGGCTGTAGGCACCTCAATAGGTGGTTTCAGAATTATCAAAACCATGGGAATGGATATGGTAAGACTTGAAAAGTATCAGGGCTTTGCGGCAGAAATAGGCGCTTCGGCATGTATGATGGGAGCGACTTTATTCGGAATTCCTCTGAGTACGACCAATGCCAAGGGAACTGCTATGATGGGCGCCGGGGCCGCCAGAAGATTTTCCGATGTTAACTGGAATATAGTTAAAGAAATGCTGATAGCTTGGATTCTGACTTTTCCGGGTTGTTTGGCACTTGGCTATATAATGGCCAAGATTTTTAATTTCATTTTTTAATACAGGGAGGATAAATATGGGAGTATTTAAGAACAGAGATTCTGACTGGTTTGATTTGTTTATTACCTCAGTATCCTACTCCAGCAGAGCTGCACAGGTGCTGAAAAAAGCATTTGAAGATGGAATAGTTGATTATGAAGAAATGCAGAATATAAAATCAATTGAACATGAGGCAGATACCCATGTACACCGCAGTCTCAAACTTGTTGAAGAAGCTTTTGTAACACCTATAGACAGGTCTGATATCATCGAGATCATCACTGAAATAGAAAATATCACTGATTGTATCGAAACAGTTGGTAATTATACTTTTATGACAGGGGTCAAACAGGTTAATGAAGCAACTCTGAACCTGATGCAACTTCTTGTTGATGCTTGTCTGAAGCTTGAAGAACTTATGAAGTATCTGAAAAATTACAAAAAGAATCTTAAAATAATTGATAAATATATAATTGAAATCAACCGGATTGAGGAAATAGGCGACAAGACATATATAAATGCCATGAGAAATCTTTTTGAACATGAGACTGATGTCAAAAAAATTATAATTTATCAGCTTCTTTACGAAAAGCTTGAAGAAGCCCTCGATAAGTGCGAGGATGTGGCCGATGCTGTGCAGAAAATTATTATTTCAGGTATTTAGTAATTATCATAAATAAAGAATTTGTTTTAAATAATTTTTTAAAAAGCGTGCCAGATTAATGAGTTTATCAATCTGGCCGCTTTTTTATAATTTTCTGCAGCTTAAAAGTTGGTTAATATCGCGGAAATCAGATGGAAAAATATTGCTTTCAAATTCACAATATAGTAAACTTATTAAGTTAGTATTTTTTGGATGGGTTAATTATTTTTTGAAAGGAGAGCTATACATGTTAAAAACCAAACAAAGAATTTTGGGATTGATTTTATGTCTGTCTATTTTGTTTGGTCAGGTTTCAGTACTTGCAGCATCTGAGAACAATGAATTTGTATCCAGGGAAAAAGCAGTGGTTTCTATTCTTGAGACAGCAGGATTAGGAACTCTCAGTGAAGTTTCAAAAGATTTAAGTGATTTTGCAGATGCGGATGAAATCAGCCCGGAATATGCAGACATGCTGGGAATTGCTGTTTCAAACGGTATACTTTATGGTTCCGGCAATACTCTCATGCCCAAAAAGAACGTTACCAGACTTGAGTTTGCTTTGTTTATAAGCCGTACATTCAGAGAACTTCCCGATATTTATGAAAAAGTAGTATTTGAGGATGTTCCGGAAATATTCGCTGGTGATGTGGCGAGATTAGCAGCATCAGGGATAATGTTCGGATATGGCGATGGAAGTTTTGGAACTGATGATTATCTCACCGAGATACAACTGAAAGCTGTTCTTGATCGTATCCGGAATTTGTCAGCTACAAGACCGCAGGATGACTTTTTCTATTCAGTCAATCATGAGTGGCTGAGAAATACCAGGCTTCCCCAGGGTTATCCGGGAATGACGGCATTTGATGAAGTGAATATCAGTAATAAGGATAAGCTGAAAAGTATAGTCAACGATATTGTAGCCAATTCGGATTCATGGGAAGAAGGAAGTATAGAACAGAAAATCGCTGATTTATATGATACCTATATGGATGTTGAAAACAGAAACAACCAGGGTATAGAACCGATATTGCCATATGTAAAGAAATTGTACGAGGCAGAAAGCGCTCAGGGGCTTTTATCTGTATTTGTTGAACTTGAAGAAGAAGCAGGAATTAATCCATTATTTTCGTTTGCTCCCAGTGTAGATTTGATAGACAGCTCCCGCTATAAATTATACGGTTCAGGCATTTCAACAGTACTTCCTGCTGCATATTTAGTCATGGAAAATCCTCAAATAGTGGCTCTCTATCAGGGGCTTATAACACAAATTCAACTGCTCGCAGGAATAAGCGAGGATATGGCTTTAACAAATGCACAGAATATTTATGCTATGGAATTGTTGCTGGCACAAAACACAATGTCCAATGAAGAAGCCAGCAAAATTGAAAATATCTATAATTCCTTTACAATAGACCAAATCGCAGAATTATTCAAATTTGTTGATATAAAGGCCTATATTAATGATCTCGGCTATAATGATGTTGAAGAAATTATTGTTACAGATCCGGGTCTCATGATTAAAACCGGGGAGATTTTCTCCGATGAGAACCTGGATATACTTAAGACCTATGCAGTTTATCGTCTGGTAGTAAGCACTGCCCCATATCTGTCAAAGGATCTGGAGCAGGCGATTATTGTTTTTAATGCTACATTTCTGGGAATAGACAGTTCATTGAGTGATGAAGATATTGCATTCAATCTTGTCAATTCAGTCATGAGCAGCTATCTTAGCAGAATGTATGTGGAAAGATATTTTTCTGAAGAAGCCAAGAAAGATGTTGAAGGCATGGTAGAAGAAATAATAGCCACTTTCCAGAAACGGCTTGAAAATCTTGACTGGATGAGCGAGGATACAAAGAAGGCTGCAATTTCCAAGCTGAATAAGATAAATCTGAAAATCGGTTATCCTGATACCTGGAATGACCCATTGAAGTATATTGATATAAAAACTTATGATGATGGTGGCTCTCTTCTCGGAAATATATTTGAGATAACCAAAGCACAGGCCAGATATTTAAAAACATTACTTGAGAAAGAAGTGGACAAATCAGGATGGGTAGCTCCTCCTCATGCTGTGAATGCTTTTTATAATGCAACAAGCAATGAAATAATTTTACCTGCTGGTATACTGCAGTCTCCTTTCTATGATATCAATGCATCAAGGGAGGAAAACTTAGGAGGTATAGGTACAATAATTGCCCATGAGATTACACATGCTTTTGATAACAACGGAGCCCAGTTCGATGAAAATGGAAATATGTCCAATTGGTGGACAGAAGAGGATTATGCAGTTTTCAGGGAAAAATGCAATGAAGTAATTGAATTATATGATGGCCTTGAAATTGCTCCTGACTGTATAGTCAACGGTGCACTTACTGTATCAGAAAATGTTGCCGATATTGGTGCCATGGCATGTATTCTGGATATTGCAAACGGTATGTCTGAAGTTGACTATGAAAAGCTTTTTGAAAGCTATGCAAAAATTTGGCGTATGACAGCAACCAATAAATACTATCAGATGCTAACTCTCCAGGACACCCATGCACCCAATAAGTTCAGAGTAAATCAGGTTCTTAAGAACTTTGAAAAATTCTATGAGACTTATGATGTTCAGCCTGGGGACAAAATGTATATGGCGCCTGAAGAGAGGGTAATTGTTTGGTAAGTGTTGGATAATAGCGTTATAACTCTAAAAGACCTTCAGTGTCAGCCAACTGGAGGTCTTTTTTTGTGCATAGATACAGCATTTGAAAAATTTCTTGGGTATTCAGTAACATCTTTGGACGAGCCTGAATAGTATGTAGTGAGCTTGTTCGACAAAAAAAACAAGCCATCTGAAAAATAAGAAAGGAGTGAAAGAATGAAGAAGAAAATTCTTCAGGTACCAGTTATAGTAGGAAAAGGCTCAGGCCAGTTTTTCCTTGAGAAGGATGTCAAAATCTCTCCACCCAGTCCTCCCATTTATAAGATTGAAAAAATCGATAAATGGGTAGAAGTATACGATTGCCATGTAATTCCAGGGAAGGTGATTTTCAATGCTTTCCTGTGGAAGAACATCGCGTATAAGACTGTGGAAGATGTTCACGATGGCATTGTTAACGGGCCCATCTATCACGCTACCTTTAAGTTCCCCTTTGGAGGATTTGTCGAAATTGATCCGATTGGGTGCGATAAGGTCAAAGAGGGCGACGTTGCAGAGCTGCTCGAAGCATATGTGGAGGGAGAAAAAGATTTCCTTCATGGAGAAACATACTGCAAAGGCGTAAAAGTCTTTGAAAAACTTCTTGAAAAAGATGTTATCAAGGTAGCCTTCAAAGTAATAAGAAAAGAGCATATTCCGGTAATATGCGAAGAGGACAAAAAATATTGCGGCAAAGAAGACAAGAAGGATGATAAATACGACAAGTGCGATGATAAGTACGATTACAAAGATGACAAGAAAGACTGGAAGTACGACAAATACGATGACAAGTTCGAAAAACGTTATGACTGCCGTGGGGACTACTATGCAAAATGCCGAGGATTCTATAAATAAGAATACATAGGCAAAAAAAAGACAGGGTTTGTAAACATACAGCCCTTTCTTTTATATTAAAAAAGCCCTTGAAAAATTGAGAACTTCTATTTAGAATTAATTGTAATAAAACTGACCACATAATATACTATTTATAAAAATTATGGGATTTAATGATTGATTCATATAAACAAGTGTGGTAGTATAGCTTTACATAAGAATATATGCAGAGGCATTGATGGGGACACGCTAAATCCGTACGAGCGCTAAAGAGAGGAAAAGCCCCGGGCTGAAAGCTTTTCCGCGTATCAGGATTTTAGTACCACCCCGGAGCTTAAGGGTTGAAAATTCAAAGTAAGCCCTTTACGTTGATAACGTTACAATCACAATGAGTGACAGGAATTTTCCTGTAATCAAGGTGGAACCGTGTGAGTTTAAGCTCTCATCCTTGAATGGATGGGAGCTTTTTTATATAAAAATACAGAAAACTGATAAATCAAGGAGTTGAACAGAATGATAGAAGTTACACTGAAAGACGGGAGTAAGAAGTCCTATCAGAGCGGAACCAATGTTTATGATATTGCAAAGGATATCAGTCAAGGTCTTGCGCGCGCTGCAGTCGCAGCCGAAATTAACGGAAAAGTCACGGATTTGAATACTTCTCTTTACGAGGATTGTACTTTAAACCTGCTTACTTTTGACAGTGAGGAAGGTAAGGCCACATATTGGCACACTGCTTCTCATATTATGGCACAGGCTGTAAAAAGGCTTTTTCCGAATGTAAAGCTGGCAATCGGTCCTTCCATAGAGAATGGGTTTTACTATGATTTTGATTCTGAAAAATCATTTACACCCGATGATTTGACAAAAATAGAAGCAGAAATGAAGAAAATCATAAAGGAAGATTTGCCAATTGAAAGGTTTACACTGCCGAGGGATGAAGCTTTGAAACTTATGGAGAACGAACCATATAAAATTGAGCTTATAAATGAACTTCCGGTGGATGCAGAAATTTCATTCTATAAGCAGGGTGAATTTACAGATCTGTGCTCAGGGCCACACTTGCCTTCAACCGGAAAAGTCAAAGCCTTTAAGCTCATTCAGCAAGCCGGCGCCTATTGGAGGGGCGATGAAAAAAACAAAATGCTCCAGCGGATTTACGGTATTGCATTCCCTAAGGCCAGCCAGCTTGAAGAATATTTGAAAATGCTCGAAGAGGCAGAAAAACGTGATCACAGAAAACTTGGCAAGGAGCTTGAATTATTCTCATTTGATGAAGAAGTTGGTCCGGGTCTGGTATTATGGCATCCAAAGGGTGCAAGGGTCAGAATGCGTATTGAAGATTTCTGGAGACAGGAACATATTAAGAACGGATATGACATTGTATATACTCCGCATATAGGTCGGGGCAAACTTTGGGAGACTTCAGGACATCTGGGCTTTTATAAAGAAGGTATGTACTCTGCCATGGATGTGGATGGTCAGGACTTTTACGCAAAGCCCATGAACTGTCCTTTCCACATAGCAATTTATAAAAGCAGGCTTTATTCTTACAGGGACCTGCCATTAAGGTGGGCTGAACTTGGAACAGTATACCGCTATGAAAAAAGCGGCACCCTGCATGGCCTTTTAAGAGTAAGAGGGTTTACCCAGGACGACGCACACCTGTTCTGTGCCCCCGAACAAATGCCGGACGAAATTCGAAGGGTATTGAGATTCTGCCTTTATATGCTTGATGCGTTTGGCTTTGATAAATATAAGATATATCTGTCCACAAAACCGAAAGAGAAGTATGTAGGGGATGACCAGATGTGGGCCGATGCCACCAAAGCTCTTAAAGAAGCAGTTATTGCAGAAGGCCTTGAATGTGACATTGACGAAGGTGGCGGAGCGTTTTATGGTCCTAAAATAGATATAAAAATCAAGGACGCTTTGAACCGTGAATGGCAGTGTTCAACAATTCAATTTGACTTCAATGAACCTGAGCGTTTTGATATGACTTATGTCGCTCCTGATGGCACAAGAAAACGTCCATATATGATACACAGAGCACTTTTGGGTTCCATTGAAAGATTTTTCGGTGTGTTGACAGAGCATTATGCAGGTGCTTTTCCTGTGTGGCTTGCTCCTGTTCAGGTGAAAATCCTGCCTATACTTGAAAGTCACCACGAGTATGCGAACAAAATAGC
>ERZ773359.5307-NODE-5307-length-12454-cov-9.593435_pt1 | contig 12454 bp, 13 predicted proteins | sample MGYA00374955_ERZ773359 | MGnify/ENA primary metagenome ERZ773359 (study PRJEB29098, sample SAMN04486028) | biogas fermenter metagenome | study: EMG produced TPA metagenomics assembly of the Biogas fermentation microbial communities from Germany - Plant 4 DNA1...
GAGCCAGAGGTAGATGGTAAGAAAGGAAGATAATATGAAGAGGATAATCCTTACCCTTATCATATTGACAATTTTAATAACGGCTTGTGCTAATGAAAAGGATATTATAAAAAAATCAGATGAAAGGCCGATAGTATATGCTTCATTTTATCCCTTGTACTTTATAACAGAGGAAATTGGGAAGGATAATATAGATTTAAGATTGGTAATCCCAAATGGTGTAGATTCTCACCACTATGAACCTTCCTTGAAGCAGTTACAGGATATGGAAAAGGCTCATCTCTTCATATATAATGGAGCAGGCTTTGAAAGTTGGGCAGAAAAATTGATAGGTAGCATAATAGATGAGGAAAGGACTTTAAGGGCGAGTGATTATGTGGATTTAATCCAAATAGATGGGCAAGTAGACCCCCATATATGGTTGGACCCTAATAATATGAATATCATAGGGGAAAAAGTTAGGGATAGATTGATTGAGGTAGATAAGGCCAATAAAGATATCTATGAGAAAAACTATTCCAAGCTATCTGAAAGCTTGGGTAAATTAGATAGGGATTTTAGGGAAAGCTTAGCTAACAAGAAAAAGGATACCATCCTAGTATCCCATGCAGCCTTTGGATACATGGGTAAAAGGTACGCTTTTAAGCAGATTGCCGTTGCAGGAATTAGCCCAGAACAGGAACCAAGCCCTGGAACCATAGCACAAATAATTGATTTAGCAGAAAGAGAAGGATTTCAATATATATTTTTAGAAACTCTAGCCAACCCTAAGACGGTGGATATAATTGCTGAGGAAGGAAATTTAAAAATCTTAACCCTAAATCCTATTGAAGGTTTAACTGAAGAAGAGGTGTCCAGAGGTGAGGATTATATATCTATCATGAAGGAAAATCTCAATAATTTAAAAAAGGCATTGGTGGATTGAAATGGATAAAGCTATTGTGAAGTTGGAAAATGTAAGTTTTAGCTATGGTAAAAACAAAGTACTAGAAGATGTTAATTTTAGTATAGAAGAAGGGGATTTCGTTGGAATTATTGGAGCCAATGGCTCTGCTAAAACTACCCTTTTAAAGTTGATGGTAGGTCTACTTGAACCCGATAAGGGTGCAGTATACTTGATGGGAAAAGCCATTAAGGATTTTAAAGATTATAAGAGTATAGGATACATTTCACAAAATGTGCGCCACTTTAACCCCATGTTTCCTGCTACTGTAAAAGAGGTAGTAGGAGCTAATCTTAATACTAGCAGAAACTTTTTTGAAAGATCTAGAAAGAAGGAAGAGGAAAAAATCTATAAGGCTTTGGAAATCGTAGAGATGGGGCAATTTATGGACAAAAAAATTGGCAAACTTTCTGGAGGGCAAAAACAACGGGTTTTTATTGCCAGAGCCCTTATAAATAAGCCCAAGATATTATTCATGGATGAACCCCTGGTTGGAGTGGATTTAAATTCACAGGACAAATTTTATAGCCTAATGGAAAAGCTGAATAAGGAGTACAACATTACCTTAGTTATGGTATCCCATGATATAGGGGTTATAACGGAAAAGGTAAATAGAATACTATGCCTATCTAGGGGCAGGGTATACGACCATAAACCAGATCAGACCATATGTTTTGATATGCTGAAGGAGGTCTTTGGCAACAAGATGAACATACTGATACACAGACATTAGGAGGATAAATATGTTTTCTTATGAATTTATGCAAAAGTCTTTTATTATGGGGATTATGATAGCCTTAATTGCTCCAACAACAGGATATTTTTTGGTTCTAAGAAGGCAATCTATAGTAGGGGACACCCTATCCCATGTAGCCCTTTCAGGGGTAGCCTTTGGTATGATTACCAATTTCTATCCCGTATATACGGCCATGGTATTTTCAATAATAGCAGCCTTAGGCATAGAGGGTCTAAGGAAAAAGTTTGAAAACTATGCGGAGTTGTCATTGGCCATAATACTTTCTGCTGGAATAGGTTTAGCCTCAGTCTTAATTAGTTTAGGCAATACTCAAGGCATATTATCCTATCTATTCGGCAGCCTGGCCTTGGTAACCGATCAGGATATCCTGCTAGTGATTATGTTGGGCATAATAATTTTTTTAACCGTTATTTTATTCTATAAAAGCCTATTTTATATGACCTTCGATGAAGAAAGCGCTACTCTAGCTGGTATACCCACCAGGCCCATTAATTTATTCTTTTCCATATTGGTGGCCTTAACCATTGCAATCTCCATGAGGATTGTAGGAATACTTCTGGTTTCATCCCTGATGATACTGCCGGTTGCTGCCAGTTTACTGATAGCCAATAGCTTCAAGGCTGGAATTATATACTCCAACATATTTGGACTTATATCGGTAATAGTAGGACTTACCATATCCTTTTATCTGGACTTAGCCCCAGGAGGAACCATAGTATTATCAGCTTTAATAATACTTGTGATAATAATTTTATTGCAATACTTTAGAAGCAAAATCACAAAGCCAGCATAGAAGCTGGTTTTTAGTATGGATAAAAGCTTTGCGACCAAATTTGACAAAACACATTAATTAATTGTCCAATGGTTAAGTAGAACAAGGCTTCTCAGCAACAGATTAAGGAGGTTTTTATGAAGTATTTTTTGATGTTTCTAACTACTTTTTTAATCCAGTTGATCATTACAACTGAAATGAACATTATAGCCCCAATGGCCCCCTTCCTATCCCAATACTTTAATATTAAAGATAGTTCTGTCATCATGTTTAACATTGGCTTTTCCTTAGTAGGGCTTTTGATTCCTGTACTAGGTATCTTAGCCGATAGATACGGGAAGAGGAAAAGCTTAATTGTAGCCTTGATCTCTTATGTACTGGGGACACTAGTAAGCGGATTTGCTAAAAAGGCCTTATTGTTTGCACTGGGTAGAGTCTTCATAGGAATTGGCTACTTTTCCCTTAGCGGTACTAACTTATCCTATTTAAGTGAATTTATCCCTTATGAATCCAGAGGAAGGGCTTCCGGAATCTTAAGGATTGCCTTTGGACTTGCCATTCTATTTAGTCCCTTATATGCCACAAATATGATAAGTAAGTATAAAACTCCAATGGGTGCCTACCTACCCCTTACAACTATTGGGATAATAAGCTTATTGTTATTATTTAAACTTCCTGAAACCAAAAAGTCTAAGGATATAAAACTAAATTTAGGTCAACTTATAGAAATATTTAAGGATCCCGTTAGTTTTAAATCTCTCTTGATAGTTTTTTTAATACTATCTGCCCCTACTATGTTTTATGGGTTTTTAGGCATATATATGTCAAATTATTTCAAGCTCAGCCAGGTGGAAGTGGGCTACATATATTCCTTGATAGCTATTGGAACCATACTAGGGATAATATTTGCTACCATCTTTACCGATAGGATAGGGAAGGAAAGATTATCAAAAGTTCTTCTTACCCTTCTTTTGCTAGCCCTAATTCCTATAGTTTTTTCAAAATCCATGTGGATTATGGTTGGAGCTTTGATAATAGCCGCCATAGGCTTAGATGGAGGTTGGACGGCCTACCAGACCCTATGTTCAGAAATAAACCCCCAAAAAAGGGGAACCTTTATGAGCTTGTTTTATACCATTAACGCCATTACCATTACAGTATTTTCAATCTTAGGCCCTATTTTTTACAATATAGGGGGATATAGGTTGATAACAATAATATCCTTGATAAACATTTCCATAGGGCTTAAGATCTTTTACAGCATGTCCATAGAGGAGGAAATAAGTTAAAAATATGTTAAAAAGCCAGCTTGAAAGAGCTGGTTTTTTATTATTAAATAAAAAAGTTTATATATTAAACTTAACATAGGTAAAAAAGGGTTACGAGCCTGTAAAATACAGCTTTATGCCGTTCTAAAAATATTTCAAAAAAGTATTGACTTTTAACTAATATTTTGCGTATAATGGAGTAGTCAAAACAAATTGTTTAGTAAAGATAAACATTAAGTTTAGTATAGTGTCAATAATTCTGAAAATTCTGAGGAGGATTTGTCGTGAAAATTGGTGAAAAAATAAGACGCCTTCGAATTCAAAATTCTCTAACACAAGAGGAGTTAGCAGACAGATGTGAACTTACTAAAGGCTTTATATCCCAAGTGGAAAGGGATTTAACATCCCCTTCAATTGCTACCCTTGTAGATATATTAGAAGGGTTAGGAACGAATTTAAGGGATTTTTTCAACGAAATAGAGGATGAAAAAATAGTATTTTCTAAGGACGATGCTTTTGAAACTGAAAACGAGGATTATAAGTATGTTTTAAAATGGATAGTACCTAATGCGCAGAAAAATATTATGGAGCCTATTCTATTGGAATTAGAACCGGGAGGAAGGACCAAGGAGGATTCGCCCCATGAGGGAGAAGAGTTTGGATACGTAATTAGAGGAAGTGTCATCCTTCACCTAGGTAGTCAAATGCATAAGGTGAGAAAAGGAGAAAGTTTTTATTTTAAGGCTAATTTTAAACATTATCTACAAAATCCTGGGAAAACTAAAGCTGTAATACTTTGGGTTAGTTCGCCACCAAGCTTTTAATCAAAAGCTTCAAATATGTATAGAAGGGGGTTTCGATTATGGACAAAACACATATCATCGACTTAAAAAATATTTCAATGGAATACGATGGGACCAAGGTCCTGGACAATATCAATTTTTATATTCGAAAAAATGAATTTTTAACCCTACTAGGTCCCAGCGGATGCGGAAAAACTACTACTTTAAGGATAATAGGCGGCTTTGAAAAGCCAACAGAAGGAAGAGTTATATTTGAAGGAAGGGATATAACAAATATACCCCCCTATGAAAGACAGATTAATACTGTTTTTCAAAAATATGCTTTGTTTCCACACATGAATGTATTTGAAAATATAGCTTTTGGATTGAAGATAAAAAAAGTTCCCAAAGATGAAATAGAAAAAAGGGTTAAGGAAATGTTAAGGCTTGTAAACCTAAGGGGCTTTGAAAAAAGGTCTATCGATTCTTTAAGTGGTGGCCAGCAACAAAGGGTTGCTATAGCAAGAGCATTGGTTAATGAACCAAAGGTTTTACTGCTAGATGAACCCTTAGGGGCCTTAGACTTAAAGCTTAGAAAGGAAATGCAGACCGAATTAAAAAACATGCAAAAAAGGGTGGGGATTACATTTGTATATGTGACCCACGATCAGGAAGAGGCTCTTACCATGTCGGATACTATAGTGGTGATGGATAAGGGGCAAATCCAACAAATTGGTACTCCTGTTGATATATATAATGAACCTGAAAATGCCTTTGTTGCGAAATTTATTGGGGAAAGCAACATAGTAGATGGGATTATGCATGAGGATTATGTGGTAGAATTTGCAAACCGAGTATTTGAATGTGTAGATAAAGGATTTGAAAAAAAGGAAGAAGTGGATGTGGTAATTCGACCTGAGGACTTGGAAATAGTACCACTGGAAGAGGGGCAATTAAACGGAGTTGTAACTTCAGTTACCTTCAAGGGTGTCCACTATGAAATGATAGTAAAGGACGGTAATATCGATTGGATGATCCATAGCACTATTATGGAGCCAGTTGGGACTGAAATTGGAATGAGGGTATTGCCTGAAAATATCCACATAATGAAGAAGGTGGTAGAAAAATGAGAATGAAGTGGACATCATACCCCTATATCTTATGGATGATAATTTTTATCGTAGTACCCTTGGCCTTAATCCTTCTTTATTCCTTTACCGTGGGAGAAGAAGGTGGCATAACCAACCTTCGATTTTCCCTAGATAACTTTAGAAGATTTTTGGATCCCAAATATCTGGATGTATTGTGGATTTCCATAAACCTAGCATTAAAGTCTACTTTGATTACTATGGTACTAGGTTATCCCTTAGCCATGATTATTGCCAAGGAAAAACCTAAAAAGAGGAATGTAATGATTCTGTTGTTGGTAATTCCAATGTGGATGAATTTTCTGCTTAGAACTTATGCTTGGTTAACTTTATTGGGGAAAAACGGATTTATAAATTATATTATAACTAAGTTGGGGTTTGCCCCACTAAACTTAATATACAATGATAGGGCAGTATTATTGGGAATGGTGTACAACTTTTTACCCTTTATGGTCTTACCCATCTATTCGGTGCTGGTTAAGATAGATAAGAGCTTGATTGAAGCAGCTGAAGATTTAGGGGCAAATAAATTTGAAGTTTTTTCAAAGGTAACCTTCCCACTGAGCATCCCTGGTATAATTACGGGAATCACCATGGTATTTATGCCTGCTGTTAGCACATTTGTAATTTCCAGATTATTAGGTGGAGGCCAATATATGCTTATAGGCAACTTAGTAGAACAACAATATCTATGGGTTGGTGATTGGCACTTTGGCTCCGCTATCTCCATAATAATGATGGCCTTTATACTGGTAACCATGGCCATTACTGCTAAATTCGATAATCAAAAAGAAGGAGGGGGAGGCTTATGGTAAGTAGGGCCCTAAAAAGGCTATACACTTTTTTAATGTTTCTATTTATATACGCCCCCATTGTAGTATTAATCATCTTCTCCTTTAATAATGCCAGAACTAGGGGAACTTGGAGCGGTTTTACACTTAAATGGTATGCTGAATTGTTCAGGGATAAAGAGGTGTTGACAGCCCTCTACTATACCATCCTAGTGGCTATACTATCAGCTATTATTTCAACCATCATTGGTACTATAGCAGCAATAGGTATATATGGGATGACGAAAGTTAGAAGAAAGATAATACTAAACCTTAACTATTTACCCGTACTAAATCCAGATATAGTAACTGCTGTATCATTGATGACCCTGTTCAGGTTTTTAAGGATAGAATTTGGGTTTATTACTCTACTCCTATCCCATATAACCTTCTGCATACCATATGTAATACTGTCAATTTTACCAAAGCTAAGGCAGATGAATAAGCATCTAGCAGAAGCGGCAATGGATTTAGGAGCCACCCCCTTTTATGCTTTAAGAAAGGTGATAATACCCGAAATAAAGCCAGGAATAGTAACGGGAGCCTTACTGGCCTTTACCCTATCCATCGATGATTTTGTAATCAGCTTCTTTAACAAAGGGCCCGGGGTTTCCAATATAAGCATTACCGTCTATTCCATGGCTAGAAGGGGCATAAACCCAGTTATAAATGCTCTATCTGCTTTGATGTTTACAGGTCTAATAATTCTACTTTTAATTATAAATAGTAGATCATCAAAAAGTATTGGAGAAAGAGGTGACATTATATGAAAAAAAATATTAAGCTTTTTATTACCCTGGGATTAATATTGATGGTTGGGATACTGTCTACTGCTTGTGGTGAAGATAAGCCAACTATCAATGTCTACAACTGGGGAGATTATGTTGATCCAGACGTAATTAGGGAGTTTGAAGAGGAATTCGGAGTAAAGGTAAATTACGATACCTTTGCCACCAATGAAGATATGTATGTCAGCATAAAAAAGGGTGGAACCAGTTACGATGTAGTCTTTCCTTCAGACTATATGATCGAGAGGATGATAGAGGAAGGATTACTGGAAAAGCTAAATAAGGATAATATTCCTAATCTAGCTAATATAGATGAAAGATTTTTAGATTTAGAATTTGATCCCAATAATGAGTATTCAGTACCCTATATGTGGGGAACAGTAGGAATAGTCTATAATAAGAATATGGTAGACGATGTGGTGGATAGCTGGGATATTCTATGGAATGAAAAGTATGAGGGGCAAATTCTAATGCTGGATAGTCAAAGGGACTCCATTGGTGTAGCTTTGAAAAAACTAGGTTATTCCATGAATACCAGGAATTTAGAAGAACTAGAAGAAGCAAAGGAAGAACTAATTAAACAAAAACCCTTAGTCTATGCCTATGTTGGCGACGAGGTCAAGGACTTAATGGTAGCTGAAGAAGCAGCCTTAGCCGTTGTTTGGTCTGGAGAAGCCATTGCCATTGGGCGAGAAAATGATAATGTTGAATTTGCAATACCAAAGGAAGGAACCAATCTATGGTTTGACTGCATGGTCATACCCAAAAATGCTAAGAACAAGGAATTAGCAGAGGAATTTATAAACTTCATGAACAGGCCAGAAATAGCTGCTAGAAACACAGAATATGTAGGCTATTCAACAGCCAATATTAAAGCTTTAGAATATTTACCCGACTATATAAGGAATAGCAGTGTAGCATATCCATCTGATGAGGAATTGCAAAACGTAGAAATATTCAAAGACCCTAAGGATTTCCTAAGTGTATATGATGAAATATGGCTAGAAGTAAAAGCCCAAAGATAGTTAATAAATTTTGAATTGTAAATTAAAATTGTGAATTGATAGTTGTAGGTCATGCTTAAGATATTAAGCATGGCCTACTTTTATTTACAAATTGTGGATTTAAACAAAGAAGCAAAAAGTCGACAAAATAATTGTCAACTTTCCATGGTCAATTTTACATAGGTGGTAGTCACGACATATTTGGGAAGAATGCCACCTCCGATTCAAGATTCATGATATTGGCCAAATCTTTCGCAGGATATGCCGTTTTTTATAAATATGTCGGGGACAATCACCGTGTTTAAAATAGCCATATATTTTTGCTATGAATAGTGTGGAAAACTTTGGGTAATAATTAACCAAGGATTACTACCTAAGGAGGTACAGAATGGGGACAACAAAATATTTAATTATAGGGAATGGAATAGCTGGGCTTTCTGCAGCAAAGGAAATCAGGAAGAACGACAATGAAGGCAGCATTACCATGGTTTCAAAGGAAGCATATCATACCTACTATAGAATAAGATTAACAGAATATCTATCCAAAGACTTTAAAGAAGACCAGCTTTTAGTAAATAAAGAAAGTTGGTATGAAGAAAAGGATATCAATATCATACTAAATAAGGTAGTAGAGAAAATAGATGTGGATAATGCCACAATTATCCTTGACGATGGCAGAAGGATAAAATATCATAAACTGTTGATAGCCACTGGCAGCAGGCCCTTCATCCCACCTGTAGCTGGCAAATATAAAAAGGGAGTGCTGGCCTTAAGGACTTTAAAGGATTTAAAATATATAAAAAATTACTTTAATAGATGCACTGACATTACCGTAATAGGTGGAGGCCTTTTAGGATTGGAGGCAGCTTGGTCCCTGAAGAAGCTAGGGAAAAATATAAATGTGGTAGAATTTGCTCCTTATCTATTGCCTAAACAATTAGATGAGGAACTAGCCAACAAACTAAAGGAAAAGCTGGAGGAAAAAGGCCTTAATATCTATCTTTCATCCTCAGCAGAAGAAATACTAGGCAGGGATAAGGCCGATGGAATATTATTAAGCAGTGGTGAAAAGTTAAAAACTGATGGCATTCTATTTTCTGTAGGGGTTAGGCCAGATATCGATTTAATCAGGGATACTAAAATAAACTTCAATAAAGGGATAGTAGTCGATAAACACTTAAGAACCAATATTGACAATATATATGCAGCAGGGGATGTAATCGAACTAGATGGAAAGACCATAGGCTTATGGACTGCAGCCAATGAACAAGGTAAGATTGCAGGGGCAAATATGTCGGGCAAAAGATTGGAATATAAAGAGCCTAAGCCCTTCACATCCTTAATATTAGACCATATAAAATTATTCTCCATTGGTAATGTAAAAGAGTATGACAAGGTCTATGAATTTAAGAAAGCTAATACCCACCATAAATTATTTACCACTGATGATAGGATTACCGCCGGCATATTATTTGGCGATATAAAGGATATGGCAAAGCTTAAAAAAGCAGTCGAGGAAAAGCTGGATATAAAGTCCTATACCACTAATTTATAGATAATAAATGGATATAAAAGTTGAAAGAAATGTGATGAAAATCACATTTCTTTCAATGATAGAGGAAATGATTACTTAGTCTATTAATTCCTTGTTAGAATTCATCTTCTATTGACTCTCTTATTGGGGCTGGTGGAACAAAAACGCCTTTACCAGCTAGTACAGTGTTGCTTAAGCTAAGTAATAGGGTTAAAATGGAAAGGAATAGTAGGACCTTTTTCTTCATAAATCACACCTCCTTGTCCAACAATTTTTCGATTAGGTAGGTTGCATCTAGAGGTCGATCTTGTTTTACATATATATATATAAGTTTTAGTATGATGGCAAACTCCTTATTTATTTGGAAATTATAAATAATGGGCATGACATCTGCTATAATATCGTTAATCTTATGAAAACTATTAGTTTCTTCATATAGTTTTAATAGCTGCCAGAATATTTCTGGGAAGAGACTGGTGTCCTTGTGGTCTAAGGATGATAATAAGGCCTCTAACAGATATTTTTCTGCTACTTCATATTCTCCTAAATAGTGGAATACATTGGCTATGCTATTTAGAATCTTTGGCAGATAAAAGGAATTTTTATCCACCTTTTCAATATAATCGACAACTTTATCCTTAAACTCAAGTACTTTTTCTCGATTATTTGTATCAATATGTATTTGAATAATATTTATATATGCTAGGCAGATATCTTCAGGAGCATTATTGGCCTTGATGACATCCAATAACTTAGTAAAACTACTTAATGCAGAATCAAAATTTTTAATATTAGAGTGGCATATTCCTTCTAGCATTAGAATGCTATTAAATACACGATAATTTTCTTCTTCTATATAATATTTTGCTTTTGTCAATTCCTCTAAACATCTATCATATTCATGTTTATTATAATAACCTAGGGCCAGATTATAATAAAATACTCCCTTGTATTTATCTGGTATATTATCCTGGGTGGATAAGGCAAAATTACACAGCCTAATGGCTTCATCAAACTTCTCAGTTAAAATACAATTATAGACCAACTTCAATATTATCTTGTATCGATCCTTCATAAAGGGATGTTCATAGGAAATCTCCAAAGCCTTTAGATAATAATAATACTCCCTATTAGAATCCTTGGCATTGTAGAAGATATCCCCTAATAGTTCATAAATCTTTACCTTTTTATCGATGAAATTCCATTTATTTAAAAAGCTTTCGATATGGTTTAATTCCTCTATTTGGAATTCGTAGTTCTTTTCTTCTAACCTTTTTGTTAGCTTCTCTATATATTTATTGGCCTCTTTTCTAGCATCATACCTTTCTGGATTCAATAGATCCTCTGGCTGAATATAGATGTCTAGACCCCTTTCGTAAAGAATCCTATTGATATTTACAGAAATAATATTGGCCACATTGTGATATATAGGGGTTTTATCATTTTCTATAAGGCTAATTAAGTTCCTTGTAACATCTTCACCTGCTATTTCATATTGTCTTAAATTAAAATCCTTCCTTATCCTTCTAATATTTTGGCCTATGGTAATATTTTTTGTAGTCATATCTATCAACCTTTTTCCTTTTTATTTTTGTAAAGGTATATCCTTGATAAAAATTGACAAGAGTCTTATAATTTTTTTATTAATTATATCACATATGGCTATATATGTAAATATATTTACATGATATTAATTTATGTTATACTAGTAGCAGCTGATGGATTTGTAACTCAAACGATTGCAGAATTTAAATTATATTGATATGATAATAGTAAATATTAGAATAAGGGGTTTTGACTGTGAAGAAGATTAAGAATGAAGAAATTTATAACATTTTAAAAAGAAGAATTATTGAACTAAAGTATGAACCAGGTGAAGTTCTCAATGAGGTAGATTTAGCTGAAGAATTTGGAATCAGTAGAACACCCATAAGGAAGGTGTTCCAGCAGTTGACCACCGATAAACTCTTGAATGTAATACCAAGAGTTGGAGCTCAAGTAACACCAATTGACTTTATCTATATGAAATCCGTTTTTGAAGTAACTAGAGTTCTAGATCCTTTTGCAGCAAGATTAGCCGTAGATAGGATTACTGAAAAACAGATAGAAGAGTTGGAGGCTATTATAGAAAGGCTGAGTACTTATGATATTCCTGTAGATTATCAAAAAGCTATTATCGATGACCAAAGATTCCACGATATCATTTTTTTAAGCAGTGGAAATCCATGTCTACAGGAAATTCTCCTTAATTTACATAATCATACAGAGAGATTATGGCATTATTCACAACGCTATTTCGATTCTATAGATTTGTTTACGGATAGCTTGGGAAAAGTTTTAGGAGCTATCAAGGCCAAAGACAAAGACGGAGCAGAGAAATTTGCAAGAGAGCATATAGATGCTTTTGTAGAAAAGATAAAACAAGAATTACTTTAATGGCTTAAAATTGAACAATTTTAAGCCATTTCTTTATGCCTTTTTTGACATAAGCCTAAATTTGGAGGAATTATATGCAAATATAACCGTTTAATAGGGAGGAAAATGATAAAAATTTAATTTTTTTATCATCAAACTAAGTGAAATTCCTAACAAATAAGTTTATGGATGGCTTTCCTGGAGTATCATCTA
>ERZ773359.5309-NODE-5309-length-12451-cov-26.188448_pt1 | contig 12451 bp, 16 predicted proteins | sample MGYA00374955_ERZ773359 | MGnify/ENA primary metagenome ERZ773359 (study PRJEB29098, sample SAMN04486028) | biogas fermenter metagenome | study: EMG produced TPA metagenomics assembly of the Biogas fermentation microbial communities from Germany - Plant 4 DNA1...
ATTAGACCAGGCCCCGGGCCTTCCCCCACCGCCAGGGTAATGGCCAGGCGGCTATTGACAATTTTATGTAAAATTATTTATAATGAAGTTAGTTTGAGGGCTATTCTTGGCGTGGCTTGGAGTGAGTGGGTTGCCCGGGCCAGAAGCTCGCCACTTACTCTTAATTGAAGAGTTGGCAGTCTTCCTAGCCATGCGGAATAATTACCCTCTACGCTTGGGGGGCAACCAGCAGGTGTAAGTCCCCCCTGTTAAAATAAAAAAGGTGGTGATAAATTGGCTTATGACCTGGCAACAATACCTGATGATAAATTTGGTTTTTACCGGGGTCAGTTAATCCGGGAAGTTAGTAATCTTTTTGAGTGGAGTGGGATGCCCGATGAAATACCTTTAGATTATGTGGAACGTGTTTTAATAACTGAAGGTAAGGTTATGTTTTTTTATGATCCTTCGGTTTATGGTTATATGGCTTTGGCTTGTGGTGTTCGGGGGTATAATATTTATAATAAACCGACTGTTGCTTATGCCATTGCTCCTAATATGGAAGGTATAAAGATAAGGTATGAACGAATTATTGTGTATCAATATAATAAGAACATAGACCCAGAAAAAGGGTGTGTGCTTATTAATAATATGTATGGGGGTCAATCACTTCTTGGTATAATTGATTTTTATGGACGGCGATTGGCTATGATTCAACAGGCGTTTGATACAAATGCTTTATGGCAAAATATTCCAGTACTATTTCCTGTTCCCAGTGATGATGTAAAATTAAGCATTGAAAAATTATTTCAGAAAATATATAGTGGCCGACCTTGGGTAATTGTTGATGAATTACTGGCAGGGGGTGAAAAGCCAGTACAAGGATTACCTATTGATGTGCCTTATCGACTAGATGTATTGATGGATTCCCTTAGAGAAGTTAAACAACGGTTTTACGAAACTATTGGAATAAATACCCCCGGTGCCGATAAAAAGGAACGCTTATTGGAGGATGAAGTAAACGCCAATGAACAGGCTTTGGACACGGCCCTGAAGGTAATGCTAAATCAACGAAAGAAAGCATGTAAAGAAATTAATAAATTATTTGGTTTGAATGTTGATGTGCGGGTAAGAGAGCATACTCCGGAAAATTATATTGAGGAAGATAATGGGGGAGGTGAACCGGAAGATGGCGGAAACAACAATTGAACTTAGGCATGTTTTAAATATGGATAATTTTAAACTATTTGATTTTGAATATCCCTGTGATGATGTTAAATGGAAGGAGGAATTAGAACAATTTATCATTGACCGTTTTTATTTTAGTGAAATTGGACAAGAAACAATAGATAGATTTAAACATATTTTCCGGGTGAAAATGCTTGCCATTATGCCATATTATAATGAGCTTTATAAAACCATAATGGCTAATACTGACCCGTTATTGGGTTACCGTCAAGTAGAAAATTTTACTGGTAATACTAAAGCAAATGAGGATCGGAACGAAAAATTAACGGCAACTGATTATCCTCAGCACGATGACCCGGAAGAGGATATACCAACTACAGCACAAAATATAAATGCGGTTAATGAGCAGAATACCAGTAATAATTACGAAAAGATAACAGAAGGATTTGGGGGGCGTAGTGCTTCAGAACTTATTAAACAATACAGGGAAAATCTGTTAAAAATAAATCAAATGATTGCGGATGAATTAAAAACCTGTTTTATGCTGGTTTACTAAAAGGAGGAGATTTAAATGAAATTTAATGAATTAGATGTTCCAATTCAATGGAAAGATGAATTTACTAAATATCCGCACGGTTATAGTATCTTTGAGGCATTGTGTAAATGGGTAACGCAGGTTAATGATATGGTTACTTATATCAATGATTTATTAACAACTAGTTTATATGAGCCGCTTTTAAATACATTGCAAGAAATGGCCAATAGTGGAGAACTTGGTGCTTTGATTCAAGAAATTATTGTTATTGATGGAGGTGAGTTTTAATGGCTCCGCAAAAAATTTTAAATAAAAGAGGTTTAAGAGAACGTTTGCCCCAACCATTGGATCCTGGGGAATTCGGTATTTGTCTTGATACTGATGAGGTATTTGTGGGTGGTAATCAGAAGAATATTAAGTTACCTAATAATGAAGAAATGACCGCTCTTGCTGATACACTAACTGGTTTGGTAGATGACCTGGGGGCCAGTGTGGATCGGCGTTTAATTGATTTAACAAAATATGGTATTACCGGCGATGGTGTAAGTGATGATACTCAGGGGTTTATTAATGCGTTAAATAATTTAGATGGCCGTGTGCTTTTTATTCCAGCAGGAAATTATAAAATTACTGACACATTAATAATTCCTGCTCATATAACAATAATTGGGGCTGGTCCGCTGTTAACTCGTTTTTATTATTACGGCGAAGATGACACTAAACCTGTTTTTAAATTAAATGGTAACTATATTTCGTTGAGTAATTTTTCGATGTGGATGGGTGGCTCTAATAGTTTGGCTCAATCTTTTATTGACATAACTAATGGGAGAGGTTTAAGGTTTGATAATCTCTATTTACACGGTGTTGAGACTAGAGGGCCAAATTATGGTTTGTATGCTTATGGGAATGAGGATAATTATGTTTATTATAATCTTTTTAGTAGAATTTCAATAATCCGGTGTAAAATTAATGGTGTGCGTATAGGTGGTACGCCGGTAACGCAAAATACTTTCATCGAAGTAGTATCAAATCATAATGGGGACGATGGGTGGTATTGTACCGGCCACCAAATAACTCTAATTGGGTGTTATGCTGAAAGAAATATGGGTCGTGGTTTTTATAATTATGCTGGTGAAGCAGCATTATATTCATGTTATTTTGAAGCTAATACGGGTTATGATTATGAAAGCTATTATGGCAATGGTGATGTGGTAATAGGGTGTAGATTTGTAGTTACTTCGGATAAACCATGGGTTATTTGTTTAAGAGGTGGAAATGGTGGATATATAGCGGGTAATCAATTAATTGTTGCTTCCGGTGCAACTGTTGATCATGGGATTTATTTTATTCGACCTGGTGCTTCGGCTTGGGGTAATCATTTTAGAGAAATATCGGGAACTTTCAATAATGAATGGGGGGTATATAATAAAACTGATCATACGTCAATTTTTAATGGCACAGCTATTCAAAGTGGATCAGGAACCCCCTCTGGTGATAGTTTTCCCAATGGTACGCATTTAAAACGCAACGATGGTGTTTATTTTAAAATTGATAATGGATGGTATAAAATAGCTTAAAAAAGGGGTGTTCAAAAAATGGATAATGTTTTAAATGTTTTAATTAATTATGGGGCCGTGGGTGCGTGTTTGGTTTATTTTATGATAAAGGATTACTTTCTGGCTAAAGAAATAAAACAAGCTTTGGAGGATCTGCGGACCGTGATATTATTACTAAAAGAAAGGGTTATTGTTAGTGATTAAAAAGATTAATTGGTTTACCCCCAATGAAATGTTAACCTATAATTGTTTATTTAATTTTGTTATTGGTGACCGTGGAGGGGGTAAATCCTTTGGTACTCTTAAATTTTGTATTGATAGATTTATAAAACATAAAGAAGAATTTATCTATCTTCGGCGTTATGAAAAAGAACTGGATGATAGTAAACCAACACTTTTTCATGCACTTAAAAAAGAAAATAAGTTTCCGGAAAATATATTGGAAGTAAAGGGGGACCGTTTATATTGTGATGGGAAATGTATGGGTTATACTTTAGCTCTATCTACCAGTATGAAGAAAAAATCTATTCCTTATAGCTTTGTAAAATGGATAATCTTCGAAGAATTTATGGTAGATGGTGTAACTAGTAGATACTTAGGACATGGGGAACAAGAAGTAATGATATTTGAAAATCTTTATGAAACTGTGGACCGATTACGTAATGAAACCAGGGTTTTCTTTTTGGCTAATGCGTTTAGTCAAGCAAATATATACTTTACCCGGTATGGGGTAAGATTACCAAACCCTCCCAAACGTTATAATAAGTTTGGGCCAATTATGGTTTGCTTATGGCATGATGAAACATATTTAGAAGCCAAACGGAAAACGGAATTTTATCAGATAGTAAAGAATACAGAATATGCATCTCATGCTTATAATAACGAATTCTTTTTAGATAAAACACATTTTATAAGGAAACGCCCAAGAAATGCTGAATTTCATTTTGGTATTACTTACTTGGGTGAAAATTACGGGGTGTGGGTTGATTGGAATAAAGGGTTTTATTATGTGAGTAATAAACCCGGCCCCATGAATAGTAAAAAGGTAATAAGTTTGAGTTTAGCTGATAACCGACCTAATAATATTAATATTCGGCGGGTGCGTAATATGCCATTTATGAAATTATTTAGAAGGGCGGTGGATGAAAACAGGGTATTTTATGATAACTTAGAAACTTGGACCAAATTAAATGAGACTATTTATTTAATGCGAACTGTGGTATAATACTATAAAAGGAGGGTTAACATGGGTAAATTGGTAGATTTAGTTAAAAAAATCATGGAGGATCCGGAACAAGGGGTTGCTTCCTTACCGGAATTATTAGTTTTGGCTGAAGAAATGGAACAGAATGATATTGAGCAATTAGATCGGATTACTAAACTCCAGGAAAGTAATCGTGCGTTGCTCCAACAAATACCAATTCCGGATAATGAACCGGCAATTGAAGTAGAACCGGAACCTCCAACCATTGAGGACGCAGTTAATGAGATTTTAGAAGAATTACGAAAAGATAAGGAGGAAGATTAAATGAGTGTTGTTACTACTCTAAACGCAATTCGGGCTACGGCCAGTAATGCTTATCAAACAACTGTACCGCTGGCCACGATGGACAATATTAATGAAGTTGGAAAGGCGGTGCTTCAAGCTCCACCCACTATTAAAAATGAATTTATTTCGGCATTAGTTAACCTGGTGGGCCTGCAGTTGCTTAATTCCAGGGAATTTGGTGATAGTTTATTAGGTCTTAGGAAAGGTATGCTTGAATATGGTACTACAATTGAGGACATTTTTGTAGAAATGGCTCGACCCCATGAATTTAAAACCGGAACCCGAATTGATCCGATTACTGAGGAGTTAGAGGATACTCCCGATCAGTTTGCCATTAATAAAGCAATTACTGACACGGCTTTTTACTACAAAATCTTCGAACGCCAGTACTGGAAAACTATTCACGAAGAGGACCTTAAACGGGCTTTTTATAGCAGAGATGGCCTGGACCGTTTTATCAGTGCTATTATGCTAGCTTTAAAAAATGGCGAAGCTTATGATGACTACCGCATGACTATTGCACTATTAGCCCGTCAAATAGAGCAATGCTCAAAAGATGAAAATACTAAATGGAATGGGGCCGTATATTTGTTAACTAATTACAATACTCTGTTTAGTAAAGCATTAACCGCTGAACAGGCTTTAGTTGATAAAGATTTTCTTATATACATGATGAACCAGTTTAAAACCTGGAGTAATCGGTTAACTAAACCCCGGAGTGACCTTAACCCGGCAGGTGTATTGAATTGGCTTCCGAAAGATGAACAAAGAGTTTTGCTTTTGGGTGATATACAATCTAACCTGGATACCTTTATGCTGGCTCATGCTTATAATGCGGAACGGCTTGAAGTTAAAGTTATTGATGAAATTGATTGTTGGTATTCTATTGGAGCTACAGCTGAAGAAGATGATGATGATGAATTAGTTGTTAAACCGGATGATATTACGGTTAAAGCTGAAATGGGGGTTACGGATTTAACTGATAATAGTGTGCCTTGTGTTGGAATGATTTATTGTTCCAACATGGTTAAAATTTATACCAAATATCGGATTACCGACACGGCCAAAAATGCCCGGGGACATTACTATAACGTATTTGATACGGTGGCTGATTACTTTGCATGTAGTCCCTTCGAAAACTTTGTGGCCTTCTTCCTGGCGTAACTTCCTGGTTTTGGTGTGTGGGGAAGGTAACCAATCCTTCCCCATATTTTTCCAAAAGGCGGTGAAATTATGAACAGGGTACAACTATATAAAAATCCTTATTATTATCCATATTATTCCAATAGTATTAGTGCCGTAGGGGAACCATACGACACAACCCCTCGGAATATGGACCTTAAACAAGGTTTTGTTGACCTACAATGTAGTTTTACAGAGGCAACACGGGCTAATTATATGAGTATTAGCAGAGAAAATGTGGTGCTTTATGCATGGATTACCAATATTGAAGAAAGAGGAGGGAATATAAGATTTAGATTTTATTATGAAGTGGACCCTCTTCGAACCTGGTTAGATAAACTTAATTTAGGTAATCAATTTGTGGTCCGTTCTCCTGTACCCACCAATTTATTTGACCCTTACTTAGGTAGTACTCAACCATATAATGATATAATCCGAACCGAATATAGTATAGGAAACCCAAATAAACGGGTGTTGGTAGTTCAAGTACGCCGGTATAGTGGGGAAAGTTTTTCTAATGTTCCTGTCCAACCTTCCATTAATAACTTTTTTGTCCGGGAGTATGATGTTAACAATTGGACTAATGATACCGCAATTACTACTCTTTTAACAGCGTTAACCGGGGGCCAACCAGATAATATTGTTACTATGTATTCGGTGCCATATTTTGATACTTCCGGTTTAAGTAGTGGTATATTACCCGTTTTTCGGGGTGGCACTTCGACTGATGTTACCGGCTTTAAATTTATTCAGAATACCGATTCAACCGTCAACCGGATAACTACCAGGGTTACGCTAACTATACCTCCCAACCTTACTAAAGTAAAACATTCTGTCTTGTTAGTCATTCCGGAAGCTGGAATTATATCAATTCCCGATGAATTATTATACGTTTCCGGCCTTGCACTTCGTCAAGATGTAGATATTTATTCCGGAGCCGCTAATTATATGCTGGTAGATGGAAACAATAAACCCTTTAATTTATCAGTACGTGGTAGCTCGATAACCAGTATTCCAGTTATTTCGGACCCAATGGAAACTTATATATCTCAAAACCAAAATACCCTTGCGGTAGGCATGTTGGGCGATGTGGCCAATATCCTGGTAGGAGCAGGGACCGCTTTATCTACCGGGGGCCTGGGGGCCGTTATGGGTAGCGGTATGGTAACTAAAGGAATTAGCAGTTTGGCGACAACCTATGCACATATAAACGATGCCCGTCATCAACAATCGAACCCCCCGGCGTTCCTGGGGACTGCTTTAGTTCCTCATTTCAATCAACGGTTTTGGCAGTTAGTAATTAAAACTCATGTAGATAATGCCACTACAGTAAATGCAGAGCTTGGTTACCCGTGTAATATGTTCAAAGCTTTAACCTTCCCGTCAAATGGATTTATACAAACGCAAGGGTGTTCTGTAAGTAGTGATGGAACCGTACCACTTTGGGCCATACAGGAAATAAACCGTTTATTTGATAATGGCATAAGAGTAATATAAAAAAAGAGCCGGGCCTAAGAACCCGGCTTTTTTTCTATAATAAACGCATCCGTTAAATCCATTTTCTCCCCGGTGCTAAATGTGATAGGACCTGCTTTAAATTTATCTCGAAGGCGTAATGCATTATCACGAATAGCAAAAGCCCCTACTTGAACGCAGTAAAGAATAGAATTTTTAGATTTTTCTTTATTAAGTAAAATGTCATGTTCCCGTATAAACTCTTTCCAGGGAAATAGCTTACCCGGACATTCAGATGGATGTAAATCCCGGTGTGGAACGTGTTTAATTCCCGGATAAGTTAATGAAACTATTACAGCCAATCTTACAGCGGCATCAAATTGGATAGGCCGGACTTCTTGTAATTTAACCAAACTAAAATTACCTGTTATACAAAATGCTATACTTTGACTATTTCCAGGTTGACCGACATGAACTCCGCATTTAGTAAGAGGACGGCCTAATTCCAAATTCCCATTGTGCCTAATAACACCATGATATCCAATTCCGGCCCAACCCTTGACGTTACGGTGATAATCATTTATTTGTTTAGCTGAACTGTCAGTATCTTTTGAAGCACCTTCATGGTGCCAGACACAATACTTTATATCCTTTGGTTTTAAATCGGCCATATCATTCAAATTCATTTTTAACTTATAATCTATCACCTTATAAGGAAACGAACTCAAATTCATTTATTCCTCCTCCTTAAGACATTTCGTTTTCCATAGCTAATAATTTGGAACGGACTTACTCTTCGACCGTGAAGAGGCCATGTTTCCGGATTGACCCGGGATCCGTCATTGGTCCAAACTTCAATATGCCAATGAACCCCAGTAGCAAATCCAGTTTGACCCATACCTCCAATATTGGCCATAGCTTCTACAGTTTGCCCGGTTTCAACCAAACGTTCTTGTAAATGAGCTATTAAAATGGAATAATTCGATCCGATTTGCTGAAACCTAACATAATTACCCCATCCGACTGGATCATATCCGGAAATAATAATTTTTGAAGCAGAAGGGACCGGAGTGGGGAAACCTTCCCCCACCCCGGCAATGTCCGTTCCCCTGTGGTAACCCGGAACCGGCGTTAATCGCCATCCGTAATGTGATGATATATACAGATTTTGATTTAACGACAAATAAAATTCAACTACAGTCATTAGTTACTCATCCTCAGGGTAAAAAATGGGCGCATAATAGGGCCGGCCTTTTTTGGATATACGACACTCCAAAAGCATGGGTAAACCATCTTTTCGAATATCATCCTTATAATCATCTAATTCCCGGAGCATGTCCGTTAAGACCTGGCCACCAAAATAAAATTTATTAGGCTCTTCCCGAACAATAAACACAACAAAGGGCCCATTTTCAGAATTAATAAAGCCGTAATCAATAATATGAGTAATACGACTTGTTAATTCATCAATTTTGCCCTTTTCCCGGCCTTCCATAAATTCAATCATTTCCCGGTTTGATATTAATTTAGCCTTATCTTTTAAACTCATTAACATATTCCTCCTTACCATTTAAAATGATTGTGTTTCCCCAATTGAAATACCAACTCTTGAAACCATCTTTTCAATATTCGGCGAATTATTAATCACCCCCTTTGGTATATTATAGCAAGTGTATAAACACTTGTCAACCACTAAACAAAGAATATGTTTCTTTTATTTCGTAGTCAACTGGAACTAGTTTATTACCCGTAGGTGTTCTTATGGTCCGTAATTTTCCATTACCCCCCGGTATAACCAAACCAATATAAAAATTTTCAGGAGTGCAACAGGACCGTTTTTTGCTACCCCGCCCACTGTGTTTATCGGCAGGCAACCCAGCGCAAGTAACTTCAAAATATTTTTTACTTGGATTACCTTCCATGTAGCATTTGGGACGCAAATAACGACCCCATTCGAAATTGCCTTCATGCTTCCAGGCTCCTAAACGTATATCATCAATTACAAGTATTCCTTCCTGGACCGCTTTTTTAATTTTCTCTTCTCCTCCATCCCGTAAAAAATGAATACTATCAGTATCGCAATATAAAAAATGTTCACCTAAGATATTTGCCAATTGCACTAATTGCCTTCGGCCCCAGGCGGTAACCGCAATAGCCAAAGGAAGAAAACGGCGTTTACGTTCCGATAAAATTTCTAATCTATCACATTTATAAACAACTTCCCCATGTTCTAAATAAGGTGTTTTACCTTTTTTAATTATTTCCTCCCCAAATTTACCATAAAAAGCGTTATTATCAATTTTGGCCCGATTACTTTTGGTTAAATATTCTTGACGTAAAACCGGATCTTTTTCCTTTTTAGCCAATTCCTTATTTTTAATTTTTATTTCATTATTTTGATAGATAAAGTTTCTTAATTCCCGATGAACCTTCCACGGCCAATGTATAACCCACTCCCATTTTATTAATTTAAAATTGTAACTTTCCAAAATAGTTAAATAATCAATATTACAAAAAACCATTCTAACAACCCCATTACTTGCTTCTAACCAATGTTCCGTAGTAATTGGCTTATTTTCAATAATTGCCTTTGTAGGTATGCAAGGCACACAGTTTAATTTTAAATCAAACATAACTAAGGCTTCGGCCACCCAAAATTTAGACATATCCGGTGGACCTTCCGTAATAATTGGATACCCAAACGGCATTTTACGACTTGCTAACTGATAAGGATAACTACTGTTTATATCATATACCCCAATATTAAAACAATCCTTTTCTTTATATTTTTTATTAACATGAGCTAAACCTCCCCAGTAGCCTTTTCTTATTTTTTGATCAATCTCCAAATCTAATGGTGGAAACCGCATTTTCCAAACAGAAAAAGTACGTTCGAAATTATAAAATGCTTGACCAGCTTGGGTTTTCATAAACCGTAAACCATAAATTTCTATATGCTTCCGTAGTGTTTCAGCCAGTACCTGTAAATCATTCTCCAGATATTTTAATTCCCGTTCCGTAGGTTTATGGTCCATGGGCCGAATTTGATTATAAAATTCCTCATCTTCTTGAACCTTCCGTGTCGGTGTTCCGTATTCATCCGGCAAGTATTCCAATGCACATGGAAAAAGTTTTAACGAATCCCATATTACTACCCGGCGTTTCTTGGTTACTTGAATAGTAATACTATACCAAGCGTTACGTTCATCAATTAAAACGGAAAACTCTCCTTTTTTGGGTTTACTTTGAGTAACTTTATAACCATTCCGCAATAACCAAGGGACAATATAAGATCCATCAAACTTTAAATTATGAAATGCTATTTCACTATTAACATTATTTTTTCGGGCCAATATATCTTTCATAAACTCATCTAATGATGTAAAATATTTTGTTTCCAAAGTAGATAGATTTTTATGGCCAGCCAACCATACCCGCTGATTCGGAATTTCATCCGGCGACGCAGGGGGCCAAGCATCACATGTTTCAAAATCAGCAACATACATATTCTCTAATTGTATAGTTTTTCCCCGGCTTGCCATATCAGAACCCTACTAACGCATCTATATCTTCACTAAAAAATTCCGTTAATGTTTCGGACATAACCGCTTCAGAACTATATTGAACCCCTGCTCTTACGGCATTTTCCGAATATTGCTCCCAAAACTTAGACAATTGGGGTGCTGACATTTTGGCAAGTTTTTTTTCTAATTTCTTTGGTATATCTACACCCAATGAAGTTTTAATTGCTTCTTTTACTTTTTCTCTTTGATACTTTGTAAATTCTGTCATAGTAGGCCGAGCCGCTTTTCCTTCAAAGGACCGTAAAAACCTTATCCTCTCCAAATATTCTTCTTTACTCCTAAACTGCACTGACCGGGACAAGGGCCGGGAAGGTAATTCCCATTGTTCGCGTGTTTGATATTTTCCTACCACTTCTTGCGGTAATATTCGGCGACCTTCCTTTCGATATATCTTTTCCGCTTGTAATATCCGGCGATTAACCTTTTGAGTTAACCGCCTTAACTCTTCACGTTGTTTCTTGCTAAGTCTATACAATTATATTTCACCCCTTACCAGATAATAAAAACGACCGGCAGTATAACTAACCACCGTCATTTCTTCCTTTTCAGCAAACGTTTTTAATGCCACAGCCCATTCAACCGGTACCCGAATAGCTTTGTAAAGCATAGGCTCTATATTTACCCGGCAAACATCCCCCTTAGTGCATAAAATCATTCTTATTGCTTCCTTAAATCCTATACTTTCCACCTTTTCATAATCGTTTAAATACACTCCAACAGTAACAACCCTGCTTTTCATGGTATTACCTCCTTTAATTAATCTTAACTATATTTTATCATGTATAAACGCATATGGTCAATAAGCAAAATTTGTGTTGACAATGTGTTGACAATGTGTTGATAATGTGATATATTATAAAAGGAAGAAGCTTAAATGCGAAGGGGGGACAAAACGATGTGGGGAGTTTACAGAAGGGCGAAGAAGAGCGGAACCTTGAAGCTGATGGCAAGCTGCCGGACTAAAGAGGAGGCGCAGGCCGAAATGAGAGAATGGCGGAAATTCCATAAAGCGGTAGGCGATGACGGCTACACCTTCAAGATCGGCAAGCTATAAAAAATGAGGAGAGGTGATAACATGGCAAACCTAAATATCAGACTTAGTAGCTATACGGAAAAAAGATTAAATGAGTTAGTAAACCAAAGCAGATATGACAAAACAACCATCATTGAGAATTTAATCTTTGTTGCTCTTGTAATCCAAAAAGAATATGATAAAATCACAAAAGAACTTAACCAAGAAAAAAACGATTGCATTAGAGCTTTATTAAAAGGCCAAGAAATTTGGTGCAAATATATAACCGACATGGTAGGCTTGCCCACAAAAAACCAATAAACACCCACACAGCCCCGGTTCTCCCAATAACTTCCATAGCCGCCTGGCCATTACCCTGGCGGTGGGGGAAGGCCCGGGGCCTGGTCTAAT
>ERZ773359.5310-NODE-5310-length-12449-cov-3.867032_pt1 | contig 12449 bp, 7 predicted proteins | sample MGYA00374955_ERZ773359 | MGnify/ENA primary metagenome ERZ773359 (study PRJEB29098, sample SAMN04486028) | biogas fermenter metagenome | study: EMG produced TPA metagenomics assembly of the Biogas fermentation microbial communities from Germany - Plant 4 DNA1...
AAGACATGGAAGAAGTATTCCATGATTGCTATCACCGCGGCCAGGGCAACCAAGGTTGCGCCTGTGGTACGGAACCACGGGAAGGCCACTCCCAGCAGCCATGCCAGCCCGGCGGCCAACACCCCATCGACCACAGCGGCGATGGGGTTTCCTACAGTCGGTAGGATATAGCGATCGCCAATTAGGTAATTAGCCGCGGTCACCGCTGCGGCCCAGACTAAGACAGCCAGCCACGTATTGCCATCGAATAAAGCTAACGTCAGCAGACCGGCAATGAACGTAAACCCGAGCTTGACTAAAAGCGCCCAACCTGTGCTGCCCATGGCTTCCGCCTCCTTTTCGCCTTAGTTTTCACCAAAACCTCCCTCGCAATACTCTCCCTTGGTATGATAACCGGCAGAATCCAGATAATATGGGAGAGACATACACTCTGTTGAAATGGGGGGTTTTTATGGGCAGAACAGTAACAATCGACGGCAATGAGGCAGCTGCCCATATTGCTTATGCCTTTACTGAAGTGGCAGCCATCTACCCAATTACGCCGTCCTCGCCGATGGCCGAGCACACCGACGTCTGGAGTGCGCAGGGACGTAAGAACATCTTTGGCGAACCAGTGAAGATTGTGGAGATGCAGTCGGAGGGGGGAGCCGCGGGTGCGGTCCACGGCTCGCTGGCTGTGGGGGCTCTTACCACAACTTTTACTGCATCACAGGGACTGCTCTTGATGATTCCCAACATGTACAAGATTGCAGGTGAGCTGCTGCCGGGGGTGTTTCACGTCAGCGCCCGGGCTGTTGCAACCCATGCCCTCTCAATTTTCGGGGACCATCAAGATGTGATGGCCTGCCGGCAGACCGGTTTTGCCATGCTGGCTTCCAGCAGCGTCCAAGAGGTAATGGATCTTGGCTGCATTGCCCATTTGGCTGCCATCAAGTCCCGTGTCCCCTTTCTGCATTTTTTTGACGGTTTTCGCACCAGCCATGAAATCCAGAAGATCGAGAGCGTGGAATATGCTGAAGCTGCGCAGCTGCTGGACTATGAAGCAGTGGCGGAGTTTCGCGCCCGCGGCCTCAACCCCGAGCACCCTGTCATCAGGGGGACGGCTCAGAACCCAGATATCTACTTCCAGGGCCGCGAAGCGGCGAATCCGTTTTACCAAGCGGTACCGGGCATAGTGGAGTCCTATATGCGCCGGTTTGCGGACTTGACGGGGCGCTCTTACAAGCTCTTTGACTATTACGGCGACCCCGAGGCCAAGTACGTGATCGTGGCCATGGCCTCGGTATGCGACACCATCGCCGAGACCGTTGACTACCTGCGCAGTCGCGGCGAACGGGTAGGCCTAGTCAAGGTCCGGCTCTACCGCCCCTTCTCGGCGGACCACTTCCGAAGGGCAATCCCTCCCACTGTGGAGAAGATCGCTGTGCTTGATCGGACGAAAGAACCAGGCTCCCTTGGTGAACCGCTCTATTTAGACGTAGTGAAAGCCTTCCAAGGCCGTCCCGTGCCGGTAATTGTCGGAGGGCGGTTCGGGCTTGGTTCGAAAGATACGCGGCCCTCCCAGATCATCGCGGTGTACGAGAACCTCAAACGGGAGCAGCCGCAGGACCGATTCACCATCGGGATCGTGGATGACGTAAGCGGGAGCTCTCTGCCAGAAACAGATATTGTAGAAACCACTCCCGACGGGACAATCAGCTGCAAGTTCTGGGGGTTGGGCTCAGATGGCACCGTGGGAGCGAATAAGACAGCCATCAAGATCATTGGGGAAAACACGCCCCTGTATGTGCAGGCCTACTTCTCATACGACAGCAAGAAGTCCGGGGGGACGACCGTCTCTCATCTCCGATTTGGCCAGCAGCCCATCAGAGCGGCTTACCTGGTGTACAACGCGGACTACATTGCCTGCCACAACAGATCTTTCGTATTCAACTATGACCTCCTGAAAGGGATCAAAGACGGGGGCGTTTTCGTTCTGAACTGCCCGTGGAACAGGGAAGAGCTGGAGGAATACCTGCCGGCCTCCACCAAACGGGTGATCGCGGAGAAGCATGTGCAATTCTACACCATCGACGCTGTTGCCATCGCCAGCGAAGTGGGGTTAGGAAATCGCATCAACATGATTATGCAGGCGGTGTTCTTCAAGCTGGCCAAAGTGATCCCCGTTGATGAAGCAATTCGGCAGCTCAAGGATGCGGTGGAGACCATGTACGGTAAGAAGGGCCGCCGAATTGTGGAGATGAATCTCGCGGCGATTGACAGAGCGGGCAGTGCTCTGCAGAGGGTGGAAGTGCCACAGGCGTGGCGCACTGCTCAAGATCCTCCAGTAGAGCCGAAGCCGGTGCCTGAATTTGTGGAGCGCATCCAAGCTCCCATGGCCCGCCATGAAGGCGATGAGCTTCCGGTAAGCGCGTTCGCAGGCATGGAAGACGGGACTTACCCCCTCGGCACCACGGCCTATGAAAAGCGGGGGATTGCGGTGATGATCCCCGAGTGGCAGATTGAAAAGTGCATTCAGTGCAATCAGTGTGCTTTTGTCTGCCCGCATGCCACCATTCGACCGTTCCTGCTTGATCAGACTGAAATGGAGGCGGCACCCGACGGGTTCCAGACCAAGAAAGCTGTCGGCAGGGGAATTTCTGAGTTTGGCTACCGCATCCAGGTCAGTCCTTTGGACTGTACAGGCTGCGGCAACTGTGCTGATGTCTGCCCGGCACCCGGGAAGGCCTTGATCATGCGACCGGCGGATCAGGAAATTGCCCGAGAAGCTGAAAACTGGGAATACGCGATGACTATCAAACCTAAATACCAATACACCGATTGGAAGACCCTCAAGGGAAGTCAGTTTCGACCGCCGCTGTTTGAGTTTAACGGCGCCTGCCCCGGCTGCGGCGAGACGCCTTATCTGCGCCTTCTCACTCAACTGTTCGGCGAGCGCATGCTGATCGCCAATGCCACAGGCTGTTCGTCTATCTATACCGCCAGTGCCCCTTCCATGGCCTACACAGTTACGGAAGAGGGTCACGGGCCCGCCTGGGCTAATTCGCTGTTTGAAGATAACGCGGAATATGGATACGGCATGTGGCTGGGAGTCACGCAAAACCGTCAGCGCCTAGCGAACCGCATGCGCCAGCTCCTGGCGGATGGAGTGGAGGAACCTTTAGCAGAGGCGTTTAGGGCTTGGTTGGAAAACATGTATGATGGGGAAGGTTCGGTGGAACCCAGCAGGCGCATCGTGGATCTCCTGGCCAAGTACGGCCTCAAGGAGAACAAGGCTTTGGTGGAGATCTGGGCTAAACGGTCTTTCCTTGTGAAGAAGTCGCAGTGGATTATCGGGGGTGATGGGTGGGCTTATGACATCGGCTATGGAGGCCTGGATCAGGTTCTCTCTTTAGGCGATGACGTGAACATTCTCGTGATGGATACGGAAGTGTATTCCAACACCGGCGGCCAGTCATCTAAGGCTACTCCCACCGCGGCTGTGGCCAAATTTGCCTCAGCAGGCAAGCGTATTCGCAAAAAAGACCTGGGGCGGATGGCAATGGCCTATGGCTATGTGTACGTTGCCCAGATTGCCATGGGGGCAAACATGAACCATACCATCAGGACCATATTGGAGGCGGAAGCGTACCCCGGCCCTTCACTCTTGATCGCTTACTCACCGTGTATTGAACACGGCATCCGTACCGGCATGGGCACCAGCATCATGCAGGAGAAGCGGGCAGTGGAAGCCGGCTATTGGCATCTCTATCGCTATAACCCTCTGCGGAAGCAAACTGGTCAGAATCCCTTTACGCTGGACTCGCCAGAGCCAACTGCTTCGTTCAGGGAATTCATCGAAAGCGAAGTGCGGTACTACTCGCTGCTAAAGAGCTTTCCTGACACTGCCAATGAGCTGTTTGCGAAAGCGGAGGCTGATGCAAAGGAGCGCTACGCGGAGTACCGTCGGCTGGCGGCGCAGGAATACTAGAAGAACGCAGAGCCCCGCAGTGGGGCTCTCGCTATTTTTGGTTTTCTTCCGCCCATTCCCGCGCGAGTTCCACATCGAGATCGCTGGGCAGCCCAACTCGGGAGACCTCTTTGTGCCCGGCCAGATTGGCCCACGCTGCGGTGGAATGGTCTTCGACAGGCAGCGAATAGTGTTTGCGTTTTAGCCCTTTGAGGGGCTTTTCCACGTTGAAGTATCTAGCCATGGCATCCCCCCTTTATCCTTTAGTCTGTGCTAAAGCGCGCGAATTATCCTGCGCGCTAATCCACATAATGAGAAAAAAGGCAGTGGGCACGGGAGGGCTCTGGGTTGTTCAAAGACTGGGTCATGCGGGGCTTCGCAGCGGGGTTGATTGCCGGAGTGGCGATGACGGTCGCGAACCGCACGCTGGTGGCATTGAACGTATCTGAACAGCTGTACGCATATTGGGGTTATGTGCTGGTCAGCGGCACTGCCTTTCGGACTTTGAGTGAAGAGATCGCCGGACAGCTTGTGCACTTGGCATTTTGCGGATTTGTGGGACTAGCCTTTACCTGGCTGGTTCGGAAGGAAAAAGGATGCTATGTCGTGCGGGCAGTGCTGTGGTCAATTGCGGTTTGGTTTGCCTCAAATGCCGTGATCACCTTGTTCAATGTTACACTCTTACTCCCCGTGGGACTGGACACTATCATATCTCATCTCGTGACAACAGTCATTTACGGGCTGACTCTGGCCAAGGCCCTGGATTACTTAGACGCTCGCTAGATATCCTCTTTCCCTTTCCTAAAACCGGAAATGGTGGTAAGATGAAAGGGAATGGGGGGTAGTGCATGATCTACGAATTGACTGTCAGGCGAGTCCAAGGATTTGAACCTGGAGATGTGCTGCACGTACCGTGGGAAGATCTGCCCACGAGCAGTGTATTTGTGGACGCAGTCACAGGCCAGCCACCATCTCTGGAGACCACCTTCCAAGCTGCGTGGGATGAGGAGTATTTGTACCTGCGCTTTGTCTGTGAGGACAAGGACATTGTGGCAACTATGACAAACCGCGATGACCCTTTGTACAATGAGGAAGTGGTGGAAGCGTTTGTGGCACCTGAGGATATCCGTCACTACTATGAGTTTAACCTCAGCCCCAAAAATGTGGTCTTTGACTCCGAGATTACCCACGATGGGACGGTTCACCACGGTAATCCCGCCTGGGACTGCCCAGGACTCATTCACCGCGTTGTGCGCAGAGACAAGACCGCGAGTGAGTTTGGCGACTGGGAGGGGCTGCTGGCGATTCCCTTTGCCTGCCTGGGTTTCAAGCCCGAGCGGGGCAGAACTCTGCGGGCGAATTTTTACCGGATCAAGCGGACTCCAACTGATCAGTATCTGGCTTGGAGCCCAACACTTCGTCAGCCCGCCAATTTTCATGTGCCTGAATCCTTTGGGGAGCTGAAGTTGGCCTAGCTGCTCACGGCAGTGTGTGCTTTGGGCCTGTCTCGGAATTTCGTCCACCACAGTCCCATAGCGGCGGTGCCCAAAGCGGTTATGGCAGCACCGACGAGGAACAGCCCTGTTCCCCCGAAAAGATCCATAATCCTGCCTCCCCAGACGCTGCCCAAGAACCGCGGCAGGGTATGGCTGCAGGCAGCCTGCAGGGTGAAGCCAGTGGTCTTGAACTCTGGTTTGACCAGCTCATCAATGAGCAGCACCAAGCCAACTGTGATAAGGGGAAAGGCAAGGCCCTCAATGGCATGGATGAACACTAACAGCCACGGGTTAGGAGTAAAGGCAAATAAAAACATGCGCAGGGTATTGATGAGCCCTGCTGTGATCAAAAGCTGCTCTGGTCGATGCCGCCGGAGCAGTTTTGCTGTTATAGCGAATACGGGGATTTCCACTAAGGCTGTGCCGCCCCAGGCGTAGCCGACCAATGCGGAGCTGGCCCCCCGCTCTACCAGGACCAAGCTGAGGAAAGGCATAACGGTCGAATTCCCCATCTGCAGCAGAAAGGCGGCACCGAGGAAAAACAGGAAAGGACGGCTCACTGCCTGCCGGATACTTCCCAACCGAAAGTCAGGCTGCCTCAGGGACGAGTCCTGCGCGGGCATGCTGAGACTGACGGCAATCGCAAGGCAGCTGGTGAGGACAAAGGCAGGAAAAATCGCCGCATTATTCCTGTCAAAGACTGTTCCCATCACCAAGACCACAATGGCAAAGCGGAGGGAACCCCACAGGCGAGCCTGCCCGATGCGGTTGCTGTGCTCTTGGAGAGCTTTTACCGCCATGCTGTCCAGCATGGCACTGAGGGGTCCCTGTGTAATACCCATCAGCACCGCAAGCGCGAAAAACAGGGCTGAGACAGGTAAGAAGCCAAACACCGCCACTGATCCTGCCGTAGCCGCCAGCAAGAGGATGTAAAGCAGGCGGACGTTGCCCCAAGCGTCACTGACTAAGCCCCAGAGAGGCTGGGTGAGGAAGGCCAAGAGCGGTCCAATTGCGCTGAACACGCCAATTTCAAACCCTGTCCACCCAGCCTGCTGCAGGAATATCACGACAAAGGGATTCCAGGCTGCCAGTGTCGTGTAAAACGCTAAGTAGTTGAGAGATACAATGGTGTAGGGAGTTTTAATGCGCATTGTTCCTCCGGGAAACGGCAGCCCCAGGCGCGATGGTTAGCGGGGTGCCGTTGTGATAAATCTCCATTTCTTCTCCCGCCAATAGTCGGTAGACTGTATGATCCTTTTCGACACAGACTTCCAGTTGCCTGCCCCTGAACTTCACCTTAAAGGCGTAACGCGTCCACTTTTCCGGAAGGGTAGGCCGAAAACGCAAGCTGCCACCGTAAGTCCGCATGCCTGCAAACCCATTCACTATGCACATCCATGATCCGGCCATGCAGGCGGTGTGTACGCCCTGCCAAGCGTTTTTGTTGTAGTCATCGAGATCGAGGCGGGACGTCTGCATGAAGTAATTATAAGAATGGTCATGGTAACCGATTTCCGCCGCCATAATGCTGTAGATGGACGGAGACAGCGATGAGTCATGGGTAGTCTTTGGTTCGTAATAGTCGTAGTTGGCTTTCTTTTCCTCCAATGAGAACTGATCGCCCAAGAGGAACTGGAGCAGGATCACATCTGCCTGTTTGATAACCTGGTAGCGCCAGATGGTGAGGGGATGCCAGTTCCGCACCAGGGGAATCTCGTCTGGGGGAATTGCATCCACGTCGATGGGATCCTTATATAGGAACGAATCGTCCTGGGGATGAATGCCCAGCTCTTCATCATATGGCAGGTACATCAGGTCAGCGCACTTCTGCCACTGCTCAAACTCAATTTCCTCAAGTTCCAGCTTTTTCACCAGGTCCGCGTAATGCTGTGGATACAGCTCCTCAAGAATTTCCCGCGCTCTTAGGGCTAGTTCCAGGTTAAATTTGGCCATGTAGTTGGTGTAGCAGTTGTTATTGACACCCGGCTTGTATTCATCAGGCCCGCAGACCTCATTAATGCAGTAGCGCCCTCCTTTTGCCGGAATGAACGCGCCCCGAGCTGCCCAGCAGCGGGCTGTTTCAAAGAGGATCTCTGCACCCATGTCGCGGAGAAACTCCCAGTCTTCGGTAGCTTCGAGATATTTATGGATTGCGTAGGCGATGTCCGCGTTAATGTGGTACTGCACCGTCGAACCTAGGAAGTTCCCCGACGCTTCATGTCCGTTGATTGTGCGCCAGGTGTAGAGCGCGCCCTTGTCTTTCATGCGCGCCGCATTTTCCCGGGCAGCATCCAGGATGCTGTAGCGATACTCCAACAGCTTGCGCACGAGGTCTGGTTGGCTGTAGAGGAAAAAGGGAATGATGTATGTTTCTGTATCCCAGAAATAATGGCCTTCGTAGTACTCACCTGTCAGCCCTTTGGCAGCAATGTTGGTAAGACCATCTCGGCCTGTGGAGCACAGCAGGTGGAAGGCATTGAAGCGCAGGCCCTGCTGGAGAGCGGGATCCCCTTCTAGCTGAATATCTGTATCTGCCCAGTAGCTCTCCATAAATTCCACATGGGGAGCAAAAAGTCCGTCCCAACCCTGCTGGGCGAGATTCTGGGCGTGGGATAGGACAAACTGCGCAATATCGCCCGCGGGAGTTTCCCGCGAAGTGGTCACTGCTACATATTTCTCCAGCGACCCGCTTTCGCCTTGTTCGAGGGAGTATTCTGCCGTGAAGATCAGCTGTTCCTGTTCGGCCCGTCCCTGCACTGCCGTGACGGGCCAGGTCTTGTGGCTTACTCCTACGCCGATTTGAAAACCACTGTGCAGGGTCTGCGACAGAATGCAACCGCTTTCATTTTCAGCATGGGTAGAGACGACATCAAGGGTGCGCTGTCCGCGGAGGTGGTGGTAGTTATGCACTCTGCCTTGAACGCGCGCCGTGATCGTCACCCTGCCAGAGAAGTTGAGGGGGCGCACTGTGCAGCGCATGACCGCAGCGTGCTTGTGCGTTTGGGAGATGAACCGCTCAAAGCACAGCTCGAGGCGTCTGCCTTGGGGACTCTTCCACGTCACTTCGCGCGTTAAGATGCCGCGCCTGAGGTCCAGCACTCGCCGGTAGTGCTCCACAGTGCCGGTGAGCAGCGAGAAATCTTCACATTCAGCAGTAACCTCAATGATCCGCCAGTCTGTGATGTTGATCATGGTTTGGTATTCTTGCGGCTGCCTTGCCATGTATTCTCCGTACACTATGGGAGACGTCTCGTAGATGCCGTTCACGTAAATGCCTGGCGTGGACGGAACGGTCTCGGGTAAGCCCTCCTCGAAAATGCCCCGCATCCCCATATAGCCATTGCCCAGGGCGTAGATAGACTCGCTGCGGTGGTTGTATTCTGGGTTAAACTCCGTCTCGGTAATGCACCATTCCTCAAAAGGGTAAATTGCCCGGATATTCCGATGAAAAGCTCGCATGGAACTCATCTCCTTTCCCATCAATGGTTTTCTTAATTAGCTATCTGCCGCCCCAAATCCTTTAATAATACCCATCAGTTCCGGGTATCCTTTGTTGAGAAGAGAGATTTAGGTGGTGACGTGTCTTGAGGATTTTGATGCTGTCGTGGGAGTATCCACCTAAGGTGGTCGGCGGATTGGCGCGCGCCGTGGCCGATCTGTCCGAAGCCCTGGTGGAGCAGGGACATGAGGTGTTTGTGGTAACTAGCGACCACTCCGAGTGTGGGCAGGTGGAGTATGTCTCAGGCGTAAGGGTCTACCGGGTAAACCAGCATCATCCTTCGCCGCTAGGGTTTCTAGACAGCGTCCTCTACATGAATTACCACCTGATTCAGCGCGCTGTGCAGGTCATCAATACCGAACCCATTGATGTAATTCATGCTCATGACTGGCTGGTAGCACCTGCCGCGAAAGTGCTCAAGCATGCTTTCAATCTACCTGTGGTGGCAACCATTCACGCCACCGAGTGGGGCCGCAACGCCGGGATCCATAACGATCTTCAGCGGCACATCAATGACGTGGAGTGGTGGCTGACCTACGAAGCTTATCGGGTAATCTGCTGCAGTGAGTACATGCGCGATGAGCTCCACCGCATTTTTCACCTCCCAGACGACAAACTGGCAGTGATCCCTAACGGCGTCGTGGTCCGAAACTTCCGGGAGACACACCCTGATCTAGATGCGTTCCGCAGTCAGTGGGCGCTTCCGGAAGAAAGGATTGTGTTGTTTGTAGGAAGGCATGTGTACGAGAAAGGAGTGGACGTGCTGCTGGGAGCAGTCCCTAAAGTAGTGGCACACCAGCCGTCAACAAAGTTCATTATCGCGGGAACTGGGCCAATGCATGATGAACTCAAGCGCAAAGCGTGGGAGATGGGGATCGCCCACAAGGTTCACTTTGCGGGGTTCATCGATGATTTGACCCGCAACAGCCTCTACCAGCTGGCCGATGCTGCCGTTTTTCCCAGCCGCTATGAGCCTTTCGGGATTGTAGCCCTAGAAGCCATGGCCGCGGGAGCTCCCGTTGTGGTCAGCGATGTGGGTGGCTTTAGGGAAATAGTGCGGCACGGCGAAACTGGTCTCACGTTCTACGCGGGGCAGAGCAACTCCCTAGCGGATAATATCCTCATCCTCCTCAAGGACCGGCAGTACGCCAGGATGATGAAGACTCTAGCCTACCGTGAGCTGCTGCAGAAGTACGATTGGAGCAAAATAGCCCACCGGACTGTGGAAGAGTACAAGCGGGCTTTAGGACGCACGTCTCCTGGTCCGATTACGCACGATACTAAGACTGTCCACGAACGCTATCATCTTACGGGCGACTTCCCAGAGGAAAGGGCTGAGCTCTATGAAAGCAGTAATCATGGCAGGCGGTGAGGGTACCCGCCTCAGACCGCTCACCTGCAACTTACCGAAACCCATGGTCCCAATCTGCAACAAACCGATGATGGAACACATCGTAAATCTTCTCAAGCTGCATCAGATCAGGGAGATTGCCAGTACATTGTGGTATCTGCCGCGGGATGTGATGGATTATTTTGGCGATGGTTCCGATTTTGGGGTGACCATGGAGTATTTCGTGGAGGAAGAGCCGCTGGGCACCGCAGGCAGTGTCAAGAATGCGGAGCACTTTCTTGATGAAACCTTTATCGTTGTGAGCGGCGATTCTCTCACTGATATTGACCTCACCAAAGCGGTTGCCTTCCACCGCGCCCGCAAGGCAGTAGCTACTCTAGTGCTGACGCGGGTATCTAACCCGCTCAACTATGGGATTGTGATCACAAGGGAAGACGGCCGCATCGCCCAGTTCTTAGAAAAGCCGAGCTGGAGTGAGGTTTTCAGTGACACGGTAAATACGGGGATCTATGTGCTGGAGCCGGAAGTCCTGCAGGAATTTGCTCGCGGGCAGAACTTTGACTTCAGCCGCGATCTGTTCCCTAAGCTTTTGGCCAAGCAAGCACCCCTCTACGGATATGTCGCGGAGGGATATTGGTCTGATGTGGGCAATCTGGAAGTGTATCGTCAAGCGCAGCAGGACTGCCTCGACGGTAAGGTGCGCATCAACCTAGGTACACCTAGGCCGGGCAGCGTGTACGTCGAGGAAGGCGCGGAGCTGTCCGCTGATGTCCAGATCACTGGTCCAGTATATATCGGCCGGGGAGCTCAGATCGCAGCTGGCGTGCGACTGGGGAAATACAGTGTGATCGGGCCAAACTGCCGCATTGCCTGTGGAGCAAGCCTAAAAAGGGTCACGCTGTGGTCTGGGGTACAGGTTGGATCCGGCAGCGAGCTAAGGGGCTGTGTCTGCGCGCAGAATGTGCGCATAGAGCGGAGAGCCAAGCTATTTGAGGGTGTGGTAATCGGCGAAAACGCGGAAGTAGGATCTTATTCCACCCTCCGCCCCAACACTAAGGTCTGGCCGGAAAAGCGCGTCGCCAGCGGCACTACTCTCAAGCAATCCTTGGTTTGGGGGAGCCAAGAAAGGCCTTCCCTGTTCAGCAAGTGGGGCATCACCGGAGACCTAAGGGCTGATCTGCCTTTGGAGGAGATCGTTCGGGTGGGGCTAAGCTATGGAGCTTTCTTAGGTGCGGGCAGGCGAGTGCTCGTGACCAGCGATGGTTCGCCCAATGCCCGTGTGGCAAAGCGTGCGCTAATTGCCGGCCTATTGAACGGCGGCCTCAATGTGCTGGACGCGGGCACTGTGGTGGCTAATTTGACCAGGCTGGGTGCACCGCTGTACCGGGCCGATGGTGCTCTCCACTGCCAGTCTTTTGCCAGCCAGCCGGGGCTGGTGAATATTCAGTGCTGGGATAGCCGTGGACGTTTCCTCAGCAAATCCGACCAGCGCAGGCTGGAGAACATCTTCCTTAGGGACGACTATCCCAGAGTCTCAGATGGGCAGCTTGGAGAACTGAGCTTTGTGACAGGCTTGTCTGATCGGTATTTGGAGGTATTGTCCAAGGTGTACCGCGCCGCCCGCGAGGGCTATGTGGTGAGCGTCAAGCAGGCCTCACCAGGAGCCCAAGCTCTTACCGCTTTGGTGAAAGAGTTTCTGATGAGGGCAGGGTATCAGCTGGCGCAGTCTGGAGAAGGCAGCCACGTGACAGTGGTTGTGGACGATGAAGGTTGGTACCTCCAGGACGAAGCGGGGCGGCGGCTGAGTGATGCGGCTTGGTGGACCGTGTTCACGTACGCGCTGAAGGCAAAGGCCCGCCAGAGCATTGCTTTTCCGGTGCATATCTCAGAACAAGTCTCCCAGGTGGCTCAGGAAGCGGGTCTTGATGTGCGCTGGACGCGGTTGGAACCCCAATTCTGGATGGAAGCTGCATCGGAACTGGGCATAGCCGAGGGCGACGAGGTGGAGGTGTTTCCTTATATAGAGCCCCTGGCCTCGATTGGTGTGGTTTTGCGCTTTGCCAGTTCCACCCAAACCAAGCTGGTTGATCTGCTGGAACCTCCAAAAACGTATACTAAGAGCAAAGTGGTACTTTGTCCATGGAAAGACAAGGG
>ERZ773359.5311-NODE-5311-length-12446-cov-5.413365_pt1 | contig 12446 bp, 9 predicted proteins | sample MGYA00374955_ERZ773359 | MGnify/ENA primary metagenome ERZ773359 (study PRJEB29098, sample SAMN04486028) | biogas fermenter metagenome | study: EMG produced TPA metagenomics assembly of the Biogas fermentation microbial communities from Germany - Plant 4 DNA1...
GCTCTCTAACTCTCTCTTGCTCAATCCTTTCATATTCAAATCGACAAATTGGAACTTTATGTTCCGCTCTTTAAAATATCTCTGGGCTTTTTTTGTATCAAAACATTTATTTATCCCAAATATCTGTATGTTCATATTCTTCACCCTCTAATTTTCTTAAAAGACTATATTTATCTGTATAAAAGCTAACCAACTTTTATAGAAAAATAGTCCTTAAGTATATTATCTATCTCTTTTTCGAGAATACTGATTCTTTCTGACTCAGGCTCTTCTTCATAAAGGTCTATAAGCTCCAGGCTTATTGTCTCGATTTCTTTACAAGGTTCATAATCAGGTATTTTCAGTTGCATTACTGTATTGGGATAATAATCATATATTTCCTTCCCCATCTTCTTGGCAAAAAGCTTGAAATAAAACTCATATAGGCTGGAATTCAGTACACCTAATAGGAAAGGAAGAGTGTAGCCCTCCACTCCATCTTTCAATACGAAAGAATATACATCTGCACTGCAAAAATACCCTTTTTTATCCAATGCAAATCTGTTATTGGTGCTCTTATAGGGATATACAATCTTCTCCTTCATAAAAAGTTCCGGATTTCTACCCCACTGAAGTTGATGCCATAATCTTAATCCTTTTTTGCATTCTCTTCTATTTTCAAGACGCTTCCTATATTTTTCGATGTGCATTATGCTATTGGGATATTTGATTGGTTCATCTATCCAGTCAGAATATATTAGTTTCAAATTACTCTCTCTAACTCTGTATCTATCTACATGACTGTTTTTTATCCATGGTTTAAGCAGTTGCTCTTCAATACCTAAAGCTTTTATCCTGTTATCATCCATTATGAAAGCTTTATCGCATCCGGTTATTATTCCTTGGAAGCTTTCCACTATATCCCCAAGTTTTATTTTACAATTGTTTTGAATTTTTTCTAAAATACTTCTTTTGTCTCTTGGAATCAGAATCCATCTTTCTTCCATAAGCTCATTTTGCTTCACTTTAAAAATCTCAAAATCCTTAGATTCTATTGTATTTAATTTGCCTCCCTGGTGTTTACAAACCTCTATCTCATTCTCATTATCCTTTTCATTGGATATGAAAAATATGGCTGCAGCCACTCTTACTCCAGGAAAAATTTCTTCTCCATAGAAATCAACTATATTAATTATTTTGCAATTATCCTTCAAGTATCTTCTGAGATTTCTACCTGTAGGGCTTTCCATAAAATATCTGGAAGATATATATCCAATCATGCCCTTGTCTTCAGCCACCTCCAGAGCCCTTTGGTAAAAACAATAAGACAGGTCTGACTTATCTTTAAATGTTTCTTCATATTCAGCCAATAGCCATTTTTTATAATCTATGGTCAATTCTTTATGTCCTACATAAGGAGGATTACCAATTATATAATCATATTTATTGGACCAGAATACAACATTTTTCAAGATCTCTTCTGCCCTGTCCCTGTCTACATATTCTACTTTATTATCTCTTCTGTTTTTTACGCCATATATCAGCCTGTAGTCTTTAAGTTCATCAATCAATTGCCCATCGTTGTAGTATTTCTCCCATCGAAAAAGGCTATCTCCATAGACTATATTTAATTCATCAGTATATGGTTTTTTATCTTTGGCTAAAAGACTAGCAGAGCAAAGCCAGAGGGCTTCTTTGTCTATATCGGCTCCATAAATGCAATGTTTCAGTATGTGATAATGCAGGTTTTCTTCCTGCCAGTACTGTTCTCCCTTAACTATTTTTATATTTCCATCCTGATTCACTTCGTAGTTTTCGTCATAGAATTTTTCTCTTAATTGAACAATATCACTTCTAAACTTTTCCTTCAGTAAATCATAAGCTCTGATGAGAAAAAAACCACAACCGCAAGCGGGATCCAAAATCTTAACAAAAGGCTTCTCAGTCACATCGATATCAGAAAGAATTTTACTAAGTATAAAATCTATTATAAAGTCCGGTGTATAGAATTTTCCGTGAGCTCTTTTAGACGCCCTCTCCATAGATTGCTGATAAATCTGCCCTAGTACAAAGTCTTTCATTAAACCACCTGCTATCTCAATTAAACAATCGACTTTATTCATCTATTAATATTATAACTAATAGCTTCATCTTACACAAATTTCACTATTCTTAAAATTATAACAAAAATCCTCATTAATAAGGTATAATGTATTTAGAAAGTGATGAAAGGAGTATGAAAAATGGGAAAAACTGTAGACATCGATTGGGGTAAGCTAGGTTTTAGCTACATAAAAACTGACTATCGATATATATCCTATTGGAAAGACGGAAAATGGGATGAAGGCAGATTGACCGAAGATAATATACTGCATATTAGCGAAGGTTCAACAGCATTGCATTACGGGCAGCAGTGCTTTGAAGGGCTTAAAGCTTACAGAACTAAAGAAGGCAAAATTCAGCTTTTCAGACCTGATAGGAATGGAATTAGGATGCAGGAAAGCTGTAGAAGGATTATGATGCCAGAATTTCCCGTAGATAGGTTTGTTGATGCTTGCATTCAAGTAGTTAAAGCTAATGAAGCTTATGTACCCCCATATGGCACTGGTGCTACATTGTATTTAAGACCTTTCATGATAGGTGTTGGCGATAATATTGGTGTTAGACCTGCTTCAGAGTATATTTTTTCAATATTTTGCACCCCTGTAGGTCCTTATTTCAAGGGTGGAATGAAGCCTGTGAACTTTATGGTTTCAGATTACGACAGAGCTGCCCCCTTTGGTACCGGCGCAGCAAAGGTAGGAGGAAACTATGCAGGAAGCCTTTTGCCTCATGAAATAGCTGTAAAGAAAGGTTTTGCAGATTGTATTTATCTTGATCCTGCTACACATACAAAAATTGAAGAAGTAGGTGCAGCTAACTTTTTTGGCATAACAAAAGATAATAAATTTGTCACTCCAGAGTCCCCTTCCATACTCCCTAGCATTACAAAATATTCACTCCTTGAAGTGGCTAAGGATTATCTAGGTATGGAAGTGGAAGAAAGAGATGTATATATCGATAAATTAGATGAGTTTGTTGAAGCCGGAGCCTGCGGGACTGCAGCAGTAATAACTCCCATAGGCGGCATAGAATATAAAGGCAAACTTCATGTATTCTACAGTGAAACAGAAGTAGGTCCTATTACTAAGAAATTATATGATACTCTAACAGGAATCCAGTTCGGTGATGTAGAAGCTCCCGAAGGCTGGATAATTGAAGTAAAATAATATATCTGATATAGAATAAAGGCTTCCGATGGAAGCCTTTATTGTTATTTCAATGTATCCAATACTGCCTTTAAATCAGCAATAATATCTTCTACATCCTCTAGCCCTACAGAAAGCCTCACAAGGCCATCTGTTATTCCGCTTTCTGCTCTTTCTTCAGGGGTATATGGCGAATGGGTCATGGAAGCAGGATGCTGTATCAAAGTTTCTGCATCTCCAAGGCTTACAGCCAATGTGCATAATTTTACATTATTCATCAATTTCTTGCCAGCCTCTACCCCGCCTTTAAGCTCAAAAGATATCATGGCACCAGGCAAGCTCATCTGTTTTTTAGCTAATTCGTATTGAGGGAAACTTTTAAGACCTGGATAGAATACCCTATCTATTGCTGGATGGCTTTCTAAAAACTCTGCTACCTTCATTGCATTCTCACAATGCTTTTCCATCCTAATAGCCAGGGTTTTCATTCCTCTACAGATGAGATAAGCATCGAAGGGGCTTAGTACTGAACCTGTAATATCCTTTATACCGAACAATTTAACTTGATCTATAAACTCTTTTTTCCCTGCCGCCACCCCAGCTATTACATCTCCATGTCCATTTAAATACTTGGTAGCCGAATGCAATACCACATCTGCTCCAAGTTCAATAGGCCTTTGTATGTAAGGAGTACAATAGGTATTATCTACAAATACCATGCAACCTTCTGTTTGGTGAGCAATTTTACTGATAGTTTCTATATCTGCTATATCCATAGTAGGATTGGCAGGAGACTCAAGATAAACCACTTTAGTATTAGGTCTCATAGCTTTTCTCACATTTTCCGGATCCTTTGTATCTACAAAAGTAACTTCCACTCCGTATCTAGATAAGCCATGATTTAAGAATGCAAAAGTACATCCGTATAAGGTTTCTGCTGCAATTACATGATCTCCGGCTTTTAGTGCAGTCCATAATGCTGATGTTATGGCGCCCATACCAGAAGCCATTGAAACTGCAGCCTCTGCGCCTTCCAACATGGCAACTTTTTCTTCAAGCTGGTTATTATTAGGATTTCCCAGTCTGGTATATATATATCCTCCTTCTTCTAAAGCAAATCTTCTGCCGCCTTGTTCTGCTGATTCAAATTTAAAAGTAGAGGTTTGGTATATGGGTGTAGCCAATGCTCCAGGTGAATTTTCTACATGTCCCCCATGTATGGCTTTTGTAGCAAAGCCCATTTTACTCAGGTCCAGCTTGCTCACTATATTACCTCCTCGATAAATTTTTATCTATTTTAATAGTTCTATACAAAAGTGGATTTCCCTTCAATATATTTAACAAAAAAGGCAAAAAGAGCCTTTGTATAAGGATCTTTTGCCTTTGTCTATTATTTTTTTTCACCATAAGCCAATAGTCTTACAGCATTTATTATGACTAATAGCACAGAAAGCTCGTGTATAAGCATTCCTGATGACAAGAATACAAACTTTAACAAAACTCCTATAATCAACAGTATAACCACTGCAATTGCAAAATAGATATTCTGCTTCATATTTATAACTGTTGCTCTGCTTAAACCGATAGCATAGGATAGCTTATTAAGTTCTGCAGACATCAAAACTACATCAGCTGTTTCCATAGCTACATCAGACCCGGCACCGCCCATTGCAATCCCAAAGTCAGCAGAAGCTAAAGCAGGTGCGTCATTAACTCCATCTCCAACCATAGCTGCTGTTCCAAACTGGCTTTGAAGTTTCTTTAATATTTCTACCTTGCCTTCAGGCAATAATTCTGCATAATAACTATCAAGACCCAACTTATTGGATATAGCTGCTGCAGCTCTTTTGTTGTCACCAGTCAGCATGACTATTTTCTTTATTCCTTGAGCTTTTAACTTTTTAATAAGTTCTATGGCACCTTCACGAATATCGTCTGCTATAGATATTACCCCTAATACTTTATTCTCATCTGCGGTTATAACTACGGTCTGGCCTAAAGATTCTTCCTGACTTATATATTTTTCTATTTCTACAGAAATATTTATGTTGTTATCCAGCATCAACTTTCGATTACCTACTAATATGATTCTGCCTTCTGCTTTTGCCTTTAGTCCATGGCCGGCTATTATCTCCGAATCTTCGGGGCTAGGTAAGCTTTCAAATTTTTTGTCCGCTTCCTCCAATATAGCTCTTGCCAATGGATGCTCCGAATATCCCTCTGCAATTGCGGTCAGCCTCAATAACTCCTCTTCTTCTCCATGAAAAGCTTTTATCTTAGTCACCTTTGGCTTGCCTACAGTGAGAGTACCTGTTTTGTCAAAAGCCAGCACCTTTACCGTCCCTAATTTTTCTATTACCTCTCCGCCTTTCATCAGCACCCCATGTCTGGCTCCATTTCCTATACCGGCAACTATTGATACTGGCGTAGATATTACCAATGCCCCCGGACAAGCTATAACAAGCAAGGTAAGTGCTAACCTCACATCTCTAGTAATTATGAATACTAAAACTGCCAATACTATTATGCTAGGGGTATAATACTTAGAAAAAACTTCAAGAAACTTCTGAGTCTTTGCCTTTTTATCCTGCGCTTCTTCCACCATTTGAAGAATCCTGGAAAAGGTAGTATCGTCTCCTACTCTATCTGCTCTAACCTTAATGTAACCAGATTCGATGACAGTTCCTGAAAAAACAGTATCATCTATAGCTTTGCTTACAGGTATTGATTCACCGGTTATGGCAGCTTGATTTACATAGGAGTTCCCTTCAATTACAGTACCATCAACAGGGATTTTTTCTCCCGGCTTTATTATTACTATCTCGCCTTTCATCACATCTTCTGCAGGTATTTCTATCTCTTTATCATCCCTTATAACCCTAGCGGTGTTTGGTGCCAAATCAAGAAGAGACTTTATGGCTGATCTTGTTTTCTCCAATGTTTTGCCTTCTAAATAGGCTCCAAACATAAATAGGAAAGTAACTGCTGCTGCCTCCCAATATTCCCCTATTATGAGTGCTCCTACAACTGCAACAGTAACTAATGCATCGATGCCAACAATACGAAATCGTATAGCTCTAAAAGCATTTAAGGCTATAGGATAACCTGCTACAAAGGCAGCGGCAATCATTGAAGCATCCTTAAACATAGGATTGAGATTTGAATATCCTAAAGCAAAGGCCAGCAAAATCAGCAGCCCAGATATTACTACCCTTTGCCCTCTGCTTATCTTAAACATAGCAACTCCTTTATTTCACACCTAAGACATCATAACCTAAATCTTCTATTGTCTTTTTAATGTCATCCTGATTTGTAACTTCTTCATCAAAGGATACCTTAGTCCTGCTGGATGAAAACAAAACCTCCACATCTTTTACACCCTTCATCCTCTTCAACACCGTTTCGATTTTTGCCGCACAACTAGGACATGTCAATGTTTCTAACTGAAAAGTTTTATTTGCCATGTTAATTCCTCCTTATATATTTTATGGTTTTATTATATACATTTTAATAAAATAAAACCGTAACAATTGTTACGGTTTTCCAATTAGCTGACAAAAGTTGAATTTCCAATACCTTTTATAATCACTTCACTTATTGGTCTATATATATCATTCGATATGACTTCCGTATCAATCAACTGGCCCTCTTGGTAAATTTCTCGTACAACCTTTACCTTATAACCCTCAGAACCCTTCTTTACAACAACTTCCCCTGCGGGCAGATTTATATCTTCTTTTATCTCTGTTTTAGGCATGATTTTCTCATATGCTTTATTATTTATTATATATGTACGCTCTTTCAATTTAGAGTTTGAATACAAATTGACATATAGATTTTTTTCTTTCAAATAGGCTTCTATAAAAAGAGGATATCCTAAATTGTTTTTTATCTTTAAATCAATATTGTCCCAAGAAACAGTGGCATCCAAACCTAATCCTATATAAACGGCAGGTAAACTGTGTGGTTTTCTCTCAATAACTTCCATTCCTCCCTCTAATGCCGCCTTATAAAGGGTAGAAGATACCTGGCATATGCCTCCGCCTATTCCCGGCTTATAATTGCCGTCTTCCAGTACAGGTGCTGCTTTGTAACCTCTCTCCTTTGTTCTTTCTCCTACGCGTTCATTAAAACTAAAAACATCTCCATCCATAAGAATCGTTCCATTGATGGCTTTAGCAGCAAGCTCTACATTATGTGTTCTAGAATCTGAAGAAAAAGAAATATCTGTTTTGCATGAGGATATTTTTGTATCAATAGAATTCAAATCATCTGCAGTAATAGAAGCATTTATTTCTATTAAAGGTGCTTCTATTTTTATATCATCTAAAACTCCTGATTCTATACTCATTTTAATTTGTTCTTCAAATTTCTCCAAATCAAGCCTATAACCTTTAATATCATCAATTATTTCTATATTTTCCTCCGGTGTAGCCATAATCTTTGCATCTTCTGGCTCCTTATACATATCTTTTTCAACAATGTGAATAAACTCTTTTAGATATTCATTATTATATGTGTAATCAATATTATACCTATTTGATATACCATATTTAACAATATTATATCTGTTAAAGAAGCTCAAACTTTTACCGGTCTCAAAAGCCTTATCGACTACCTCATCGATATTGTATGATAATATTAGTCTAGAGCAATCAATCTTATATCTATTACCGTCGATGATGAAAGTTAATCCATTTTTTATCAAAGGGATAATATACTGAGATTCAATAAGTTTTTTACCTTCTTCTTTGGTCTTGCCACCTAAATCTATACTAGCTACTTTAATACCTGGATATATTAGCTTGTCCCAGTGTTTATTCTTATCATAAGCTCCCCAAAAAAAGCCAAGAAACAGCCCAATAATACATACTATTAATTGCAATCCCATAATCTTAGCGGATTTAGTAAGCCGATATGCTCCCTTATCCATAAAATCCCTCAAATCTTAAGGAATATTTGTAGTCATACTACTCCTCTTTATGAAAAAAGCCCATAATATTATTGATTCTTTGTATCTCATATTTGATTATATTATTCTGCTCTTCCAGCATTTTTTGCTTAGCCATTATTTCTTCTTCATAATAATTAATCATTTGTTTTAGTTTCTCTATTTCTTCCTTATGTTTATATATAATATTTTTTACTGCACTATTGTAATCATTGGCAAATTCATTTAGTGCTTTCAATCTTCTTTCTCCGTCTGACATGAGAATATTAATATTTGTATTTGATGCGTTGATTATATTCATAACCGAAGACTTGCGCACTTCATAAGGTAAATTCTCTGGTAGAGCATTAATAAAGTTTCCTAGCATAAAAATTGTATTTATATTGCTGTTCACCAGTTCGTAGGATGCATATATCTCTTCTATGGTTTTATTCTTATCATAGCTTATTCTTTCATATCCTGGCTTGTTATCTTCTCTGTTTGTTTGTTTAATGCCTTCAGTATTACTTTGAACCTTTTGGTATGTATCGCTGAGAATTGGTTTTTCATTAGTTTTTTCTAGAGGCTTAACTTGGTCTACACCTCCTTCCTTATTCTCGTTATCTGCTTTTTCTACTATTTTGAATTTTTCCAACATACTTATCATTTTTGACATAACATCTCTCCCCTTATTGTATCTATTATTTTTTATTCTAAATTATTATGAACAAGCCCAATAATATATTTGCTATTACATCAAGTAGTATATAATGTTTTTTCCTAAAAGCAGAGATATAAGTAAAACCAAAAAACCAGCTAAAAAATATGAGAATTTTTCAGAAAACCTATAGTTCTTTCTTAGTAAAAGGTTATTTGCCAGTTTTATTACTTTATTGCAAACAAATAGAATAAAAGCAGAAGCAAAAAGTACAAATAATATGAATTTCAACATAAAAACTCACATCCCAAGTTTATTAAGAAGTATTTTACAAGTGAAATCTAAAGTCTAAAAATATACACAATTATATATTATCATACATAATTCACCAATAGATGTAAATACTTCTGATACTTTTGTACTAATATTCTCTTTTTTTCTCCAATTCCTGTATATCACTGAGTTAACCAAAGCTTGGGCTTCATTCCCTCTCCCTTATCAATTCTGCTTATATGCATTTGTAACACTTGGGACAAATCTGCATATTTTGTACTAAAAAAAGAGGTGTTTTTTGTGATTAAGCTTTTATCAAAAGCGATTCTTATAGTTTCAGTATTTATTCTCTCTATGGTCATTATTTTGTCAGGCTGCATGCCAAAAATAAGTTCCGTAGAAAAAGATATAGATGATTCAATGGCCGAAGAGCCAAAGAAGCTTACAATATACAGCGGTCGACAAGAAAAGTTCATCATACCCATGGTGGAAAGGTTTGAGCAGCAGACAGGTATAAAAGTGAATCTCATTTCAGGCAAAGCAACAGAATATGCCCACAGAATAGTGGAAGAAGGCAGAAATACCCAAGCAGATGTATTCTTATCCAACGATGCAGGTGTTTTAGAATATCTTCGTCGTGAGAATATGCTAGCACCTATAGATGAAAATGTACTGAAAGTGGTACCAGTAAATTACAGAGCAGTGGATAATACTTGGGTTGGTGTTACTGTAAGATGTAGAGTATTCATATATAACAAAGATTTAATAAAGCCTGAGGATATGCCTAAATCATTGTTTGATGTGGTTGACCCTAAGTATAAAGGTCAATTCACCATAAACAGAGCTGGAAATGAATCCATGGTAACCTATTTTGCTTCAGTAAATTCCCTTGTAGGACCTAAAGAAACTTTGGAGTTACTCAAAGGAATAATGGCCAATGAGCCGCTTATACTACAAAGCCATACCGATGTCAGAAGGGCAGTTGGAAGTGGAGAAGTTAAATTCGGCTTTGTTAACAATTATCATTATAAAATGCAGCTTCTAGAGGAAGGCATGAATAATGTAGGGGTCATATTCCCTGACCAGGGGGAAGGAGAGATGGGCACCTTTGCCAATGTATCAGGAGCAGCCATTACTAAGCATGCAAAACATCCTAAAAACGCTCTTGCTTTCATCCAATTCCTCCTTGAGCCGGAACAGCAGAAGCTAAATGATGAAACTCCTATAATACCAGGTATTGAAGGAGTAGAATATGATGAATACAAGACTGCAAATACCTCTCTTAGCGATGTAGGTCCACTATGGGAAGAGACTATAAAACTTATGGAAGAGGCGGGTTATTCAGACTAGGAGGTATAATATGAATTCCTTAAATAAAATATGGTTAAATATTTGGAAGGGTAAACCACCGAGCTTGACCCTTCTCTTCATAAATCTTTTTTCAGCTTGTATCTTGATGATGCCCTTGATATATATACTATCAAGGGCTATCACTTCACCTTGGGAAAAATGGAGTGTGCTTTTTCGTTCTAGAATTCCCATACTTTTATGGGACACAATATCACTTGCTTTAACTGTAGCACTGTTTACTACTGTCATAGGAGTAATATTGGCTTGGCTCACGGAATACACAGATCTGGCATTTAAAAAATACATGCGCTTAATATTTACATTACCCTTAGTATTTCCCCCCTATATAGGCGCTCTCACCTATATAATAATATTCGGCAGAAGGGGAGTCATGTACTCATTGATAGGCAGCAGTATAATAGATGTGTTTTCCTTCTTTTCAGTAGCTTTTATATTTTCCATGTTTACTTTTCCCTATACCTATCTGACGGTTTCGGGCAGTATGAGAAAGATAAGCGGCAACTATGAGGAAGCAGGCCGCTCCTGTGGCGCTCCTTATTCTACTATATTTATGAGAATAATGCTTCCCCTTGTGAAGCCTGCAATACTATCAAGCAGCATGATAATTATCTTCTATATAATATCTGATTTTGGAGGAGTGGCAATGCTCCGATATACTACATTTACCAGCAGCATTTATTTTCAGATGATAGGGAAGCTGGACAGATCAGGTGCAGCCATATTGAGCACTCTTTTGATAGTATTAGGTTTCTTATTGTTAGCATTAAAAGCAAATATATTAAGAAAAGTATCCTTTTATCAAAGCCCCAAATCCAATAGGGTAAAGAATCCTATTAAGCTGAGAAAATTGAAACCTTTGGCTTGGATATTTATACTTCTGGTTATATTTTTTTCACTTATACTACCCTTGTCTACATTGATAATATGGAGCATAAAAGCAATACATCAGGGGGCACTGGGTATAAAATCTCTATATTATATAAAAAACAGTTTGGTAGTCAGTATTGGTGCAGTTTTAATTACAATGACGTTATCTCTGCCAATTGCATATATGAAATACAGACATCCATCAAAAATAACATCTGTATTGAACAGCATCTGCCACTTGGGCTCTATAGTCCCGGGAATACTATTGGCTTTAGGCATTGTTTTTATAATCAATAGATATTTTACATTTTTGGTAGGAAGCCATCTGATTTTGATAATAGGTCACAGCATGCGCTTTATACCAAGGAATCTTCAATCGGCAGAAGCTTCTATGTCCCTCATATCCCCTGCATTGGATGAAACCGCCTTCAGCCTGGGAAAGAAATTCAGCACCGTACTTTATAAGGTTATACTGCCTACTATATCCCCAGGAGTACTATCCGGCGGAGCTATGGTACTGGTAAGCTCTCTAAAAGAGCTGCCCATGACTTTGATGTTAAGGCCTCCTGGCTATGACACATTATCAGTCAGATTGTGGTTGGCAGCCAGTGATGGTTTTTATATAAATGCCGCTCCTTCTGGATTATTCATTGTGTTGGCATCAATCATTCCATTGTATTATTTGGTTAGGAAAGAGAAGGTGAAGGAAAATGGCATATCTTGAGATAAAAAATTTATCAAAAAAATATGATGCATCTTCTGATTATGTATTAAAAAGGCTAAATCTCGAGATAGAAAAAGGTGAATTTGTAACTCTCCTAGGTAAAAGTGGATGTGGTAAAACCACTTTGCTTCGGATAATATGCGGCTTCGAGACTCATAATAAAGGTGAAATATGGCTTAAGGATAATATAATCTCCAGTCCAACCATATGGATACCCCCTGAAAAGAGAAATATAGGTATTGTATTTCAGGATTATGCCCTTTTTCCCAATATGACAGCCTGGGACAATGTTGCCTTTGCATTGGGAAAAGATAAGAATAAGATATCTGAGACAGATGAAATCTTAAAGATCATGGGTCTAAACGATATAAGAAATCACTACCCTCACCAGTTATC
>ERZ773359.5312-NODE-5312-length-12444-cov-9.016224_pt1 | contig 12444 bp, 11 predicted proteins | sample MGYA00374955_ERZ773359 | MGnify/ENA primary metagenome ERZ773359 (study PRJEB29098, sample SAMN04486028) | biogas fermenter metagenome | study: EMG produced TPA metagenomics assembly of the Biogas fermentation microbial communities from Germany - Plant 4 DNA1...
GTGAGCTGCAACATCTGTATTGTGATTATTTAGCTGGGTTTCAGTAGCAATTATTTCATTACCAGTAGACTTCTTGATTATACTGCCTTCTTTAAGTTGTGCCATTTAAATACCTCCAAACTTTTTTTTAAATTGTAATAGGGTATTGTAAAGTTATCTTGTATTGATTTCACTGAACTCAATGCTAGTGATTGCAGAGCTTTGCAATGGAACTCTAACATAAAATTCTTTTGTATTCCTTGCTAATTCATTTTGCTCATGCTGCCTTGAGGTCGGTAATTCATATTCCAGAACACCATTTGTATTTGTAAGGTAGAGTTTAATCCCTTCCTCTCTTAATGATATCAGTCTTTTTTCGAATTGGTCTTTTAAGAATGCTTCGTCACTAATGGTTTGAATAAAGTCGTTCTTTTCTATCTTGGCCACAACATAGGAGTTTGGATCAAAGTCTGCATTTAAAAAGTACAGGTGCTTTAATCCAAATGGATATTTACCGTTGTGGTTTTTGAATTTCAGTCTGATTGTGAATGTCACTTCAACGACAGGATATTTTCTATCAAGAACAATTCTTGTCTTTCCAACATTGTTCATATTCTCTATTTCAAAATCCGGTTCGACACCTTGCTCGATTTTCATTTTATCTGTGAAGATTTCTAGTTTAATAATATCGAAGGATCCTGGTAAGTATGGATCAAGCTCAATGACATTGAAGTCTGTATTGCCAAGAACGTATCCAATGTCAGTAAGGATGTTCAACACTAAGATGTCATCGTCATATTCGTTAAAGACAATGCTCTTAGCAGGGCTGTTGTCGTGCATCAGAATATGTTTAGACCTTTGTGTTTTTTCTCCATTAATAGATACATACACATCGTCTCTGAACATCGGTCCGTTAGCTGTCATTAGGTTAAATACGTTGATTGGCGGCCTTAAGAAGCGAGGATGGGCAACTGAGCCGTACGACTCGAATATTCCTTCCAGTGTTGGATTGTTAAAGAACAAGGCTTTATTTGCTACGCCTTTGAGTTTGTTGCTGTCTTCGCTGTTCTCGATCATTTCTCTCAGCTTCATCATTTGATGGAATGTATATTCCTGCTCATTTCTTAATACGATGTTCTTTTCCAACATGTCGATTTTTATTAGCTCAATTCGTTGTTTGACATCCTCAAAGTCTGTCTGAGCTTTCGTTAATATATTATTTAGTTCTTTCGAACTCATTTTAGGTATAGACATTAGTAACTCCTCCTTGCTCGATCGTTAGCAGCATGTAATACAGCTCTTCGGATGGACTGTTCGACATGGTTTCATGAAAAAGATTGTCGAGATCTTCTTTGGCATTTAACAGCTCTTTGCTGTTTTCATTTTTGCTTAACAATCTTTTTCTGAACATGGCCATCTCGTTATGGAACTGCAGAATGTTTAACACGAACTTCTCGTATTCAAATGGTCCGCGGTATCTAAAGTTATAACTTATCATCTTAGCTGCACCTCCATGTCTGTCAGTTCCTTAATGGCAACGCTATTAATGTCTGCTAAGTCTATGTCGTCATTAACAATTCTTAAGAAGGCGTTGTATTCAATCAGGTTACCTGGCGTATTTTCTTCGATGAAGAAGTCCCTTATATCTGTTTTCTTAGGATAATACAGCTTGTCGTCTCTAATGACTCCAACTTCTCTTGCCGCATATATTCGGCCGTTAGTTGTTACAGTAAAGCCGATTCCGTCTTCTATTCTCATAACAACTTTGTGATGTCTCTTTAGACTCTCAATGGTAATACCGTTAAAGTTTTTGCTTGTAGGTTGTTTAGAGAAGCTAAAGTTCGCATAGGTTCCGTTATAGATGTAAAATTCGATGATCCCTGATTCTTCTGTATAGAAAACATCGTTACTATCTTTAGAAACCGGTATTTCTCTATTGCCAGACTTTACAAGCACCTGGTCAAGTCCACCAAAGATGATGTATTGTTTATTATTTGAAGGCTCCAACCCTTCAGTGCTGATTTCAAACTCTTTGTTAACGATCTGGTCTTCATCTAAGTTGAAGAAGTAATCCTTTATCTTCGGAGAGCCAGGGACTTGAAATGTGTCACTGATATAGTTATGGGCGCCTATATAAGTAATCTCGTCTCCATTTTTAAGCCCCATAACAGCATTTTGTGCTTGAACATTATTCGCATCGAACAGCCAAGCAACTCTGGAACCTTCTCTAACACTGATTGTGCCAAGGTCGATATAAGTCTCATTATCTTTGTTAAACATATTGAAGCTGCTCGCTTGAAAGAAAATTGTTTCTCCCAAGAAGGTACTCTCCATTTCGATTTGAGATCTTAGCTTGTAGCGACGTGCTAAGTCTTCTAGCTCTTTTAAATGTGAGTCCACATAAGCTTTTGTATAAGTGTACTCCTCAATGGCTATCTCGTACATAAGCCTATATAGAAATAAGAGGTCTTGCTGAATGAGCTTCAGCTCTTCATTGAACTTTTTAACATCAAAGTCAGTACCTGGTTTAATCTTCTCATGGTCAAACAAAGCTAAAAATTTATCGATGTTTCTGACCTTTTCATCGACAAGTTTATCATCAGGCGGCAAACCTTTTTTAATCATTTCTTTAAGGATCTGCTCTTTATAGAAAGATGTTTTTAAAAGAACATCTCTATATGTTGCCATCTGTAGATCCTCCTTTACCATAAAGTATTTTTATATCTGAAACCATTGGAGACTCTGCATCATTTGGTGTTGTAATAATAATCTTTAAGAATGCGCTTTTAATAGATTCATTAATGTAGTGAGTCGTGTATTCGTTTGTAATCAGCTCTGAATTTTTGATTATCTTTTTTCCTGGTCGGTGTGAATTGATAGGAACGACTTCATAGTCATTGCCATTGATCGTAAAGATGTACTTTATATATTCGTCGTTAGGAAAGTGCTTTGGAATATATTCAGTAGAAAACAGAGCAATACTTTGCACAGGAGATACAATTAATTCTTGTGTCTTCATGATACTTTTATGTTTATAGGTATTTTGCTTTGTATTGATATTGTTTATTGCAATGACATGCCTTCTGGCTGTATCAAGCTTAACAATTTGCTTTTCAATTTGCTTTGTCTTTATGTCGGAATAAGCAATGTCTCTAAAGTTTAGCTGCATATTTCACCCTCCTTACATATTGGAGTTTAAAAACTCGAAAGCGATTTTGTCGTCCGTATGGCCACCGGATTCCAGTGTGACTTTTACATACTGCGTTGATGGGAAGCAAAGTAATCCTGAGCCATAAATATAGTTGTTTCCATCGCTATATTTGTTGTCAGTATTGTTAATTTCAATCGGTCCTTCAATAACAGGTCTGAATATGTCGCCATCATCAGAGATGCTTACCTCTTTAACAATGATATGGTCCAGGTTGCTATGAACAACAATCTTATTGATTTTCTTTTCTGCTCTCAATACAATTGAGCATTCCGCTTCGATATTATCAAAGTTTACTAGAGGGAAGGCAACTTTTTCTGAACGATCGGCATTGATGCGAGAGTATTCGTAGAAGCTAGTAAGTTCCATATCAACCATAGCTGTACGATTAGAAGTATCGAATGTTTCTTTTAGGAAGCTTCCATCCTTATAAACGTAGTCATTGCCTTCGTACCCATTTCCATGAACAGATTCAACTGTGCATGGCACGATCACTTCCCCAGTTATTTCTGCAGTAAAGACACCATTCTCTTCAGAAAAGTTACCATCAAAGTCTGCTGCAGTTAATGTTCTGGAGATATCAAATTCACTGTTCTTACCGCATAGCATATTTAAGTCTTTCAATCTTTCATCTTCTAGCTGCAGATCTTTATCGATTTCTTGAAGCCTTGATACTGTATTCTCCATTAGATATTGAATGTCTCCCGCTCCTCCGATTAGATTTGTTTCAATGATGTCTATATCTGTAGCAATATCTTGAAATAAGCTATTTAGCTCTTCAAGAGAAGGTTCCTCTTCAGGATGCAGTTCTCTAGGATTGAAGACAGGTTTATATCTGTTATTTTCATCGATGATTTCTGCGGCTTTATCAAACCGATTCTTACTTGCATAGTATTGAGCTCTTAAGGATTTGAAATGTTCTATACTCGATCGCTCCATAAAGCTTCACCTCCATAACCTCTTAATGCTGCACTTTTCACATAAGGAGGCTCTGCATCTTTATCATAAAGCCTCAATATTATTTTCAGTCTTACTACGTTATTAGTCGGTACATGCGAGTGCCCGTCTATTGGGTGGTAATCAATCGTATACAATCCATCGTTTGCGTTCATAGCTTCTTCTACGCTTATATTAACGACCTCTCCATCCTTCTTAATAGTAAATGGTTTATTGGTGTCCATTTTAAACCTCAGCGGCATCTTGAAGAAGATCTTCTCATTCTTTACCATGTCGTCACCAATTGGAAGAATCGGATATTCTTTTTGACCATCGATGACATAAAATTCAACTGAAGCGTGTTCTTTTGCTGAATAGCTTACATCTAGTTCTAGCTTTTCGCTGTTACCAATTAAAATGTTTTTAGTGATATGACAACAAACTTCGTTGAGCTCTCTGTGCTTAAAATTTAATTCATCTATTCCAAAGAAATAGGAAAACTTCGTCACTCTTTGTAAGTCAGAAGTAAATGTTGGTCTCGGTACATTAAACTCCTCCAACCTTGGCCTAGCCGGTGGCGGTGGTGGCGGTGGAGTATAAGAGCTGTACCTGCTGCTGCAAGACCGACTTCTGCTTGATGTTGAAGCGCTAGATTGGCTTGAAGAAGTTGATTGACTGCTTGTGCTTGATGTTGAGGTGCTAGGCTGTCTCGAAGAAGCTGGCTGACTAGGAGCTGGCAATACAATAGTAGTTGATTGTTGTCCTGGTCCTGTAAGGCCGTTCCATGTTACTGTAGCACCCTGAGACTCATAGTATTCTCTAACGTGTGTTCCATTGTTTGTAACACTTACCCCGTTTGAACCGACGTTAGCAGTAAACGTATCAACGACGTTGCCTCGTGAGTCTACAACTGTGATATGATTAACACTTGGCATTGTCCATTCCTCCTAACCATATAGTCTCGTCCATTCCGCTAAGTCTCGTTCGTATTGCTCCATAACTAAGCGATTACGTCTTTCGACTGCGGCTTTTTCTTCTTCCCATCTCTTAAGAGCATCTAAGTAGTCTTGGTAATCTCTACGATACTTTTCAAGTCCTGCTTCTTTTTCCATGTCAAATGTTGTCTCTTGGCCAATAAGACTTCTATATTCATGTTCTTTGATACGATCCCAGAACCCAGACGAAATTCTGCTATTATCGAATTCATATACTTCTTTGCTGTAATTTCTGCTCACGATTGTAAATTTAGCGCCGATGGCATCTTTTGGTTGATTGTATTCATTCATCATGTCATCCAATTGTTCTTCGATGCCATGTTCATTGATTAAAGAAACTCCTGTGATTTCACAGTTAGATGGATTGATTTTTATAAAGTTTACTCTTGTCGGTTCGTTAAACATAACAGTGATCTCTTCTTTTACACCGTTTGTGGCTGGCCCATCAACAAGGTAAAAGCTTCTGTATGGCTTCCCGCTTGGGATATCTTTTAAGTTATCGTTGTAAGCTTTTAACTCTTGTGTTTTGGTGGCTTCACTTATACCGGCACTGTCTAACTCTTGGCCAGACATAATGATTTTCCCGTTGGAAATATCACTTACATGTATAGTTGAACCATCTCTATCTTTTGTGACAACAGATCGGTCTGTTACAAAAGGAATAACATATGTGATAAAGTTACTATTTTTTAAGCTGTCTCGGCTATCCTCGATGACTCTGAGCTTGTTTTGAACCTTCTCACGATAAATGTGTATCTGTTGCTCTAAGAAGTCTTTAGCGTAAGCGACAACGTCTTCTAGCACTCTTGTCTTTTCATAGAGAGTGTTTAGTTCTTTTTCGATGTTTTCAAATGTTATATTTTGAGCCCTGCTATCCAGGACATCATCTTGAAGTTCAAGTTTGCTAGCAGCTGGCGTAAAGGAAAAATCGTTATTAATAAATCGGATATTCTCCATAAACTTTTTCTTTTTATCTGGCATTTTATTCACCTCTTTACTTGATAGGAGCTGAAAGCACTTCTAGGACCTTTCCAGAGAAGTTGTCATTATAGAACATATAATAACCAACCTCTAGCTCATCGAAGTTGGCCATAACATCTCCTGTCGCTTTGTTAATCACTTTAACTGACTTAAACTCGATAGGTTCCTCAACGTATTTCTTAAGCTCCAATTCTCCATCTACTTCATGAATGATTTCTATGTTTTTATCTAACTTTGTTCTTTGAACATTATTAACTCTAAGCGTAGTTTTATAGTCGCATTGAATTTCATGCGTGACTCCGTTTGTGTAGTTTAATTGAATAACTAAATCTGAGATTTTCATAGCTTATTCCTCCCTTTAATATTCGATGTTATAGCCTTGCGGATAAGTACAGGTTTTATTTCCTTGCAGACGTCTAATGTTTTCTCTTGCATCATCCTCATTGAATGCCGGATCCAATACCTTTCCTCCTCTTAGTTCAGGAAACATTGGACATGGAATATAATATCCCTCAGAGTCAATCGTAATGGATGGTGCTCCTCCACCAAGAGATCTTTGGCAACGTCTCACTTCGTCCTTGCATTGATAACCCATTAGAGAGAGCTCATCGACGATTTTGTAAATGTCTTTCGCAAGATCAAGATTTGCTCCTCTTCCTACTTGGTGCATTATTCTAAAAGACAAAGGAACATCCAGTTCTTTTGATAAATCAATGACGGCGTTGATTTCTTTCCAATTTCTTTCTGTAATAACTTTGAAAATCCTGACCTCATAGCCTTTGGCCTTTTGCTCTTTAATGAAGTTGATTGCTTTGTCATACACACCCTTGCCTCTTAAAGCATCATGACCTTCTCTGGATCCGTCGATACTTACTTGGAACCTTAATAGCTCTTTATCCAAATCATTATAAGGAAAAGGATTGGTTCCATTGGTGTTAATTTGAACAATGGACTTTTTAACATCTGTTAGATATTTTGCAACTTCATATGTCTTTGGACAGCAGGCTCTATTTAAAGGTTCGCCGCCGCCAGTCATTTTTACATAAGATAAATCTTCAAATAGATCAATAACTCTCTTCCATTCTTCTACTGATAGTTCGTTTTTAAATGCTTTACCGGATGCGTTCAAACAAAAGCTGCATCGCAGGTTACAGGCATTTGTCATAATCAAATTCATCGATCTGATCAAATCGATCCCCCTCCTAAGAATTTATTTTGCTCTATAGTATTTATTACTCATTGTATAATTGTTATAAACAAAAGGCAGATGAGACTTTTCATCTGCCTAGTTGTATTGTTGAGCTTGCAAAACTTTTTAAATTGACTTATCAAAGGTCAATACCAGGTCATGAATGCGGCCAAGGAAATGTTCTTTATATTTGTCACTCATAAAGGAATCGCCGTATTCTGTTCTCCAGTAAATTTGCAATTCAAATTCGTTAAAGTATTTAGCTGTCTTTTTAAGAGTTTCTTCATCAAGAAATTCGCTGAATTCATTTTCGAAGATTAAACGGTCAGAGATCGTCTCAGATACTTTTCTTCTGTCCGGCATAACAGCTGACAATGGAAGTTCTATCTTCATCTTGTCTTTTATTTCATATGTGTTGGAGTTCGGATCGAATTCTCTTCTTATCGCTTTCAAGTAAACTTTGTATCCCACTCTATAAACTGGTTCATGCTGATTCTCTAGGAACAGTCCATTTTCAAGTGTGATGCTGTCTGGGTTTTGGCCAGTGATCTTACGGATATTTGTGCCGATAACTACGTTGTCATCATAAGGCTTTGCACCGATTCCTCGTATTTCCATCATGTCGTGAGCATCAGCAAGCTCTGGATCTTTGATAATTGGAAGCGTTGAGCCATTTTGATAGCTCTCATTGATGTCATTATTGGTGATATAATATCCCTCACGGTTCACGCGTAACATCAGTCTCGCTCTAGAGATTTGATGCGGTTCTGGAAGTTTTACCTTTGCTGTGTAAACACCTTCACGATAAGGTTCAATACCTTTTGTAATGACTTCTCTCGTGACAATGCCGTAGTAAAGGTCTGCTTGGTTAATATTACTATCTGTAATCAATGCCTTTTCATCAGATCCTGCTTCTTTTCTTGTGTAGGTATAAACAATGTTGTTTAGTTGCAGATCTGTCTTTGAGCCGTCGTCTTGCTCATGCTGCAAGAACATCAATAGGTAGTAGTTTGTATCTTCATTGATTTCTTTGTCAGATGGATCCGTTGCAATGATTAAACAGAAGCGGGAGTTTGGATTGTCTTCTAAACTCTTAATCAATGGATATGTTCTACCATCAAAGAATTCAAAATCCAATAAGTCCTCGTCCTGTTCTTTCTTAGGAGAAACAGGAGCTGACTTTGCGATTAAGATTCCGTCTTCTTCTGCTTGGGCTGGGTTCTTAAACTTTTCAATGTCATCTTCATGGATAACATAAGCAGTTAGTGGTCCCGGATTACCGTATCTAGTCACTTTTGCTGTGATACGAACCAAGAAGCCTTGCATAGAAGTTGGAATTCTGAACGTAGTTGCAAACCCTGTACCTGGTTGAGTCAGCTTCCATCTCGTACGATAGGTGTCATCGTTTAAAACGGAATGCATTTCTTTTGTGCCAGGAATGTTTTCTGCTTGCTTCATAAATGCGAATGTACCATCATCATACATTCCAATGGATTTATAGATGGCCACAGAGTCCTTACGCATCTCATAAGGACAGGAAGGAGAAAACTTGATAGTTTCCCCATCAGGCATCTTTTGCGTGATTCTAGCGACGTGATAGCACCCTAGTTCTGTTAGATGCAAGACAATATAGTCGTCCACATCAAAATCGTTAAAAGCAAACTCTGGGATTTTTACTTCGTCTTTTTCATATGCATCTTCCGTAATTCTGCAGATCTCGTCTTTCAGATAAACCGGATCGCTGTATTTGAATGTATCCTGGAAACCAGAATATAAGTCGTAGTTCGTTACAAGACCTTTACGAACTAAATCGCTTTTAAGTTGATACAATTCATCTTTGATGTGGCGGATTTCGCTGGAATAGGTATCTCTGATTCGGTTGTAGTTGGTGTTAATTTGTCCGCCATCATCTACCGTCAAATACTCAGCTGCAGGTTTGCCGCCAAGTTGAAGAGAATTTTTGATTGTCTCACGGTTGTCTTTGCTTACAGCAACAGCGATTTTATCTGCCTCAATTCCTGCGACGGCATCTACGTCTGTTGCATTGTCTCCTACTCTCATAAAATCATGCTCGTAATATAGTAGATTCTTAATGTCCTCAATAGGCAACAAGCTAACAGAGAGCTTCGTTAATTTATCTTTTTCACTCGCCATATGACTTACCTCCATTCAAGCGTGATTTTGTTATTAATATTAGGCTCATATGGCTTTCCACCATTCTTATCTTGCCATTCTAAATGTTTCTCAGTGTTAAGCATAAAGAACTTGTACAGTGGATCGTGGTTCATCATTTCAACGTAAGAACCATCTAAAATAGTAATTACTCCTTTGTTTCTATCCTTTACATAGCCCAAGTTATTTCTTAAGCCTGAGAATACACCATTGAAGAAGATTAGGATTTCATCTGCTGCTTCTAAGATTTCTTTTGGTAAATCATGTTCTTCCACATTGATATCGAATGTATTTGGATCTGTAATGGTGATTGTGCGTTCTTGTCTCTGGAACTCTTGTCGAACTTCGATTAAGATTCTATCTTCAACCTTGTGTTCAACTTCTACCACAGATCCGTCGTCTTTTCGGATATGTTTAACTGGGAAGTTATTTTCTGCACCAATCAGTTGAGTCTCCTTATCTTTGAACATGATTGTATGATTATCTAAGATGGCATAAGACTCTTTCGGCTGACGAAGTCCAGATACATAAACAGTCACGCGTCCCGGATACAATGAAATATCTGTACGATACACATTCGAGGTTCCGCTCAAGACGTGTCTATGATCAAGCTCTTGTCTCGTGCAAGTTTGGTTTGCTCCGCCTTCAGGATGCTCGATGATATAAGTAATCTTTCCAGTGACCGGAACCAGCTCGTCTGTTTCAGGATCAACAAAGGCGAAGCCTGAGCCATCGGCACGTTCTCTAATAACACTTGGATATTGTCTTACACCATCTAAAAATACTTGCAATGAGTTAGAGCCGTGGACGAAGTGTGAGTCGATTTCGATTTCAGCTTCGTCTTCAACGTAGAATGAGTTGATAATTAAAGGCTTTTCAATCGTGTTTGCAAAGTTATAAGCATACACTTCGAAGTAGTCATTGACATCATAGTCAATGTTTAGTGAGATGTTATGAAGCCCGTTCTCATAGCTGAAAGCAATCTTCTTAACAGCATCGATGGTTGCTTCGTCACAGTCAACCCAGTCTTTATCATACTCACTCCATATTTTAAACTCACCCTGCATACCGTCATCTGTCGGATCCAGGAATAGTTTTAATTCGCCATGAGCTGCGACCTCTGCTTCCTCTTCCATTGTCTTAGAAGTAACAATTGCAGTATCATTACAAATCAATAGATTGTTCATGAAAACAAGTGACTCGTCTGTTTTACCAGTAACAAGTGCTGCTTGCAGTTTGTTTTCGTCATAAAGCAGGTTATGGAATTTGTCATGAAGCAGGATATATTCTTGGCCTTTTTGCAGGCCATTTACTGTGATATAGCCTTCTTCATAGTTGCGGATAACATCTTCTTTCTTACAAAGCAAACCGTCAACAAACAATACAAGACCTTCATCTTCAGGAACTTTTTCTTTAAAGTTGCTGATATAAATAACGCCTTGATTGCTTATGGCTTGGCTTACGCGTCCACTTTCTAGAAACATATTGTAAGCTTCATGTTCGCCGCCATCCTTTTGATAGCTTCCCTCAAGCTCCATTACACAATAGCTCATATCTCTACGAGCGCCTGCAACAAGGATCTTGTTGCCGTTAATCTCGACATCTCCTAATGAAGAGTGCAATGCTTGACCGTTTACGAATACAAGTGGGTTTTTATACTTGTAGCGAAGCTTAATAATCCCTTTTCCATCAAGCGTACGTTCACGGATGAGTCCGTACTCGCGCATAATGGAGCGAAAGAAAGACACTTCAAGGTCTTCATCCATATTTGGATCCGTGATGTTAACGACTTTCGTAAGAGCATCGTAGTAGTAATATTTATTTTCTAGGTCATAACCTTCAACGAATACGTTGATTGGTCCACCAAAGCCACCTACATAATAAGAGCTGGCATTACGCTTCGTATTGGTTCTTGTTAATCGTCCGCTGGACTTGATCCAAGAGAATTCATAAGTAATGGCCAATACATAGTCGAAGTTTTGTGCTGCATTGTAGGACAAATAAATTCCTTCTGGATGTACCATATATTCTCCATCGTCATCATTTCCGCCTGGACGTAAGAAATATCCAAACGCTGAGTCTCTTTTAAATCCGTAGAACTCTGTATTGTAAGCAGAGACTGGAATATGATGAGACTCTTTATCTATTTTAAACAAACGTTTCTTAATGCTTGTTAGCTTTCCAGGGTTAACATGAACCCATGACGGTGTTTTACCAATCAGGTCTTGTTTCGGATATTGGATAGTAACAGCATTAATCTCTTCGTAATCGTTGCGGTACTCTCTGTTAATGAACAGTTTACCGGCTTTCGTATTTGGAACTAAGAATTGAGACTTATTGCTTGTCGTTCCGTCATTGACGACCAAGTTTCCTGGTGGATGCAGCGGACTCATTATGAGAAAGTCTTCAAAAGTTGCTAAGTTAATTTGAGAGCCGTCTTGCATTAATGCTTTGATAGGCTTCCATTGGGATCCATCATAGAACATTAAAACGTCTTGGTTGATCCATAACTGGCCATATACAGGACGATCAGGCGGGAATTGATCCATCAGTCTATCTACAATTCTGAATTTATCTCTAAATATGATTTCCCATTGATTTAGCTCTTTGTTATAGTAGTTCAACTCATTTGTGGCTAAGTTTAACCACAATGCTCCATGCAACTTCGCATCAGGGCCCGGCTTATCGTTTTCAGGAACTTCTAGTAGATGTCTAATTGATTCGTACAGCTTAAACAGTTCTTCATTGTAAAGCTGTTCAGACTGTCTACCGACGTTAAATTTTCTGTCGGACATATTTATTTTCACCCCCCGCTTTCGGCTAAGTTTTTCGTAACGTTGTTAAACTGACGCTTAAGATGTATTACTTTATGTCGCATTATTATCCAAACGTGCATTAAGCAACAATAGGTTTTTCAGCTAACATCTGTGTAAGCTCCTCATACTCTGCTTGCGTCAATCTGTCATTCAATAGAAACACATCCA
>ERZ773359.5313-NODE-5313-length-12443-cov-10.219406_pt1 | contig 12443 bp, 13 predicted proteins | sample MGYA00374955_ERZ773359 | MGnify/ENA primary metagenome ERZ773359 (study PRJEB29098, sample SAMN04486028) | biogas fermenter metagenome | study: EMG produced TPA metagenomics assembly of the Biogas fermentation microbial communities from Germany - Plant 4 DNA1...
CTTCTTTCTATACCCGTAATAGCTTTTACCACCTTTATCTCTCCCATGTATGTAGATCCTATATTTAATAGATATACTTCCATAGAGGATGAGGAATTGGGTAGGGATATTAAGAAGCTTTTACAAAAGGCAAATATAGAGGATGCTAAGATCTATAAGGTGGATAAAAGTAGAGACACCAAAGAGATGAACGCCTATATGACGGGAATATTCAAATCTAAAAGGATAGTTCTATGGGATACTACTATAGAGAATTTGGGAAGGGATGAGGTTCTAGCCGTAACAGCCCATGAAATAGGCCATTATATCAAGGGACACATTTGGAAGAGCATAATATTGGGAGGTTTATTTTCCATACTCTTAATCTACCTAGTGTATATAACCTCCAACTGGATGCTTATAAATTCCAGAGGAGCTTTTGGTTTTAATAGATTATCCGATATGGCATCCCTGCCTTTAATCATACTTGTATTAAATTTCTATATGTTTTTGGCAAATCCAATAATAAATTTGGCTTCAAGACAGATGGAAAGAGAAGCAGATTTAGTAGAGATAGAACTTACAAAAAATAAAGAGGCAGCCATATCCACCATGATTAAACTAAACCAAGGTAATTTAAGCATACCTCGACCAAGTAAAATATATAAAACATGGTACCATACTCATCCTCCGGCTGAGGAGAGGATAAAATTCTTTGAGGATTATCAGTATTCCAATAGATAATCCTTAAGTCCCCTTCTTAGATTTAGTCTTTTTAGTTTCTTCAAGGCCTTATTTTCAATCTGCCTTATCCTTTCCCTAGTCAAATTAAATCTATTGCCAATAGCCTCTAGGGTTAAAGGGTCGTTTCCATTTAAACCAAATCTAAGCTCTAAAATTTCCCTTTCTTTAGGGGACAATATCTCTAATACTTCTATTACCTGTTCCTTTAAGCTGTCGGAGATAATTTTGTCTTCAACGGAAATATCTTGACAAGGAATATAATCTTGAAGCTCTACATAGTTTTCATCTGAATCGGTGTTAATAACAGCGTTTAGAGAGGTAAAGTTGGAATAATTCCTTTTATAATAATGGAGTAAAAAGTATTCTTGTTCAGTCATATTAGCTTCATTACACATATTCTTTAAATCCATTTCTTCGTTTTTAGAAATATAAGTATTTTCCATCGTAGATAAGGTGCTAATCTTCTCGTATATGTAGGCAGGAAGCCTAATCATATATCCGTTATTTATCAAGGCCCTATCCATCTGCTGTACTATCCAATAGTAGACATAGGTAGAAAAGCTGGTGTCCTTAGTAGTATCGAATCTTTCTATTCCTTTCATCATTCCAATTACCCCTTCTTGTACTAAATCCTCTAATGTGTAACAGCTGGGGTTTTTAATCCTTTTCTTTGCAGCAGCATATATTAAACCTAGATTGTTTATTATAATCTTATTACGAATATTTATATCCCTGTTTTTCTTGTAAAGAGCTACAAGCTCTTCATTGGAAAGACGATCACTATCCATTAAATCCAATTGTTGGGCTTTCATTTCCATCACCTAATATATTATATTCTACGCCCATTTATAAAATCCTTCCTAATGATTAAACTATTGAAGTAAATTTTATTATGTTATATAATTTATATAACATATAGAAAGGATGAAGGGTATGATCATTAAAATAGACTTCGAATCGGAAATCCCCATATATGAACAGTTGGGTAGGCAGATAATAGAGGGAATAGCCAAGGGGGAATTAAAAAAGGGAGAGCAATTACCTTCTGTAAGGCAGTTAGCTGAGGATATTGGGATAAACCTCCATACGGTCAATAAGGTCTATAATATATTAAAGAACGAGGGCTTTTTAACCATAGATAGAAGAAAAGGAGCCATGGTAAATAACCTAATGCCGGAAGTTACAGAGGAATTTATGGATTTTATAGTAAGAGAATTAAAATTTATAATCCATAATAGCTATTGTAGAGGCATGGGAAGGGAGGAGTTTTTAAATATCTGTAAGAGTATTTATGACGAATTGGAGAATAAATAAGGGTGGTGATTTTGGTGGATGAAAGAGGAGTATTAATATTAATAAATGCTTTTGTGCTTTTGTTGAGCTTAATAATCCAGCTTATAACCCCTAGGGCTAGTAGGAAAAATATATTGTTTGGCGTTAAGGTGCCAGAATATGCTATGGAGGATAGGGAAGTTTTAAATTTAAAGAATAGATTTACCCTATTTAATCTTTTAATAGGGATTCCCCCTATAATCATTTTATCCTTATTGCTATATAGATTCCCAAACCCTATTCTTCAAATAATAATAACATTTGGCTATTTAGGGCTATTATTTTTAATTTATTTAAAATTCAATTTTAAAGCCAAAGCTTTAAAAAAGGAGAAAAATTGGGATAAAGACAGTAAAAAGATTGTGGTTGTAGATATAAGGTATAGTAGGGATAAATCTAAAATAGGGATTATATCTCCCCTATGGTATTTGATCCCCTTAACGTTAGTGGCCTTTAATCTTATATTAGGAATTGTTCTATATCCTGATTTGCCTGATAAAATTCCAACCCATTGGAATTTTAAGGGGGAGATAACCACCTATGCCGATAAATCCTATGGAACTGTACTTCTATTACCCTTCTTTCAACTGTTAACACTAGGAATTCTATATTTTTCTCATTGGAGTATCGGAAGGACAAAGCAGCAGATAGACCCAGATAATCCTGAAATATCTTTAAAGAAAAATATCATATTTAGAAAGGCCTGGTCAATCTATCTATTTATTCTAACCATATTGATAACCCTATTGTTTACAGCTTTGGGCCTGCTTTCCTATGGAATATTTTTTAAAACCATAAAAGCAATCAATATAATTACCTGGATTATAGTAGGCTTTAGTATGATTGGGGCAATTATACTCAGCATAAAACTAGGCCAAGGTGGAGAAAGGTTAAAGCTTGATGGGGAGGAAGGGCTAAAAAAGGGTTACGATAAAGAGGACGATCATCTATGGAAATTAGGAAATACTATATACTATAATCCGGAGGACTCTTCCATCTTTGTAGAAAAACGCTTTGGGGTTGGCTGGACTGTCAATGTAGGAAGACCTTTAGGAATGTTTATCATGATAATGCCCTTTATAATAACCATCATAACCTTAATAATTGCATATAAATTGTAGGAATATAAAAAAATTAAAGTGATGGAATCCATCACTTTAATTATGCCTTTTAGATAGATCCTCCAGTAGCTGGGAGGTCAGTTTGTTTATATCTTCCACTTTAGCATTCAATTCTTCAAATTTTTTACTTAGTCTATCATCCTTTGTTCTAGCTAAATCATTAGATGTAAGGAGCATATTGATGCTATTCAAGCATTGGGTGGTGTTCCAATTGTACTCCTCAATTTTTTTAGTCTGATCCAATATTTCGCCAATGGCTTTTGGATTTTCCATTTTATTTTCCATAGGATTCATCCTCTCTTAGTATTGCATTTTTCCCTAATTATTATGTACTGAAAAAGAAAAATTATTAGATTAAATTTTAAAAAGAAACCATTTACATGTATCTATTTCATATTTTAATTCGTATATTTTTCTAATGTTGTTAATTGTGCTTTCACACCTGTAGAGGATCATCCTATTGCCTGCTAGTTTTTCTTCTTCAGCAAACAAAACCTTATCTACTTTTACCACCCTATATAGGTTGTTTTCATCCACTATCCTGTATCTTAATGGAATTGGATTTTTATCCTTAGTAAACCAGGCGATCATCTCTATGGGCTTCATCAATACCTTCATAAATATCACCCCTATAAAAGGCTAGACATCATAGGATAATCTTCCTCTGCTACTACTCCGCCAATAATAGGTCTGACGCCGGAGTGTAAAAAACAAGAACGGATTATGGAATTATATCCATATTTATTTCGTATCTTATCTATAGTCTTATCCAAAATTTCTTCCTTCTCATTGTAATCTTCTAGGAGGGATAGCTGCTGAAATTCATTAGAATAGAATTCAGAAATACTCACGGAAAATCGCCTTATAGGTTCTCCCTGCCACATTTCATCGAATAGCTTTTTGGCAGTTCTATATATAACATTGGTAGAATTGGTAGCTATACTTAATTTTCTTTGATGGGAGTAGGAATAAAACTTATCATTTTTTAGGGAAACGGAAATTACCCTTCCACACTGCTCTAGATTTCTAACTCTCATACCCACCATTTCCGATAAGGCCAATAAGAACATATGACTTTCCCTTCTATTGTCCACATCATAGGAGGTGGTGGTGGAATTGCCTATGGATTTTATGGGAAGGGGGGTGTTTCTTACTGGGGAGTTTTCTATCCCATTGGCATACTCCCATACGACTAACCCTGGTTTTTTCAACCAAGAGTATATATATTCCCTGTCCAGTTTAGCCAGTTCTCCTATGGTAAAAATCCCCCTTTTATTTAGCTTGGCTTTAGTCCTAGGGCCTACCATAAAGAGTTCATCTACTGGCAAAGGCCACATCTTATTTTCTATTTCATCATGGAAAAGGGTATGGACCCTATTAGGCTTTTTAAAGTCTGAAGCCATTTTAGCCAATAATTTGTTGGGGCCTATGCCTATATTTACCGTAAAACCCAACTCCTCCCTTATTCTCTCCTTTATCTCATAGGCAGTATCTAGGAAGTTTTTTTCACTATTATAAGAATAATCCATAAATACCTCATCTATGGAATACCTTTGAACATAAGGGGAATATCCCTCTAGCAGCTTTATCATAGAATTACTGGCCTTCATATACCTTTCATAGTTAGGGGGAACTATGGTTAAGTTTGGGCATTTCTGCCTGGCTGAATAGATGGTCTCTCCAGTTAAAATGCCAAACTTCTTTGCTGGAATGGATCTAGCCAATACTATTCCATGCCGCTTGGATTCATCTCCTCCTACTATGGAGGGAATATCCCTTAGATCTATAGCTGCTCCGTGTTGCAATCTATATACCGCTTCCCAAGAGAGATAGGCAGAATTAACATCTATATGGAATATAATCCTCTTTTTCATTAAAATCCCTCCTAGGCCTATTATAACAGAACGTATGTTTTATGTAAATACTTTTTTGATATTTAAAAATATTATTGGATTGAGCAATTATTATGGGATTTTTAGGTTATATATAATATGAAGTTTATATTAAATTTGGGGAGTGATCATATGAATATAGATGACTTAACCATTAATACCATAAGAGTTTTATCGGCAGAAGCTGTAGAAAGGGCTAAATCTGGCCATCCAGGTATGCCTTTGGGAGCAGCTCCAGCTGCCTATACCCTTTGGGCAAGAGTAATGCGGCATAACCCTAAAAATCCAAATTGGATAAATAGGGACAGGTTTATTTTGTCGGCAGGTCATGGTTCTATGCTACTCTATTCATTACTACACCTATTTGGATATGGTTTAGATATGGAGGATATAAAAAACTTCAGGCAACTAGATAGTAAAACTCCTGGCCATCCCGAATATGGCCATACAGTAGGGGTGGAGGTAACCACCGGTCCTTTAGGCCAGGGCTTTGCCAATGCAGTAGGCATGGCTATGGCAGAGGCCCATCTAGCAGCCTATTTTAATAGACCAGGCCATAAAATAATAGACCACTATACTTACGTACTCGCTGGAGATGGCTGCTTAATGGAAGGCATTAGCTATGAAGCTGCTTCCTTGGCAGGGCATTTGGAATTGGGAAAACTAATTGTACTCTATGATTCCAACTCCATTACAATAGAAGGAAGGACCAACCTAGCTTTTAGAGAGGATATATCTAAACGCTTCCAAGCTCTAGGTTGGGAGTATTATAGGGTAGAGGATGGAAACGATATAGAAGCGATAGAAAAAACCATTAAGGAAGCTAAGATCAATACCTCCAAACCATCCTTAATAGAGATAATTACAGAAATTGGGTATGGTTCACCTAAACAAGGCCAAAGCTCTGCCCATGGAGAACCCCTAGGGCAAAAAAATCTAATGGAACTGAAGAAAAACTTAAACTGGAAACAAGAAGAATTTACTGTGCCAAAAGAGGTCAAAGAGCATATGAAGAAGTTAATAGAAAAAGGTGTGAAAGCAGAAGAGAATTGTAAGAGAAGGTGGAAGAAGTATAAGGAAGAATATCCCCATTTAGCTGAGGAGCTGATAAGCTGGCTGAATTTCGAAATCCCCAAGGACTTTTTAAAATCGGAAGATTTTTGGAATTTTAGTGAAAGCTTATCCACCAGGGAAGCCTCTGGCATCCTAATAAATAGATTAGCAGAAAAAATACCCAATCTAATGGGAGGCTCGGCAGATTTAGCCCCTTCCAATAAGACCACTATACAGAATAGGGAATCCTTTTCAGCCTCTAATTATGCTGGTTCCAACATACACTTTGGAGTTAGGGAGCATGCTATGGCTGCCATACTAAATGGAATGGCCCTACACGGTGGATTAAGGGTGTATGGTGGGACTTTCTTGGTATTTAGTGACTATATGAAGCCTGCCATGAGATTATCAGCCCTTATGAATTTGCCGGTAACCTATGTATTAACCCATGATAGTATTGGAGTAGGAGAGGATGGCCCAACCCACCAACCTATTGAACATCTAGCCATGTTAAGGGCTATGCCCAATATGACGGTTATTCGTCCAGCCGATGCAAGGGAAACGGCAGCAGCTTGGTATCTGGCCTTGACAAGGAAAAGCCCAACGGCCTTAATACTCTCAAGGCAGAGCTTACCCTTGATAGAGGGAAGCGGCAAGGAGGCCTTAAAGGGAGCCTATGTATTAAGGGAAGATGAAAAGATTGATATAATCCTAATGGCAACGGGTTCTGAGGTCCAATTAATCTATGAAGCCTCCAATAGACTAAGGGAAAAGGGAATTGGCACAAAAGTCATAAGTATGCCTTCCTGGGAAGTATTTGAGGAACAAAGTAGGGAGTATAAGGAAGAAGTACTTCCTAAAGAGATAACTAAAAGATTAGCTGTAGAAGCAGCAGCTTCTTTAGGTTGGCATAAATATGTAGGTGGCAATGGAAAAGTTCTAGCTATGGATGAATTTGGGGCAAGTGCACCAGGAAATAAACTATTTGAAAGATTTGGATTTACAGTAGAAAAAGTTGTAGAGGAAGCTTTAAGACTATTGAAAGCAGAATAATCATGTTGCTAATTATCTAAAATTGTAGTATGATAAAGCTAGATAAAAACTTAATATTTTAATATAGGTTGCTTGAGCATTAATAGGGAAACAGGTGAAAATCCTGTGCGGTCCCGCCGCCGTGAGGTATTTTAGTAGTTTATGATGCCACTGGGAAACTGGGAAGGCAAACTACTATTACAAGCCGAGCCGGAAGACCTGCCTATATTAGTACTGCAACAACTTCACGAGGAATGGAGGTGTTGTATGATTAGATGGGTGTTCTCATCTTGAACCCCAGCCTATAATACAGTATGCAAACCTTTCAGCTTGAAGTTGGAAGGTTTTTTATTTTATTACAAAAGCTATAAGCTAACTATTTAAAAGAATCATTAACAAGCTGAGGAGGAATATTATGAACAAAAAATTAATAGCAATTCTATCCGTATTAGTAGTTACAGTGTTGTTATTCGTTGGTTATAAGACCTTTTTAAGCCCTAAAGGGGTAGAAGGCCAGAAGGCAGTTACTATACAGGTAATCAATAAAAATGAGGACGTAGATGAAACCTTCCAGTACAATACAGACCATGAGTTTTTATTAGAACTTTTAGAGGAAAAGGAAGAAGAGCTGGGAGTTACTTTTGAACATTATGATATTGGTACCATGGTAACTGGAATGTTAGGCTATGTAGCCAATCCCGAAAATCAAGAATACTTCCATGTCTATATTAATGGAGAAGATGCAATGACAGGGCCAGGAGAAATCCCTCTAAACGATGGAGATACTTACATCTTTGAATTGAAGAATTATTAAAGCCATGAGAATTAGAGATATTGCCCTTATAGGTATCTTAAGTGCAATTATTACAGCAGGAAAACTGGCCCTAAGCTTCATACCCAATGTAGAAGTGGTTACCCTATTATTTATTGCCTATACCATGGTATTTGGCTATAAGAAAGCCTTGTTGATAGCGGTGGTATTTACAACTACTGAAATATTCATATATGGGTTTTCCACCTGGCTATTAGGATATTATTTAATCTGGCCCATTCTAATAATGGTAACGGAACTACTAAAAAAGAGGGCAAAGTCTGAGTATGGCTATGCTATTATTGGGGCTATATTTGGTTATACCTTTGGATTTTTCTTTGCTGTAGTCGAATCTCTCTTTTATGGGGTTGCCTATGGATGGGTTTATTGGATTAGGGGTCTATTATTTGACCTAGTCCATGGGACTTCTAATTTCATAATAATCCTAATTCTTCTCAAGCCTATAGTGGATATATTGAATAGGTTAAAAAGGACCTATTATGGAGTTTAAAGCCAAGGCATTGCCTCGGCTTTTTGTTTTGGAAAATTATTTTGTCATTTTAATAATGAATTTTTTGGCGATAATTCTATTCAATATGGTAAAATAATTTAGGTAGTATTAGGGTTTATACTTATAAATAAATGGATAGAATATGAGGTGAGATGGTGAAAGCTAAAGCTGTTATTCTTGGAGCTAATTATTACATAGGCTTGAGTATTATTCGTTGTCTAGGAATTCATGGAATACCTACTGTAGCCATAGATTATTCCCAAAAAGGCACTTATGGCTTTTATTCTAAGTATTGTTCGGAAACCTTAATTGGTCCAAACTGTAAAGAAGACCCTGAGGGGTTACTAAACTTCCTAGTAGAGTATGGCAAAAAACAAAACCATAAGCCAGTTTTATTTCCTTCTGCTGATGGATATGTGGAATTCATAGATAAATACCTGTCTACTCTATCAAAATATTATTTAACTACCCAAACAGCAGAGGGGCTATATACAAAAGTAATGGATAAGGGACAGTTACATTCCCTAGCCAAAGAACATGGCTTATTGGTGCCGGAGACAGTCCACATAGATGAGGAAAACTTTAAGGAGAAGGTAGGAGAATTTATAAAATTTCCATGTCTGGTAAAGCCAACCGATTCCCCAGCCTTTGTATCTAAGTTTAGAAAGAAATTATTCAAGGTACATAACATGAGGGAATTGGAAGAAGCTATAGAAAGGGCCACTTCAGCCAACTTAGAGGTAATAGTCCAAAGGATTATACCTGGCTTTGATGACCACATGTATACCTTTGATGCCTATCTAAATCAAGCTGCCAAGGTAACTCACTGGGTGACCTGCCAAAAATATAGGCAGTTTCCCATTAATTTTGGAGCTTCTGTTTATACAGGGCAAAAATATATACCAGACTTATATGATATAGGGGCTAAATTCTTAGAGGCTATTGGCTACAAGGGTTTTGCTGAAATAGAGTTTAAGAAGGATGCTGATACTGGCAAATACTATTTAATAGAGATTAACACCAGAACCACCAATCTTAATAGTCTTCTTTTTAAGGTAGGAGTCAATATGCCCTATATAGCTTATAGAGAACTGATAGGTAAGCCTATTAAACCCTATGCCGTTACCCATGATACCAACCTAGTCTTTTGGTATGCCTATGAAGACTTATATGCCATAAGGGATTATTTAAAGACTGGGCAATTGAAAGTAATGGATATAATAAAGTCCTTTAACAAGCCAAAGGCCTATGCCATCTGGGATTGGAAGGACCCAAAACCTGCCTTTGCCTTTGTGGGTAATAAATTCAATTCCTTAATTGGAAAAATGCTTAAGTTTAATAAATAAGACTACTTTAGCGAAGGGGGCACTAAGGATGAAGCTATATAGTTTACTCCAATCTATAGAGTTACTTGAGTCCTGGAATGAAAGGGATGTAGAGATAAGGGGGCTTGCTTATAATTCTAAGGATGTAAAGCCAGGGGATTTATTTATTTGCATAAAGGGAAGCAAGGCCGATGGACATGATTATATTCAGCAGGCCATTGAGAAGGGAGCAGTAGCGGTAATCGTTGAAGATTATCAAGAGATTGATATTCCACAATTTCGAGTAAGGGATAGCCGAAAAGTCTTAGCCAACTTAAGCCACAATTATTATGGTCGCCCTTCTGAAAAGATGAAGGTAATTGGCATTACAGCCACCAACGGAAAAACCTCTACTTCCTTTATGGTCAACTCTATACTGGAAAGCTATAGTATAAAAACGGGCCTAATAGGCACCGTTATGGTGAAATATGGAGGTTTTATAGAACCAGCAATATTAACAACTCCCGAATCCTTAGACCTTCAGCGTCATTTTGCCCAAATGAATAGAAAGGGAGTTTCCCATGTGGTAATGGAGGTTTCCTCTTCAGCCCTAGAGCTTAATAGGGTGGATGAAGTGGATTTCGATATAGTAACTTTAAACAATATAGGAAGAGAGCACATCGACTTACACACTTCCTTTGAAAAATACTTTGAATACAAGGCTAGCCTAATAAGAAAGGCAAAGCCAAAAGCCTGGGCCATATTAAATTTAGACTGCCCCTATTCCAAATCCCTAATAGCTGAAACAAAGGCAAGGGTTTTAACTATAGGGGTAAAGGATAAGACAGGAGATCTATCTTGCAGCAATTTAGACCTATCTACAGGCAGGCCTAAGTTTACAGTCCATATTAGAAATCCAATTAAGCTTGATAATATAGAATATCAACCCCAGGAATTTAGCATAGACTTGTCCGTTCCGGGATTTCATTCCGTCTATAATTCCATGGTAGCCATATCCGTTGGACTATTATCTGGTGTACCTGTTCCCATAATTCAGGAGGGGCTCAATTCCTTTAAGGGAGTGGAAAGGCGCTTTCAAATTATATATGATGAAAGTTTCAAAATAATAGATGACCATTTTGCAAATCCTGAAAACATAAATGTGACATTGGAAACCTTGAGCATGATGGATTATAATGATCTTCACATAGTATATGCTATCAGAGGCAGCAGGGGGGTAATTACAAACAGAGAAAATGCTAAAGCTATAGTCAGATGGGCTTCAAAGCTAAATATTAAAGAGATAATCGCCACATTAAGCAGATCCCATGTTACAGAAAAGGATAGGGTAAGAGATGAAGAGATAGAGGTTTTCAAGGAGATAATGGATGAAGCAAATATTAAAGTCCGCTTATATGATGAATTGCCAGATGCCATCTCCCATGGATCATCCAAGGTATCGAAAGGGGATATATTGCTCCTGGCAGGCTGCCAGGGGATGGACTATGGGGCGAAAATTGTCCTAGAAGAGATATATAAGTCAAAACCAAATATGGATAAAAAAGAGCTGTTTAGAGCACTAGGGAATAGGATAGCGGGGATGTGATGAAACTGGTTTAAGCTAAAAGTAGTTATAACTTAGCTGACAATGCTTTTATTTCTGATTATTTTCAAAAAATAAATTTAATGTCACTAAATGTTTGGTGTTGGTGATTAAACCAACACCAAACATTATAGGCCTTTTAAGTCAACAGTTTTTCCAATATCACGCAAATTACATGGGTATCCAAATACCATTATCTTTTACTGCTACAACTCTTCCAGCACCTGAAACAATTCTAAATCCTTCATCAATAAATTCAAGGAATGGTAATTCTACTTTTAATAATTCATAATTTGGATTATCGTCCATAATGTTCCACAGTCCTTCTAGATAATCTTCTCCATGTCTACAAACAGTGATTATAATATCACGGTCACTTGGTCCTGGAGTTATGGCAGAAATTACCGCAGCGGCTAAAGTAAAGGGGGTTCCTAGCATAAATGCTAATGATAGTACAGAGGCAAATGCAGATAATTTTTGCCTAAGCTTTTCTTCATCTTGGTTTTGAAAACCTTCCATTCTCATTTCAAATTGGCTCTTTTAATTTTGTTTATTTGATCTTTTGATAATGTAAGTGTATCAATATATTCTGTTCTTCTACCCATAATAAATCTCTCCTTTGCTTTTTACTTTTTAATACTTTACTGCCTGATTAGCAAAACAAATAATAATAATTTTGATCGTTTTTATGTCATATATAGTTAATAATTTGTATTATGTGTGTAATATAATGAATTAGTATAATATTAAGGCTATCAGAGTTTTGACCTGTTTTTAAGCTTTAAGATAGCTTTTCTTAACTTCATAATATTAACGCCTCCTATTCATTTTTATTTGAGAAAATTTAACCTGTTTGTTTCTCACTATATATAGATATTTTTTTAACTAAAATGTAAACGTGTAATTTAAAATATTTAAAAAAATTTATGGGTTTCTTAAACATTGCAAAATAAATATGTTTAGCAGTCTTTTTATAATGGATTTATAGGGACTTTAACTCATTCACGAGTTAGTGTAAAATAATTGTTGGACAAAAAACAAAAAAATATAGAGAATAATCC
>ERZ773359.5315-NODE-5315-length-12440-cov-4.433105_pt1 | contig 12440 bp, 16 predicted proteins | sample MGYA00374955_ERZ773359 | MGnify/ENA primary metagenome ERZ773359 (study PRJEB29098, sample SAMN04486028) | biogas fermenter metagenome | study: EMG produced TPA metagenomics assembly of the Biogas fermentation microbial communities from Germany - Plant 4 DNA1...
ATCAGGCGCCGTGTGGGATTAATTTTTCAGTTTCCCGAGCAGCAGCTCTTCGCGGAGACTGTTTTTGACGATGTGGCGTTTGGTCCGAAAAACCTGGGCCTGACGGAAGCGGAAGTCAGGCGCCGTGTGGAACACGCCATGCAGCTGGTGGGTCTGGACCCAAAAGAACTGGGGGAGCGTTCCCCTTTCACCCTTTCCGGCGGGCAGATGCGCCGCATCGCAATGGCCGGTGTCCTGGCCATGGAGCCGGAAGTTTTGATCCTGGATGAACCTGCGGCCGGTCTGGACCCGCGCGGCAAAAAGGAAATCTTGGATCAGATCGACCGTCTGCACCGGGAAGAAGGCCTGACTGTTATCCTGGTCTCCCACAGCATGGAAGACGTGGCCAGCCGGGCAAAACATCTCCTGGTTTTGGCCGAAGGGCGGCAGAAAATGTACGGCACACCGGCGGAAGTGTTCCGTGACGGCGAAGAACTGGCGGAAATGGGGCTGGGGCTGCCGCAGATGTGTCTTTTAATGCACAAGTTGCGGGAGGCCGGCAAAGATGTCCCCACCGATATTTTTACGGTGGAAGAAGCCCGGGAGGCAATTTTAAAAATGCTGGGGGTGCAGCAAGCATGAGTATGTTCAGGAGCATAACCATCGGGCAGTATCTGCCCGGCGACTCCCTGCTGCACCGCCTTGACCCGCGTGCCAAATTTATTGCTCTTTTGCTTTTAATAGTTGCCATTTTCCTTGTCAACACTTACTGGGGGTATTTGGTCCTGGCTGTAATTATTGCCATATTTCTGTTTACCTCCGGGATACCCCTCGCTTATTTTTTCCGCGGCTTGCGTCCCGTCTACTATATCATGCTTTTTACCCTGCTGATTCACATTTTCTTTACCAAGGGCGGCAGCGTCCTTCTGCGGCTGGGGCCGGCCACCATTGATTCTTACGGCATTTATTTGGGATTCTATATGGTTTTGCGCATTATTTTCCTGGTGGTATCCACCTCGCTGCTGACACTGACCACTTCACCCATTGCCCTGACCGATGCTCTCGAGTTCTTTATGAAGCCGCTTTCATACCTGGGTGTGCCGGCTCATGAAATAGCCATGATGATGACCATTGCCCTCCGTTTCATTCCTACGCTGATGGAAGAAAGCGAAAAAATTATGAAGGCGCAAATGGCACGCGGGGCTGACTTTGAGAGCGGCAATATCTTCAGCCGGGCGAAAAACCTAGTTCCCCTGCTTGTCCCTCTTTTCGTTTCGTCTTTCCGCCGTGCCGATGAACTGGCCATTGCCATGGAAGCCCGCTGTTACCGCGGCGGCAAAGGGAGGACCCGCCTGCGTGAACTGAAAGCCGCGCCCCGCGACTTTCTGGCCGTTGCTGCAGCTGGCTTTATCGTCGCCATTATTGCCGGCACCGGGCTCTAACCTGGCAGGCTGAAACAGGCTTTACGGGAGGAGGCGGTGCTGTGCCAAACATTAAACTGACGCTTTCTTATGACGGAACCAACTACCACGGTTTCCAGCTGCAGCAAAATGCCGATACCGTCCAGGCAAGACTGGAGCAGGCCATTGCCACCGTTTTCAAAGCTCCCTGCCGCATTACGGCCGCCGGCCGGACAGATGCAGGGGTTCATGCCCTGGGACAGGTGGTAAACTTTTTTGCCGACACGCGCATTCCTGCCGACCGCATTCCATATGCCCTGAATTCAGTCCTTCCCGCCGACATTGTTGTGACTGACGCCGCCTTTGTCCCTGACGGCTTCCATGCCCGCTACAGTGCCAAAAGCAAAGTCTATCGCTACGTTATTGACTGTGCGCCTCATCCGCGTGTACTTACCAGACATTATTCCTATTACGTCCGCCGTCCGCCCGCTCTGGCCTGTATGCAGCACGCCGCAGCCACGCTGGTGGGAGAGCATGATTTCCGTTCCTTTATGGCAAGCGGCAGCCCGGTCAAAAACACGGTGCGCAGGCTGCTGCGGCTTGATGTGGAGGAGCGGGAGCAATACATCATCATTACAGCGGAAGCAAACGGCTTTTTATATAACATGGTCCGCATTATTGCCGGCACACTGCTGGAAGTGGGCTGGGGCAAGAGAGACCCGGACCTGCGCCCCGTGCTGGCGGCACTTGACAGGGATGCAGCCGGCTACACAGCACCGGCGTATGGTTTGGTGCTGGTAGAGGTAAAATACGCTTGATCATGCAGGTGTCCGGCTGTCGTGGGATTTGCTTGACAGGCAGGATGCCATATTATAAAATATCGTTGTGTCTAACTGCCGTTTCCCGCCCCGTAAACGGCGGTTTGCCAGCTGTCAACGTAACGTAAGGAGGATAAGTATGCGTACCACATATATGCCACAGAAAGGGCAGCTTAAACGGAAGTGGTATCTGATTGATGCTGCCGGCAAGCCCTTGGGCAGGCTCGCAACCGAAGTTGCCCGCATACTTCGCGGCAAACATAAACCAATTTACACACCCCATCTTGACACCGGGGATCATGTCATAGTCATAAATGCATCCCAGGTTGTTCTAACCGGGAAAAAAGCGGAACAGAAATTTCATTACCGCCACTCCGGTTATGCCGGTGGTTTAAAGAAAGTTTCCTACGGCACCCTGCTTGAGACCAAACCGGAACGTGCTGTTATGCTGGCGGTAAAGGGGATGCTTCCCCACAACCGTCTGGGACGGGCAATGCTGAAAAAGGTCCGCATTTATGCGGGCAGTGAACATCCGCATGCAGCCCAGCAGCCGGAAGTTTGGACATTTTAGGGTAGAAGGGAGGAAACGATGACATGGCACAAACGCAGTATTACGGCACCGGCCGGAGAAAAAGTTCTGTTGCCCGCGTCCGTTTAGTTCCCGGCACCGGGGAAATCATAATTAACGAAAAACCCCTTGACCAGTATTTTGGCATGGAAACATTGAAAGTTACTGTCCGCCAGCCTTTGCTGCTCACAAATACTTTGGACAAATTCAATGTTATTGCCAAGGTACATGGCGGCGGAACCAGCGGGCAGGCGGGTGCAATTCGCCACGGCATTGCCCGTGCGCTCTTGCAGGCGGAAGAGAATTACCGCCCTGTCCTGAAAAGTGCGGGGTTCCTCACCCGTGACCCGCGGATGAAAGAGCGGAAAAAATACGGCCTTAAAAAAGCAAGAAGAGCACCCCAGTTTTCCAAACGTTAACAAGTACGTTTTGCACACGGATTTGCTGCAATCCCAGAGTTTGCCTTTTGCAAGCGTTTAACCGTCATTGGTTCAGATACCTTTGGCGGTTTCTTACTTTTTGTGAATTATTGTTATAATGTAATGGACAGTAAACGGCATGGGATTGAATGGAGAGTAAAAAATGACAAATTAAGGAAGGAGATAGTATGGAACAGCCAAAATTTGTTATTAATACGACTATGTCAAAGGAGGACTATAGGAAATTTCTCTACCTTGCAACCTTTTGCAGGAATAAGCTAATTATTCCTTTATTGATGTTAATCGCTTTGCTTGCAAGCCTGGTAATCGGTTTTGAAAACGGCAATATAAATTTTGTAAAACTCATTGTCAGCTGGGTAGTATTGTTTGTCTTGGCAGTCGCTGTTTTGGTATTTAAAGTCGAGCAGAGAAATGCACAACGCATAAAGACCGATAAAACAGGCGCATTTGACAGCATTAACACTTTAAAGTTTTATGAAGACAGAATAGTTTTTGAGAATAAAGAACTTAAGTCGACCGGTGAGTTAAAGTATAGTCAGTTCTATGCTTTATTGGAAAGCAAAGATTATTTTATTTTTTACCTGACAGTAAACCAGGCATCACTGGTAAGAAAAAAAGATGTTGATAATCTTAATGAATTTAAGGAGTTTCTTATTGAAATCTTTAAAGATAAATACAGAAGCATATGAAAGCTGAGGAAGTTATGATTATACCACAGGATTTTGCGGCAGGCAGTAAAAAAGCATTGCCCATTGTGCTTGGCTATTTGCCCATTGGTTTTGCTTACGGGTCGCTGGCCGCCCTGGCCGGCATCAGCCTGCCCTGCATAGTACTGATGTCGCTTTTAGTGTTTGCCGGCTCCGCCCAGTTTATCACTGTCAGCATGCTGGCTGCAGGCGCCGGTGCAGTGTCTGTACTAATAACAGTTTTTTTAGTAAACCTGCGGCACCTTTTATTAAGTGCATCCCTGGCGCCCTACCTTCAGCGCCTGCCGCGCCGGGTGCTGCCTTTGCTTGCCTTCTGGCTCACAGATGAAAGTTATGCTGTTGCCTATGGCGAACTACGGGAGGGTGAGCGCAGCCACCTGTTTCTTCTGGGCCTTTTCGGGACAGCCTACGCCGGCTGGGCAGTTAGCGGCGTGCTGGGAGGGCTGTTTGGCAGCCTGTTCAACAGTACTACTGCTGCGTTTGCCATGGAATATGCGCTTTACGCCATGTTTATTTTTCTTTTGGTGATTCAGGCCGGTGACAGAAAGCTTTTATGTGCCGCACTTCTGGCGGGTTTGCTCTCCCTTTTGTTTTACTTTTTGCTTCCGGGCAGCTGGTACATAATCCTGGCCACTGTTGTTACGGCCACGGTGGGGGTGCTGGTGGAAAAATGGCAAGGCTCCTTTTGATCATCCTGGGGTGTGCTCTGGTTACTTATGTACCGCGCTTTTTCCCCATTTATATTCTGACGCGCATTAAAATACCAAAAGCGGTAGCGGTGTGGCTGCGCTACGTACCGGCAGCAGTCCTTGCCGCCCTTATCGCACCCGGCATAACCACGGCCGAAGGCAGGTTTTATCTGTCTCTTTCCAATTCTTATCTTTTGGCAAGCATCCCTGTCTTTTTTGTGGCCTGGCGAACGAGAAACATGCTACTATCAGTGTGTACCGGCATGGCGGCGGTGCTTGTTTTGCAGCTTGTCTGAAGCCTCCTGCATAAAAAACGATGGCGGAAGCACAATAGAAAAAACGGGAGGTATGAAGTCTTGGCAGATCAATTTACGGTTGGAAACCTGAAAGTAACGAAACTGGTGGACCAGTCGCAGATTGATGCCTTTGTGGCCGCCCTGCCGCCGGAAAAAAAGGCGGATGTGAAAGATGTGATAATGGCTTTGCATGAAGAGGGGTTGATTAATATCGAAGAAATTTAAGAGGTGCGCAAGCATCTCTTTTTTTGCAGAAAAAGGTTCACCAAGCCCTGTTTTCTGTTCTGCTTAATTCTGTTATACTTAACTTATAGATTCATTGTTCGAATATTCCGGCAAAAAACAAATTGGAGTGAGCAGCTTGGAAAAAGCCAACACAAAAGTGATGATTACCCTTGCCACCATGCTAGGTGCTTTCTGGGCCCCGTTTGTTTTTACTTCCGTCAATGTTGCCCTGCCCACCATTGGCCTGGAGTTTAACGCTGCACCGGCAGTTTTAAGCTGGATTCTTTCCGCAACGCTGTTGTCGACAGCCATGTTTGTCATACCGATCGGCAAGCTTTCAGATGTGTACGGCAGGAAAAAAACCTTGCTGATTGGCAGTGTAATTCTGACCGTTACCTCTTTTTTGTGCGGAACGGCGCCTTCCATTCCTCTGTTAATTTTTTACCGGAGCCTGCAGGGGATAGGGGGAGCCATGCTGACGACAACAGTGATTTCAATTGTCACCGCCGCCTTCCCCCCTGCAGAAAGGGGAAAAGCGCTGGGGATCAACGTGGCCTGTACGTATATCGGCCTGTCGGCCGGTCCTTTTCTCGGCGGCTTCATTGTCCAGAATCTGAACTGGCGCGGTATTTTCTTCCTTTCCGTCCCTATCGGGATAGTTCTGCTGCTGTTAACTTTAGGTATCAGGCAGGAATGGAAAGAGCAGAATAGCGAAAAGCTGGATTATGCCGGCTCTTTGCTTTATGCCATGGCTATTCTGGCCGTGGTCTGGGGTCTTTCCAATCTAAACAGCAACCCTGCCGCCAAATATACTTTACTGGCTGGTGTGCTGCTGATGCTTGTTTTCGGCATGCACCAGTTCAGGGTCAGGGCACCGCTTCTGGACCTGCGTACCATGAAGAAAAACAAAGTCCTGGTTTTTTCTTCCCTGGCGGCTTTAATCAATTACAGTTCCACTTATGCCATCAGCTATATGATGAGCCTTTTCCTGCAATCTGTCCAGGGAATTGACGCGCAGACGTCAGGGCTGATCCTTTTGATTCAACCGGCCTTCCAGGCGCTCTTTTCCCCGGTGGCCGGCATCCTTTCCGACCGGTTTGAGCCGCAATATGTTGCATCTGCTGGCATGGGGCTGATTGCCGTCTGTCTTTTCTGCCTGGGCATGATTAATGCGGCTACCCCGCTGTACCTGATTGTCTTCCTGCTGGCGGCAATCGGTACGGGCTTCGCCCTGTTCAGCTCGCCGAATGTGAACTCCATCATGAGTTCAGTCGGCAGGCGCCTTTATGGTGTCGCTTCAGGCCTCATTGCTACCGCCCGGACGGTTGGACAGTCTTTCAGCATGGCTATTACTGCTTTTCTTACAACGTATTATCTCGGCAGCAGGACAATAACGGCGGAAACGGCCGGGCTCTTTGTCAGCAGTTTTCGGACCACTTTTACTTTTTTCTCCCTATTTTGCCTGCTGGGGGTTTTTGCTTCCCTGGCCAGGGGGAAGCGGGGAATGTTGCCGGAGCAGGCAGATACGGAATAATCTTTAAAACCGGCTTTTGGGCTTGTAAGTGCCTTCGCGGACGGGGATCTGAGTGTTAAACTTTCCTGCAATGTTATAATTGGTTAAGGGAGAAGGGGCGGCCTTTTGTTAAAATAGCAATGTGAACGCAGCAGGCGGCATGCTGCCGCCGTGCCGGAATAAATAGTGAAGGAAAGGAGTTGGAGAGAAAGTGCTTTGGAAGTGTGCGGTATGCGGTTTTATGTGGGAAGGGTTGGAAGCTCCCGATAAATGTCCAAAATGCGGAGCACCAAAAGAAAAATTCTCCTCGCTCTCAGGGGAGGATGCGCAAAAAGTATATGTTTCTGACAGGACCAATGACATTCATATGGAGATTATTACCTTGGCCATGAGAATTGAAGCCTTGGCCAGGGAGGGCATTGAACTGAACCTGGATCCACCCTGCGTCCAGTTGTTTAAAAAGGCAAAAGACGAGGCCTGGATTATTAAACAGAGGAGCAAGGCGGAAATTGCAGGCCACCTAAGCAAAGGGAAATGGTAAGCAAAAAGCAGCCCGTCTGCGGCGGAAGCGCAGGCGGGCTGTTTTCCCTTGTCACGGCAATTACTGTTATGGTAAGTTAATGTAGGGGAAGCACAAGATCCTGGCGGAAGGATGATAACCATGGACACCGTCATACTTGGTAGAACAGGAATCACGACTGCAAAAAACGGCTTTGGTGCCCTGCCTATCCAGCGCATCGGCAAAAAAGAGGCGCAAGCCCTGCTCCTCTATGCTTACAACAATGGCATTACCTTTTTCGATACAGCCAGGTTTTACACCGACAGCGAGGAAAAAATCGGTTTGGCCTTGAGCGGTGTGCGGGACAAGATTTATATTGCTTCCAAGACCATGGCTGCCAATCCGAAGGAATTCTGGCGGCAGCTTGAGACATCCCTGAAATATCTGCGGACTGATTATCTTGACATTTACCAGTTCCACAACCCCGCCTTCTGCCCCAAGCCGGGGGACGGGTCCGGCTTGTATGAAGCCATGCTGGAGGCCAAAGCCAAAGGCATGATCCGGCATATCGGCATTACCAACCACCGGCTGCATTTGGCAATTGAAGCGGCGGAATCTGGTCTTTATGAAACTATCCAGTACCCGCTCAGCTATCTGTCCACGGAGGAAGAACTGGCTTTCGTCAGGATGTGCGGAGAGAAACAAATTGGCGTCATTGCCATGAAGGCACTCTCCGGCGGCCTGATTACAAATGCCGCTGCTGCTTATGCATTTCTGGCCCAGTTTCCACATGTGCTGCCGATCTGGGGTATTCAGCGGCAAAGCGAATTGGACGAATTTCTTTCTTTTAGTATAAAACCGCCTGTCTTAGACGCAGAACTGCAGGTGGTCATCGACCGGGACAGGAAAGAATTAAGCGGTGACTTCTGCCGCGGCTGCGGTTACTGCCTCCCGTGCCCGGCTGAAATTGACATCCCCACCTGTGCCCGGATGTCCCTGACGATCCGCCGGTATCCAACTTCCCTCTACCTGAATAGCCACTGGCAGGCGGAAATGAAAAAAATCGAAAGCTGCAAACAATGCGGCCAGTGCAGGGAACGCTGCCCGTACGGCCTTGATACTCCCAGGCTGCTGGCGGAAAACTGGGCGGATTATCAGAAACACCTCCCGTCGCTGTAAGTACCCCGGCCGGGTTTGCAATGCTTCTGCTATAGGCTTGAATTCAACAGGAAAGGAGATGTACTGATGCGAGAACTTTTTCGTCAGTTGGGTCAAAACCTAAAAAACAGGCAAGATGCAGTTTTAGTGACTGTTGTTGCCAGTTCTGGCTCCACACCGCGTGGCGCCGGCGCCAGGATGCTCGTGACAAATGCCGGCAGGCAATACGGGACAATTGGCGGCGGAGCGGTGGAATACAGAAGCGAAAAAATGGCACAGGATGTATTGCAGAAAAAAAGCTCCCATACGGAGCATTTCCGCCTCTACCGCAATGAAGTAGAGGATTTGGGCATGATTTGCGGCGGCAGCGTGGATGTGTACTTTCAATACATCCCGGCCGGAGATCAGGAGGTCATCTCCCTGGCTGATACCATCGAGCAGTTGTTTCAGGACGGCGAACAGTCATGGTTGATAACTGAAATTACAGAGGGGGCAGGCGGCGCCCTGGGTATTTTCGGCAAACAGCGCGGTGCAGTGGGAATGGAACTGCCGAAAGAAGTTATAGACAGCCTGGACAACCGCCCTCGGGTGCTCACTGTCAACGGGAAGGCATACTACTGCGAGCTTTTGGTGCAGCCGGGCCGTGTTTATATCTGCGGCGGCGGCCATGTGGCGCAGGAGTTGGTTCCTGTCTTGGCCAGGGTTAATTTTCGCTGCGTTATCTTGGAGGACCGTCCCGCTTTTGCAAAACCCGAACTTTTCCCCGGGGTGGAGGAAACCCGCCTTGTTGACTTTGCCTGCATAAACGACTATGTAACTGTCACAGAAAATGATTATATCTGCATTATGACACGCGGACATGCCAATGATCGACTGGCTCTGGCACAAGCATTAAAAACGCCGGCATGTTACATCGGCGTGATCGGCAGCGCGAAAAAAACGGCCGGAGTGTTTGCGGCACTCAAAGAAGAAGGCTTCACGGACGAAGATTTAAAGCGCGTAACGACGCCCATAGGCTTGGATATTCTGGCGGAAACACCCGCCGAGATTGCCGTCAGTATAGCCGCTCAACTGATTAAGGTGAGGGCACAGCTGGCTGCAAAGAAATAGCCGCCAGCTGCATTACTAAGACCTGCCCAATCTAATTTTTCCCGGTGCTCCCAGAGCACCTTTTATTTTTGTTTTATTATTGACATATGACCGAAACAATGTTAGGATGATAATGAGCATATGCCAATAATGCAGGACTGAATTCAGTTGCAGCTAAAAATAAGAGAAAGGGGTCTATGAGAGATGCCGGGAAGAGACGGAACCGGCCCCAGGGGAATGGGCTCGCTTGCAGGACGCGGAGCGGGTTGCTGCAGCGGTTTTGCGGTACACAAATGTCGGCACCCGTTCAGCTTTGGCCACAGGTCCGGTTGTTTTAGGCACGGACACGGCCACCGCAGGGTTTTTTGGGGTTTTGGCCCCCACGGGTTGGCCTACTGCGGCTGCCATGCAGCGGACGAAGCTGAAAGCTCCGCCGCCGAAAAAGAATTCCTGCAAAACAAAATTGCCTTCTTGGAGGAGCGACTGGCAAGGGCAAAAGAACGCCTGGCCGCACTCCTGGAGAAAGAAGAAAAGAAAGAGAAAGAAGAATAATCACATAACGGATATGCTGGGCAGGAGAAACTCCTGCCATTTTTCAGCTTTGGGCAAAAGATATCTCTACTTTTGCAGGAGGGTGATCTTTTATGCTTGAACGGGCCTGTCGCCTTTTACAGTCTTACAATTTACGCAACACACCTCAGCGAAGAGCCATACTGGCAATACTAATTGAAAGCAGGGGGGAGCACCCCGACAGTGAGGAGATCTACCGGCGCCTAAAGGCCAACAAGACGGGTAAAAAAGTTGGGCGTGCCACTGTTTACCGTACACTGGAATTGTTTGAAAAACTGGGTATTGTGGCACGACTCACTCTTGATGGTACCCCTGCCCGTTATGAACTGATCCTGCCTGAACGGTTTGTGCATCACCATTTAGTTTGTCTGAAATGCGGCAAGCTGATTGAACTGGACGATTTGGCTGCAAAAGAATTTAAAAATACTGTTTTTCGCCGCAAAGGTTTTACCGTAGCGGATAAAGCCATGAAAATATACGGATATTGCCGTGATTGCCAAAACGCTGAGCAGTCTGGAAAATCTACCGCTGTTATTGACGCATCCGCATCTATTCAATAAACTAGATGCAGTATAAGAAAAATAAAACTTTATCCGGCAGACAAAATTGGAGTTGATGCTTATGGCAAGGCCGACAAAATGGAGAAAAGTGGCAAATATCCCGCAGGTACAATGTTTTGTACCTGCAAAAGATTTCGGTGGCGGACCGCGGAATGTTTTAAAGGTGGAGGAACTGGAAGCTATTCGCCTGAAAGACCTGGAAGGGCTGGAACAGAGTGAATGTGCTGAAAGAATGGAAATATCCCGCCCAACCTTTCAGCGGATTCTCCTTTCCGCCCGTGGAAAAATTGCCGACAGCCTGGTTAACGGCAAAGCAATCCACATAGAAGGTGGCAGCTTTGCCCTCTCTGTCTGCCCCATGAAATGCTCGCACTGCGGGCATGAATGGGCAGAAAGCTACGAGCGCCTGGAAGCGGGACTGCATGGTGAACACCCTTGCCCCGTCTGTGGTTCCCATAAGGTTTTTTGCAGCCAGGACTTCAAAGGGAAGTTTTGCCGCGGCCACTGCCGGCGCCACGGCCGAAGGCGGTGAAGCGGCAGGCCATGAAATCCGGATCGCCTGTAAGCAGGAACGATATTATTAAACTGCAGATTGAAGATTTAAACCATGAGGGTGAAGGTGTAGGACGTTATAAAGGTTTTACTGTTTTTGCCCCGGGGGCGGCACCCGGAGACGAGATTATTGCCCGGGTGATATCAGTGCAGAAAAACTACGCCCGGGCATTACTGCAGGACATTGTAATACCCTCCCCGTTCCGGGTTACGCCTTCCTGCCCTCACTATACCGAATGCGGCGGCTGCCAGCTGCAGCATATCAGTTATCCGGAACAGTTGCGCCTGAAACAGAAGATGGTTCAGGATGCCGTCACACGTATTGCCGGCCTCGACGTACCCGCCCTGCCCATCATAGGCGCGGACAACCCCTGGCAGTACCGCAACAAAGCACAGCTTCCCGTCGGCTGGGAAGGCGGGAAGGTTATTACCGGCTTTTACGCCAGGCGAACTCACAGGATTGTCAACCTCCAGTCCTGCCGTATCCAGCATCCTGCCAACGATCTTGCCGCTGCTACTGTCCGCAGGATCATCCAGGAACTCAATATCCCCATCTATAATGAAAGCAGGCACACCGGTTTGATCCGCCATATACTGGCGAGAACATCTTTTACTACCGGTGAAATCCTGCTTGTTTTGATAACAAACGGTCATACTTTCCCCTGGCGGCGGGAATTTGTCAAGCTTGCCCGCAACAACCTGCCAAACCTGGCGGGAATTGTCCAGAATATCAATACCCGCCGCGGCAACGTCATTCTGGGAACGGAAGAAAAAACACTCTGGGGCAAACCTTTTATCATAGAACGGATTGGCTCCTTGTCCTTTCGTGTTTCCAGCCGTTCCTTCTTTCAGGTTAACCCCGGGCAGACTGAGAAATTATATGCCAAGGCCAAAGAATATGCCGCCCTGACCGGGAAAGAAACAGTGTTTGACCTCTACTGCGGCACAGGCACCATTTCCCTCTTCCTGGCGGACCGGGCCGCCAAAGTGGTGGGAGTTGAGATTACTGCTGCCGCCGTGGAGGATGCCAGGGCAAACGCCGCGCTTAATGCCATCACCAATGCGGAATTCCACGCAGGCCCGGCGGAAAAAATCGTACCTGCACTTTTCCGCCAAGGCTACCATGCCGACGTGGTTGTTGTCGATCCTCCCCGGAAAGGCTGTGACCAGACTCTTCTTCAAACCATCACAGCCATGCAGCCTGCCCGTCTTGTCTATATTTCCTGCAACCCGGCCACCCTGGCCCGCGACCTTGCCTTTCTCTATGCTAACGGTTACCGGCTCGGGCCCGTGCAGCCGGTGGACATGTTCCCCTGGACCAGGCATGTCGAGTGCGTAACGTGGATACAAAAGAAAAAATAGTAGAGATTGCCCATT
>ERZ773359.5316-NODE-5316-length-12434-cov-5.045965_pt1 | contig 12434 bp, 6 predicted proteins | sample MGYA00374955_ERZ773359 | MGnify/ENA primary metagenome ERZ773359 (study PRJEB29098, sample SAMN04486028) | biogas fermenter metagenome | study: EMG produced TPA metagenomics assembly of the Biogas fermentation microbial communities from Germany - Plant 4 DNA1...
CCTGGATCGCCGCCACCGTGGTCCCGAAGCGCTGCGCCAGCAAGAAATAGGTGTCACCCGGTTGAATGGTATACAGGAAACCATTCGGACATGACGGCGGAGGCGCCGCCACCGGGATGCAGATGACCTGCCCAATCTGCAGGTTGTTGGGATCCACTCCCGGGTTGGCCGCCTGGATCGCCGCCGCCGTGGTCCCGAAGCGCTGCGCCAGAATGAAATAGGTGTCACCCGGCTGTATGGTATACAGGAAACCGTTCGGGCATGGCGGCGGACCGGAAAAGGACATGCTCTGATCGCTCATCCCTGGTCCTCCTTTCGCTTCAATTCTTCTACACACTATGTCATTGACCGCCGATAAGTGCACGGTATTTTACCCCCTGAGGCAAACCGGTTGCAGGCGTGCCGTCTCAAACAGCCCATGCATTGAAAGCATAGTAAGGAAAAGCTTTCTTTGCCAGCCAGAGATCTCCTGAAACCTTGACCGGCGGGATTAAAATTCTGTATACTTGAACTGGATTTTCTCTAGATTTTCTAAAGATAGATCTGCAAGCCAGTATTAGCCGTTATCAATTGAAGCAAACTATACGAGGCAACTATACCCCTGGAAGAAAATCTAAGGAGAAGATCTGATGAAGAAGACAGTTGGCTTGCTGACCGGCGGCGGCGATGTTCCCGGGCTGAACCCGTGCATGAAAGCTTTTGTCCTCTCCGCCCTGGAAAGCGGCTGCAGGGTCATCGGCATCCGCCGGGGATGGGGCGGGTTGCTTAACTACAATATAAACGATCCGTCCGGCAATGAGGAGCATGCCCGGGAACTGAGTGCGTACGATGTCCGCACCATTGATCGTACCGGCGGCACTTTCCTGCATACCTCCCGGACCAACCCCCAGCGGGTGAAAGAGAAAGACATCCCCGCATTTTTAAAGGGCTCCAGCCTTGGCCGGGCAGTCGATGATGCGGGCACCATGGATTACACCGATCATATCAAGCAGGTAATCGGTCACCTCGGGATCGGCGTCCTGGTGACCATCGGCGGCGACGATACCCTGAGTTACGCGGTGCGGCTGCACCGGGAAGGAATCCCCGTGGTGGCGATCCCCAAGACCATGGACAATGACGTCTTCGGCACCGATTACTGCATCGGCTTTTCGACCGCGGTGACGCGCAGCGTCAATTTCATCACCAACATGCGCACAGCCGTCGGTTCGCACGAGCGGATCGGGGTGATCGAGCTTTTCGGGCGCAACTCCGGGGAAACCAGCCTGTTCACCGCCTACCTCTCCGATGTGGACCGGGCCATCATCTCCGAAGTGCCCTTTGATATTGATAAATTATGCCGCTTTCTCGTGGAGGACCGGCGCAACAACCCGTCCAACTATGCGATGATGACCATTTCCGAGGGGGCGATCATGGAAGGCGGGGAAGTGATCGAAACTGGAGAAGCCGATGCCTACGGCCACCGCAAGCTTGGCGGCATCGGGGCCATCGTGGCCGACCAGATCAAGCGGCGCACCGGCATCGATACCATGTTCCAGCAGCTCGCCTACTTGATGCGCTCCGGCCCCCCCGATTCGCTGGACCGGATGGTGGCCATGTCCTTCGGCCACCTGGCCATGCAGCTCATCCGCTGCGGCGAAACCGGCAAGATGGTCGCCCTGCATGCCGGCAAGTATACCGCTCTGCCTGTCGAGATGGTCCTGGCTGGCGTCAAGCGGGTCGATGTGCCCGCTTATTACAACCTTGAAACCTACCGGCCGAAGATTAAAGATTTCATGGGAGTACCCATGTTTTTAACCTGAGGCCGGTCGGTGCAGATAAAAAATAACGAGAGGTGAAACAAGATGATCGTGCCGACCACGAAATTGTTTGAATTGGCCTATGGCAAATATGCAATCGGCGCTTATAACATCAATAATCTCGAGCAGACCATGGGCCTATTCAGGGGCAACCTGGAAAGCAGCGCACCGTTTATTATCCAGATCAGCAAGGGAGCCCGCTCCTACACGCACAAGAAGATGCTGGAATCGCTGATCCGGGCTGCCGATGAGATCTTTCCCGAAGCGATCTTTGCCGTGCATCTCGATCATGGCGATGAAGCGACCTGCTTGGACTGTATCAATAGCGGCTTTTACAGCTCGGTGATGATCGACGCCAGCCACGAAGATTTTGAAACCAATATCGCCATCACCCGCCGCGTCGTGGAGGCGGCCCATGCCAGGGGAATTGTGGTGGAGGCCGAGCTCGGCCAGCTTGGCGGGGTCGAAGAACACGTTAAAGTCAGCGAGTCGGAGGCCAAGCTGACCAACCCCGACCAGGCCAAGGAGTTCGTCGAGCAGACTGGCTGCGATTCCCTGGCCGTGGCCATCGGAACCTCGCACGGCGCCTTTAAATTCACCGGTGACCAGGTCCTTCGCTTTGACGTGCTCGCGGAGATCCAGAAGCGGCTGCCCGGCTACCCGCTGGTCATGCACGGCAGCAGCTCCGTACCCCAGGAAGAGGTGGAGCGCATCAACCAGGCCGGCGGCAACCTCAAGGGAGCCAAGGGCGTGGATGCCGACCAGTTTAAGCGGGCGGCGGAGCTCGGCGTAACCAAGATCAACATCGATACCGACGGACGCCTGGTCTGGACCCGGGTGCACCGGGAACACTTCCTGGAACATCCCGAGAACTTCGACCTGCGGGCGCCGGGAAAAGTTTTCATGGCCGAATACGCCAAATTCATCGCCCAGAAAAATGAAAAGCTCGGTTCAGCCGGCAAGCTGGAGGAAGTGCGCCGGGCCTTATCCTAACCCATAAACCAATAAACCAAGGGGACGGTTCTCCTGGTCTACAGACCAGGAGAACCGTCCCCTTGGTTTGCCGTCCTCTTGGTTTGCCTGCTTGGTTTGCCTTTAATACTTCTTAAGCAAGATCCAGGGGGCGAGAACCTCGAAGAAGGTGTCTCCGCCGTGCAGGTAGAGCGGATCCTCCTTGTTGCTCTTGTTGTGGTAGAGGTTGGTTTTAAAGCCGTGATCCGCGGCGAGCAGCAGCAGCGAGCCCGTGGGGAGACAGTCCAGCAGAGGCTGGATCTTCTGTTGGCTCTGCAGCAGCAGCTCTTCCAGCAGCACCGGCAGAGGATCGCGGGAAAGATGGATCTTCTCATCGACAAAATTAAATTTCAAAGCCTGCAGGGGCCCTTCCCGCTCCGGGCGGAGCCGCCTGTTGTCTACCGCCTCCAGGAAGGCGGCAGGGTCGGAGATGAGCTCGGCCACCAGGTGCTCGTCCATATTTAAAAGGTGGCCGAGCAGCCCTTCCTCTTTTAACGGCTGCAGCTGTTCTTCAGTTACGGTAGGCAGCGCCGCCCACAAGAAACCTTCCCGAAGCACCTGGAAACCGCGCTCCGCAAGGGCCTTTTCCAGCAAGGCGTCCCAGATGTCGAGGCGGGCGCCGTCGAGCAAGGCCAGGTAAACGCCCCGGCCGGCTCCTTCCCTCCCGGCCCACAGGGGCAGTTGCCTGAAAAGCTGGGCCAGGGTCATGCGGCGGGAGGGAGGTTCCTGAGCAAGGTATCCGGCAAACGCTTCGCCCAGCGGCTCAAGCAGCGCAGCATAGCGGCGCCGCCACCTGAGCACGGTAACCTCGGGGACTAAGCGCTGCGCGGGAGCCGCGGCAAGGCGTTCCAGCAAAAGCTCAAAGGGGGCCAGCAGGCGGTAAAAGCGCTCCCATCCCTTGTCGTCGCCGGGCGGTGCTTCGGCCACGCGTCCGGTATCGTTTAAAATCAGGTGGCACTCGGCCAGGGCCAGCAGACTCTGTAGATAAGCACTCTTCTCCTCCCGGTGAGCTGCAATCAAAGACAGATCCTCCCGGGAAATCGCTTTCAGGGCTTCACGCAGGGTGCCGGCCATGACGCTCAGCTGCGGCCCGGAATCTTCCGCGGCAATCTGGATGGCCAGCTTCCCGGCGATCTCCCGGCTTACCGCCGGGAAATAAGGTTCATCGAGCAACAGCTCCAGCAAGCTGCCGAAACGGTGCGGTGCGTCGGCATAGCGGAAATAAAACTCCAGCAACTGGCTGGCCGGCAGCAGCGCCTCGGCAGCCGCGGCGGCACGCTCCAAAAAACTTGCCGGCAGCGCCCCCCGCTCCGCCAGCAGGGATTCACCGAGGGCTACCAGGGCGTCCCGGTATTCGCCCCAGCCGGCAGCGCCCGCTTCCGGGAGACCGGCGAGCAACTGCTCCAGCGCAGCACCGGCATCTCCACCCGCCCCGGCGCCGCTGCCTCCAACCCCAAGGTGGTGATATTTCAGCCAGCCCCACAAGAGGGCCAGCGCATACAATCGCTCTGCTTTTAGGTCCCCGGCCAGCGGAAGCAGGCGGGGAAATTTTTCCTCCAGGTAAGCGTGCGGCTCCGCCTCCGGCCCGGCGGCAAGATCCGGCCGGCCCGGTTCCGCCCCGCCGGCATGGTCCCGCAAAACAGGCCCCTGGCGCCGGATCACCCGCACATATTCGGGCACCTTCCCCTCACCGCCGGAGAGCCATTCCCGGAACAGCCCCTCCAGTTGCGCGGCGTTAAAAACCCGCCCCGCCAGCAGCTCCTGCAGGTCTTCCACAGCCCGTTCCGCGATCATGGCATCCCCGGTCAGGGCGCGGTTGATCTGGCCGGTCGTGTTCCGGTTAAACAGGGCGGAGAGGGCGGGCACCAGCTCCAGGGGAGGTGCGGCAGCGTCCAGCTGCAGCAGTTCCCGCAGCGGGGCCGCCTCCTGGCGCCGGCCGATCAGCTCCAGGTGTTCGGCATGGGCGGCGATCTTTGGCCTGAAGGCGGGGTCCTGCAGGGCGGCCAGGTAAGCCTTGATCCCGCGCAAAATCTGCTCTTCCAGTTCGGCGATTTCGGGCAGCGCCACCGTTTCACCGAGCCTGAAACCGCAGGAGCAGGCGGGCCGCTCCGCCAGCAGCAGTTCATCGGCGGCGCGGCACTCCTTTTCCAGGGGCAAGGCCAGGCGCCGGTTGACCGCCACCAGGTCATCCGGCACCACAACCGTGTTGATCCGCCCGAGCAGCTCCAGGAGGCGGTAAGCACCCGTTTCCATGAGCGCGCGATACGGCTTCATGCGCCCACTGCCCACGGCGCCGTCGTGCTCGGCGCGGTAGAGGGAAATGTATTCATCCTGAAAATACTTAAATTCCCGTTTCAAGCGCTCCCGGTATTTCTCTTCCCAGAGGAGCGCCTCTTCTGCGAGCAGCTCCGTAAGGAGGCGATAGCGCCGGCGCAGCGACTGGTAGCGCTCGCCCTCAGGGATCACCAGCGCCTCATCTTTAAGATAATGGCCAAGGCGCATTATCTCCAGGAGATCGCCGTGCAAAAAATCGTAGAAGGCCGCCAGCCGGTTCCAGTCCGCGCTGATCAGCGGTGCTGCCTGGCAGGCTGCGAGAAAACGCTCCAGCCCTTCGCGGGAGGCATAGGAAGTCTTGATTTCCTCCAAAAAAGAGAGAAAGCGTCCGGCGGTCTTCTCGAGCTTGTCCCAGTTGACCGCGGTAAAAAGGGGGTGCTCTCTCAGCCTCTCGATGCGGTTTTTGATCTCCGCCGCCTTGCCGCTCCACTCCACCTTGAAAGTGATTACCGCTTCCCAGGCCTGCTGCTGCGCCGCAAAGGTGAGCGGGCTCCGGCGCAGCCGCGGCGGCAAGAAAGGCAGCTCGGCTAAAACCTTTTGCAGCTCCGGCCTGATCAGGGTGCCGGGGCCGATCTCATCCATATTCCAAAAGCGGTAGAAGTTCACCTGGGAGGGGGCCAGCCGCTTGCCGCCCTGGTAGGCGGAGACAGCCCCGCTCAGGATGGCCGCCATGCCGAGGGCCTGGAACCCGGCCTCGCTGAGGCCGAAGGGGCCTTTGCGCAGCTTCCGGTAAAGCCGCTCCAGCGAGATGCGCCCCGTTTCAGGGACCAGTTGGAGAAACTCCGCCACAAGCGGCGCTGTCTGCGGGTTGATCTCGAGCTGGTAGCCCTGCCCCTTCTTTTTCACCACGCCCAGGGGCGACAGGTAATTTTCGATCACCATCCTGATGCCCCGTTCCAGCCCTTCCCCCTCCAGCTCCGGGGCGATGAGAATATCGAGGGTACGCTGCATCAGGCTGCCCGTAACCTGCTCGCTTAAGGGGCGGATCTCGTAGTGCCGCGGGAAGCGCTCCTTTAAAATATCGGAGGCGGCGTGCGCAATGACCTCGGAGAAGGGCAGGTAGCCGAACGAAGCCGGCGCCAGTGTCTGCCCCCCGGCGCGCAGCCGGCCCTCCAGGTAGAGGCTCCGGAAAATTTCCTTAACCTTTCTTTTCTCATCCGGCAGCAGGGCAGCCAGTTGCCGGGCCACCTGCCGCCCGACGGGGCTGCTGTCGGCGGTGTATTCTTCGTGCAAGAGCTGGTGGGCATAGGGAGCGGTGCAAAACGGTGTCGCCCGCCAAGCCAGCCTCAAGCCCTGCCTCCAACCCGGCCGTTTCCTGGAAGGGGGCGGGCTCTTCCTCACCCCTCTCCTCTTCCGGCGGTCCTGCCTCTTCTGACCCGGCGAAGGCAGGCGGGACTATGAAAAAAATAAAATCGGTCTCGCCGTTCTCCAGCTCTTCCTGCAACTGTTCCAGGAATTCCGGCGCCAGCCCCGCCGGGGAGTTGAAAATGACCTTGCCCTGACGTTTCGTATTCTGCCAGGTGATCTCAACGTCGCGCAGCGGTTCCTGCTGCAGATCCTTCAGGGGCAGGTAAGCTTCATCGGCCCAGGGCAGCAGCCCCTCGAGCAGCCGCCGGTCGCCCGGGGTAAAGGAGCCCGCGATATGGGCCAGTTTTTTTCTTAACAGCAGTGCCACGTCGGCCTTCAGATCGATGGTGTAACTTTTAACCCCGCCTTTTTCTACCACGGCGATGTAGGCGCCGTGCGCGAGCAACTGCTCCATGATTTCGTTGATATAGTCGTAATTGACCTGGCTCTCCAGCCCGCTGTAGCGGTGCAGCAGCAGCCCGGTCAGCTCCGCCGCGGTGAACTGCTTCGGCGCCCGGGCAACCGCTCCCAGGATGAGCAGTTTCAGCAGCCGCAGGGCTACGCCGGCATCGGCGGCATCGTCAAAGATGCGCCCCGCCTCACGCTCGTAGTAATGGTAAACCTGCTCGCTGTAGGGGTTTGTCTCCACGGTTTCGCGCAGGCGGTCGCGGAAATGGTCGAAAATATAGTCGGGGGTCAGCAGTTCGAGCGCCGGGCGCTCCAGGAAGGAGGCGATCCCGCGGGCGGGGTCGCCAGCGAGGCGGTAATGGATGAAGTCGACCACACCGCGGTGCTGGGAAAAGAGGGGACGCAGTTCGTCTAAGAATGCCACCGTGACCGGGTGGACCGGATAAAGGTCCATAAAGTCCCGGCGTGAAAAGGGCAAGCTGGCAAAGGCGCCCTGCAGCTCATCAAAGATCCGGGCCAGGGCATCTTCGGCCCCTTCTTTTTTCATTACCAGCCGCCGGGACACGATCTCCTTCACATGCTGCCCCGAAAGCTGAAAGCGAATCGGGTAGCGATCCTTGATCTTATGCAGCAGTTCACCCGAAAGGGCACCGGTATTTTCGATGTTTTCCTGCATGGTGGCCACGATCCAGGCGGGGATCGCGGCGGCAAACTCACCCAGGTATTGCAAAAAACGCACGTCTTCGTTATAAGCGCGGGCGTTCTCCTTGGAGCGCAGGTATTCGGAAAGCTCATCGATTAAGAGCAGCAGGCCGCCGCGGCCGCTCTGCGCCAGCGCCCGGCGCAGCGCCTGAAACGCCTCCTGCCGGGGCAGGTCCGGCAGCGCCACGGGCAGCTCCACCGCCTCGCCGAAAGGCGTCTCCCGGCGCAGTTTCGCAGCGGCCTTTTGGAGGACGATCCGCTCGAGATACTCGCGGTTGCTGTGCTCCACCAGGGAGATCTCCACCACCAGGGGCCTGCGCGCGGCAGCCCGTTCGGCTAAAGCGGACAGTTCGTCCCCGGCAGCAGGGGAATCGGCGCAGGACTGGTGAAAAACCCGGCGCGCCGAGGCATCGCCAATGACCAGGCTTAAGATATTGAGCAGGTGGGATTTGCCGGAACCGTAGTTGCCGATCACAAAGAAGCCCTCACCGCGGGCGGCGGCCATTTTTTCGAGGATGGTGGCCAGGGTAAAGGAGACTTCGCCGGTGAGGATGAACGATTCCACCAGTTGGCGGCGCAGGGTGTGATCGTCTAAATCCGCCAGGCGCACAACCGTGCGCACCGGCGGCACGTGAACCAGATCCCCTACTTTGAGCATAACGGCGATTCCTCCCCGATCCCTTAAGCTAAGCTTCCTTCGCTTTCAACTTCCGGATAGCCCCGTAGAACTCCTTGTGGTGGGGATATCTCTGAAGCAGCTCCTCAAAAAAGAGCACCGCCTCTTCCTCTTTCCCAAGGTCGAGGGCGTCCCTGATCAATGAAGCCTTGGCCGTCTTGTCGCCGGGCCGGTGATAGAGCAGCCGTTTCAGCAGGGGCCAGGCCTCTTCTTTCCGCCCGAGGCGCCTGTAGCTAAAGAGGAGCTGCGAGAGGGCCAGCAGGTTCTCCGGATCGAGCTCCCAGGCCTGGGCGTATGCCGCGGCCGCCCCGGTTTCATCGCCGGCCTTGCGCCGGAGGTCGCCTAAGAGCAGGTGCAGGTGAGGATTTGCTTTCCGCCGCCCCACCTTGATGATTTTCTGAAGTTGGGCGGCCGCTTCCGCCGGCTCCAGCCCTTTCAGCTTCTCCTTCATCTGCGCGGCGTAGGCCAGGAAATCCTCCTCTGCCGCTTCCGCTGCCCGGGGACTCTCCGTTGCGGCGGGATCAGAAGCGGCGGCAGCAGCAGCCTTTTCCTTCAAGGTGCCGTACTGCTGCCGCAGGTAGCTGTCCCCGGGGTTCTCCTGCAGCGCCTCCTGCAAAACGGCCAGGGCCTGCTCTATCCGGCCGTCCAGCTCCAGGGCCCGGGCCAGGCGCCCGGCCCGGTAGGGGCTGGGAGCGAGGCGGTATGCCTTCGCCAGGTTTTCCACGGCCTCTGCAGTTACCTTCTCCTCGAGGGCGGCGAGGCCGAGCACCATGAGAGCCGTTACCTGGGAGGGCTGTTTTTCGAGCACTTCGAGAGCGAGTTTCCGCGCCGCCGCCCGATTGCCCTGGCGCAGCAGCACATCGGCAAGGTTGGCTTTCAGCAGGTTATGCTCGAAACCGCCGTCGGAATAATCGGCCAGCGCTTCGTGCAGCACCAGCTCCGCCTCCGGGAAACGCTTGTCCCGGCGCAGTTGCCAGCTTTGCCTGAGCACGCTCTTATAATCCTTGATTTTCTTCACCATATAACCTTCGCACCGATCGCAAAAGTTTAATCCGCATGAAAAGCTCGCGGAAAATGACAAGCATTTAAGTAAAAATACTCCAAAACATTCTTCAAACATTATTTTACCATATTTTACAGGAGCGGCAACCGGAAGGGCGGCCGGCAGCACTGGCGGTCACAGGCAACTCCCTTGCCATCATAACACGGCTAAACCAGGACGTCCACACTACATGCTTTAGTGGTTTATATACAAGTCATAGGACAATCATCCTGCTTAATATCAATTAAGAAAAAAGGGGATGACCAGATGGGACCCGAGCTAAACAAATTGGCGCTGGATGATATTGAAAGCCTGGACGATACAGCGAAAGACTCGCTCAGGGAGTATGCCCGGCTCGTATTCGAAGAGCTTTCTGCTCCGCAGAGCAAGGCATACCGGAAGACCATCATTCTGGACAACGAAGACGATCTGACCTACAAACTTGTGGCGGAACGGAATGTGACCCGCCCGGCAAGATCAGTCGAAGAAGTGATCAAGGGATTTGGACTGTGCAAAGAGGCCACCGCGAAACTGGTCCGGGGAATCAAAGCGAGAAAATATAAGCGCTACCACCTCGATGATATTAAGTATGTCTCCGATATAATCGCCTCCCTGGGGCCGGCGCAGCAAAAAAAAGCGATCGATATTGTCATTGAGAACCGGAAAGAGCTCTACCAGGTTAATAAGGAAGAGCTGGTGCTGTTCCTGCTGGAGACCGGCGACAACAGTTCCTACCACCTAGATCTATGGTATAGCGGGATCATCCGCTCCTTGCAGAAGCTTAGCCGTCAAACCGGGATCGGCTCTGAGGTCCCGGCTTCGCTCGACGGCTCCCAGAAAAAGGAATTGAAAAAGAAACTGCGCCAGGTGCATAAGGAAACAACGGCTTTGCTCGAGCTCCTGGAGTAGGCAGGGGCGCTAGATCTGCAGCTCCTTTTTCCCGGTGGAGGAGATATTTATGAAAGCGGCCAGGGGTTGCCATAGAAATGAGGCAGCCACTTTGGAGATCCTTCATTGCGCTCAGAATGACATTAAGGCACCCTGGAATTATGAACGGTACCATTTTCATCCTTCTGCTGGGCCCTCGCTGGCGGGAGAATAGGGGCTGTCCCAAAAACAGGCACCTTATTCCCGCTCGTTTATAATAGCTCCAGCACTAAAGCAACAAAGAAACATAGATTTATCGGCACCTGGAAAATTCCTCTCCCCTTTTCAGGGTCGAGGTTGCAGATTCTGCGCATGGGTTTATCGCACCTGGAAAACTCCCTCTCCCCCACCGGGGGAGAGGGGCGGGGTGAGGGGAGCTACATTATAATTTAGCCTCTACAAGCCGGGGATTGTAACGGGCAGGCTGCCCCGCGGCTCGAGGGCGCCGCGCAGGATCCCGGCCAGGGCCTGCACCGAGGCGCGGCAGTCGCTGTACGCCGCCAGGCAGGCGGTGGCGCCGGGCACGGCTAAAATGTCGTACGGGGAAGCCATGGCCAGGAGCACCACGTCTGTCTCTGCCTCCAGGGCGTTGATCAGCTCCACCCAGGCGGGGTAGCTGCGCAGGTTGTAGCTGCCGGCCAGCACCAGCGGCGCGCTGCGCAGCGCTTCAAAGAGCGCTGCCGTTTCAGCGCCAGATGCACCCAGCGGCAGCAGCTGCGGCTGGAGAAAGGGACATTCATCCAGCAGGGGAGCGAGCGCTTCTTCCTGCTCGGCCGGCCAGATTAAAGGGACTGTTCCTGCCGGGTCAAGGGGAATAACACCGCCCCGGTCCCGGACCAGGGTCACGCTTTCCCTGGCCACGCGCCGGGCCACCTCCAGGTGCTTCGCGGCAGCCAGTTCGGATAAGCTATCCGCCTGCGGCAGGGGATCGTCCAGGATGCCGTATTCTTTTTTGGCGCACAGGATCCTCTTCACCGCTTGATCGAGGCGTTCCGGGGAAATCGTCCCCTGCTCCACCGCCCCTTTCAGCGCCCGAAAGATCCTGCCGCGGTCGCCCGCTTCCACGCCGCTCCAGGGACCGAAGACGATCATATCGATCCCGGCCTGGATTGCCTTCACGCATGCTTCCTCCAGACCCCAATTTTCGGTGATCGCTCCCATGCTCATGGAATCGCTCAGGATCAGGCCCTCGAATCCCATCTCCTCCCGCAAGTAGCTGATCGCCTGCGGTGAGAGGCTGGCGGGCAGTTCGGCGCTGCCGGTCAGCGCGGGCATGAGGATGTGGCCCACCATCACCGCGGGCACCCTCGCGTCAACCATGGCCTGAAACGGAGGCAGCTCTACGCTTGAGAGGCGCGCCCAGTCATGATCGATCTGGGGCAGCCCGTAATGGGAATCCACGGCTGTATCACCGTGGCCGGGAAAATGCTTGGCCGTGGCCAGGACTCCCGCCTCGCGGTAGGGGGCGACCATCGCCGCTCCCAGGCGCGAAACTAAAGCCGGATCGGACCCGAAAGAACGGACGCCGATGACCGGGTTGTCCGGATTGTTATTGACATCGACCACCGGGGCAAAATTGAGGTTGACCCCCATTGTGCGCAGCTCGCACGCCAGCACCGCCGCGGTCAAGCGGGCCAGGTCCTCGCTGCCCGCCGCGCCGAGGGCCATATTTCCAGGGAAAACGGTTACCCCCTCCCAGAAGCGGGCCACAATGCCGCCCTCCTGATCCGCGGCGATAAACAGGGGAATGCCGCCGCTCTTAAGGGCGGCGTTTTGAATATCCGCCGTCAAGGCGGCCACCTGGGCGGGGTTCTCGATATTCCCGGTGCTGCTGAAGAGGATCACGCCCCCCAGATGCAGTTCGCGCATCGCTGCGGCCAGATCGGCCCCAAATTCCGGGCCGTCAAAATAGGCCATGATCAGTTGCCCCACTTTTTGCTCGATCGTCATCTCCTGCAGCATAAGCTCGATGGCGTCTTCGGCTGCGTCCTCTCCGTTTTCTTTGTCCTGACTTTTTTTCTCCTGACTTTTAAAAATGCAGCCGGCGGTTATTAATAAAAAAAACATGAAAACCACAACCAGTCCCCAATAGATTTTTCGCAATGAAATGGCCTCCTCTGATACGTAAATCATACTATCGATTCGACCCCAAAAACTTAACGTTTTTGGTTGTCAGTAACACGCCAGCGCC
>ERZ773359.5317-NODE-5317-length-12428-cov-5.252566_pt1 | contig 12428 bp, 9 predicted proteins | sample MGYA00374955_ERZ773359 | MGnify/ENA primary metagenome ERZ773359 (study PRJEB29098, sample SAMN04486028) | biogas fermenter metagenome | study: EMG produced TPA metagenomics assembly of the Biogas fermentation microbial communities from Germany - Plant 4 DNA1...
CAGCCACCAGAACAATGTTTCAATTCCTTATAGGTAGAATCTAAACGAGCTGGTCCCCTGCGCATGGATGTGTGTATCTATTTCGTTTCAATTCCTTATAGGTAGAATCTAAACGCCTTCGTAATATGATGTTGGTGCCGGATCTAACGGTTTCAATTCCTTATAGGTAGAATCTAAACCCGTAAAATACGCATAAAAAGAGGCTTTCGAAAATGCAGTAAAAAGTGAGTTTTATGTAGAAATCCTGTTAAGCGTTCTAAAATACCAAATCTTTTTCCGTCGATCCCCTGGGATTTTTACGCTATTGCACATCGACGGAAAAGTTTTTTAAGCTTTGTATTTTCCCATATTGCAAATTTAACATGTTGTTATTTACAAAATATTATAATAAAAATTGTTTTTATTAGCAACAAAGAGTTGGTAAATGATGACATGTTCCACAGCAGAAGGCAGCATATATAAATTTCCCGGTGCAAATAAATATCAAAAAAGGAAAAGAACCTGTGGGATGTGATTAGATCCCACAGGCTCTTTTTTTGAAATAGCCTCTTAAATGTTATTTTTTAGGTTTGGCATCCTTACCACTATTGATAGTATATGTCACAATTGCTACATCCGAATCAGCAAGCCCGGATTTTATAGCTATGGCTTTAATTGTCATAGATTTATCAACTTTTATAGATTTATCGGTGAATTTTTTAGACCTTTCAGTGGGCGTTGATCCGTCAGTGGTATACCTGATGGTAGCCCCTTCAGTTTCACATGTTATAAATACTTCCTGCTTTGAAGAATAAGTTCCACCAGGCAGACTAAAGATGGGTGTGGCTACAGTATTCGTGCTACTGTCATTATTGCCGGAGGAGCTGCTTTTGCCGCCACTTATTATATATGTTGCAGTTGCTACTGGAGAAGGATTCATTCCATCTTTAAAAGCGATTGCTTTTATTGTAACGTTTGAAGATACTGTGAAAGGTACAGTATACTGTGGCGAGCTTTCGGTGGGGGTTGAACCATCGGTAGTATATCTGATGGTCACGCCTGGTGTGTCACAAATTATTGATACACTTTGTGGAGCAGGATATGTTCCCGCGGCAGGGAAGAAGTAAGGTGTAGAAACTGTATTTGTTCCACCGCCATTATCTTGTCCAATAACATAAGTGGCAATTGCGATATCTGAATCTTCCATTCCATTTTTAGTAGCAATAGCCTTAATAGTCATGGTTTTATCAACTTTAATGGGTTTATTGCCATCAAACTTTTTTGATTTATTAGTAGGTGTTGAACCGTCCGTTGTGTATCTGATGGCAGCTCCTTCGGTAGCACATGATATAGTTACTTCTTGCTTTGAAGGATAAGTTCCGCCAGGTAAGCTGAATGTGGGAGTAGCGACTTTATTGCTTCCATCACCGTTACCAGGCTGTCCTCCATTGCCTGGATCCCCTCCTGATAGAGTGCTCTCGCCTTTAAAAGGATTCCATTTTGAAGCTGCAATAATAAACCAGCCCGTACTTGAGACACAATTTTGTTGCGACATACGCCAATAGTTATTATTAGTGCCGTACAGGGAATAAGGAATACCACCGTTCATTGATCCGTCTTTACCCTGTTTTTTTATAATTTCATGTAAAATTGAATCAGATTTTGCTTCATTGCCCAGTATGCTATAGGCAATAGACATAAAGGCTGTACCTTCAAACCATATATCAGGACCCAAATAGCCTCCTCCTATATTTGCAGGCGCTTCTGCTCCATCACTCTGCCAATCGAAGTCATAGCCTGTTATAGTTGTACCGGCGTAAGGCAGTGTATGGACGTATCTCGGATTGGAAAGAGTTCCTGGATTTCCGTTTGCATTTTCAACATAGCTAATTGAGGCACCATAGTTTCTTGTTCCGCTGGTTCCAAGTGCCATGACACCCCAAGGGTTGACATCCATAGGTACATAAGTGTCCAGGGTTCCCGTGTTATTCCTATAGCCGCCATACCACCTGTTTTTAGTATTGTCCCATACAACATTATCTAAGAAATTCTTAACCTTATTTGCTGCATTTGAATATGTAGATTGCCTGGAAGGTGTTGTTGCTGAGAAATAGGTCAGGGCTGCATACGCATCGATATTATGTTCGGTACTGCTCCAGACTTCTTCAGTCCAGGAACCATTTCCGCTGTCCCATGTAGTTAACCCGCCGCCTATTCCTCCATTGGGTTTCTGGAACTGCAGACACCAATCAATGGTTTTGATGGCCATGTCATGATAGGACATATCACCGGTTAATTTTTCATAATTCATTACCGCCAGAGCTACCCATAGACATGGACCTATATGTGCTCTTATTTCTTCACCATACCCGTTATTCCACCAATAAGAATTGATCCAGAAACCTGCTGGATCCTGGGTGGCTTTAAGCATATCAAGAACCTGTCTTGCTCTATTGTAGTCTTTCATTAATGTGAAGGAAATAGCTGCAATAGCCTGGTCATAAGTATATGCTATTTGTATTCTGGAGCCGTCCGCCCAATGATCTTCAAAACTATCAACAAAACCTCTAAGTGCGTTGCCCGATGGCACCTGTTGTGCGACGAGCCAGTTATATGCGGCATTTTTTGCTGCATTTAAGTCTGATGGTTGGTTACCACCGCCGCCATTACCGCCTCCGTTTCCGCCACCACTACTTCCACCTTTTTGATATACGCGTATATAATCTACAAACATCTGTTTCGGGAAGGTGGTACTTGCATCAGGGCTTCCAGGCCAATTCCCGCCAATTGCAAGATTTAACAAAATGAAGAAAGAATTATGGAATTCCTCTGTATTATTGATGGTAATATCAGCTTCATTGAATTGAACTCCATCTACAAACCATTTAATAGATTTTTCATCCCATTCTATGGAATAAACATGATATTGAGAAAAATCAAGATTCCCGGAAGTATTACCATACCACTGGTGACCATTGTAGTCCCAATGGATTGTGCCATGAACATAAGGCTCATTGTTTACATGCTCCATGATGTCAATTTCGCCGCATTTTGGCCAGCCAACTTGATCCTGTTTATCCCCGAGCATCCAAAATGCAGGCCAAACACCCTGACCGGTGGGGATTTTAATTCGTGCCTCAATTTTTCCGTATTTCCAGCTAATTTTGCCTTAGGTTTTAATACGTCCGGATGTATAGTTCATTCCTCCGTAATTTTCTTTTCTCGCAGTAATTATAAGGTTACCGTTTTTAACTTCAACATTTTCTTTTCTGTTTGTGTAATACTGTAATTCATTGTTACCCCAGCCCCATTCACCTGTGCCGATATCATATACCCAGTAGTCCGTATTTAGGCTGTTACCGTCAAATTCATCGCTCCATACAAGTTGCCAGCTATCTGATGCGGCAGTAACCAAAGGTGTGGGTAGTATAGATGCTAAAATAGCAAATAAAAGCATAAAGACAAAAATTCTCTTGATTTTAAGCATAGGATAAATTCACTCCCTTTCATATGATTTTTCACAGGCTTAATAATTCTCAGCGGCCTTAAGGTGAATAATCATTTCAGAGGGCTGAAGCACACATTGAATTTGCCGATATGGAAATTGGAATTCAGAGTAGTTACTTGTCAGTGACAAATGATGTTGTCATTTTATCGATTGAGTAACGAAAGACAAAAGATGTAGACTTTTATTGTTAAGAGATGCCTTCCAGTCTAATATAGATCAGTTTTGCAAATAAAGCAGTAAATTATTTTTACTTTTTTATCATATATTTTTAGTTGGTTTTTGTACGCTTAATTTTGAATGTCTTAAAAAATACTTGGATAATGGCTTAAATTGGCTATAATTAAAAGTAAATCAAATTTAATTCAAACGGAGAAATTTTATGACTATCCAGCAAGCCATATCCATAAGAAAATCCATAAGGACATATAAAGATGAACCCATATCAGAGGAATTAAAATCAGAGCTTAAAAAATATATTGAAAATGCAGGGGCACCTTTTGATACAAAACAGAGGTTTATATTAATTGACACTGATATTACGGACAAGAAAGTTAAGTTAGGCACCTATGGGGTAATTAGTGGTGCAAAAACTTTCATATGCGCAGCCGTGGAACCGGAAGAAAGATATGAGGAAAATCTGGGTTATGCTTTTGAAAAGATAATATTGCATGCTACATCACTGGGGCTTGGAACATGCTGGCTTGGAGGCACTTTTAACAAATCCGGATTTTCAGAGGTTGCAGGGTTAAAGGAAAATGAGATTATGCCGGTAGTATCGCCGGTTGGCTATACCGGAGAGAAAAGAAGTCTTATTGATCGGGCTTTGGTTATGGGTGCCGGATCGAAAAATCGCAAGAACTGGTCTGAACTTTTCTTTAACAAAAATTTTGACACTCCTCTTAATAAAGATGAGGCAGGTTGCTTCAAGGATGCTTTGGAGATGGTTCGCCTTGCACCTTCTGCATCCAATAAACAGCCCTGGCGGATAGTTAAGGACGGCAATACATTTCATTTCTTTCTCCGCAGAACAACAGGTTATAGAGGTCTCATAGGATTTGACATACAGCGGCTGGATATAGGGATTGCCATGTGCCATTTTGAGGCAGTAATAAATGAACAGGGTTTAAAAGGTGCTTGGATTGATGGAAAATCAGAATTTAAAAATGTAAAAGGCCTTGAATATATAATAAGCTTTAAAATAGCAGATTGAGGATTTACCGGCGATTGGGTATAAATCAAAATATGAACTTAGAAAAGAACATAAAATCAATACATCTTATTAATACTATTTCTGAGTGATTTTGTAGCTGTGAATAAAAGGGGAATTTTATGGCTGACTATATTTTGACGTACACAAAAACAAGATTTTATCCATTAAATCCCAGAAAAGAAGATATAAAAATCGAAGATATTGCTCATTCTTTATCTCTCATGACAAGAGCCAATGGTCACCACAAACATTTTTTCTCGGTGGCACAGCATGCTGTGGGCTGTAGCAAAGAAGCCAAGTGCAGGGGCTATTCAACGCGGGTTCAGCTTGGCTGTCTTTTACATGATGCAAGTGAAAGCTATATTTCCGATATTACAAGACCGGTCAAGAAAAACTTTAGGGAATATTTTGCAATAGAAAAGAAAATTCAAAGTTTAATCTATGAGAAATATGGTCTTGGCGATTTATCACAGGTCGAGATTGATCAGATAAAAAGTGTTGATGATGCACTTTTATATTACGAGTTTGAAACTTTAATGGATATAAAATTGTTTGAGATACCTCCCAAAAAAGTTATGGATCACGATTTTTCTCAAAGAGATTTCAAAGAGGTGGAACAGGAATTCCTGACCATATTCTATACTCTTACTGAAAACATTTAATTATTAAAGTCTACAGGCTTCCCACTTTTCTTAGACGGCTCGGCGGATAGCCCTTTATTGATTTAAAGGTGCGGTTGAAAGTGCGGATGCTGTTAAAACCACATTCATATGCGATTGAAATAATTGAATCATGAGTTGTTTTTATGAGTTTTTCAGCAGCATTAACACGGATTCTGCCGAGATAGGAATTGAAATTGGTTCCTGAATACTTTGCAAAAAGCCTTGAAAAATAACTGGGGCTTAAGCCGACAATATCTGAGATAGTTTCCAGGGTTATTTCCTCTCTATAGTGTTGGTTAATATATTCTATAGCCTTTTTTATTTTATTGATATCAGGCAGACGAATTCTTTTTTTGACTGTGCCACTCAATGGTGAAAAGAAGTATCTTTGAATAAGTGCAGACAGCTCCAATAATAGTCCCTGAAGATAATCCTGGTAAAAAGGTTTTTGTTTGGCATACTCCTCATGAATGTCATGGATTATCCTTAATAAATTGTTACGCACTTTTTCATCCAGTTCGGTAATCTTATTGTTTTCAATAAAAACAGGGTTGCAATATGTTTCGTCAGGCCAGCCGGCCGGATGACCAATCAGTTCGGGATGAAAAATTATGACTATAATTTCGGATTGCATGTTTGTACTGTCATACCGGTGTATGTCAGTACTGTTTATTACCGCCATGTCACCTGCTTTCAATATCCTGGCCTCCTCATTGACAGAAACAAGAATGTTTCCTTCGAATACATAGACAATTTCCACATCTATGTGCCAATGGGCAAGGAAATTATTATCTTTATGAATAACAGATGACAGGGGAAAATCATTTTCATAGGTTCTTGTCTCAAGGAAAGCATGCATGATTATTTTATCCTCCTTAGTCAAATTGTAATGTAAAAAGCAAAATTTGTCCATATTGTTGGTACTTTTGACCAGACTAAAGAGTTTATATAAGTATAATTGAAGTAGACAGACCTTAAATAAACAGAAGGGGGTATCATTGTGGATTTAAAGAGCCTTATCGCAGAAATGACCTTGGACGAAAAACTGCAATTATTGACAGGAAAGAATAATTGGGAAACTGTAGGCATAGAACGTCTCGGCGTTCCTTCCATTGTAGTATCCGACGGACCTCATGGCCTTCGTAAAATGGTAAGGGAAGAAGATGGAAGTTATAAAACGCTTAAGTCTACCTGTTTTCCGACTGCTTCGGCCATGTCAGCAACATGGAATCCGGAGCTGGCATACCAGGTTGGTGAATGTATAGCTGAAGAATGCCAGGCAGAAAATGTTGATATTATCCTTGGCCCCGGAGTTAATATTAAGAGAACTCCCCTTTGCGGCAGAAATTTCGAATATTTTTCTGAAGACCCATATCTCGCAGGTGAAATGGCTGCAGCTTATATAAACGGTGTGCAGAGCAAAGACGTAGGAACATCTTTAAAACATTATGCCGCAAACAACCAGGAATACGACCGCCATCATATCAGCAGTGAAGTGGATACCCGGGCTTTAAGGGAAATATACCTTAAACCCTTTGAGATTGCAGTTAAAAAATCTAAACCCTGGACAGTAATGTGCTCCTATAACCGTATAAACGGGGTTTATGGAAGTGAGCATAAAGTGCTGCTCGACGACATTCTCAGAAAGGAATGGGGTTTTGACGGTTTTGTAGTTTCAGACTGGGGGGCTGTATGGGACAGAGCCAAATCCCTGAAGGCAACCCTCGAACTTGCAATGCCCTATGATGAAAAGCACTTTGGTGCACTCAAAAAAGCGTATGAAGAAGGAAAAATTACTGATGAAGAAATCGATTCTGCCTTGGAACGCTTTTTAACAATAGTTTTCCGTGCATACAACGCCAGAAGTAAACGGGTAAAAGAATATGATGCAGACAAGCATCATGAAGTAGCAAAAAAGGTGGCTTTAGAGTCTATTACTCTTTTAAAGAACGAGGATAATATTCTTCCGGTTAACAAATCAAAGGTCAAAAAACTTGCCATTATTGGTGAATTTGCTGCCATGCCGATAATCCAGGGCGGCGGAAGCGCTCATGTACAATCAACAAAGGTAGATACGCCCCTTGAAAAAATTAAGCATCTGGCTCAGAAAGAAGGAATAGAGGTTGAATATGCAATCTCAATGTCTGTTCCATCTCACAGCCAGTATAACCAGAACACAGCTCTTACTGTTGCGGAAAATGCTGATCAGGTAATCATGTTTGTGGGCAACCGTAATCATGTTGAAGGGGAAAGCCATGACCGTACAAGTATCAGACTGGCTCCCGACATAGAAAACGCCATACTGCAGGTAAGCAGAAGAAACCCTAATACAGTTGTGGTAATCCAGGCAGGTTCTGCAATAGATATGTCCTGCTGGATAGGTAAAGTTAAAGGTGTCGTGTTTGACTGGTATTCAGGTCAGGCAGGAGGTTCTGCAATAGCCGAAATTCTCTTTGGTGTACATAGCCCAAGCGGAAAAATTGCCGAAACTTTCCCTCTTTGTCTTGAAGATACACCAAGTTATGATACCTATCCCGGAGACGGCATAGTTTCATGGTATAAAGAAGGTATCATGGTTGGTTACCGCTATTATGATACTTTTGAAAAGCCGGTTCTGTTCCCGTTCGGGCATGGTCTTTCATATACGCAATTTGAGTATTCAGATCTGAAAATTACACCTGATGTTGCCAATGAAAATGATGAGATCACTGTAAGCCTTTCAATTAAAAACATAGGCCATGTGCAGGGTAAAGAAACAGTCCAGCTCTATGTCAGGGATATGTGTTCACATGTATTAAGGCCGTATAAGGAACTGAAAGGTTTTGTCAAGGTGGATTTAGAACCGGGAGAGAAGAAAGAGATCAGTTTTAAATTGAACCGGGATGCCTTTGCATACTACAGTACCGCAGTAGATGACTGGCACATTGAAGGAGGACTGTACAAGATATTGATTGGCGCATCATCCCAAGATATCCGTCTTACAGGAACTATAAAAATAAGCGCAGAGTAAAAGTCTCTTTGTAAAGTGCCTGCTGTATCTGATAACACAGCAGGCACTTTTATATTAATCAAAGAATCAGTTGTCAAAGACTGAAATGGCCGGACCAAAAGCAGCCCGATATAAAAATAGTGCAAAAATATTAAAAAGCGTAAAATATTACGGTGATGAAGAGCATTTTTCCAATTCAGATAAATTGCATACTATAAGAATAAAAGATGCACTTCATAAAAAAGGATAAAAAGTCTTATTTAATTGCATTTCCTGTAGATCCGGCATCAGATAGAATGTTATAACGGATAAGCATAATTAAACTACTAAATATAATTAATTTTATGAAAGAGGTAATTAAATGAGAGTCTTAATGCTTGATCTCGATACATTGCGTCCGGATCATCTGGGATGCTATGGGTATGGGAGAAATACCTCTCCGAATATAGATTCTATTTGTGCCGATGGCATGAGGTTTGACAATTACTATTGCTCAGACGCACCCTGCCTGCCTTCAAGAGCAGCTCTTACCACAGGAGTGTTTGGTATCCGAAACGGTGCAATCAATCATGGCGATACCGCAGCTGATCTTCGTATATATGGAAATGGCAGAGGCTTTCAGGATCCAATACTTCACAACAACCTGTTTTTCCTGTTCAGAAAAAAGGGTATGCATACAGCTACCGTAAGTACTTTTGCCGAGCGTAATTCTTCATACTGGTTCAACGCAGGTTTCAATGAAATAATAAACTGCGGCAAATACGGGCATGAGATTGCAGATGACGTAATGCCTTCCATACTTGATTGGGTTTCGAAAAATGCAGATAAGGATAACTGGTTTTTACATGTAAATTTATGGGATCCTCATACTCCATACAGAACACCTATGGAGTTCGGAAATCCATTTGAAAATGAGCCTTTACCCAATGACTGGATAGATGAAGATGTGTTAAAAGAACATCTTAAGCATGTCGGACCTCACAGTATAAATGAATTGGGGATGTATACGGATAAGACTTCGCCCCAGCATCCCAGACAACTCGGGAAAGCTTCAACCCTTGAGGAAGTAAAGCAGATTGTTGACGGGTATGATTGCGGTATAAGATACATGGATGAAAAAATTGGTCAATTGATCAGGTTATTAAAAGAAAAGGGAATATATGATGATATGGTCATCATTATTACTTCTGACCATGGCGAGAATATGGGCGAGCTTGGCATTTATTCCGAGCATGCAACAGCAGATAACACAACATGCCGTATACCTATGATAATCAAATGGCCCGGAATGAAAAAAGGTGTGGCCAAAGGGTTGCATTACAATATTGATTTATTACCGACCCTGGCAGATTTGCTGGAACTTCCCAGAAGTGAAGAGTGGGATGGTAAAAGTTATGCTGAAACACTGCGCACAGGTAAAGATGAAGGGCATCCATATCTGATATTGTCCCAATGCGCTCATGTATGCCAGCGCTCAGTACGCTTCGATGATTATATATATATTAGGACATATCATGACGGTTATCATCTGTTTCCTGTTGAGATGCTGTTCAATGTCAAGGAAGATTTTCATGAACAGAAAAATATAGCTGAAGAAAATCCGGATTTATGCGCAAAGGCTTGCAGATATCTGGTGGAATGGCATCAAAATATGATGATGAAATCCAGAAGTCAGATTGATCCTTTATGGACGGTTATGAAAGAAGGAGGCCCATTCCATGCCAAGGGAAGACTTCCTGAATATTGTGAAAGACTTGAAAAAACAGGCAGGAAAGAAGGGGCAGAGCTGTTGAGAAAAAGGCATCCGTATGAGTTTAACAAATAATGTTATTTTCCTGATAAATAAAAAAGCGCCTGACGGCCTATGCCACAGGTGCTTATTTTATAATAATTAACATGGGAAAAGAAACAATTGCTTTTAATACATTGATACACTAATATTTTTATATAAGCTGACTGCATATAAAGAGTTTTAAAGTGTTTTCAAATCAAGGGGGAAAAATGAAAAATACCCGTTTCTTCAGTATACGAAAAAGTATACGTAACAGGATTTTTTATTCGTCAATGTTAATCATGACCTTATTGGCTGTTGTCCTCAGCATAAGATCCTATCAGGTATCAATAAACATTTTACAGGAAAAAGTCAGTTATACACTGCATGAAACTCTCAGCTATGTAGGCAATAGTGTGGAAAAAGTATTGCTTCAGGTAGAGCAGGTTTCTGATTTCATTTTTACCAATGTAAATGTAAGAAGAATACTGGAGAAGAAACATCATTCAGAGAGTGAACGACTGGAAAGTGTTCACAGGATGGACGAGATACTCACAAATTACTCTATAGCACCCATATTTAATCATATACCTGCCATAAGAATTTTCGGAAAAAATGGTGAAGAGTATTCATTTGGTAAAGAGGTTTATGAGCTTGACAGTAAAAAAATAAGAGCACTTGATATAGAAAGTGTTCTGGAAAAATCGAACGAGCCTTTTCTGTGGACTGGTATTCATGAAGCATATCTGCAGCAGCCTTTTCATAAGAAATATCACATTTCTTTGTTCAGGTTGATGAAGGATGAAAATTACAATGAGGTCACAGGATTTTTGTATATAAGCATGGAGCCTGCTTTATTTGAAAGCATGCTAAAAGAAGTCAATCTGCAAAACAAGAGCGAGATTTATATAACAGACAGTCAAAACAAGATAATTTATCACTCTGAACAAAAAAATAAGTTTACCGATATTGAGAGTGTGATTGGAACTTTGCAGAAACAGGATGACAGCGATTTTTACATTAGTGAGGACCCAAAAGGAAATAAATTAGTTTCAATATACACTATCACACCTTATAACTGGAAAGTGTACGGCACAATACCGGTTGATACTTTAATAAGTGACAACAGTAAGATTATCCTCAACAGTTTTATCATATTTGCACTGATATTCATTCTTGCTTGTATCGTATGGTATTTTATCCTTACCCGGATCACCAAACCTTTGAAGGAGCTTGCATATACTATGTCCAGTGTGGATGAAGGGAATATGTACGTGAAATATGAGTCAGACCGGGAGGACGAAATAGGTCTTGTTGCAAACAGTTTCAACTACATGATGGACAAGATGCACAGCCTCTTTAACAATTTACTGGATGAGCAGTATAAAGTTCTCCAGTCACAGATTAATCCCCACTTTTTATATAATACACTGAATTCTATACGGTGGATGGCTATTCTTCATGGAGCAAATAATATTAAGGATGTAATTGATGCATTAAGCCGCCTTATTATGAAGAGCATGAACAATAATGGCCAGTTTATTACTGTGGAAGAGGAAATCGACAGCCTGAAAGATTATATATATATTCAGAAAATACGATATAATAATTCCTTTGATGTGGAATTTGATGTCCAGGATGAGGTGTTGAAATGTCAGTGTATACGTTTCATACTGCAGCCTCAGGTAGAAAACGCCATTTTTCACGGCCTTGAACCCAAGGAAGGTTTTGGCTTGATAAGGGTGTCTGCAAGGCTGGAAGAAGGACATTTAAATTTCGAAGTATGGGATAACGGTGTTGGAATGTCCGAGGATCAGATCCACAGGCTTCTTACCGAAAACAGGAAGAAGGAAAGGGGTCTTAGCGGTATAGGAGTACGGAATGTAAACGACAGGATTAAGATGATTTATGGAAAGCAGTACGGTATCCAGATTAAAAGCAGGGTTGGCGAATATACCTGTGTTAAAATTACAATTCCCAATAAAACTGAAATCAAAGTAACAGGATGTGAGGACGAGATCTATAAGGGGGAGAAAGATGTATAAAATTTTGATTGTCGACGATGAAGTACTGGCAAGAGTGGGTATTACTGCTTTAATATCCTGGGAAGAACACGGGTTTACTATAGTCGGGGAAGCTGAAAACGGAAAAAAAGCACTCGAGATGGCAAGAAAATATCAGCCTGACATTATAATTACCGATATTAGAATGCCGGTAATGGATGGCATAGAACTTATTAAAGCACTGAAAAGCGATGGTATAAGGTAACAATTGACTTAGATACAACTACAGGAAAATATGACCTTTAT
>ERZ773359.5320-NODE-5320-length-12425-cov-6.682619_pt1 | contig 12425 bp, 12 predicted proteins | sample MGYA00374955_ERZ773359 | MGnify/ENA primary metagenome ERZ773359 (study PRJEB29098, sample SAMN04486028) | biogas fermenter metagenome | study: EMG produced TPA metagenomics assembly of the Biogas fermentation microbial communities from Germany - Plant 4 DNA1...
GACTGGGGGTCAAGAGGTCGCAGGTTCAAATCCTGTCGCTCCGACCATTAAAAGACAAAGACACCTCGCACCATAGTAGTTGCGAGGTTTTTTTGTAGATAAAAATAATGCGTGGAATCCACGCATTTTTTATTTAAAGGATAATGGCAATTAAACCTCCGCTACCCTCATTAATGATTTTTTCCAATGTTTCTTGTAGTTTTTCCTGGGCATTGGGGGGCATATTACCAAGCTTTGCGGCAATGCCGTCTTTAACCACTTCATGGAGTGATTTGCCAAAGATATTAGATTCCCAAAGCGCTTCCGGATTTTCTTCGAACTCACCCATAATGTAATTGACGAGATCTTCGCTTTGCTTTTCTGTACCTACAATGGGGGCAAATTCAGATTTCACATCCACCCGGACAATATGTAGTGACGGTGCACTGGCACGTAAGCGGACACCAAACCTGCCCCCTTGACGGATAATCTCCGGCTCTTCTAAAGTCATTTCATCAAGCTGTGGAGGTACAATACCGTAACCGGTTTCGCGCACTTGCTCCAGGGCTTCGGCCAATTTATCGTATTCACGCTTGGCAGCAACACTTTCTTGTAGAATTTTCAACAGATCTGCCTGATCTTCAATTTCAACGCCGCAGATTTCAGAAAGTACTTTTTCAAAGAGAGCCTCGGGTGCTTGAATGTCAATGATTGCTTTACCGGTGCCCAGGTCCATTTCTTGCAGGACAATATTGTCAACAATCTCTTTTGTACTTAAAAGTTCTACCATACCGTCAACATCCCGCAGACGGGCTACATTGGCAACACTTTCCCGGATCACATCGTTAAATTCTTTACGCAGCCAATGTTCACTATCTAAAACTTCAATCCAGCTGGGCAGGTTGATGTTAACTTCGCGCACCGGAAACTCATAAAGCAGTTCTTGGAAAATCATATTAATATCTTCTTCCATCAGCTGCAGGGCATTAAAGGGTATTACCGGCACATCGTATTTTTCCGCCAACTCTTCTTTAAGGGCCAATGCTTCTTGGGAATAAGGTTGTATCGAGTTTAAAAGAATGATAAAAGGTTTGCCCAACTCTTTCAGCTCATTAACAACCCGCTCTTCCGCATCGATATAGCTTTCCCGGGAAATTTCAGTAATGGTACCGTCCGTGGTCACAACTATACCGATGGTAGAATGGTCGGTGATAACTTTTTTCGTCCCTACCTCTGCAGCCTCTTCAAAGGGTACATCATAATCAAACCACGGTGTTGTCACCATCCGGGGTGCTCCCTCATCATCGTACCCTAAAGCACCCGGAACAGTGTACCCGACACAATCCACCAGCCGGACGCGCATGGTTATATTGTCCCGCACTTTAATTTCTATGGCTTCATCGGGGATAAATTTAGGCTCAGTTGTCATAATTGTGCGTCCCGCACTGCTTTGCGGCAATTCGTCCCTGGCTCTTTCTTGATCCTGCGGGTCTGCGATATTAGGAATGACCACCAGCTCCATGAACTTTTTTATAAATGTTGACTTGCCGGTTCTTACGGGGCCGACAACGCCCAAATAAATATCGCCGCCCGTTCTCTCCACAATATGCTGCAGCAGGTCATATTTAACCAAATTTCTCCCTCCTTTTTCCAAAACTTAAGTTAAAGATTTTAAAGATTATAATCCCTCCCCTTCTAAACTTTAGTTAGAAGTTGTTAGCACAACAATATTACATATTAACATTACATTTATATGAGGCCGTCCATCGATTATTACTTTTGTCTGGAGGAAAATCCGGTAAAATATAAAAAAAGCATACGCAAGCTGATATATCTCTGACTTTAGTAATCTATATAATTGTAAAGTTAAAAAAATTACACTCCCAAAGGAGTGTATGCATTTAATTTTGCAATTTGAATGAAACCACATCTTCTATTTCAAATTTTCCTTTCCGCTTCAATAACTCCACCACCGCACGACGCGGTTCTTTTTCATGAAAAAGAATTTCATACACTTGTTCCGTAATGGGCATCTCTGCCTGATATATTTTTCCTAGTTCCTTTGCCGCTTTTGTGGTCCGGACCCCTTCTGCTACCATCCGCATGCCGGCAAGGATTTCCGTTAATTTTTTTCCCCTGCCAATTTCCATACCCAAATTACGATTGCGGCTGTGGTGTGACGTACAAGTTACCATTAAATCCCCCACGCCTGAGAGACCGGCAAATGTTAACGGGTTTGCCCCCATTTTGCGACCAAGCCGGGCAATTTCCGTTAAACCGCGCGTCACAATGGCCGCTTTTGTATTATCACCATAACCCAAGCCGTCAGAAACTCCTGCGGCAATGGCAATTACATTCTTTAATGCTCCGCCCAATTCCACCCCGATAACATCAGGGTTGGTATAGACGCGCAGGCGGCTTGTCATAAATAATGCTTGCGCCGCCTTTGCTGATCTTTCCTCTTTTGCGGCTACAACCGTAGCGGAGGGTACTCGCCGGCTAACTTCTTCCGCATGATTGGGGCCGGATAAAATTACGGGAAAACATTGCGGCAATTCTTGTTCTAAAATTTCTGACATGCGACAGTGGCTGCCTTCTTCCAAGCCTTTGGCACAATTTATAATTAGCGGACAGGTTTTAATATAGGGGGCAATTTGTCGAGCAATGCTACGTACAGTATGTGACGGTACCACCAGTACAATGGCTTCCTTTTTGTAAACGGCCTGCTCCAAATCGTTTGTCACCGTAATATTTTTCGGCAAAAGTACCCCGGGCAGATAATCTCTATTTTCTCGTGTTTGCCGCATGGCCCGGCATAATTCTTCCCGCCGGGCCCAAAGAGTCACATGTTCACAATTTTCCGCCAAAACTATGGCTAAAGCGGTTCCCCAACTCCCCGCTCCGATAACTGCAACATCTCTCATCTTATTTTCCCTCATTCTCTATCTTTACTTTTGTCCCCAATTTGTTCTCCGTACCGTTCAGCAATCTGACAATATTTTCACGATGTCGCCAGATAACCATAATACAAATAATAATGCCAAAAAAAATATAAACAGGTGGCATGTCTAAAATTATCATGGCAATTGGTGCAGAAAGAGCGCCAATAATGGAACCCAAGGAAACATAACGTGTCACGGCAATGACAAGGCCGCCAACAATACACCCTATTAACAGCACCAGGGGTGCCAAACCGATAAAAACACCAATGGAGGTGGCTATACCTTTGCCGCCGCGAAACTTTAGGAAAAGCGGCCAGTTATGCCCCACGATGGCGGCAAAGCCTGTTACCAGGTGCAATGTAGTACTGTCTGTAAAGTAGCGAGCCAACAAAACCGGCAATAAACCTTTAGCTACATCTAAAATTAAAACAATAATAGCCGGTTTTAAACCCAGAATGCGATGAATATTGGTGGTACCAATATTGCCGCTGCCATATTGGCGGATATCAATGCCTTTAAGCAGTTTGCCTGCCAGATAGCCAAAGGGTATGGAACCCAGCAAATAAGCTGCCGCCACGATCAGAAAGGAGCTCATTTACTTACCCCCTTTCCTCTTTCTCACGAGCAGGCGAATGGGTGTGCCTTCAAAGCCATATGTTTCCCGCAACTTGTTTTCAAGATAGCGTAGATAAGAAAAATGGGCCAATTCAGGATCATTGACAAAAACGGCAAAGGTAGGCGGCTTTACTCTTATTTGTGTCAAATAATAAATCTTTAACTGCCGGCCTCTTTTTGTGGGAGGTGGCGTGATAGCCATGGCATCTGCCAATAATTCGTTGAGATGAGAAGTCTTAATGCGCATGGCATGCTGCTGGGCTACATAATTAATTAATTCATAAAGGCGATGGACGCGTTGACCGGTTAAAGCGGAAATAAACACAATGGGTGCATAGGAAAGAAAAGCAAGCTCCATACGTATCTTTTCCCGATAGACGTCCATAGTTTTATCATCTTTTTCCACCGCATCCCATTTATTGACCACAAGGATAATGGCCCGTCCAGCTTCGTGGGCAATGCCGGCAATACGCTTGTCCTGCTCCGTTACACCTTCAGTGGCGTCAATTAAAACTAAAACCACATCTGCATCTTCTGCAGCGCGAATGGCACGCAGCACAGAATAATATTCTACGGATTCTTCCACTTTACTGCGGCGCCGGATGCCGGCTGTATCCACGAATAAATATTTTTGTCCATCCCTTTCCACCGGCAAATCAACGGCATCCCTGGTGGTGCCGGGGATATCGCTAACAATCACCCGCTCCATGCCGCAAATTTTATTGAGCAGGGATGATTTGCCCACATTGGGCCGCCCAATGATTGCCACCCGTAGAATATCTTCGTCTTCAGGCGGAGTTTCCCCTGCCGGCAACAGCCGTATGATCTCATCCAACAAATCACCCGTTCCTAAACCGTGGGCGGCAGACACCAGCTGCGGCTCCCCCAAGCCAAAAGCATAAAATTCAGCGGCATGCAGCTTTGTCTCCGGTCCCTCCGCCTTATTGGCCACTAAAATTACCGGTTTATTGGTGCGTCGCAGCATTTCTGCCACTTCGTAATCCAAAGGCACAGGACCGGTACGGAGATCAACAAAAAATAAAATCAGATTAGCCTCGTCAATTGCCAGCTGAACTTGCTTATGGATGGCCTGGGAGATTTGGTCATCTTCAAAGGTCAACCCACCAGTATCAATGAGCCAAAATTCTCGGTCTACCCATTCTACACGGCCGTAAATACGATCCCGGGTAACCCCCGGTGTACTTTCCTCAATGGCAACTCGTTTTTGTATCAGTCGATTAAACATGGTAGATTTACCTACATTAGGGCGTCCGACAATGGCAACAACAGGTAAAGACATCTTGTCACCTCACTTTAACTGCAGCAGTTTTTCCAGAAAGTCAGGGAGGTCTGTCACCACCTGCACTCTTGTTTGCAATGCTTGCGCCAAATCTTGTATAGTATATCCATCTAAAAAAAGATCTTTTCCTGCTTTTAGCATCACTGAAGATAAATATAATGTACCTTTTACTTTTTTTAAAGCCTTAATTAAATCATGATAGGTTAGCAAACCTGTCACTGTTACCTGGCCGCCAAAGAAATGGTTTTTTACCGGTACAAGCTTTAGCGTTAAATTTTCAATTTCATTAAGGCGATCTACAATAGGCTGCAGATAATGTGCCGCCGAAACTCCGGTAGCCACCGTTGCTTCCGTGGGTACCGCCAGTTTTTGTGGCAGGCGTTTTTGCCAGTTCTCCCATGCATCTAGCATGATACGCACCAAGCCTACTCCATTTTCCAGCTGTGGATAGCCTTCATAGGCCTCGGCGGGGGGAAGAGGCTCCCGGGCTAAAGTATAAAACTCATCGGAAGCAAAGACAAAACGTGTCCCTTTTTCTTTTAAAGCTTTTTCCTGCCAGGCATGCACTTGTGCCAGAACTTTTCGGGCAGTGGCAAAAGTATAGGGTTGCAAGGCATAAAGCCCCTTTCTATAACCGGTAAGCCCCACCGGTACCACGGCCAAGGTGAGTACAGACGGGTAAAGTGCATACAAATCAGCTATGGTTTGCTCCAAGATAGCCCCGTCATTTAAACCGGGACATAAAACCACCTGTGTATGAAACTGTATCCCACAAGCAGCCAAACGCTTAAGTAAGGGCAAAAGCTTGCCTGCTTTAGGATTGCGCATTAATTTTTGCCTGCTTTCCGGATCAGTGGCATGTACGGAAACATACAGCGGGCTTAAATGCAGCCGGCATATTCTTGCCAAATCTTCTTCCTGCAGATTAGTTAATGTAATATAGCTACCCGTGAGAAAAGAAAGGCGATAGTCATCATCTTTTACATATAAAGTTTTCCGCATATTTTTTGGCATTTGGTCCACAAAGCAAAAAAGACAATGATTGCGGCAGCTTTTAATTTCATCCATGGTAGGCGACGCAAAAACAATACCTAATGTCTCATCATAATCCTTTTCAATTTCATATTCCACCAGGTCGCCCTCCTGATGCCTGATGGTTAAAAGCAGCCGTTCCCCGCTTTCAGCCAACTGCCAGTCCAAAATATCCTGCGGTACAAAACCGTCAATATTTACCACATAATCACCGGCACGAAGGCCGATTTCATCGGCAATGGAGCCGGGAATAATTTGCTCGATCCGCTTTTCTGTCATCATTCACACCTACTAAGGTTTTACTTTTACCATTATCCTACATGGCCGCCTAAAAAGCAAACATTAGATGTAAAAAAACCTGACAAAGACTGTGCTTTGCCAGGTTCAAAAGTTTAGACTTTTTTACGAAAACCTAAAAGGCGCATGCCGTTTAGAGTTACTAAAAGTGAAGCACCCATGTCGGCCACAATGGCCAGCCACAGGGATAACCAGCCGGGGAAAACCAGTAAGATGGCAGCCGTTTTAAGCAAGAGGGAAAGGACAATATTTTGGCGGATTACAGCAGTGGTGTGCCGCGAAAGGCGAATTAAATACGGTAAATTAGTTAAATCATCACCCATGAGCGCAATATCTGACGTTTCCAAGGCGGTGGGGCTGCCGGCGGCACCCATGGCAATTCCTACTGTAGCTGCAGCCAATGCCGGTGCATCATTAATGCCGTCTCCCACCATGGCCACTTTGCCCCAAGTTTCCTCCGTTTGCCGCACAGTTTTTTCTTTATCCTGCGGCAAAAGCTCTGCCCTAACCTGGTCCAAGCCCAATTCTGCGCCTAAGGCAATTGCCGCCTGCTGCCGGTCGCCTGTAAGCATTTGTAGATTGTTAATCCCCAGTTTGCGCAGCGCTGCCAGCACTGCAGCACTTTCTTTACGCACAGTATCTTTTAGTAATAAAGCCCCCATAAGGCGCTTTTCGCAGGCAATGGCAATGACAGTTTCTCCTTTTTGCGCAAGCTGCGACACCTCTTCCGTAGCGATGCCGTTTTCCTGCAAGTAGGCAAGGGAACCTATGAGATAAAGCCGTTCGTTAATAATACCTTGGATGCCTTTGCCGGCAATGGCGATAAAATCAGTAACGGGAAACGGTTTTATCCCCCGTTCTTCCGCTTTTTGTCGCACTGCTTGCGCCAAAAGATGCTCTGAATGTGCCTCTAAACCGGCCGCCACGGCCAAAAGCTCTTCTTCACTAACGCCGCTGGCTGTATAAATCTCTTTTACTTCCGGCTCTCCTTTGGTAAGGGTACCGGTTTTATCAAAGAGTATGGCCTGCACTGTGCCCACTGCTTCCAAAAAGACGCCGCCTTTAATTAAAACTCCCTGGCGTGCGGCGTTGGTCAAGGCTGCTACCACCGAAACAGGAGCCGCTAGTACTAAAGAACAAGGACAAGCCACCAGAAGTAGCGCCAAACCTTTGTAAGCCCATTCTCCCCAGTTACCGTTTTGCACAAGGGGTCCCACCACAGCCACGGCTGCAGCCAAAAGCATCACCGCCGGCGTGTAGACCCGGGCAAAGCGATCCACAAACTGTTGCAGGGGCACACGGTTCTCCTGGGCTTCTTCCACCAGGCGGACAATTTTACTTAAAGTTGAATCCTGCCATGTTCCGGTAACCTGAACTGTTAAGGAGCCGTTACCGTTTAGAGTGCCGGCATATACCCGGCTGCCTCGCTCTTTATTTTGCGGCATGGCTTCCCCGGTAATGGCTGCTTCATTTACCCAAGAAGAGCCGTCAATCACAATACCATCTAAAGGTATCTGTTCGCCGGGCCGCACCAGGATCATTTCCCCGTCGGCAATTTCTTTCACTTCTACCGTTTCCGGGATGCCGTTTACAAGCCTGTGGGCCACTTCCGGCATGGTATGCATGAGAGAACGGATTGAACGGCGGTTTTTTTCCGTGGTATAAGTTTCTAAAGCATTACTGGCGGCAAAGAGAAAGGCAACCACAGCGCCTTCCCACCACTCACCAATAATAATGGCACCAATCACGGCAGTTGTCATTAAAACATTCATATCTAACCGCCGCTGTAAAAGAGCCAGCCAGGCACGGCGAAAAGTAGTCTGCCCGCCCACTAAGATGGTGACAAGTAAAAACGGGATCACAAGTTTAGGAGTATATGCGGCGGCAACAAGCGCTAAAAGCAGGCCTAAAGCGGCCCACGCAGCTTGTCTCACCCTTTGCGCCGCCACGGCATCTCCTTTTTCTTCTTCATGGTCCTCGCGCAGGTAATACCCCTGCGCCAGTACCAATTTTTTTACTTTTTCCAATGAACCGTGATAGCGCAAATGTAGCTTACCGGTTGCATATGTCAAGGAACATTCTCCCACATTATCAAGGCGACAAATCATTTCCTGTAGTTCCCGGGCACAGTTGGCGCAGTCTAAACCTTCCACCTGCAAAGTTTTTTCACGCCATTTTGGTGACTGTAAAGTCTGCGTGTTCTGCATTCCATATTCCCCTTTATCTTTAAGCTCTACTTTTTTATCTGTGTAAGCTGTGTTCTAACCCTACCGTTAATAATTGCTGCACATGTTCATCATCCAAGGAATAATAAACAAGCTTGCCTTCACGCCTGTATTTCACCAAACCCAAGTCTTTCAAGCGCCGCAAATGGTGCGAAACAGCCGGCATACTCATATCCAGCACTTCTGCAAGTTCGCACACGCATAATTCACGCTCACAAATTGAGAGCATAATTTTCAAACGGCTGACATCGGCGAAGGCGGAAAACATGGCGGAAAGTTTCTCCAAAACCTCCGCATCCGGTAAATTTTCCTTTACGTGCGCCACAGCTTCTGCATTAATTGAATACTCCTGACAAATATCTTTAACCATTTTCATCCCTCAATCATTTAAACACTTGCTTAATTGTTAATATTATATGTATACTATTCCAATCTGTCAAGTGCGATAAAGGAAAGAAAAAATTAAAAAGAAGCACTCCGCAAAGTGCTTCTTAAAAAGCCACTCCTTCCCGTACCAGGTCGGGTAAGCGATTTAAAACTATTTTTAAACCTAATCTGTCGGCCAAGGTGTCTAAACCTATTCTGGTCAGCAGCCTGAAATAGGCAGCAAGCTGCAGGTTTTCCAAAAGACATGGCACAACTTGAATCGTTGTGGGCGGCAAACCATATACGGTAAGCAAACTTTGGACTGCGTTATGAAAAACATCCGGGTGGTCGGCTACACAGGCTATGTAAACAGGGTGGTTGTCCGCATCGGTGCCAAGGTAGTACAGCCGCCCTTCGTCCGCTTTTTGCGCAGGACGAAAATAAGGGAAGGCAAGCAATTCTTTTGCCGTCAGCTCGTTTCTTCCCTGTAAATGCATGTAGGCGGCAGCAGCCGGCAGGTACAAGTCACGTACACCTATATATAAATAGATCATGTCAACACCTGTGCTTTAACTTTTTGTACCAATGCTGCCAGCCGCGGGTAAGCGGCCCGGGTTCCCGCCACCACCAGCGGTCTACCCAAGGGAACCAACCCTAAACGGCGTGAGAGATAACCTCCTATACGCATGCGCAAATTGACGCAGTGTAAAGTGTCCACAAAGAACAAATCCCCGGAAAAACCAAGGATTTGCGCAATCTCCGTCAAAAATTTTTCCATCATATCCCCCACATTCCGGCAACCTACAGAGTAAACTTCATTCTTACCTTCATCAAAGCCGAAAAAATGCAGTTGTCCATGGCCCGCCTGTGTTTGCCGGTCAAAAAGTGTAAGGGCGAGAAGCTCCTGTGCCTCAGGTATTCTTTGTGTATCCAGCTTACCTAGATGAATGGCCGCCGCCACCACAGAGGAATGCGCCCCGCCATAGCAATGGTAGATAATTTTTTTACCTGCCATGCAAACCTTCCTTTTATCTATTTTAATGTTTAACAATGATATAGACGCCATTGCCCATATCATGTGCAACGGCTTCCAGTACCCGGGAAAGAATTACCGATATTTCCACCATCTCTTCTTCCGATTCCGCATAAAAAACCGGAACGCCGGTAACACGCTCATCACGGGTAATGGTTACAGCGGCAAGGATTGCCTTGGTGATTGATACTTCCATACCTACCCTCCTAATCGGTGGCACAATAACCGGCTTTGGAGGCCAAAGGTTTGACGAAAGAAGATTCCAGGACAGGAACGTTTTTTACAGCCTCAAGGAGGCATTCCATATCCGGTTCAATGGGTACGATAACCAAACCGACCCTGCCGGTCTTTACATTGCGCCGCAAAAGCGGTGTAAATTCCGCTGTGTCCACATCTCGCCGTACACCTAATAAAGCGGCTACTTCATGCGCAATGGCTTGTCTTTGCCCCACATTAGCTAAAATCTCCCGGGCATTGTCATCAAGCGGTTCGATGACCACTGCGCGCCCGTACTCCTCGTAAACTTTGTGCGTTTCTTTTAGTCCCAGGTTCATAATATGAATATCGTCTACAAAAAGGTTGGCACCTTCGAAATGTAGTTTTCCTGGCCTTACCCGGGCCACATCGCCAATGAGCTTGCCCTGCATAAAACGGCGGACTAAAGCCATGGCAACAATACCTGCTATTATCCCCGGCACCACGGAAAACAAATATGTCACCAGTGAAGCAGTCAAGGAGACAAAAACCACCAAATAGTTTCTAGCCTCAAAAGTACGGGCAATACCTTCAATATAATCAGGGCCGCGGGAAACTAAAGCTGATTTCTCCAGCGCCAGGAGCATCTCCCTTTCCATGGTCCGCACTTCGCGGAACTGTGTGGCTGCCAGCGTTAAAAAAGTAACGGCCGTATATTCTTTGGCCGCCAGGGCAGGAATTGCCACTGCCCCCAAAGTGGCCGCCACAAAACCTAAGGCCAGGTGTGTTACTACGGCATGAGGGTAAGAAGGATATTGACGAAAATCTCGCCGCATCATCCAAAAACGAGAGATTGTGCCCAAGAAAACACCGGTAACTATCGTTAAAATCTCTCTGGTCAAACCTTATCAACTCCCGTCCGTTCCTCCATCTTCCTCGTCCCTTCCGCGTGTACCGCCTAAAAAATTCATCTCCCGGCGCATAAATTTTTGTACTCTTGCTTTTAACTGTTCAAATCCCCCTGTACTGATGAGTAAATAAGCTCCCACTGCCACAATGATGCCTATCACCAGCCAAAAAACAGTTTTTAATGCCGTACCGCCGGGCCCTTTTGCCGTAGTTTTTTCTGGCCCGCTTGCCTGCTGTCCTTCAGCTGTGCCGTAAAGGTAATCTGTAATCACCTCAGCAAAAAGATCCATGGATTCCAAGGCTTGATCTTTATCGTTTGTATGGGAACCTACTTCAATCAAAGCTGCCCGCGGTGATAAATCCTGGTTATAATTTCCCCGGGCCATGAAAATACCCTTGACTAAACCCGGGTATTTTTTATCGGCCTGCTTCTTCAATCCTTCGGCAAATTGGCGGTTATTAGCCATATTTTGATTCTGGCGACCCACCACCAACTGTACCTGAACACGTTCTTCACCGTTAATTTCCTCCAAGTATTCTTCCTCCGGCACTGCATCACGGTGCACGTCAATGAGTGCATCGGGCCTTGCTTTCAAAGCTTCTTCCGCCGTGCGCCGGGAACGCTGGTAGGCGCCGGCATCATGTGGCGTGTGTGGTTCCCGGGAGCGAATAACTTCAACACCTTTTGCTTCCAGGGCTGCCTGCAGTCGATCTGCCACATCAAGAATGCCGCCGCCAGGATCCTTACTTTCGGTGCCGTCACCTTTTATGTAAGATTCCGCTCCATGAGAATTATAGATGGCAATTTTTTTTGTTTTTGCTTCCCCTTCCCGTTGTACAGGCAAAGCAGACTGTAACAGACCTTGTACACGGGCGAAAAAACTTTCCGGCTCAGGCTGGGCCAGCGTCACCTTTTGTACAAATTCCGCCTTTGCCGTTTGCCCCACCACGGATTTTACGCGGTAATGGTTATTATTTTTGTCAATATATTCATCACCCTCACTGATCTTGCGGGCAGTGCGCATAATCACATTTCCCTTTTCATCCACCATGGTGTAAATTTCACCGGGAGTGCCATCCAGTAAATCCTCAAAATCAAGCATGGCCAGGCTGCTTGCAGGGGTTAATAACAGCCCCACAGCCACCAGCAAGGTAAGCAAGCGGAAGCAAAATCTACTCTTCATCTTTATTTTCCTCCTCATTTTCACTTTCAGTCTTTATCTCTCCCATGTCGCTGCCGAACTCAGCATCTGTCAGCCCCTCCCTTAAGCTGGGAGGACGATGTGCAGCAGGGCCTCCTTGGATTCTTTCCCTGCTTTCACCGAAGACTTCAGCCAGTAGTAAAGACAGTATGCCGCCAATAACAATGGCATCAAAGGCTCCGGCACCGCCGATTACCATACTGCCGGAACCGCCCCGCACAGCTATTTCAATCCTGGAATAAATATCTGTTAAAAGCAGCCCCATGGAACCGGCAATAAAGGCAGAACGCCGTGACCGGCCGGCCAGATACCCCACAATGGCTGCCAAAA
>ERZ773359.5323-NODE-5323-length-12421-cov-5.170387_pt1 | contig 12421 bp, 10 predicted proteins | sample MGYA00374955_ERZ773359 | MGnify/ENA primary metagenome ERZ773359 (study PRJEB29098, sample SAMN04486028) | biogas fermenter metagenome | study: EMG produced TPA metagenomics assembly of the Biogas fermentation microbial communities from Germany - Plant 4 DNA1...
TGGCGCTGTTCTCGCAAAGCAATAATCGTATTCTTTTGATTTTCCAACAAAACTTTTTGAAATTCTAATTCTGCAGCGTCTTTCATACCACTTTCAATTCTCCGATAGAGTAATAGAGCCAAAGCTGGCAAAAGAACAACTCCAGTATAAAATACAATTATTAAAAAAGAACCATGTGATTCTTTTTCAAGAAAAAAATTGATATTTCCATATACAAACAAGACTGCTACCATCAGCAGTCCCCAGCTAATAATAAGTGACTCTATATAAGATTTATTAGGCTTTTTGGCCAAATACGCTACCCCTTTCCCTAGTTAATATATTATCTCTAATGAGCACATATATAACCATAGTAAGGGATACTACATGGCCTAACCAACCAAGTAAAATATGATAGAATGGATTATTTAATGATTGCTCCAATGTAATTCCAAATAAATTAAAGAAATAAGTTGCAACAGTAGCTTCACCAATGGTTAAGGTCAAAAGCAAAAAAGCTCTAATAGTTACCGATTTAACCATTGAGAAATTAAAGAAATACATTAATAAAACAATCGAACATACTGACAGTATAATGACATGTAAACCAGTAAGCTGAAATAAATCTCTAACCAACATTGTAATTATTCCAAAAATAAAGGAATATACCGCTAGCTTTTTCACTTCAAAATTCAGCTTTAGTAATCCTAGAATTCCATAATGGGTAACAAAGGTTGCTGGAATGTAAAACAACACTAATTTTAAAAACAAATTCAACTCTCCTCCTTAAGTAAATCTATTTAGTTAACAACTCCTCTGGTACCTCTGGTTGATAACTAAATACTGCACAAGCACCGGCAACACTTGAGAAAGCAATCAAGGAACCTAATACACAAACTAATCTAAGAATTAGCTTTTTCATTCGAATTCCCTTCCTCTCTTCTAATTTTTCCCAGATATTTGGAGATCCCGGAAAACACAGTGAAACCAATAGGTGTTAAGGAGAAGAGTTGAAACCAAAAAGTAAACATTATCATCATGCCAATATCAAAGCGCAATCTAATAAAAACTGCAAAAATAAAACTCATTAAAATCAAAAATGCAAAGATAAACGAAAAGTGCTTTAATCGTTGTCGTTCATTAGGATCAACAATGGGTCGTTTTTCATTGGCCGCTGGAGCATAAATATCTATAATCCGGAGTCCAAAAAATAATCCAATGGCTAAAATTACACTAGCAATACCAGCTTTCCAAAGGGGCTCCAAATTGGCTATCAATAAAGCACTATATTTAGCTAAGTATCCAGAGAGGATCAGAACTACAGATGACAGCAAAAAACAATCTAGTGGACGATCCAGATGGGCTCCACCAGAAAAAAAGCGAAATACACCACCGACCACAGCACCAATCACTATTAAATTAGGAAATCCGACAAGAAAACCAAGAATAACAAAACCTACTAAACTGCCAAAACAATTAATTGCCCAATTTAAGCCATACTCAATAATCGGTCGTTCCTTTTCTGCCAAAACATTATGGGATACTGCCTGGTCAACAAGCCTCTTCACATTTCGCTCAATCATGTTCTACCCTCCCTATATTTATTTAATTTGCTCTATTCCAATAAATTCCTGCACAAATAATCATATAAATACTGAAAGTTTTCGACAATATAAACATTCATGAAAATAGCCCTGTTACCAGGGCTATCGTACATAATGAAAGGACCAATGTGCAGATCCAACTCCACCAATAAATTTAGGTATTAAATGATGCTGATTTTCCAAAGCAGCAGCCAAAGATAACAATGCTAACGGAGTTAGATGATCAAAATAAGCAATATCTTGCTCTTGAGGAACAAAATATCCCAAGCGATATTCAGCTTTAATCAAATTATCAGCAACCTGTTTAGCAAGCTCTAAATACTGGACATTACCTGTTGCCTGCCAAACATCAATTAACCCAAAAATTATCTGAGGATCTTTGGCTGGTGTAACCTGATTAATTTCTTCCGGTTTTTCTGGATTAGCTCCCCAGTTACCTAAGGAAAAAGCCTTAGCCATACCAGACAACATTGACCATAACTTAATCTCTTTTGTTAATGAAAAAGCTCTAGCCCAAGCAGAAAAGAAACAAGGGTCTGCCGGAAATTGTTCAAATACTCGCCCTTTTCGACCGTAATAACCATCACGCTGCAGCACAAACCCAGATAAATCTCTGCCATTAGCCAGCAGTGGTTTTAGCATATTAGTTTCCGGTATATAAGCATATTTTTGATAAGCCAACATACCTGCTAAAACACCTTCTAAATATAAGCGGCCTTGCTCTTCCAACATCTCAGCAACTTCTAATTGCATCAGACCATGCTTCACATAAATTGATACTGCTTGCGAACGAAAAATCATATAACCCTCTAAGGCATCTGGTCCTAATTCTGGACCAAATTGCCGTTGAGCCCGATCGCCAAAACAAGAAAAGAAATTATCATTTGGTCCTGGCTCCATTTGCTTTATCGGCTGAGTATACTGATAAACTCCTAAGTTAGTTTCAGGATGTCTGGCTTTATAATACATATTAGCTAATCGATTACACCACAGCCAAGCACCTTGATCTTGAGTATATTTATAAAGAGCTGCAGCTGCATAAATTAAATCATTGCCCGCACTTAAAAAGGATAGGCCTAGTGTAGCCTGAAATGGCTCTGGATCCACGAAATCTTGAGTCCATAAATCCTCGGTAGGCACCTGCCCGTACTGACCATGGCGAGAGATTTCTAAATGAGCCCAATCATTTACATGAGCATGCCAAAAACCCCGAACAAATTTAGCTGCAGCTTCTGGATTGACTTTAAACATAACCTCATAAAAAGGTAAGATATCCTTTAGCTCGTGAACCAACCCACTAAAACCAACTATCTGTAAGTTATCCAGATTAATCCCCCGATGTCCGCCCCATTGTAATAGACCACCAGGATCTTGCAAAACATTAAAATGATAGGACAGGGTTTCTTCCGCTGCCTCAGAATACTTAGATTCTCCAGTAAAACGACTTAACCCTACTAATGTACGCAATAAATTCTGTTGATTGCCTAAATTCGAAGAAGCGATTTGCTGTTGATGGTCTCGATGACACCATTTCAAATACTCTTTTGTCACAATATTTATCCCATCTGCAAACAAGGGCGGATTATCTAAACGTCCCTCAGCTAATACCCGATCACAAAACTCTTTAACTAATTCTAAATATGAATTCACAATAAAGCCTCCGGATCTGCATATTTGTTAAACATTCTGCAATAAGCAGGAAATAAGCGGAAAATGGTAAAACTATTAACTAATACAATATTAAGGAGATCAGATTTATGTGGCCAAAAAATGCTTCAACTACACACATCATCACATTTGTTGCTGTAACTGTTTCAGCTAGCTTGATTCTTGCATTGCTCCTTTCCAACAAACCAGATATAGCTTTTAGCCTCGTTGGAATCTTAATGGTGTTTCCAATGATGACTGCGATGGCTGTCAATATCTTGCACCATGAGGGGCAAGCAAAAATTATCAAAACTATTTTCCCAGGGATCACCAAGCGATCGGTGATATTTGCTATTTTATATCCTATTGCTTTTCTGACTCTGCTCATTCTAATCGGAGTAGTATCTAGGCTAGCAACAATCAATTTTGAAAACCTAATGGACTTAAAGGATTTAATTATTTTGCCGATTTCCTTAGCGCTAGCCATGCTCGTAGCATTTGGCGAAGAATATGGCTGGCGCGGATTTCTCCTGCCAGCACTAGCTTCAAGGATAGGTAAGTTCAAAGCCACAGCAACCGTTGGTTTAATTTGGGCATTATATCATGCTCCAGCGATTTACCTAATGTCAAACATCCTTGATTCCCAAAACCCAATGCAGATGAGTTTATTACAAGGCGGAATTGTTTTTTGCTTATCCTTTCCTCTTGCCTATTGCTATTTTCTCGGCAAAGGTAGTTTAATTCCAGTACTACTCTTTCGAGCTGTTTGGAACAGCTTTAACGGTATTGTCATTGGCAGTAACCTAGCAGAAGCTAACCGGTTCATCCAAGGCAATCCTTTAATTGTTAATGGTGAAGGCATCTTAGGTCTAGTACTTGGACTAATAGCTATTTATCTATTTTATCGACTCCTTCAAGCTATGGAGAAAAAATCAGAGCAAGCCTAGATGTTTTTTCAGAAATGTAAAACTGCGCCGTCCACTAAATTCGTGGCCGGCGTTTTCTATTTCATCAAATTCAACAGACTCATCTGGCGCGCAGCCAAATATGCTGCTAATCTCTCTTGCCTTAGCCACACTATCTTTAACAAACTCAATCAAGAAAATGTTATCATCACTTCCAGCTTCAATAAATAATGGACGTGGAATTATCAGACCAACTAAATCTTGGTGATCACCAAGGGTTAAAAGATTAGGAATATGATTACAAATACAATGCCCAATCGGTAATATATTCTTTTCAAAGCCGCAAAAATAGCCACTAACAACTACCGCTTTTAAGCGTTCGTCAACACAGCTATGGAAGAAAGCTAAGGTACCGCCGCCTGAAAATCCTACAACCCCTAGATTTTCAATGTCAACAAACGGTAAGTTTGCTAGATAATCAACTAGTCGTAAACTATCTCGTACCCGGTAACCAACAGCTGATTTACCAATCATCATTGCATAGGTTGCCATGTGATGACAGCTAGCTGCCGCTTTAGTTCCAGGTTTTTCCAATCCCGTTTGAGTTCGTTCACCAAAACCAGCAATCTCAGGAGCCACAACACAAAAGCCTTCTTGGCAAAGTCGTGCTGCCCAATCATGTAAAATGCCAATTACACCAGGACCATGACCGTGGTAAGCTAACACAGTAGGAATTTTGCCACTAACACCCTTAGGAATTAGAATATAAACTGGCATGGCTGCATGGGTAGAAGTTTTAATAACTACTTTTTGCTGAATATAATCACCTTGATCAACTTCTTCGATTAGCTGCGATTCAGGATCAACTTTTTCCGTGTCTAAAAAACCAAGCAAATCACTTAACTCTTGGCGAAAATTCTGCTGCCAAACTAGCGCCTCATCTTTGCTTTGAGCCTTAAAGGCGTATTTACGAGGTACCAAGGTTTTCATTTCCGTAACTGGTTGAAATTGCATATTGCTCATAACTTTCCTCCTTTTCAATAATAAAGCCTGACCCTTTAAAGGATCAGGCTTTTGTTCTCAATTATCTTTGCACCCGTCCAGATGCATCACCTTGAACAAGGGTCATTACTTCATCAACTGACATCATGTTGTAGTCGCCTTTGATAGTATGTTTAAGAGCAGAAGCAGCTACACCGAATTCTAAAGCATCTTTAATGTTCATGCCATCAAGTAGACCGTGAATTACACCAGATGCAAAGGAGTCGCCGCCACCTACACGGTCAACAATTGGTTTTAAGTCATAAATAGTGGAACGATAGAATTCTTTACCGTCATAGCAGCAGGCTGACCAACCATTGTCAGAAGCAGAACGGCTTTCTCTTAAAGAAGAAACAACATATTTGAAGTTGAATTTATCCATCATTTGCTTAAAGATATCTTCATATCCTTGAAGATCGATTTTACCAGCAGTTACATCACTCTTACCTGGTTTAAATCCTAAGCAAAGATCGGCATCTTCTTCATTACCGATACAAACGTCAACATATTGCATTAAGTTAGTCATAACTTCGCGAGCTCTTTCTGGAGACCAGAGTTTAGCACGATAGTTTAAGTCAACACTAACTGTAACACCATGTTTTTTAGCAGCTTTTAAAGCAGCTTCAGTTAATTCAGCAGCTTTCTCGCTAATTGCTGGTGTGATTCCACTCCAGTGGAACCAAGAAGCACCTTCGAAAATTTTATCAAAGTCAAATTCGGAAGGATCAGCTTCAGCAATTGCAGAGTTAGCTCTGTCATAAACTACTTTAGAAGGTCTAACAGAAGCACCAGTTTCAGAGAAGTAAATACCAACACGGTCGCCGCCGCGTACTATGTAGTCTGTATTTACCCCGAAACGACGCAAGCTGTTAACAGCTGCTTGACCAATTTCATGATTAGGTAGTTTTGTTACATAATAAGCATCATGACCGTAGTTCGCTAATGATACAGCCACGTTTGCTTCTCCACCACCATATACAACTTCAAAAGTGTCAGCTTGTACAAATCTGAGGTTTCCTGGTGGGGATAATCTTAACATGATTTCTCCCATTGTTACAACTTTCTTTTTGGACATTTGTTACCATCCTCCTAAAATTATTTTTTTTTGTAATGATATCTGGTACTTTTAGTTTTGCTTATTTTATCCCATATAGGATTTTTTTTAAACTAAACAACTTACCAAGATTATCTATTCTTTACTTTATCCTATTATCCTGCAAAAATCAATGAACAACGCCAAGTTTCCTTGGCGCTGCCTTAAATTTTTAAAGTTTTTTCAGTTTCTCTTTGATTACGTTGATTTTACCCCCAGCTAAAATCATTGTCAATTCTTTTTCTGACAGATTACTGTTCATTTGGTATTCCTGATTTTTTGTCACATTTTTTACGATGATTGGGTCACCAGCCTGTAATTGTTCTCTGATATTTTCAATTACAAGCTCATCAAACTCAGATATCTGTTCATAATCTGCTGGGTTAACAAAGGTAAGTGGAACAATACCTGAGTTAATTAAGTTAGAACGATGTATCCGAGCAAAGCTCTTAGTCAATACCGCTTTGACTCCTAACTGTAATGGAGCTAAAGCAGCATGTTCTCGACTGGAACCCTGACCATAGTTTTCACCGCCAACAATAATTCCGCCATTGTGTTCTTTAGCCCTTGCTGGAAATTCTGGATTACATGGTGTTAAGCAGAACTCAGCTAAATAAGGAACATTAGAACGATAGGGCAATAACTTAGCATTGGACGGCATAATATGATCCGTTGTAATGTTGTCTTCTACCTTAATCAATACTTTACCGCTAATTTGACCACCTAAAGGTACATTTTGTGGGAATGGCTTAATGTTTGGCCCCCGAATTACTTCTACATCTGTACCTGCAGGTGCTGGCGGGATAATCATATTATCATCAGCTAAAAACTGCTCTGGCATCTTAACATCTAAATCAAGAGAAAGGGTTCTTGGATCTGTTAATTTACCAGTCAAGGCAGTAATAGCTGCTGTTTCTGGACTGACCAAGTATACTTCTGCTGAATCAGTCCCACAACGACCTTTAAAGTTGCGGTTAAAAGTTCTTACTGAGACAGCATCAGTTGCTGGCGCTTGACCCATCCCAATACATGGTCCGCAACCTGCTTCTAAAATTCTAGCTCCAGCAGCAATCAAATCTGCCAACCCACCATTTAGTGCTAGCATATTTAACACCTGTTTGGAACCAGGAGAAATAACTAAACTCACATCAGGGTGGACTGTTTTTCCTTTTAAGATTTGAGCTACTTTCATTAAGTCTTGATATGAACTATTAGTACAGCTGCCGATAGCTACTTGATCAACTTTTATATTTTGCACATCTGCAACTTCCACTACGTTATCAGGACTATGGGGTCTAGCTGTTAAAGGTTCTAATTTACTTAAATCTATCTCGATTACTTGGTCGTATTTAGCATCTGGATCTGGTAATAATTCTGTCCAGACTTCTTCCCGACCTTGAGCTTTTAAAAATTCTTTAGTTACATTATCGCTTGGGAAAATGGAGGTTGTTGCCCCTAATTCTGCACCCATATTAGTAATCGTAGCTCTTTCTGGTACGGTTAAATATTGAATTCCATCACCGGTATATTCAATAACTTTGCCTACACCGCCTTTAACTGTTAACAGGCGCAAGACTTCTAAAATAACATCTTTGGCCGCTACGAAAGGACGCAGTTTTCCAGTTAAACGAATGTTTACTACTTGCGGCATAGTTATATAATAAGGTTCACCAGCCATAGCTGCCGCTACGTCTAAGCCACCTGCACCAATGGCCAGCATACCGATACCGCCGCCAGTTGGTGTATGACTGTCTGAGCCAAGTAAAGTCTGGCCTGGTACACCAAAACGTTCTAGATGAACCTGATGGCAAATTCCATTACCAGGTCTAGAAAAATAAACACCATGTTTACTTGCTACAGTTTGAATATATTTATGGTCGTCAGCGTTTTCAAAGCCTTCTTGCAGCATGTTATGATCTATATAAGCAACAGAAAGCTTAGTTTTCACCTGATCAATTTCCATCGCTTCCAGTTGCAGATAGGCCATTGTTCCAGTTGAATCCTGAGTTAGGGTTTGATCGATGCGCAGCCCTATTTCTGAACCCGCTTCCATGACACCCTCAACTAAGTGCTCTTTGATGATCTTTTGGGTTAAACTTAATCCCACACACTCCACTCCTCTCACTAACTAATCTCTATTTAAAACGGCTTTTAAATATGTTCACCATTAGTTAGTGATTCACCTTCTTAATTCCTGCTAACTTCATTAATCTAACAGATGATTAACTTTTAGCTAATTCCCTGATAACTATCTCCATCGACAAGCACTAAGGCAGCTAATGGCGGAACAAAAACTTCTGAACTTTTTATCACGCTGATTTGCTCAAGTCCAGCTTGTTCCTGATCTACTACCGTTACCCAATGTGCACCAGGTAAGTTCCTAACTAACTGAGCTTGCCGATTAGCATTAAATATTACTACAATCTTTTTCCAGGGATCTTCTGCCGCATCACTGAGCTGATAGCCAAGCATATGTCCAGCTGGCATCGGCAAAAAACGCAAACACTTTTGGATTTCTTCAGCTGTTCGCAGCCGAAAAGCCCGATGCGCCTTCCGCAAGCGAATTAATCCTTGATAATATTTAAAAACATCCAAATAACGAACTTTACGTGACCAATCAATTTGATTAACCCAATCCGGTGATCGATAGCTATTAGAATCTCCCTGTTTCGTTCGAAGAAATTCTATTCCAGAGTGGAGGAAGGGAATGCCTTGAGAGGTTAGGATAATAGCTCCTGCTAATTTATGCATGTAAATTAAATCAGCAACACTATCTTTCGGATTAGTTACTATCAACTTATCCCATAAAGTTAGATTATCATGAGCTGAAACATAATTAATAGATTTACTTGGTTCTGCCGCCCAAGGAAAATGAGAATATAATACTTGATCATAATCAACCTGATCATGGGCCGTAGCCCCTACTATCCCGCACTTCACGCTTTCTTCCATACCAGTTGCCCCATTAATGAATCCTGGCTGTTCCGCAAAAAAGACATGACCTTTAATAGCATCACGCACATCATCATTAAATACGCCAGTACCAGGCATTTGATTAATATTACCTTTTAAAGCTTTTTTATGATCTGGTAAAGGAGAATGACCTCCAGTCCAACCTTCACCATACATTAAAATAGTTGGGTCAACAGCATTTAAAGCTTGTCGAATTTCGTTAATGGTCAGGATATCTATTAATGCCATTAAATCAAAGCGAAAACCATCAATTTTATATTCCGTCGCCCAATAAACTAGCGAATCAATAATCATTTTTCGCACCATACTTCGCTCGCTAGCTAATTCATTACCACAGCCTGAACCATTAGTAAAGTTACCATGGGAATCTTGTCGGTAATAATAACCAGGTACGATCTTATTTAGATGGGAATTCTCTGTCAAATAGGTATGGTTATAAACCACATCCATTATAACTCGAAAATTATTCTCCTTTAAACATTTAATCATCTGCTTAAATTCTTTTATTCGAACAACTCCATGGTATGGGTCGGTAGCATAGGAACCTTCTGGAATATTATAATTCTGAGGATCATATCCCCAATTATATTCCGCGGTAGTTAGTTTACTTTCATCAATCGTAAAAAAATCGAAGCACGGCATCAATTGCACATGGGTGATTCCTAATTCCTTTAAATGAGCCAATCCAGTACAAACATTTTTGTATTTAGTATTTTCCTCTGTTAAGCCAAGATATTTTCCCCGATTAACTACACCGGAATTATTAGCGATGGTAAAGTCACGAATACTTAACTCATATATGATGGTATCAACAAAATAGTCTAATCTTGGTCGAGGCAGCTGTTCCCAACCTTCAGGATTGGTTTGGGACAAATCGATCACCATACCCCGCTGACCATTAACACCGCAAGCCTTAGCATAAGGATCCACTGCCTCATGGGTTACACCATTATTGGTTACTAGGTAATTATAATAAACTCCATGCAGATCTCCGGGTATTTGAATCGCCCAAGTGCCCTGTTGGCTAGCTGTCATTGGATAAATTTTCCCATCACTATCATTGCCAGTCGGGTACAATACCAATGATACCGACTCTGCAGTAGGTGCCCACAAGCGAAAACTGCTATGAGATTTTTGATAAGTAACACCGAGATCATTACCGGAATAATAATATTGCTCTAAATAATTTTCAGGCATCGGGGCATCCTTCCTTTCCTGGATAGTTTGGCTTAAAGTTGTCCATAATAAAACAACCATTCACCGTTAAAAAACGGTAAATGGTTGTAATTACTAGCTTTACAGGGGCAAATACTCTTTTAAAGTAACAGAACGTTTTATAATTTCCCGTCCTTCAGCTAAACTGCTAATTTCCCCCATTGCCATCAATTGAACTAACATATTACCCATAGCCGTAGCTTCAATTGGACCGGTGACTACTTTCTTACCGGTGCTGTTAGCAGTAAACTGACAGAGAATTTCTGCTTGAATTCCACCACCTACCATGTGAATAGTATCAACAGTGGTATCAATCATTACTTCAAGCATATCTAATGTTCTTTTATAGCTAGATGCTAAGCTCTCATAAACACAACGAGCAATTTCTCCATAAGTTTCTGGTATTGCTTGGTTAGTTCGTTTGCAAAATTCTTTAATTGCAGTAGGCATATCAGCTGGATTTAAAAAGCTAGGATCATCAGGATCAATCCGGCTCGCAAAGCTTGTGTTAGTGGCTGCCTCACTAATTTGATCATAGGATAAGTTCAATCCTTGCCGATCCCAACTCCGCTTACATTCTTGAATTAACCACAATCCACTAATATTTTTCAAAAAGCGAATAGTTTTACCGACACCACATTCATTTGTAAAATTAGCCCGTCTGGAAGCCTCAGTAATTACTGGCTCTGTTAACTCCATGCCTAATAATGACCAAGTCCCGCTACTAATATAAATGCTATTCTCTGTTGACAAAGGTGTAGCTGCTACTGCTGAAGCAGTATCATGACTACCCACTGCAACTACTGGTAAACTATAATCAATGCCAAATTCAACTTTCAAATCATCAGTCAACTCGCCAATGATCTCTCCAGGGAAAATCAACGGTTGCATAATCTCTCTTGGTAGATTAAGTTTAGTAAATAATTCATCAGCCCAGGCTGTTGTTGTAGGATTAAATAACTGCGAAGTAGAACTATTTGTGTATTCATTAAATTTCTTGCCCGTTAAGAAGAAATTCAATAAATCCGGCATAAACAGCAATGATTTAGCATTCTCTAAAATCCAAGGACGATACAAAAGATCGGCATAGAGCTGAACTAAAGTATTAATCTGCATAAATTGAATTCCGGTAAGCTGATAAATAGTTTCTGCTGATACTTGAGCGAAAATTTCGTCTAATAATCCATCTGTGCGGCTATCTCGATAGTGATAAGGGTTAGTCAACAAATTGTCCTCTTTATCTAACAAACCATAATCCACACCCCAAGTATCAATAGCTAAGCAAGCTAGATTATTATCAGTTGCTTGGATAGCTTTTCTCAGACCGGTTTTTATTTCTTCAAATAAACCAAGAGTGTTCCAATAGAGACTGCCCTGAATATTAATCGCTCCGTTAGGAAACTTATGTACTTCCTCTAACTCTAGTTTAGTACCGTTATACTTCCCAAGAATTGCCCTACCATTTGAAGCTCCTAAGTCGAATGCTAACAAATTCAATTTTTTAGCCATTTCCTACCTCCGCTCCATCCCAATGTCACAAGTAACTTCGACTTTTATTTTGAAAATTCCTCCTAAAACAATGCACCTACGCCAAGCATAGGTGCATCAAAATACTGCTATTTACGTTTTAGTCGAATAACATTCCAAGAAAGAGCAGGTAAAATTGATCTTGCTATATTACCAACAATAGCTGTCTTACCATTATGATGCGGTACCACATTATTCGGATGCTCTTTAGTATTCGTTGCTTTACAATCTGTATGTTCTAAAACAATATGTTCCAACAATACAAAGTCCGAAAAACCACGTAAATCTGTTTCTAATTCTAATTGTTTATCTAAGCTACGATTAACTGCAAAAATAGTTACATGATCTTCATCATTTTTCACAGCAATCGCTTCTAAATAAGGAACATCAGAAAAGCGTTTACTATCGTATTTAGGTGATTGAATTAGTGGTTGTAA
>ERZ773359.5325-NODE-5325-length-12416-cov-14.676240_pt1 | contig 12416 bp, 10 predicted proteins | sample MGYA00374955_ERZ773359 | MGnify/ENA primary metagenome ERZ773359 (study PRJEB29098, sample SAMN04486028) | biogas fermenter metagenome | study: EMG produced TPA metagenomics assembly of the Biogas fermentation microbial communities from Germany - Plant 4 DNA1...
CCGGACGACCTGGACGTTTCCTTGGTTTACGACCGGTACGTGCGGCTGGAGTGGCCGGCGGTGGAGGATGCGCTGTACTATGAGATATATGCCCGGGAAGGGACCCGTGGTGATTTCCAGTTCATTGCTTCCACCACCCGTACCGTGTACTATATCATAGACCTTGATTCCGACACCCGGTACTATTTCCGGGTAAAGGCGGTAAACAGGTTCGGTTCCTCCGAGTTTACAAGCCAAAGGTCCATTAGGACCGACGACACAAGGGAGGACGATACCGACGGCGGCATTAACGAAGAACAAAGGATAACCGTCAAGGGCGATTCCGTGACGGTGGACATACCGGAGGATGCCCTGAAAAAAAGCTATTATTACAATATAAACCTGGGCGGCAGTTCTTATGCCGGCAATGGCAAAAGAAGCATAAACATACCCCTTGAGGTAATAAGAAACGGCCGGGGCACCTTTACCGTGGATACCGGCGACCTGCTGCTTAGGTTTTCACCCTCTGCCCTGAACGCCGCCCCGCTCTGGAGCGTATCCACCGGTGACCGGGACAGGACTTACGGCCGGCTTACGCTGGATAACGCCGAAAGGGAAGGGGAAAGGGCGCTGAAATACCTGCCGGCAAGGATGAGGGCGGTATCCGGCCTGCACAGCATAGGGCTTACGGCGGTTGTAGTCAAAAAGGAAGAGCGCTGCACCGCCTTCAACGGAACGCTGTACCTTAACGTAAAGTACCGGGACAGCCTGCCCCAAGGCGTTGCAGAATCCTCGCTGGCCCTTTACCGGTTTGACCCCTCTTCCCTTGAATGGGAGAGGGTGGCCGCGGCGGGGCTGGATGCGACGGCGGACTATGCCTACGGCAGCATAACAAAGCCCGGCATATACGCGGTGCTGGGTGAAGTGAAGTAGGGGGTTTTTAGGCATCGACAGGAAAAAGCAGCACAAAAAAGGGGGATAAGGCATTGGCGGCGGCAAAGAGGTTTTTGGCCATATTCATTATATTAATTCTACTACTGTCATCGGGCAGTACGGTCTTCGCATATAATCCCTTCGTACCCGACTACGGCGAGGGTTGGATTCCCGATTCCGGCCTTGGCCGGGACCTGGCCGCGGAGGGTGCCGACAGGGTGTTAACCGGCAAAACAACCGGCGCCCAGCTCAGGGCAAACATAGACTTCACCGACATAAGGGGCCACTGGGCCCAGGGCTATATCCTTAGAATGGCAGCCCAGTCGGTGATTCGCGGCTACGGGTCCAGGCGCTTTTCGCCGGAGGGGTATGTCTCCAGGCAGGAGGCCCTGGCCATGCTGGTGCGCATAATGGGCCGTGAGGCGGAGGTGCAGCGCCGTGCCGCTGCGGGCGGTATGCCTCCCTCCGGCGGCAGCATATTCGACCTGTGGGCCCGGGAGTACATAGCGCTGGCGGAGGAGATTGGCATCGTTGGCATCGGGACCGGCGGGAACTACCAGGAATACGCCACCCGCGAAGAGGTGGCGGTGTGGTTTGCCAATGCCATGAGGCTTCAGCCGGTCTACGGCGCCGAGCAGCAGTACCTATACAACCTCCGGGACTGGCAGTCCATAGGCTTGTCAAACCAGCCCCTTGTGGAGGCGGTGCTGAGGGAGGGCGTAATGCGGGGGGACAACAGGGGCTATTTCAACCCCGCATCAAGGATCAGAAGGTCGGAGATAGCGGTGATGCTCGACGCGGTGGCGGACCGGTTCTACCGCTTTCGCGATTTATCCGCCTACAGCGGCCAGGTGATGCAAAAGGGCACTCTGGACGGGGAGGAGGCCCTTGGCATACAAAACGATGACGGCACCTGGAACGTGGTCGTATTATCCGGCGGCACCGACTTCCCGGTGTTCAGGGGAGGAAATCTTGGCCTTGGAAGCAGCCTGCAGGTGGGGGACCGGGTAAACTATTTAGCCGACGGGGAAGGGGTGCTGTACGCCGAGGTACCTTCCGGCGGCGCAGCGCAGACCCAGACCACCTCCACCAGCGGGTACATACGGACGGTGGACCCGGAAAGGGGCCAGCTATCCATAACCGACTATGACGGGAAAGTGCACACCTACCGGTACTCGGAGAATACCGGTGTAACCATAAACCAGCGCCCGGCAAGGATAAGCGACCTTAGGTTCGGGCTGGAGGTGGCGCTCACCCTAAGGGGTGACCTGGTGGACAGCGTGGAAAGCAGCTATTACGCGGCACAGCCCGGGTACATCCCGCCCTCCGGCCGGGTACGGACCGGGCGGGTGACGGGGCTGGAAGACGATACGCTGGTGCTGGCGCTGGATGGCGGCGGCAGCGAGGAGTTTTTGCTCTCGCCCGATACCATGGTGACAAAGGGGGGCGCCGCGGTGCCCGCCGGCAGCATAAGGCTGGGGGACAGGGTACAGGTCTATACCGACGCGGTGGATACAAATTACGCTTCGCGGATAAATGTTGAGGGCATGCAGCAGCTTATAAGCGACGTGTACCGGGGCACGCTGGAGGCGGTGTACCCCTCCGGCGGGACGCTGGTGCTTACCGGTACTTCAGCCTTTGTAAACGGTGACTGGGAGGACCGGGAAAGGCGCATAACCCTTGAACTGGAACCCGGTGCCGCCATATACTACGGCGGCCGTACGCTGCGGCCCGGCGAGCTGCAGTCCGGGTACCTTGGCAGTACCGCCTATGTCGCGGTCAGCGAAAACTTCGGCAGCAGGAAAGCAGCCGGCGTGGTGCTAAAGAGGGGCAGCGAGCAGCTGTACGGCGGCAAGATTGACGACATAAGCTGGGGCAGCGGCGTGATGGAGCTGAGGGACAGGAACAATATCTCTATGGGCGATTACTCCATAATCCTGTCGGGGGGCAGGATGGTGGACATTACCGCCCTGGACGAGGGTCAAACCGTCACGGTGGTGGCCGACCGGTACGGCGGCGTAAACAACGCCGTGGTGGTGATGCTGGAGGACGTTGACATAACCGGGGATGGGATTTACGTGGGCCGGCTGAACGAGATAAGAACCCGGGAGTTTGATATAAACTACTACAGCCAACTTGAGGATAACGAATGGGACAGGATAAGTTCAAGGAACAGGAACCTTACATTTGAATACGACCGGGACACCTATATACTGGACTTCAGCGACGGAGAAGAACGTATTATTGATGCCGACGACTTTTTCCAGGGGGACTACGCCGACGAGCGTACCTCAAAGTCAAGCAGGGACTATTACGCCTACGTCATCGCCGACGGCGACAGGGCAAGGGCGATAAGGATAACCAAGGGCAGCGTGACACGGGACGGGTATACCATCGAGAACGACGACCTGGAGGAGATAAGGGTCACCACCGGTGAGATAGATAATGTGGATACCGCCTTCAACATAATTACAATGAACAAGGCAAGCAGCTGGAGCAGTTTCTACCGGAAGTGGGAGCGGGCGGACGCGCAAACCCACGTGAACTACGCCGGCGCACTGGTGATAAGGGACGGAAAGCCCATAGAGGCGGTGGACCTTAGGAAAGGCGAAAGGGTGTACGTGGTAAGAGATGACGCAAGGGGCATAATCATCATTGTCTACTAACCAGGGACAAGGGACAAGGGACGGTTCTTTGTCCCATAATCAGGGGGAAATCAGAAGTACGGCTCTTGCCTGTCATTCCGGGGGCGAAGCCCGGAAAAGCTAAAAATTTCAAGGGGGTCTTGACCGTGAAAAGAAAAATTATATTTACAATAATTGCATTACTGTTAACCCAGGCCACGGCGGCCTTCGCGGCGCCCATAGACTACCCGGGCATAAGCGATGAATACCAGTACAAAGAGGTGCTGTTCATAACCGGGGAGCCGGTGGTTCTGTCCGGCACGGTTAAGGTGACCGAGAAGGAATCCAAGGGCTACATAATAACCGGCATCACCTACAACCTCGAGAACGCCGCCCTGGGCATAAAACTGAAACGTACCGTCAGCACAAGGACCGCCCTTGAAGTGCGCGAGGACATAGGACAGACGGTGGGCACCACTACCCTGGACAAGTTCAGCGAAAGCATAACCACCCCCGATGCGCGGTATAAACTGGAGGAGTATATACTGAACGGTTCCCGGATAACCCACAACAAGCCCATAGCCGACTTTTTCTCCGGCAACTGGCAGGGCAAGAAGGTGTACTCGGTGAACAACGGCGATGGCCGGGTAATAATAGAGACGATAGGGCAGGACATTGGTTATGACCACAACTGGGGCAGCGTCACCACCAGCCAGGTGGAAGGCTACGTGGATGCTCAGATGGATGTTGAAATTGACGACGACGTGGAAAAAGTCCGCTGGGACGGGGAGTTTTCCTATACCGTATCCTCTACCACCAGCAAGTACCTTTCGTATATAAAAAATGCGCCGTCCCAGATAAGCTTCGGCGGCGGCTACATGCTGACCGAGGAGCAGGAGAACCTCATTGAATACAGCTACGACCTGCCCCGCATGGACAGTGACGGGCTGCCGCATCCAAGGAACAGGAAAAGGGGCGGCGACAGCCTTGTGCTGAAAACGGTGCCCAAGTACCAGAGGCTGCTTATACCGGAGCTTAAGGACATAGCCGGGCACTGGGCCCAGCACGAGATAGAGGCGCTGTACAGCCTGGGGGTGTTCCCCCATACCTCCGCCTATTTCGGGCCGGCACTGCCCATGCTGCGCTCCGACTTTGCAAGGGCAATCGCGGAGGTGGCGGGGCTGCTGCCCAAGGAAGATACCAAGGCAAGAACGAATGCCCAGCGGCCGCAGTCCGGCGGACAGGCCGGTAACGGCTTTGCCGCGGCGGAGAGGACCTTCTCGGATGTAAGCCAAAGCCATCCCGACTATGACTACATAATGGAAGTGGAAAAGCGGGGCATTATCCAGGGCGTCGGCCCGGGCAGGTTTGCGCCGGACGGAGTGCTCACCCGCGCCCAGGCCATTACCATAATGATACGGGCCCTGGGGTTTGAAAACATGGCCCCCAGCCCGGGCTTCAGGACCGGCTTTGCCGATGACCACCAAATACCCGGCTGGGCAATGGATTCGGTGTACGCCGCCCGGGAGATAGGCCTTGTAAACGGCGATGCGTACGGCAACCTTAACCCCAACGAGGTGCTGAGCAGGGCGGAGGCGGCGGCTTTCCTGTACCGTTTCATAAGGTACCTGCAGAGCGACATAAAAAGGGACTACCGCGACCGTATACTTTACTAGACAGCTAAAAAAGGGACACCCCGCAGTGTGTCCCTTTTTCCTTGCGCAGCGGTATGTCCCCTTCCCGCTGAGATATTATCGGTATATTATTTATGTTATGCTTTTTTTAACATTATCCGCGAAAATTCCAGCAGGTCCGTAAGGTGGGTTTCAATGTTCAACGATATGGGACTTGTTCAGGATAATATCATTCTCCATAGACGGAGCCCCTTTCTCTTATCCTTTCCACAATGGGCCTTCGCTGTTCGTTCAGCCTGGCATATTCTTTCAACACCTTCATCTCGTATATCGGCCTTTTTTCCGGGTGCTTACAGTATATAACCTTCCCCGTGCTTACTATCTGCGCCTGCAAGACTGTCGAAGCTTCCGCAAGATTTATAAGGTCCACATCCCTGTCCAACATGCATGCAATTTCCTGCGCTATGACAAAAACCTCGTATTCGTCCGGCGATTCATCGCCCAGGAACGCGATGTCCACGTCACTTTCTTCTGTCATCCCGCCTTTTACGGCAGAGCCAAACAAGTAAACAAGGCAGGGGTCCAGCCTCTCTTTTAGTTTTTTTATAATAAGACTTAGCTGTTTTTCCGAAACCATGTTTTCTGCTCCCGGCACCGTTTTTATTAATTGTATCACCATTCTTGGAATAAATAAACATATCGCATATTTTCCTTGAAGTTAATTGTACTTTTTTGGAGGAAAAAAAAGGATGGTTCTTATGCTTCCAAATAGGGGGTAATATAAATAGCGTGTTAATATGTATTATTTGGATACTTTCAACTTAAAATCAGGAGGCAATAGCAATGAAGGTTATTTTACTTTTTTGTCTGATACTGACCTCAATCTATATAGTATATATACTATATAGATTGAGGCGTAAAAAGATGGTCATTTCTTGACTTTGCTTAATTATAAGGCTTATAATGATAATAATAGATCCGTTTTATTTAGTATATATACTAAATAAAATGGCAAACCTTAATATAAGGAGGTTGGAATTATGGTACCGTTAAATAGATTCCAAATAATGCAGCATATGAAACCAAGAATATCAGATTATTTTAGCAATTTAAACGATAAGATATTCTCTATTAACGATTTGGCAAAAATACTAAACGAAAATAGACAAAGGTGGATATTACCCAAGGTTACATCGAGGAATGATTTTATAAAATTCCTTTTGGACAAGAAAATATTAGAAGAAGTTGAAATAGTATTGCCAAACAGGAAAATGAAGAAATACGTGAAGCATAATGCTTCAATCTATGAACTGGCTCTTAGCATAAATAAAAAGTCATATTTAAGCCATTACACGGCTATGTTTTTTCATTCTCTTACCGAAAATATCCCTAAAGTAATATACACAAATACCGAACAGGTAAAGAAAAACAATAGCAAAGCAAATACCGGTGGTGTTTTAAACCAGGAGAGCATTGATAATGCATTTAATAGACCAATGAGACAAACAAATCAAATTGCAAAAATAAACAACTATAGTGTATATATGCTAAATGGAAAGAATGTGGACAGGATTGGAGTCACCGAATATAACTACAACGGTACAGTCATGCCGATTTCAGATATAGAGAGAACGCTAATAGATATTACAGTAAGGCCGGGGTACTCGGGGGGTGTCAGGGAAGTGCTTAATGCTTATGTAGCTGCAAGGGATAGATTTTCAGTGAACAGATTGATAGCGATGCTTAAAAAAATGGGTTATATTTATCCATATCATCAGGCTATAGGTTTCTACTTAGAAAAAGCCGGATTTGGTAATAACGTATTAAGATTAGTAGAAAAATTAGAAATGAAGTATGATTTTTACCTGACATACCAGATGAAAGAAACAGAGTATTCTTCTAGATGGAGATTATTTTATCCAAAGGGACTGTAAAGCTTTTGTCTTTTCTACAACATAATCGAAATAATAGTCAAAATCCTCTATATCATGCGCTATCGTGTCTTTGACTGAAAAAAAGTCGTCTTTGTGAAATTCACGAGTCTGTTCAATTTTACCTATTAATTCTAGAGGGACCTTTTTTACAGCAAAAATCCTTTCTAAAATGTACAAATTATCTTTATCCGCAATATCAATAGGAGGCCGATAGTTACTTAATATTGTATAGATATCATAAAAGTCTCTAGCTCTCGGTCTTCTATTTGTTTGTACTATTTGTGTATATTCTTCCATCTGTTGGCAGATAGCTCGCAGTTTTTCATAGACGATTGCAATAGGTGTATAAACATATATTGTATAACCTTCCAAGTCAACTTCTTTTTTACTTTTACAGTATTCATATTTACTAATTTCAACTTTAAAAGTTTTAACATTATTTCTGCCTACTACAATTGCATTTCTCCTCATACTATCTAAATTATTTTTCATGTTATCATATTTTTCAGATTCAATGACTTTGAATTCCAAAACGTATCCACCCCAAAAATCTTTCTTTTCAGTAGAAATGACTAACGGTTTTGGGGATAAAGATACGTCAAATATGCAAAGCCCTTCTTCAGCAAAGGTTTTGTCAAGAGCAGTCTTAAGTTTGTTTTTTATGTTTTCCATGTTCTCTTCGCCAAAATCTTCTTCCATGGAAACATCAATATCTATAGATGCCCTGGAATTGATATCATATACAAGGTTTAAAGCGCTTCCTCCTTTCAGAACAAATATGTCCATCAGCGTATCATCCGAAAACAATGAAATTACTGCCAATTTACGGATTTTTTCCAACTGTGCCACGTTCATACGTTGGGTACCTCCATATCTCTTACAGTATAAAACTAACTATGAAGATTATACCATTAACGGATATGGAATGCCAAATCAAGGCGGCCTGCCAAAACGGTATCGATAATCCCATTTTGCTCAAGTATATCAAAGGCGTCCCTGGTACTCTGGGGAAGGCTTAATTGTATCACCATTCTTGGAATAAATAAACATATCACATATTTTCCTTGAAGGTAATTGTACTTTTTTGTTGAATACTGAAAGGGGAACATTTCGTGCAGCATGTCGTCATTAATAAAGGGCTTAAAAAAGTTTTGAACCGGAAGCTGCCAACCGCCGACTACCAATCGCTATTATTAGGAGGCTTAACAAAAATGACAAAAAGAAAAACAACACTTGTAACCACCCTTGTCCTTGCAGTCCTAATGGCCGCGCTAACCCTTGCGCCGGCAGCCCTTGCCGCGCAAGAACCGCAGCCGGGAAAGAGCCTGGAAGAGCAGATGGATTTCCTAGAGCTCCTTATAAAAGCCGTGGACGGGCTGTACTATGAAGACGTGGACATCCAGGACCTTATAGACGGCGCCTACAAGGGAGTGTTCAACAAGCTGGACCCCTACAGCGTATACTACACCGAAGAGGAATACGAGGAATTCGACCTGGAGGTAACCGGCACCTTCAGCGGCATAGGAGTCCAGATAGCGGTAAGGGACGGTCATATAACCGTAATAGCCCCCTTGGACGACACCCCGGCCCACCGGGCAGGCATAAGGGCGGGGGACAGGATTGTTTTTGTGGACGACACCGATGTGCGGGAGATATCCATTGACAAGGTTGCCAGGATGCTGAGGGGCGAGGCCGGGACAAAGGTGAGGGTCGGCATACTGAGGGAAGGGCAGCCGGCGGTTATATATTTCGAGCTAACCCGTGAAACAATCGAGGTAAACCCCGTTACATACAAGGTATTGGAAGGCGGCATTGGATACATAAGGCTCAGCGAATTCAACGAACACGCCGGGCAGCACGTGGACGAGGCCCTGGCGCATTTCGACGGGCTGGGCATAAGGGACATAATCCTTGACCTTCGTGACAACCCCGGCGGCATGGTGGACCAGTCGGTGAAGGTGGCAAGCAAATTTGTGCCGGAAGGGCCGGTGGTGCATATAGACCGGCGGACCGCACCCAGGCAGACCCTTAACTCCCACCTTGAGAAACCTAAATATAACCTTGTGGTACTTGTAAACGGCGGCAGCGCCAGCGCCTCCGAGATAGTGGCGGGGGCGGTGCAGGACACCGGGGCCGGCACCCTTATAGGTACCCAGACCTTCGGGAAGGGTACCGTGCAGCAGGTACTCCCGCTCAAAAACGGGAGCCGTATAAAACTTACCATAGCGAAATACTTAACCCCCAACGACAGGGTGATAGACGGCGTGGGCATAACCCCCGACATAGTGGTGGAAAACCCGGCGCCGGAGGGCAAGTACGGCCAGGACCTTGCCCCGGTAAAGGGGGACAGGAAGCTTTCAGTAAATATGGTGGGCCTTGACGTTTTGGGCGCCGAGCAGCGACTTGACGAAATGGGCTACGGCCCCGGCGAAGTGGACGGGGTGTTTGACACCGCCCTTGAGCAGGCGGTCGCGAGATTCCAGTCGGATACAGGCCTGTACCCCTACGGCGTGCTGGACTTTACCACCCAAAAGAGGCTGCTTGCCGAGCACCGGCTCTACATCGAGAAAAACACGCCGGACCTGCAGCTCGAAAAGGCCGTGGAAATTTTAAAATCCAAGCGCTAAATATTAAGAAGGGTATCCCCATCGCCGGGATACCCTTCACCAATTGCAGGAAGAATAATAGAAGGGCTATTATCGATGTCAACTACCTTGACCTACCCGCAAGGGTGTCGATATAATTATATAGTTGGTACATTAATTAAGAAAAACATGGAGGTATCATTGTGGCTACAAAGTACATATTTGTCACCGGAGGAGTAGTATCATCACTGGGTAAAGGCATAACCGCAGCTTCCTTGGGCCGGCTTTTAAAAAACCGCGGTCTCAAGGTGAGCATGCAAAAGTTTGACCCCTACATAAACGTGGACCCCGGCACCATGAGCCCCTACCAGCACGGCGAGGTCTTTGTCACCGAGGACGGTGCCGAGACCGACCTGGACCTTGGGCATTACGAGAGGTTTATAGACATAAACCTTACTAAAGACAGCAGCCTCACCGCCGGGAAAATCTACTGGTCGGTGCTGAACAAGGAAAGAAGAGGGGACTATTTGGGCGGCACGGTGCAGGTAATCCCCCACGTTACCAACGAGATAAAGGAACGCATCCGCAAGCTGGCCAAGGACGGCAGCGTCGATGTGGTTATAACCGAGATAGGCGGCACGGTGGGCGACATAGAAAGCCTGCCCTTTCTCGAGGCTATAAGGCAGTTTCGGCACGACGCCGGCCGCGGCAATGTGCTGTATATCCATGTCACGCTGGTGCCGTACCTCAGCAGGGCGGGGGAGCTTAAGACCAAGCCCACCCAGCACAGCGTAAAGGAGCTTCGCAGCATAGGTATACAACCCGACATAATAGTTTGCCGCACCGAAAAACCGCTCAACCGCGACATAAAGGAAAAAATAGCCCTCTTTTGCAACGTTGAGCCGGAGGCGGTGGTGCAAAACCCCGACGTTGGCACCATATACGACGTACCCCTTCTGCTTGAAAAGGAAGGGCTGGACGACCTGGTGGTGGAAATGCTGGGTCTTGAAAACTGCCCGCAGCCCGATATGACCGAATGGGAAGGGCTTGTGGAAAGGATGAATAATCCAAGGCACAGCGTTAAGATAGCGCTGGTGGGCAAATACGTGGAACTGCACGATGCATACCTTTCGGTGGCGGAGGCCCTATGCCACGGGGCCATAGCCAACGATGCCTCCCTTGAAATAAAATGGGTACAATCCGCCGATGTGACCAAAGCAAACGTTGCGGAGATACTTCGCGACGCCGACGGTATACTGGTCCCCGGCGGTTTCGGCGACCGGGGCGTGGAAGGAAAACTGCACGCGATAAGGTATGCCAGGGAAAACAACGTCCCGCTTTTGGGGATCTGCCTCGGCATGCAGCTTGCGGTGGTGGAGTTTGCCCGGAACGTTATGGGGTACAAGGTAGCCAACAGCACCGAGTTTGACCCCGACACCCCTTACCCGGTAATAGACCTTATGCCGGACCAAAAAGACGTGAAAGGCCTTGGCGGCACAATGCGGCTGGGGGGCTACCCCTGCGAACTGGTGAAAGGGACAAGGGCCCATGAAGCCTACGGCCAGGAGCTGGTGCACGAGCGGCACAGGCACCGCCACGAGTTCAACAACCGGTACCGCGAAGTCCTGGCCGAAAAGGGGCTTGTTATAAGCGGGGTCTCGCCGGACGGAAGACTGGTGGAGATGGTGGAGCTTAAGGACCACCCGTGGTTTGTGGGCTGCCAGTTCCACCCCGAGTTCAAGTCAAGGCCAAACCGGCCCCACCCGCTCTTTAGCAGCCTTATTAAAGCCGCCATTCAGAATAAAAGATAAACCAAACCGGGGAATCCCTCCCCGGTTTTATTATCAAGAAAAAATGCTGCCTATCACGGCAAAGGGCAAGGAAATATTTATGTAGTTGTATTAATATGGATATGATACAATATAGGCAAATAGTTTTATTCAAAGCAAGAGAAGGTGAGGGTTTTGGAAAAACAAGATTTTATTGACTTTTGGGTTGAAACAGCCGAAAGTGATTACGTAACTATGCAAAACTTATATGCAAGCAAAGACTATCACTGGTCTTTGTTTTTGGGTCATCTGGTAATTGAAAAGCTGCTTAAGGCATTATACATAAAAAATATTGATACTGATGTTCCGAGAACACACGACTTGTTAAGGCTAGCTGAAAATGCAAAACTTGAGATTACTGAAGAACAAAAAGATATTCTAGACCTTATAAGTACGTTCAATATTAGTGCCAGGTATCCTGATTACAAGCACAGTTTTTATAAAAAATGTGATTATAGTTTTACTACACAGAATATAGAAAAGATAAAGGAGTTGAGGCAATGGCTTCTTTCAATGATATAGAGACAATAAAGTCAATTGCAGAACGATTTGCCTTATTACTAAAGGATGAAATGAACATTGACAGTGTCTATTTGTATGGTTCGGCTGTTAATGGAGGTAGTACAAAGGACAGCGATATAGATATAGCTGTTATCAGTAATGATTTTACAGGTGATCGTGTAGAAGACATTTTCAAGTTGATGAAAATCAGGAGAAAAGTGGACAATCGGATTGAGCCACACCCTTTTAGAGGTAGTGAATTTGATTGTTCCAACCCTTTTGTCAAAGAAATATTAACAAAAGGAATAAAAATAATGTAGATACCATAAAAAGACAAACCGGGGACATCCTCCCCGGTTTTTCCTTCACCTATGCAGCCTATTGCGGCAAAGGGGCG
>ERZ773359.5326-NODE-5326-length-12415-cov-60.838026_pt1 | contig 12415 bp, 11 predicted proteins | sample MGYA00374955_ERZ773359 | MGnify/ENA primary metagenome ERZ773359 (study PRJEB29098, sample SAMN04486028) | biogas fermenter metagenome | study: EMG produced TPA metagenomics assembly of the Biogas fermentation microbial communities from Germany - Plant 4 DNA1...
GTTTGTATTTTCATTAGAATTGCTGCCAGTGTTGTTTTCGGCTGTATTTTCCTCTGGTTGTTTATTTTCATCTTCAATAATTACATTTGAATTATCTTTTGATGTATTGCAAATTTGTTCAATAATCTTTATTTGATCTGTTATTTTTATATTATTAAGGCATGAAGGTAAAGTTCCTGCTCCAATACCTGTTGTTAGACATCCTGATAATAAAAGTGACATTAATTTTAATTTAATCATATGTTAATTCCTCCTCAGAAATTTTTTGTTTCATCCGATGAACTTATAATAACACAGATAGGGGGGCTGCCCAATATGAGATGACTAGCAATTGAAGCATAAAGTAGAAGGAATAACAAAAATAGTGACTAACAACTTATATTTTCCAATAAAGTTGTTATGTGTATAGATTATTAATAAGAAAGAAAGAGTAAAAATCACTTTTATTAAAAATAAATTTTAAAAAAATTTTTATATCATAATATGAAAGAATTTATATATGTAGGAATTAAAATTAAATAATAAAGGTAGCTTGTCTAAAACAAACTACCTTTTCTATATTCTTTAATTAAGCGATAATATTAATTAAATCCATACAATTTTTAGATTTTCAGTTCACTGAAAGTTGAAAACTAAAATCTGAAAACTTAAAATTGTACTACGCTGCTTTTTCTACATTTTCAGAAGAATTTGATTCTGCAGCTTTTTCCTTTTTATCTGTTGTAAAATCTATAATTACTTTAGCAATTTGAATTATTACAGTTGGAAGGAATGCGTATAAATAAATATATCCAATTTGCTTTCCTGTTAATACTGCAACTTCAAATAAGTTTCTTAAAGCTGGTATAAATAAAACTGAGTTTAAGAAAATTAATCCTGCAATAAATGCTAACCAGCTAAATTTATTTCCAAATAAGCCTAATGAAAACACTGATTTATTTCCTCTACAGTTAAAGCCGTGGAATAATCTAGCTAAACATAATGTAGCAAAAGCCATAGATGAAGCAACTGCAGCATTATTATCACTGCCAAGCCCCTTATAGAAAGCTAACATTGTAAATATTGCAATAATTAAACCTTCAAAAGCTAATTCTAAAACAAATTTCTTATCTAAAATTCCAGCATCTCTAGATCTAGGTTTTTCTTTTAATAAATCTCCTTGAGCTGGTTCCATACCAATAGCAATAGCAGGTAAACTATCTGTTAGTAGGTTAATAAATAGTAAGTGAACTGCCTTAAATGGCATTGGTAATGCTAAAAGTGAAGTATAAAGTACTGAAAGAATACCTGATGCATTACCAGATAATAAGAACTTAATTGAGTTCTTAATATTTCTGTAAATATTTCTTCCGTTAGCAACAGACTTAACTATTGTAGCAAAGTTATCATCAGTTAATATAACTGAAGCAGCATCTTTTGAAACTTCTGTACCAGTTATGCCCATTGCAATACCTATATCAGCTTGCTTTAAAGCAGGAGCGTCATTAACTCCATCCCCTGTCATAGCAACGATTTGATTTTTATCTTGCCATGCTCTAACTATTCTAATCTTATGTTCTGGAGAAACTCTAGCATAAACAGATATATTTTCTACATTGTTTCTTAATTCTTCATCAGACATCTTATCTAATTCTATACCTTCAATAGCTCTATCTCCATCTCTTAAAATACCAATTTGTTTAGCAATAGCTGACGCGGTAATCTTATGGTCTCCAGTAATCATAACTGGTTTAATACCAGCAGATATACAGTCTGCAACAGCAGCTGCAGATTCTTTTCTTGGTGGGTCAATCATTGATATAAGCCCTATAAAAGTAAAGTTTTCTTCGTCTTCTATGCTTATATTTTTATTTTCAGGGAATTCTCTGTAAGCAAAAGCTAAAACTCTTAAGCCATTTTCAGATAATTCTCTATTGGCATTTAATATGTTTTGTTTATCCTCATAACTTATGTTTCTAACACCATCAGGAGTTTTTATGAATTTAGTTCTATCTAAAATAACATCCAATGCACCTTTTGTGAACATTATATATTTGTTATCAAAGAAGTGAAGAGTACTCATAAGCTTTCTATCAGAGTCAAATGGAACTTCCGATAATCTTTCATAAGCCTTTCTAAGCTCTAATTCACATAGTGAAAATTTTTGACCTAAGTTAACAAAAGCAACTTCAGTTGGGTCTCCAATTTCTTTTCCTTCTTTACATGTAGAGTCATTACATAGGATTGAACTCTTTAGCAAATACTTTTCAACAGGATCTTCTATATTTAATTCTTCGCCATCAATAAATCTATTATTAACAAAGACTTTTTTTACTGTCATCTTATTTTGAGTAAGGGTTCCAGTCTTATCAGAACATATAACAGATACTGATCCTAAACCTTCAACTGCTCTTAGTTTTTTAACAATAGCATTTTCCTTGGCCATTTTTTGAGTTCCAATAGCTAGTACAATTGTAACTATTGAGCTAAGGGCTTCAGGAATAGCAGCAACAGCTAAAGCAACAGCAAACATAAGAGAATCTAGCATGTTATTAGTTCTAAGACTTAGGAAGAATACAATAACACAAACTCCTAAAATACCAATAGCTAATTTTTTACTAAAGTCATCTAAGCTGACTTGTAGTGGTGTTGCTTTTTCTTGAGTTTCTTCCATTAGGTTAGCAATTTTACCTATCTCAGTACTCATTCCTGTAGAAGTAACAACTACTAAAGCTCTACCATAAGTAACTAAGGAACCTGAGAATACCATGTTTTTTTGATCACCTAAAGCAACTTCCTCACTTTCAATTACTTCAGCAAATTTATTAACACTTTCAGATTCACCAGTTAAGGAACTTTCATTAACTTGAAGGGAGAAGTTTTCAATGATTCTACCATCAGCTGCAACCATATCTCCTGCTTCAAGTAATAAAATATCTCCTGGAACTACTTCTTTAGAAGGAATTTCAACCTTTTTTCCATCTCTAATAACTTTAGCTGTTGGGGAAGATAAAGCTTTTAAACTATCTAAAGATTGTTCAGCCTTAAAGTGTTGTACAGTTCCTAAAACTGCATTTAAAGTAATAACTGCGATAATAACTAAAGTGCTTTCTGCATCTCCAGTTAGCATTGATATTAAAGCTGCAATAATTAGGATTATTACAAGTAAGTCTTTAAATTGACTAAAGAATACTTCCCAAACAGTAGCTTTTTCCTTTTGGGTAAGTTCATTATAGCCATACTTGTCCAAATTTTCTTTTGCTTGCTTTTCACTAAGACCAGATTTTGAAACGTTAAATTCTTTCAACGTCTCCTCATAGCTTTTAGAAAAGTACTTCTTCATATAAAATCCTCCAAACTAAATATAAAATTATAATTTCATTAATAACTTGTGGGTCTAGAGAAATAAAAAAGAGACCCTTAATACAATTTTTAAGAAATAAAAACTGTATTAAAAGTCTCGTAACCATTAAGGTATATAACACCAGGCCTTAGCCGCGTATGTTGATGCTATATTTTTTACTACTCCCTTTTAACTTAGAAGTTATTAAATTTTAATTACAGTATTAATAATAAAGATATAAGAAAAAATTGTCAAGCATAAAAATAAAAATTTTTATCATATTTTAGCAAATCACAAATTAAAAATGGAAAGCATATTATAATACATAAGTACTACGTGGAGTTGAAAGTTATTGATATACGGGCTGATACTAGCAGGGGGAAAAGGAACTAGACTTTATCCCTTATCAAGATCAAACAATCCGAAACAGTTTTTAAAAATTATAAATAATAAAAGCTTTCTTCAAAATACAGTAGATAGGATAATTCCTTTAATCAATAAAGAAAATATTTATGTTGTTACTAATAAAGAATATAAAGAAAAAATAAAAAGTGAATTAGAAAATATAGATCCTAATAATATTTTTTCTGAACCACAAAACAAAGAAACAGCCACCTGTATTGGATTATCAGCTGTTAAATTATTAAAAAAAGACAAGGATGCAGTAATGGTCGTTTTGCCATCAGATCATCATATAGAGCGTGAAAAGGTATATTTGGAAACCTTAAATCAAGCAGTAGAAATAGCCAATAAAAGAAGGGGAATAGTAACCCTTGGAATTACTCCAACGAGAGCAGAAACAGGTTATGGCTATATTGAAATGGGACCAAGAATCCAATCATCGACTATACCAACTTTTAAGGTTACCAGATTTACCGAAAAGCCTAATGTTGAAGTGGCAAAGGATTTTATCTTAAAGGGAACTTATTTATGGAATTCAGGAATGTTTGTTTTTAGAGCAGATGTTATTTTAAGAGAAATAGAAAAGTATTTGCCGGATCTTTATAAAGCTCTAATGGAAATTTATAAAAGTGTTGGTGAAGAAAATGAAGAGTCTGTTATAGAGGAACAGTATTCAAGAATAGATGGAATATCTATAGATTTTGGAATTATGCAAAAAACAAGAAAGGGTTTTGTTATAAAAAGCGATTTTATTTGGGATGACATTGGAAGTTTTTCAGCATTAAGCAGGTATATGGAGGAAATTGGAAATAATAAAGTGAGCAGTAAGGTATATTTACAGGATAGTGAAAATTGTTCTATATTTGGAAATAGGAATTTAATTATAGGTCTTGGGATAAAGGATTTAGTTGTAGTAGATTCAGGAGATGTTATATTAATAATGGATAAGAATAAAGATCAAGAAATAAAACATCTCTTAAACGAACTAAATGAAAGACCAGAATTTGAAGATTATCTTTAATATGTTTGATTAACATTTGCTGAAAATAGGGTTGCTAAAAATTTGAAATTTAGCGACCTTATTTTTATTTAAAAAAGATTTCTTATATTGTATAATTAAATTAAGTAAAGGAGTTGTAAAGATGAGTATTGAGAAAAAGAAGAATTTTATTATCAATGTAATATATATAATAGCATTAGTATCAATAGTATATGGTATTTTTAAATATGCAATTCCATGGCTTATGCCTTTTGTTATTGGATTTTCCGTAGCCTTTATACTTAAACCAGTAATAACACTGGTATCAGACAAATATAAAATTAGTAGAAAACTAACTGCAGGAATTCTTGTTACCTTATTTTATTTAATAGTTGGCGCTTTAATTACTTTATTAATTATAAAGTTGTCAATGTCTATTAAAGATTTATTTTTAGCATTACCTAGTTTATATATGACAAAGGTGGAACCTGCAGTTTATGAAATAACCTATAATATAGAAAATTTAATTTCAAAGTTAGATCCAGAATTAGTAAAGACTATTACAGATATTCTTTTATCTTTAGTAAATTCACTAGGAAGCTTAATTTCTAATTTATCTACTACAATTGTTAAAGTAATTTCATCAGCAGTTTCAGCAGTTCCAGGATTTTTTATTATAGTATTATTTTCAATTATTTCATCTTACTTTTTTGCATTGGATTATAAGGTAATAACAGGATTTATTGAAAAGCAGTTACCTGAAAAAACAGCAAATATATTATTTCAAGCTAAAGAAGGTTTGGGTAAAACTATATTAAAGTTTATAAAATCTTATTCTATTATAATTACCATAACTTTCTTCGAATTATTTGTGGGATTAATGTTATTAAGAGTAGAAAAAGCAGCAACAATAGCTTTTATTATTGCAATATTTGATATACTTCCTATTCTTGGTGCAGGTGGAATTCTTATACCTTGGGCAATTATTGAATTAATAAAAGGAGAAATTTTCTTAGGAATTGGAATATTCTTAATGTATATTCTTATAACAGTAATAAGAAATATAATTGAACCAAAGATAGTGGGAAAAGAAGTAGGGCTGCATCCAATTATTATGCTTATATGTATCTATCTAGGAATAAATTTATTTGGTTTTATAGGAATTTTTGTTTTACCAATAACAATGACTGTACTGATTAACTTAAATAGATCTGGAAAGATAAAGTTATTTAAATAAATAGCTGGAAATATATTTACCCTTATTGACAAATTTCTACGAATTAAATATAATAAATGAGGTTGAAAATTTCAGGCATAGGGAAGCATACGATACTTTATATTAATTACAGAGTTTTATAAAGCTTTGTGCGGATTTAAAGACTTATTTATAACTAACTGCTAAGTTATATGTAAGTCTTATTTTTTATATTTAATTAATTAAATTTAATAAATATTAGATATTTATTGAAAAATATATTATAGATATAATAATGAAAAGATAAGTAAAATTTAAAGTGTATTAATATAAGCGTTTTAAAAAAGCAAGAAAAGTGATAAAATAAAATATAATAGCGAATAATAAATAGGAGAGTAGAGAATATGGATAAAAAGAAAAATATATCAATGGCTGTAATAAAAAGACTTCCTAAATATTATAGATATCTAAAAGAATTACTTAAAAATGATGTGGAAAGAATATCATCAAAAGAATTAGGAGAAAAGATAGGTTTTACAGCTTCGCAAATACGTCAAGATTTAAATAATTTTGGTGACTTTGGTCAACAAGGTTATGGATATAATGTTAAAGATTTGTATAATCAAATAGGCCTAATTTTAGGATTAGATAGAGAATATACTGCTGTCTTAATTGGAGCAGGTAATATAGGTCAGGCAATAGCCAATTATAGATTTAATGAAAATGGCTTAAATATTGCGGCTATTTTTGATGCTAATCCTAAGTTAATAGGAATAAAAATAAGAGATGTAGAAATAAAGGATATTGATTATCTAGATAGTTTCTTGGCTGAAAATAATATTGATATGGGAATAATATGTGTTCCAAGAAATAATGCGCAAGCTGTTTGTGATAAACTAGTAAAAGGTGGAGTAAAGGGAATATGGAATTTTGCTCCTGTTGATTTAGTAATTCCAGAAGACGTAATGGTAGAAAACGTACATTTATCAGAAAGTTTATTAACATTAATATACTTATTACACGATCAAGAAAACTAATACAGCACACAAAAATTGTGTGAAATTCACAATTCAAATATAAAGTGCAGAATTTATGTATTTTTTCGGTCCACTGATAAGCTGAATGATATATTTAAAATAGAGCTGTCCTGCTAAATATATTAGTAGGACAGTTATTTTTTAGATTATAAGAAATGTAAACAGGCTTGAAATTATATTGCTGCTTAAATTTACTATATCATTATTGATAAAGGATATTCCTTTAATAAGTTTATTAGTTTTTCCTTTATAAACTCTTTTCTCTGTTATAGTATCTAATTCATCACAATAATATTGAGCTTGAAGGGATGCTCCCAGCAAACTATCTATTATTGCCCCAAAAAATCCTAATAAGAAACAGTAGCTGGAATAGATCAAGCCTTCTTTAAGATCCTTATAAATAAATATATTTAATATAAAATGTATTGAAGCAATGAAGGAAGAGCCTAATAGGGCAAAGCTTGTTCCTAAAAGACTAATTCCACCAGACATTCCTGTTTCTAAGGGTTTTAGGGTTAATATATTTATAGGCTTTCTTTTGCTTAACACTCCAATTTCTGAAGCCCAGGTGTCCGCTGTAGAAACGGCAAAGGATACTCCATAGGCTAATAAATATATAGAACTTTGATTAAAATAATATATAATTGCCACGATAAGTCCAACTCCGCCATTTGCAATTACCTGCATAAAGTCACGATTTTCACCCTTTTCATTTATCTTTTCTAATTTATCTTTGTTTATCTTTTTAAACTTTGATAATAGGCTAGAGGAAACAAAGAAGGCAATCATTATGATAGAAAAGAATAATCCTCCAAAGAAGTATATTCCAGTTCCAAGAATTATAGCAGCTATTAATCCACTTTTGCTAAGAGAAGAGTTTTTATAAGCTATAAAGGATATTAAAAATGAACAAGTTAATCCTATGAAAAAATCTAACATCTAATCACTTCCTAAAATAATATTTTATATATAAGGAAAAGAAATAAAAAATATACTTAATAATAATTGTATTTGTAAAAATAGTTATATCAAGAGTAAAAAGAGCAAAAAATTATAAGTATTTTTAAGAAGGCTATTTGGAATTATATATAAATAGAAGGATTTTAATAACTTGACAAATTATAAAAACTAGCAGTAAAGTATTAAATAAGAATAATTATTAGTAGAATTAATATTTAAAAGTTTATTTAAAATAAATTATAGATAAAATCAATTAACTACTTAGAGTGTTTTATCATTATAAACTAATAGTATAAATTTATTTTAATTGATAAGTGAGAAAGGTAAGGCAGGTTATAAATATGGATTTTAAAAGTGTTAAATTTATAGAAGACAAAGCTATTTTAGAAGAGGTAAAAAACTTTGATATTAAGCAAATATTAGAATGTGGCCAATGTTTTAGATGGGACAAAATAAGTGATACTGATTATATAGTAGTTGCCTTTGGAAGAGTAATAGAAATAACTCAAAAGGGAAATGAAGTAACAATACATAATACTAATGAAGAAGACTTTAATAATATATGGTTACATTATTTTGACTTAGAAACAAATTATGATGAAATAAAAGATAATCTTTCTAAAGATGAAATTCTTAGAGAAAGCATAAAATACGGATATGGTATAAGAATATTAAATCAAGATCCTTTTGAAATGCTAATAAGTTTTATAATATCTGCTAGAAATAGTATTCCTTCAATTAAGAAAACAGTAAAGAAAATATGCGAAAAGTGGGGAGATAAGATAGTATATAAAGGTAATGAATATTATACTTTCCCAACCCCAGAACAAATAAGTTCAGCCACTTTAGAAGAAATTCAAGAAACAGGTGCTTCCTTTAGAAGTAAATATATTGTAGATACTATTAAAAAGGTAAATGAAGCCTTAGAAGTAAAGAAGGATTATGAAGCAAATAAAGAAAATTATGATGAAAGACCTGAAATATTAGATTATGACTTAGAATACATAAAGAATCTAAATGATGATGAATGTCATATTGCCCTACAAAAGTTTATGGGGGTTGGAACCAAGGTAGCGGACTGTATAATGTTGTTTTCTATGAAGAAAAAATCAGCCTTTCCAGTTGATGTTTGGGTAAAGAGAGCTATGATACATTTTTATGTTGCACCAGATGTATCTTTAAATAAAATGAGAATCTTTGCAAGAGATAAGTTTGGAAAATTCTCAGGAATGGCTCAACAATATCTTTTCTATTATGCTAGAGAAAATAAGATAGAAGTGTAGAATCAGTTAGGAGTGTGGAGCGTGTAGTGTGGAGTGATTAACTCAGTTAGGAGTGGGTAGTTAGTAGTTAGGAGGGATTAACTTAGTTTGGAGTAGGGCGTAAGCCCTTATTTTTTTGTTTAGATTATATAAAATGTAGTGAAAAAGTTATATAATGATATTGATTACATAAGTTATGTAAAAACTATTTAATGAAGGAGAGGTTGTATGTATTACTTAGGTATTGATGGTGGAGGAACTAAGACAAAGTACACTGTAGTTGATGATAATTTAAAGAAGCTATTGGAATTAGAAGGTGGAACAATTCATATTCACCAAGTAGGAGTGGAAGGAATAAAAAAAGAAATAACTGAAAACCTTGAAAAAATATTTTCTACTTTAAATATAAAAGCAAAGGATATTGCCTTTACTTTTGCAGGAGTACCTGGTTATGGAGAAAGTTTAGAAGATAAGAAACAAATTGATAAAACATTTAAGGAACTTTTAGATATGCCTTATAAGATTGAAAATGATGCAGTAAATGGCTGGGCAGCAGGAACAGCTTGTAGTCCAGGAATAAATATTGTTGCAGGAACAGGAAGTATAGCCTTTGGAATGAATGAAGAAGGAAAAATAGCAAGATGTGGTGGTTTTGGCCCAGGAATTGGTGATGATGCAAGTGCCTATTGGATAGGATTAAAAACTATAAATGAATATACTAAGCAAAAGGATGGAAGATCTGAAAAAACAATATTATTAGATATATTAGAAGAAAAATATAAAATTTCTTATCAATATGAAATTGTTGATATAGTATTTAATAGACTTAAATTTAATAGAACTGAAATTGCTAAATTTTCAATGATATGCGCTGAAGCTGCTAATAAGGGATGCGCCGCTTCTAGGAAAATATTTAATGAAGCAGCTAGTGAAATATTTGCTCATTTAAGTGTTTTAGCTAAGAAGTTAGATTTAAAGGATAATTTTATAGTATCTTATACTGGAGGAGTATTTAAAGCAGGAGATTTAATATTGAAGCCCTTAAAGGATTTAATAAATAAATCTAATTTAAAATGTAAACTTCAAGAACCACAGTTAGAGCCATGGGATGGGTCAGTATTATTGGCTTATAAGCTAGCTGGAAATATTATTCCTGATAATGTAGAAGAATTATTTAATTAATAAAAAGGCAGCTTGTATAAAATCAAGCTGCCTTTTTATATTTTATTAAGGTTGGAATTATTTATGCTAATACTACAAAATTAATTTATGGATAACATTTTCTTTATTATGCCCAAATGTTAAATACTCCACCAACAATACCTATTATAAGTAGTAATAATATACATTTAACAGGTGTCCATTGTTTTTTCTTAATTAAGAAGAATAACAATAATGTCATTGCTAGTGGTATCATTTGAGGAAGAACGCCATCTAATATACTTTGAATATCTATTGGAGATTCTCCGTTTTCAATTACAATATTTAAGCTTGTTGCACCATAGTTTGAAGTAAGTGCTCCAACTATAAATACACCTAGCATAGAAGCTGAACGAGTAAATTCTTTTGCGTTTTGAGTTAATATATCAATTGCCTTTGATCCTAAGTTATATGACCAATGCATTAACCAATATCTGATTCCAAATTGAACAGCGTTAAAGATTAATAGGAATAGGATTGGACCAGCTAGGGATCCGTTAATAGCCATATTTGAAGTTATACCAGCAGAATTGGAACTAGTGTGAACCAGAAAATAGCATCCCCAATTCCACCTAAAGGTCCCATAGCAGCAACACGGACAGCACGAATAGTATTAGTATCAGCTTTTTGTTGCTCTAATGATAAAATTATACCCATAACAAAAGTTACAAGGAATGGATGAGTATTAAAGAACTCTAAGTTATGTTTCATAGATTTAGAAAGGTCTTCTTTATTAGTATGAATTCTTTCTAATTCAGGCAATATTCCGTATAACCATCCTGCAGCTTGCATTCTTTCATAGTTAAATGAAGCTTGCAAGAATAATGAAGGCCAAACCATTTGATTTAAAACTTTTTTATCAAGTTGTTTAGCTGGAGTTAAATCTTAGTGATAAAGTTATTTCTAGCTTATATAATTTTTCGGAAACAACATATATAGAAATAGTTGAAGGGATGGCTGCCATATTAATAAGTGATTCAAGCAGTGGTAATTTTAAACTTTTTGCAGTCCATAAGAAATTAGAAATAAAGCCGAATATGTATTTTAATATTATTTCTATGACAGATCAAGTTACCTTCAATTTAATAATACCGTCTATATATAATCTTAAAGTAGAGTTTTTAAATCCTACTTATGTTTATAATAGAATACTTCCTACTATAAGAATCCCTGAAATAGTAGCTTATTATTATACAATTAAAAGTCCTAAATATAAATTTAAAGGAGAAAGACATAATTTATATGAGTTAACTTTTGTTGATAGTGGAACTCTAGATACAACAGTTGATGGTGTTAATTATACTTTAAATTCATCAGATTTAATTATATATGGAAAAAATCAATTTCATACACAAGCTGTAAATAGTGACAGCTCTTGGTCCTATTTAACTATAATGTTTGATATGAAATGTGATGATAATAGTTTAATATGTAATAGGGTTTTTCATTGCAGAAAGGAATTATATAATGCTGTAAGAGCCTTTGCAAAAAAATATATCACTTACAATTCCTTATTCTGAAAATCTTATTATATGTAATTTTCATAAAATTTATAATTAGATTATTCTAATATGACTATTTGGGGGCGAAGCCTATCAACATTTTCAAGACGAATTATTAGAAAAAATAATATCTTATATAAATGAAAGAATTTCTTCCCCAATAACTATAGAAGAGATTTGCAATAAATTTTCAGTTTCAAGGTCATCTTTATAAATGTTATTTAAGAATAATTTGAATATATCTCCAAAGAAATATATTAACGATTTAAAATTAGAAAAGAGCAAGAAGCTAATTAAAGAAAATAAATAATTGCATTTATGTTAGGATTTAATTCAATACATTATTTGAATTGCATATCTGGAAACAGTGATTACAGTGTTTTTAGCAATTTCAACTTCAACTGTTTCTTCTCCAACCTTTACGACTTTTCCGTAAATTCCTCCACAGAACATTACTTTCATGTCTGCTTTTAATTCAATTTAGCAACAGAAGTAGATGAAGATTTTGCCATTACTGAGTATCTATATAACAATAATATAGTAGTAAGTATAGTAG
>ERZ773359.5328-NODE-5328-length-12410-cov-4.743505_pt1 | contig 12410 bp, 10 predicted proteins | sample MGYA00374955_ERZ773359 | MGnify/ENA primary metagenome ERZ773359 (study PRJEB29098, sample SAMN04486028) | biogas fermenter metagenome | study: EMG produced TPA metagenomics assembly of the Biogas fermentation microbial communities from Germany - Plant 4 DNA1...
AAAATGAATAAACCTGCACCCATTTAAAGCCAACTGAGGTAAAGAGATCGGCCAACCGTTCTTTATCTGGAAAATGCAGCGTAGATTTCTGCAGCCAAGAATAGGCCTGGTAATTATTTGTCAAAATTTTTCCCAACAAAGGCATCACATAACAAAAATATAACAAGTAAAGTTGTTTAAATACAGGAATAGTAGGCAGAGACATATCCAAACAAACAGCCTGCCCTGCAGGTTTTAAAACCCGGTACATTTCCTGCAGCACTTGACGATAATTTGTGGTGTTGCGAAGGCCAAAACCAATGGTCACAATATCAAAAAAATCATTATTAAACGGTATTTGCAGCGCATTACCTAAATAAAGTTTAACATTGTGCAGTTGTGACCTTTTTATTTTTTCTCTACAGTGGGCCAACATTGACGGGCTAAAATCCAGGGCAAAGACTTTACCTTTCTCTTCTATCCTTTTGGCTAAAAGTACAGTCCAGTCCCCTGTTCCGCAGCATAAATCAAGGATATAATCATCCTGTTTAAAATTAATATAAGTTAAACTCTTTTTACGCCAAGTCTGATGTTGTTTAAAACTAATAACAGCATTCATTTGATCATAGTAATCTGCAATGGATTCGAAAATTTTCCAGACTTGGCTTTCCACAGGCTGTGACATTTAATCACCCTCTGGTTTGTAAGCATTAAAATTAACTATACAATAAAAGTAATTTTTTGCAGGAAATATTCACCATAAACAGAAATCAGGTAATGGAAATAACATTAAATTGTTATAGCTATCGCTTTTATTTTTACATATTTAAGGCGTTCTTACCCTAGGCAGTATTTTTTACTAATCTTCTGTCAGTTTCCATTCTTCTGTCTTATAACCGGCTCTTTTATTGCTTTGTAGGTGCCAGTCAAAGGAATGAGTGCTTATGAAAATTTTATTCAAAAATATTAATCTCTCAGCACTATCTTTGGGTATCCGCGAAAAAATAGTAGGTATGTGGCTAATAATTGTCATCGTCATGGGCATTTGGTTCGCTTGGCAATCGGAATATCTTACCCACCGTGTAATGGTCAATGATTTACAAGCCAACGGCATTTTACTTGCCCGCAATGTAGCAGCCTACTGCGCTGAAGCCATTTCCGTACAAAACTTTCACACTTTGCCGCAAATATTAGCAGATACAATGGAAAACAATACGGACCTTGCTTATATATATCTTTTTGATTCAGAAAAAAATATAATCCATCACACTCATGCAACCGACTGCCCTCCATTAGAACTCCCCGATTTCCCAACCATAAGCACGGAAAACTGTTTTAACACAAAAACTTTCAAAATAAATTCTAACAGAATTCACGACATAATCGTTCCCATTTCTAACTTTGGTTGGGTACGCTTGGGAATAACAGAAATTAGTCTGGGAAAACAATTGTCACAAACTCGCCGTACAGTGGCATTAACTATTTTAGGCATAGTCACATTAGGCTGCCTTGCCACAATTCTCTATACCAATAAATTGCTGCAGCCACTTCAGGAATTAATTGCTGCTACCCGATCTTTAACTGCCGGTGATTTTAGCGTTAGGGTAGCTGTACGCAGCCAAGACGAAATAGGACAATTGGCAGCATCCTTTAATTCAATGGCAGAAAAATTAGATTCTTACAAACTCATCAATATCAAAAATCAGACCGAATTAGCTCGAACGGAAAAAATGCGGATAGAATTAGTAAAACATCTAATCACAGCACAAGAAGAAGAGCGTAAGCGCATTGCCAGAGAATTACATGATGAAACCTCCCAATCTCTGACAGCTTTGAAACTAGGCTTAAAAACAATAGAAGAAGCCACATCAATATCAGAGATTAAAAATATTAGTAAAGATTTACGGCAAATGCTGGGGGCTACTTTGGCAGAGATAACGTCCATTTCGCGTAATTTGCGCCCCAGTGTTTTGGATGATATGGGATTACACGCTGCCTTAGTCCGCTTTATTGAAGAAACCTCCAAGCGTATCGAACAGAAGATAGTTTTTAAGAGTGAAGGTTTAAATATTCATAGATTTCCTTTCTATATTGAAACGGCAGTGTATCGTATTATCCAGGAAGCAGTAACTAATAGTATAAAGCATGCCGGAGCAACAAATATTTTTATTAGTGTGAACTACGATGGAAATAATTTGATTGGAATTATTCACGATAATGGTGTCGGGTTTAAACCTGATCTAGTATTAGATGGCAGCGAGCCGCAAAAAGGCTTAGGTTTGTTTGGCATGCAGGAACGAGCTGCCTTTATTGGAGGTTCTCTCACCATTGATTCTGATCTTGGTCAGGGTACAACCATTACCGTCACTGTGCCAAATGTTAAACAAGTATAAAGCAGCCGGCAATTGATTCCGGCTGCTGTTAATTTTATTTAGTCTCTTGACCCGGGGAATTGACTTTTTCGTTTTGACGTTTATTATCCCAAAGCAATAATGCAACCAGTGCCACGACAAGGATCCGGAGAGGGCGAAAAATTGCATTCCAAATATATGCCGACACAGGAACTTTTGGATTGTTCGGCAGTCCGTACTTTTCCGGTTCATCTTTTAGAATATACATAACTGCGGTTCCGCCCAGTTCCTCTAAACCATAAATACGGGAATTTGTATAGCCTTCTGCAATCAGTTGGTTTACCCTTTTATGCGCCAATTCCACCATTTCCGCACGAGTACCAAAATTTATGGCCCCGGTGGGACAAGCTTTGGCACAAGCTGGAGTTAAACCTATCACCTGCCGGTCAGAGCACAATGTACATTTTTGCGAAACATTTTCCTTTTGGTTGAAAGCCATAACTTTAAAAGTACAGCTGGCGACACAATAGTTGCAGCCAATGCATTTGCGCGGATCTGTTACTACAGCTCCTCTATCTGTATGACTTATGGCCCCGGCGGGACAAACCTTTTCACAAGCAGCATCCGTACAATGCATACAACCTTTTTTAGCAAAATACCACTTCATTTCACCGGTCGTTTCATCTTCATGTTCTCGAAATACAACTCTCGTCCATGAATTGGCGGTAAAGCGAACAGGGTTCTCATAATAACCGGTAAATGTGGTATCTTCAGCAGGAAGTCCGTTCCACTGCTTGCAGGCCACTTGACAGGCACGACAACCAATACACTTTGATGTATCTATTAATTTTGAAGTTAGCATATTTTAGACCACCTTCCTTATATTGCAGAGAAAGGCCTTGTATTCGGGTATACTTGTATTCGCATCACCAATGGAAGGCACAAGATCATTGACAATATCTCCTCTGTTTAATCCCATATAGCCCCAGTGAAATGGCATGCCCACTATTTCCCGCAATTCGCCATTAATCAGAAGCGGTTTTAAGCGTGGTGTAATACAAGCAATGGCGGCAATTTCTTTTTTACGGTAACTGCTGACTAAAACTTTATCTCCATTCTTTATATTTAATTTTTCTGCTAAGGTCGGGCTGATTTCGATAAATAACTCGGGCATTAATTCATTTAGCCAGGGAGTATTTCTGGTCATAATTCCTGACTGCCAGTGTTCAGTAACACGGTAAGTCGAGATAATATAAGGATAATTGTCATCTCCGGCTTCCGCCAAATGATTTTCATACCAAATTTTTGACACGGGATTAAATTGGACAGTTGTGGAGAGTAAATTGCGAATGGGACTCTCCGCCGGCTCATAATGCTCTGGGAACGGACCGTCTGCCATGGTATTGGCAAATAGTCTTGCCTGCTGTTCCGGCAGCATTATAAATGGACTTTGAGCAGTAGCGTCGGGAGGAACATTGGCATTAAAATCAGGCACATCATTGCGCTGCCATGTGGAACCATCCCACCACATTAAAGGAATTTCAGGATTCCAGGGCTTACCCTGGGGATCAGCAGAGCAACGATTGTATATTATGCGTCTGTTTAACGGCCAAGCAAATGCCCATTGGGCATTAGTGCCAATCCCTGTTTCCTCCTTAATACGGCTTTTGCAGGCTGGGTTTGTAGTGTTATTATAATATCCACTGTAAATCCAACAGCCACAAGCAGTACTGCCATCATCTGCCAGATTGGTAAAGTCCTGTATAAGAGTGCCCGTTCTGGTATCGTAGCCGTTAATTTCCATGGCCACTTTATTGGCATCGGGCTCCTCTCCATAATCCCAAACCATATTTAAGATTGGATCAGGAAACGGTCCCGGATTTTTTTCATATTCTGCCCGAATAGCTTTGAAAAGGCGATCAACAATCCAAAGATCCGTTTTAGCATCACCTAATGGTTCTTGTGCCTGATAACGCCATTGAATCCAGCGGCCGCTGTTAGCAACGGTACCTTCACGCTCATATGAAGCAGAAGCAGGCAGTAAAAATACCTCTGTATCAATTTTTGTCGGATCAACCCCCGGCTCTTTCCAAAAAGCAGCTGTTTCATTTTCAAATATATCAATAGAAACGAGCCAATCAAGATTTTTTGTATAGTTGCGTTTATCAGAAGCACTGGGTCCGGTTACGGCAGGATTGTCTGCCCAGCAGATCATGCCCTTTATTTCACCTTCACCCATATACTTATACATGCCGATATGAGAGCGATCTTTATCGTCTAATTTTGGTAAATAATCATAACAATAATCATTTTCTTTAGTGGCAGCATCCCCATACCAAGCTTTAAGCATACTGATTAAAAATTTAGGTTTATTAGCCCAGTAGCCGCTGGAGGGGGTTTCCTTTTCCAGGTATGCTGCTAAATTTTCATGCTGAGCAGCTTTTGGCATGTTTAAATAGCCTGGCAGGAGATGATAAAGCATAGCCATGTCCGTAGAGCCTTGAACGTTAGCCTGGCCACGCTGTGCATTCACGCCGCCGCCGGGAATGCCAATGTTGCCGAGCAGCAGCTGCAGGCAAGCAATAGCACGTACATTTTGCGAACCATGCGTAAATTGTGTTATACCCATAGCATAAAGAATATTACCGGCTTTGCCAGCCTGACCAGTACTGGCATACAGCTCGGCCACTGCCTTTAATTTCTCAGACGGGCAGCCCGTAATCTTGCTAACAGTTTGTAGATCATAACGTTCGTAATGTTTTTTCATTAACTGCAGCACCGATTGAGGATCTTTTGCTGCAGGATCTTTTTTTATGCTGCCGTCTTCATTTAATTGATAACTCCAAGAGCTTTTATCATAAATAACAACGCGGTCTTCCGCCTCTAGGGCTCCTGAAAACAACCCGTCTTTAAAAGAATAGTCCGGATTAACAAGATAAGTGGCATTGGTATAGTTTAATACATATTCTTTGTGATAAAGTTCATTTGACAGGATGTAATTGATAATGTAGCCCAAAAAAGCAATATTGGTACCCGGCCGTATCGGTGCATATAAATCAGCCACGGCGGCAGTACGGGTGAAACGTGGGTCCACTACTATCAGCTTAGCTCCCCTTTCTGCGCGGGCACGTTCAATCCATTTCATGGAAATGGGATGGTTTTCCGCCGGGTTACAGCCAAAAGCCATTATCACATCGGAATTTTTATAATCAATCCAGTGGTTCGTCATTGCACCCCGTCCAAATGTGTTGCCCAGACCGGCAACGGTGGAGGAGTGTCAGAGACGGGCACAGTGGTCAATATTTATAATTCCAAGTGCCCGAATCATTTTTTGGTAAAGATAATTCTCTTCATTGGTGCAGGTAGCGCTACCCAAATGAGCAATCGCCCTAGTCCGGTTAACTGTCACCCCATTTTCATCGACTCTTTCAAAAGTTGAGTCCCTTGTTTCTTTGATGCGTTTGGCAATTTCCGTTATAGCCCAATCCCAGTCTACTTCCTGCCACTCTGTAGCTCGTTTAGCCCGATAGAGTACTTTTTTCACGCGTTTCGGGTTTTCAACCGTCTCTCCCTGTTGATTATAAACGTAAGAAAGATTAAAAACCGAACTGCCTTTACTGCATAAAGAACCTTCATTGATGGGATGATCGGGATCACCTTCTGCACCTACGACTTTATTATTTTGTACATAGCAGATTATTCCACATCCCACTGAACAATATGGACAAATTGTAGTAACTTCCTTTGCATATTGCACAGGTACTCCTGCAGCCTCAGCACTGTCGAAAAAGCCAAAGTTGGCTAAAGTAACAGTACCAAGAGCTACACCTGTAAGTTTAAGAAAATCTCGGCGGGATAATTTCATTTATTTATTTCACCTCCTATTAGTTTTTTACAGCAACTTCGGTTTCGGTAGAAATATTACTTTGCAGCATCGCTTGTGTTTTCTGCTCACCGAATTTTGATCTTTTAGTTAAACGGTCAATTAAGGGAACAAAAGCATTCATTATTAAAATGGCAAACGCAACTCCTTCAGTTGGTGCAAGCAAGACGCGGAATATTACCACAATAATGCCGATGCAGACACCAAAAATAATTTGACCTTTTTTTGTTATGGGGCTGGTAACCCAATCGGTAGCCATGAAGAAAGCACCTAATAACAACCCCCCGCTTAGTAAGTGATAGACAGGATGCTGTCCCAGTAAAGCCATACCAATAAAAACGGTAGCCATCATAGAGACGGGTATGTGCCAAGTAATATGTTTTTTGTAAAGTAAATAGGCCCCCCCTAATAGCAAGGCAAAGGCTGATGATTCTGCTATACCTCCGCCTTGCGTAGCAAAAAAGAAAGTTCCCATATTAGGTAATGGTAAACCCATTTGCAACATTGTTAACGGCGTGGCTTGCGTAATAGTATCAATACCGGGAAAACTAACCCGCCAGTAAAAAAACTCATTATTTAAATAGGTTAGCCATGGCGCAAAAATAATTACAGATACTCTGCCGAAAAGAGCAGGATTAAATCTATTCCAGCCTAATCCGCCTAAAAATTCCTTAGCAAAACCAATAGCAATAAATGTTGCTGCGGCGGCTAACCACCATGGGGTAGCTGCGGAAAAACTCAATGCTACCAACAATCCGGTTAAAATAGCGCTACAGTCTGACAGTTGCGGCTTTTTATGCATCAACTTGCAGAAAAGTACTTCTGTAAACATTGCCGTCAAAACACATACCATTATTAAAAATGGCACATTGAATTTAAAAAAGTAGCACGCTACCAGTGTAACGGGCATCAGAGCAATGATTACATCTTTCATTGCCGTTGCCACATCATCACCAGAATGTAAATGCGGAGATGTGGAAACTATGAAATTCTTTTCCATTTTCAAGATTGCCCCTCCTTTCTATGCCCTTTTGCTGCGGCGGATAAACTCAATTAAAGGCCTGCGAGATGGACAAACATAAGCACAAATGCCACATTCAAAACAATCCAATGCTCCCCACTCCTGTGCCTGCTTATACTTGCCCAATTCTGCATACATTCCGATATAATTGGGATAAAGAGCCATTGGGCAATGGTCGACACATTTTCCACAGCGAACGCAAGCATAATACTCCTGTGCAGCTGCTAGCTGCTCTCTGGTTAAAGCAATAACGCCTCCACAAGCTTTCACAATTGGTGCCTCCAAGCTTTTCTGTGCCCAGCCGGTCATAGGACCGCCCATTATAATTTTGCCCACATCCGGCTTAAGACCGCCGGTGCTATTGATGAGATGAGCAAGTGTTGTCCCGACAAAGACACGGTAATTGCCGGGCTGTACAGCTGCGTCCCCCGTTAAGGTCACAATTCTTTCTGTCAGTGGCTTCCGATAGATAACAGCATCTGCAACTGCTTTGGCAGTGGCGACATTTTGCACCACAACGGCCACTTCAGCAGGCAGCTTGCCAGGTGGCACAGAACGCCCGGTTGTAGCATAAATTAGTTGTTTTTCAGCCCCCTGTGGATACTTTACGTCTAAGGGCACTACCTCCATCCGCTCTTCATTTTTTAGTTTTTCCTTCAGCAAATCGATGGCATCTTGTTTATTTACCTCTATACCAAAAATTACTTTGGCATTGTCTAACACACGGCTGAGAATGCGTGCACCGGCTATCATTTCGTCTGCATATTCCAGCATTAAACGGTGATCACAAGTTAAGTAAGGCTCGCACTCGCAGCCATTAAGAACTAAATATTCAATTTTTGTCTGAGGCGTAATCTTAATATGGGTAGGAAATCCAGCCCCTCCCATACCGACAATACCTGCCGCTTTAATACGCTGTACGATCTCTTCTTTAGTCAAGTGTGATACATCATCTGCAGTATATTTAACTTTTTCCTGCTCTGGATCTACTTCAATAACAACACAATCTTCCATTTGGCCGGTTTGTGTCATCCGGCTGCCAATTTCGCGGACGACACCGCTTAGACCTGTATGAACGGGTGCCGAAATTGCTGCATCACTATCCCCGATAATCTGACCTGCTTTAACCCTTTCCCCTACAGAGACTAACCTTCTATTAGGAGCCCCAATATGCTGCCGTAACGGAATAATTAGTTCAGAAGGTAGAGGCAAATCTTGTATAGACATGTTTTCGGTTAATTCTTTATAGCCGGGGATTGATGATATCCCTCTTTCAAATGTTTTTGCCATATTTTCACCCCCTTAACTTCTTAGCTTAATTAATTTCGGTTTGTGAAACGTTGTAACCGAAACCTTCTTTTTGTGCCACATCATCTAAAAAATATGTTGCTATATTTTCCAGATCAGGTATAACCTCTCTGTTAATTTCCTTCAAAACAATTGTTTTTAAGTAATACTTACACTCATGACAGACATAAACTCTGCGATATTCCTGCCCGGGTATAAAGAAAAAACCCAATGAATCTTGATCGGTATTGCCGCATTGCAAACAGCCAAGACGCGGAGCGGTCCATTGTGCATGGCAAAGGCCACACTCTAGCATTCTTACTCCATCTTGCTCCCGTAGCATGGCCAGCATGGGTTTCTCCCCACAGACAGGACAAATTCCCTGCTGCCAATTTTTAAACAGTGAAAGTGATTGAGCCCTTCGGGCAACACAAACATAATCAATCTGGCAAGCTGCCCGAATTATTTGTGCTAAAACTGCTAATTCTCTCCTGCCTAAAAGAGAAATTAGTTTTTCGGCAAGCAGAGATTGTAAAAACGGAAGTGATAAATGAGCCGGCACACAAATACTTTCCCTAATTTCAGGAGCAGCAATTACCTGATCAAGTAATTTTTCCATCGCAATTCTTTGGGATGAAGAAAGATTCGGCAGTAAGTGCCTACAAGCGTCATCCAATAATGACAGCATAAAATCCTGATACACTTCCAATGAAATCGACAGCCCATTTTCCAACAGTACTGCTTCTTTTCTTTGACTTTTCATACCAAATTCGGATCTCAAAATTTCAGCGCTTTTGCCTTCTATATATTTTTTTTGGGCTCTATACATGGACTGATAAAATAATAAAAGAGGCTCTAACTGCTCATTCTTTTGCACATAATGTTTTATTTCAATCTGGATATGTTCGTCTGTCGGAGGAAAATTTATCACGCTTTCCTCTCCTTTCATTTGGCACTGCAAAAAATACATGACCGACCCGTGAGGGCCTAAATCTTTGCAAATCCAAAGGGGAGGGGCCGGCCATGCACTTTTTCTCATATGCATTTGTGAATATTTTCACCATTTATTATGGATTATTTAAAGTAAATTTTAAATCAGGAAAAACTTGGATTTTTAAATGCTATCACTAGGGTTTCACCTGACAAAAAAAAGAGCCTCATTCGGCCCTCATCAGGATTATCATGGTGTTACATTTTTAAATCCGGAAGCTTATCCTTTTGTGTTTTTAGTTTATTCAACTCATTATTTAAGTCTTGCTTTAGGTTGAGAATTTTTTGACAGTAACGGTAGACGACCAAACCTGCAGCAGTGGGAGTAACGCCTTTATTAGTACGTTTTAATAAGGGGACTTCACAATATTCTTCCAAGTCTCGTATTTGCATGCTTACAGCAGGCTGGGAAATATGACTAAGCCTTGCCGCCTGTGAGATACTACCAGCATTAATAACAGTATAAAATGCCTCAATTTGTGCCATCTTCAATTTTTTATCTCTCCTCTCTCTGCTCATTTTTTAATTTTCCCCACCATAAATGTTTATTTATGGCATTTAATGGAGACTAGGGAAGCTCCTGTTTACATGTAAATACATGTCAGGGTAAAACTATAGGTTTTCCCTGAGTTTTCATGTCTTTTGTAAGAGTTCCCCCGTCTCCTTCAAATCGATGTTTAATAAATTGTTTTCCATGGCATAAGCCACAAATTCCGAACGATGTACAATATTTAGCTTCTCTTTAATTCTGGCTTTATGGCTTTCCACCGTCTTCACACTGATGTGCAGCATTTCCGCTATTTGCTTATCAGTATAGCCATGTGCTACCAAAATAAGTATTTCTTTTTGCCGTTTACTTAAAAGTTCTTTTTCCCTTTTCCTATGTTTTTCAGGCAGAACATAACGCTGCAATATTTTTTTCGTGAGCAATGGATCAACAACCATTTCTCCTCGCATTACTGCTTTGATGCCCATAATAAGTTCTTCATCAGCAGCTTTTTTTAGGAGATAGCCATTGGCTCCCGTCGCCAAAGCTTTCCGAATATATTCCTCATCATCGTGAATTGTTAAAATCAGAATTTTTATTTGCGAAAATTTTTCCCTGATCCTTTTTAATAACTTAACACCATTTTGACCGGGCAGGGTTAAATCAAGAATTATAAGGTCTGGAGATTTTTCCTTGGTTATCGCAAAAGCTTCATCTACTGATCCTGCTTCACCTATCACCTTCATGTTTGCCTGCGTATCTATTAACATACGTAAGCCTTTACGTACAATAGGATGGTCATCTACAAGTAGAATATCAATTTGCTTATGCACTACATTTCACCTCTTTTCTGCAGTGCCAATAAGCATATGTTATTTTTTTCACATATATATTCTTGATCTACCGGCAGTTTTCCTGCTAATTTAGCAAATATTATTGATAAAACTTCACAAAAAATATGTTATTTATTTGTCTTCTGTGTATGTTTTGTGTTAAAATTAAGAAGGTTTTTTGAAACGGATAGCAGAATATAAAAGTGAACTATTTATCAGATCATATACTACATATACTACAGGAGGGCCTATGAATAAAAAAGTTTTTCTACTAATTACATTAGTTGTGATGGCTGCCTTTGCTTGGTATGTAAAGAGTACAGTACTTGTACCGCCACAATCAGTAGCCGGGCCTAAGCTTGTTAGCCATCGGCCAAATCAATACGATGAGAGCTGTACCACATGCCATGGTAAAGTTGCTGATTGGCATAAGGAGAAATTTGGCACATTCTCTGATGAGAATTGTATGGATTGCCATGGTGGCGCACCTGACGTAACTCATCCTACTGATGGCTCATATAGTGAATGCTTAACCTGCCATGAAGCAATAGTAGCCACACATGATGAGATGTTCCCTTACGAAAATACAACCTATAATGATTGTCTTGGCTGCCATACAGCAGAATAGCTAAGAATTTTAAAAGTCGGCATGTTGTGCCGTCTTTTTTTTTGCCAGAGTTTAGGCAGTAATTGGCGCATAAACCACTCCCTTTTCATATGCTAATGTAACAAAAAAGTTGGAGTGGTGTTATGATTTTTCAAGAAGTACGTTGGATACGTGAATATAGTAATAAAATTGCCCCCAATTTACGAAAACAACTATTTTTGCTATATCGCCCCACACGTTACTCCCCTTGCTTTATCAATAAATTCTACAGTTCGGTCATGCAAAGGTGGCGTAAAATCCCGGTTATAGTACAACTGGATAGAAACACTTATAGTCAACAATGCCTTAAAGCTATAAGCCAGGAAACAGGATGTTCTATTCAAAAGGACCTCTATTTACTAAATGCTTTTGCCACCAAGATAAATGTTAGCACTTTAAAAACACTGGTAGAAAATAAAAATGTAGTGCGTATCTGGTACGATGAAGATTTACGAGCCATATTAGATATTGCTTCCGCGACCGTAGAATCTACCGCTGTCTGGGAAGATGGCATAACCGGAAAAGATGTAACCATTGCCGTTATCGATACCGGTGTCCATGATCATCCTGATTTAAGCGGCCGTATAGTGGGCTTTAAAGATTTTGTAAATAACAAAACTCAGCCTTATGATGATAATGGCCATGGCACACATGTAGCCGGCTGTGCTGCCGCATCCGGAAAACAATCTAACAGCAAGTATAGAGCACCTGCCCCTGAGGCAAATATTGTAGGAATTAAGGTTTTAAATAAATCGGGCTCCGGACCTCTAAGTACAGTTATTCAAGGCATTCAATGGTGTGTTGCTAATCAGGCTAAATATAAAATTAGAATCATTAATTTATCACTCGGCAGCGATTCAAATCTCTCGGCTTACGATGACCCTGTCTGTTTTGCGGTGAAAAAGGCATGGGATGCCGGTTTAATAGTCTGTG
>ERZ773359.5335-NODE-5335-length-12404-cov-4.893514_pt1 | contig 12404 bp, 8 predicted proteins | sample MGYA00374955_ERZ773359 | MGnify/ENA primary metagenome ERZ773359 (study PRJEB29098, sample SAMN04486028) | biogas fermenter metagenome | study: EMG produced TPA metagenomics assembly of the Biogas fermentation microbial communities from Germany - Plant 4 DNA1...
TTACTGGTACTATCAGCAATGTTAGCAAAGTAGAAGTTACCAGACCAAACATAACCGCTATAGCCATTGGTGCCATTGCTTCTGCACCTTCCCCAAATCCCAGAGCTAATGGTATCAAAGCTAGTATAGTAGTCAATGTTGTCATTAGAATAGGTCTAAGCCTAGTAGGACCTGCCTTAATGATTGCGGATTCTGTATCCATACCTCTTCCTTTTAAAATATTTATATAATCTACCAACACAATAGCATTGTTTACAACTATCCCAGCCAACATGATCACTCCTATAAATGCCGGAACGCTAAGGGGCTTGTTAGTGATAGCCAATCCAAATATAGAACCAGAATATGCAACAGGAACCGAAAACATTATTGTGAAGGGATGAAGTAAGGATTCAAATTGTATTGCCATGACCATGTACACTAGAATTATTGCCAATATTAATGCTAATGTAAGATCCTCAAAAGCCTCTATCATCATTTCATTTTCTCCAGTAAACTTTATGGAGTAGCCATCAGGCAATCTATATTCTTCTAGTTTCCTTCTCAATTCTTCGTTTACATCCCCGGAGCTTCTGCCAAACACATCAGCGGTTACCGTTACATATCTCTCCTGATCTGCTCGGGTTATGCTTGTTGGACCTCTCTCAACCTTTATTTCAGCTATATCTATTAAAGGCACCTGTATACCCAATGGCGATAATATAGAAACTGATCTTAGTTTTTCCAATGTATTAATTTTATCTTCCGGGTATTGTACCTTAATATCTACCTCATTTCCATTGACTTTATAAGTAGTAGCTACCCGACCTTCTACAGCAGTCCTTATAACTGATGCTACCTGTGTGGTTGATAATCCATAGGCTGATGCCTTATCACGATTAACATAAATTTGGGCTTCCGGTCTTCCTTCAGAAATACTAGATGCAATTTGTCTGGTACCATCTGTCTCTGCAACAATTTTCTCTATATCTATTGATATATTCTCTAAAGTTTCTAAATCAGGTCCACTAATCTGTATAGACACCAGGTCAAAACTGGTCATGCTTCCAAAGCCTGTAGATAAATCCGTTACCTTTATATCCGCTCCAGCAATATTTTTTACCGATTTACGCACTTCTTCCACAATTTCTGATGTGCTTCTTTCCCTTTTCTCTATAGATTTCAAAGTTACGCTTATAGTGGCTGAGTCTCCGCTGGAACCTCCTATCCCAGATAAAACATCAGATCCACCTACACTTACATGCATAGATTCTAGTTCAGGAATCTGAAAAAGTAACTTCTCTAGTTCTTTTGCTACTTCATTGGTGTTTTCTATCAGGCTTCCCTTTGGCATCTCAATATCTACACTAAACATGCCCTGGTCCATTGAAGGAAAAAATTCTGAACCAATAAAAGGTAAAAACAACAAGCTTAATACGAATATTGAAAAAACTATAGCTAGTGTCTTCCCCTTATGTTTCAAAACCCAAATCAATACTTTTCGATAAATCTGATCTATACCGTTAATGACCTGATCCCATTTATAAAATATTTTATCCAGCCATTTATTTCTTAAGCTTTCATGAGGTGTGGCAACCTTGAGAAATTTTGAACTTAACATAGGTATAAATGACAAAGCTACTATCAATGAAGCCAACAATGAAAAAGCTATTGTCAAAGCCAGTTCCTTAAATATCTCGCCGGCCATTCCTTCTGTAAAAACTATAGGTAAAAATACAACTATAGTAGTAAATGTAGAAGCTAGGATGGCATTGCCTACTTCCTGTGTTCCCAATAATGAAGCTTCAACTCTGTTATATCCTTCATTTCTGTGTCTATATATATTTTCTAAGACTACTATAGAGTTATCCACCAACATCCCTACACCAAGGGCAAGGCCACCTAAGGATACTATATTTATTGTTATACCAGCAAAATATACTAATACGAAAGTAGAAATAATGGAAATAGGTATAGCTGTAGCAATAATCAATGTGCTCCTTATATTTTTTAGAAAAATGAACAGTATCAGCACAGCAAGTATGCCGCCGGTTATTGCATTGTCTGCCACATTGCTTATAGACATTTCTATATATTCACCCTGGTCAAAAACTATATCAACATTTAAATCTGGATGTTCCTTTGATATCTTTTCTATTTCATTCTTTACAGCCCTTGTAACATTAACAGTATTTGCGTTTGTTTGTTTCTGGACGCTTAAACTTACGCTGTTTTTTCCGTTTGTCCTGCTGTAGGAATCAATAGACTTATTAGTATCAACCACTTCTGCTATATCACGGATATATAATATTGTTCCATTAGGCATAACTATGGGTATATTTTTTATCTGTTCAATATTTTCAAATTCACCAGTACTCCTCACCAATAGTTTTTTATCCCCATATTCTACTGTGCCGCCTGGCAGGTTAAGATTCTCAGTCTGCAAAACAGTCATTACCTGGTTTAATGATACACCATATCCTGCAGCCTTATTAGGATCTACATTAACTTGTATTTCCCTGGTTCTCCCCCCTGAAACGCTTACTGAAGCTACCCCTGACAATCTCTCTAGTCTAGGCTTTATGTTCTCCTCTGTAAAACGTTTAAGTGTTATGTCGTCCAAATCACCAGTTACACTTATAGTCACTATGGGAAGCATATTAGGATTTATTTTTATTACTAAGGGATCCTCTACCTCATCTGGAAGATAACCTTTTATCATATCGATCTTTTCTCTCATATCCAAAGTCGCAAAATCCATATCAGTGCCTGAATTAAACTCGGCAATGACTATAGAGTGCCCTTCACTGGAAATAGATTGAATAGATTTTATATTATTTACCGTAGCTATGGCGTTTTCAATATTTTTTGTCACAATGGTTTCAATTTCTTGAGGCGCAACACCTGAGTAGCTTGTTGATACTACTGCTATAGGAAAACTGATATCTGGCATTAAATCAACTTGTATCTTGGAAAAAGATACAACACCGAGCAATAGAACTATCAAAACACACATCAATATGCTTATAGGTCTTTTTACAGATATTTCATGTATTCTCATTTTCACACCTCTTATTTATCCGAAATCACTACTGTTGATTCATCTTTTAAGAAATCCTGCCCCTTAACTACTACAATTTCACCCTCATCAATACCGTCTATGACCTGTATCTCCTTATCATTAAATATGCCAGTGGTAATCTGTTTTTTAACAGCTTTGCCACTTTTGACAACAAATATATATTTGTTGCCTTCTTCCTCCATAACTGAAGACATAGGTATCAAGATACAATTTTCTGCTCTATTCAAAGTTATGTATACCTCGGCAAACATGCCTCCTTTTACAGTATCAGGTGGATTTTCCAAAGCGATTTTAATCAGATATGTTTGTGTCATGGCATCTGCTGAAGGTGCAGCTGCTGTTATAGTTCCCCATAAAGGTTCTTCAGATATTGCCCTTATATAAATCTTTACTTTATCTCCTAATTGAACCTTACCAATAACATCCTCATTTACATTAACTTCAATAATGTAGTTTGAGTCATCAATGATTATAAAGGAAGGGCTAGAAACACTGGCAAACTCTCCTTCCTTTACATTTATAGCCGATACAACTCCGCTTATAGGTGCTTTAACACTCATATTGTCCACTACACTTTTTGCAATTTCATATGAAGCCTTAGCTTGAGATAGCTGGGCTTGTGCTGCCTCAATGTTTTCTTTGTAGCTTTTTTGCTCAGTTAAATCCAAGTTTGCTTTAGCAGTCTCATATTGTTGTTTTGCAAGCTCTAGCTGGGATTGAACTCTGTCCAAATTAAATTTGGTCTCTGCCCCAGCCTCATATAAAGTCTTTATAGTCTCGAAATTTGTTTTTGCATCATCATAATTTATTTTGGCAGAATCCACAGCAGACTTTAACTGCAGCATCTGCTGTTCATAAGTGCTACCTGATAACCTCTTTAGATTTATTTCTGCCATTTCAACAGCTGCAGCTGCCTGATTCAACTGAAGCTGCGCATCTACTTTATCCATTTCAAATAATATTTGTCCCTTATTCACTCTTTGGCCTATTTCAAAATTCACCTTGACAACCTTCCCTGGCTGTTTAGGCATCACCATTATCTCCTGAGCTGGCTTTACTCTGGAACTATAGCTTATCACCGATTCAATTGAGCCTACAGTGGCTTCCACCACTTCCACTGCTATAGGCTGGTCTAAAACTTGTGCTGTAGTATCCTTTGTTTCCTCTTTATTGCATCCTATGTTAATGCTTATGCTAAGTATAATTAGTATAATAAGCAACAGTCTTCTTTTCATTATACGTATCCTCCTAACCCATCTGCATTTATACTTGTATCCTTCCATGCCTCTATGAATTGAGAATTTTCATGACTATTTTTTCCATAATACTGCTAAGATATATAATTTCCTTTTTATCTATGTCTTTTGTATAATAATCGAATATCTCTTTCCGTTTTATATCTATTTTCCTCAGCAACTCTTCTCCTTTTTCGCTAAGTTTAATTATCACCAGACGTCTGTCTATTTCACTTCTGACTCTGTTCACCAGACCAAAATCATGAAGTCTGTCAACCAGACTTGTTACTGCCCCAAGAGTAACTCCTAAATAGTTGGCTATTTCACTTACCATACATTCGCCGTGAGCCCTTATATAAAACAGCATATATATTTGAGTATTTGTAACAGGAATATCAATACCTTCTGTTATTTGAGCGAAAAGCTTCTTATGTAATTCATAGGATATCTGATCTAGTTCTCTCATATCACAGTTTTTTTCCATTTGTTCACCCTCTAAATATTTTAATCGTTAAACCATTTATAGTTTAATATATAATGTTGGATTGTTCAATATATGTATATAAGAAAAGCTTCTATTGGAAGCTTTTTAATAACGAGGTAGCCTTTCTTGAAATCCTTTAAGGATAGTTAATGTATGGAAGAATTATACCTTCCTATAGTTTACAAAATAAGGAACAGGCTTGAATTATTCTAATTCAAGCCTGTTCCTTATCCTCCTTAATCAAACTTGAACAAATTGATACCTATTTCATCACTGAATTGTCTATCAACCATACCATCTATGGCTTCAATAAATATCTCCCCTGTAGCACTTATGATGGCGTAATTCAAGTGACCTCCATAAGTCTTATAATGCTCATCAGATAGGTTTATATGTAAATGCAAATAAACTTCTCCATTCATGGTAGAAATATTACCTAGAAGACTTGTAATCTCATAAGATCCGTTTAATTCTATAGAATAATATTTTTTCTCTTCTATTTTAAGCAGTCCGATTTTTGCTTTGTTTACAGCACCTATCCCTTTTACCCACCCTAATGTAATATTTTGTTCTTGACAAAATTTCTTTAAAGTTTCAACTATTTCTTCACCTTTATCCATTCTTAGCACATATTGATTACCAAATTTTTTATATTCCATAATAGGCCTTCTTTCTATCAATATATTTTTCTCCAAGCAATATCCTTTTATTACAGTTGTTTATAAATATTTAAATCGCCAGGTTTTTCATCTAGACTTCGCAATATAGGTACTATTCTTGTAACATGTTCTGTAGTCTTGTGCTTTTCCAGGGATTCCATATCTTCCCATTCTTCAATAAATGTCAATATCTTCTGATCCTTCACATCCTGAAACAAACCATAGCTTATACAACCTTCTTCTTTTACTGTAGCCTCAACCATTCTTTTCGCATACTCTATGAATTCATCAACCTTATCCTCTTTAACATAATGCTTGGAAACTACTTTAATCATTTTCCCCGCCTCCTTTTTTATTCCAAACTTTGATTTGTCTGCCATCAACCGTTCCCAACTATTTTGACAATATTATACCCTCGGTAAAAGAATAACTCAAGTCTGACCCCAGTTTTTCTATTTCCTTCTGTTTCTCACTAAATAGCCTATTATAAAACCAACTGTAGAAATTAAAACCACCGCTACGGCTATAGTTATTCCCATAGCCGTTAGTGGATTTCCACAAATATATATAGATGTGTATTGGTGAAAAAACAACTCTAACAAAAATAATGAACATAAATAGTCACTACCGTCTCATTAAATACATATTATATGATACAGTAGTGACTTAATATAAAATGATAAAAATTATCTTGCTACCATTTTCAGCAATCGGAGAAAATGATTAGCTTCTCTTAATACATGGTCTCCTAATAAAGGTACAATAATTGATCTGATTCTGCATTCCAACAACCCCTGTGTTGCTTGGGCCTTAAAGTCACGGATGGCTGATGTAGCTTTAAGGCTTTCGCAAGTAACATGGCAAATTGGCAGAGTCAGGTCAATTGCTCTTTTTGCTTTGCATGTGAGCTCGTCAAACTCATCTCCAAAATTATCTGCAATGTTTATCAATTGTTCCTCTGTTGGATCAAGCAAACCACGTATAAATTTTGCATGTTCTGCCATTATTCTGTTCCAAAATGCTTCCTGTTCAAAGGCTTCTCTATCTACATCAATCATTTGCCCTCTTTGAAGTTTTTGTACCAACAAAAGATAAAGCCTTGCCTCTCGCATGATATGCTCAATCAGCAGTGGATAATTTAAGGTAAACATTCTGCATGACAAAACATTGGAAAGAATCTCCTCTTTAAATCTTATCAATGCAGCAATCAGGCATATGGCTTTTTCATTAAGCTCACATACCTTTTTCTTCAATACAGGACTGACTTCTGGACATATCCCTCCAGATAATCCTGCCTCTGCACGTGTAAGATCCGTTGGTAAGTTTATTCCGGTGTAAAACTCAGTAACCAATTCGGCATTGAGAGTATATGGAGTAATAACCTCTCCGGATTGAAGAATTCGTGGATCCACGACTCCGTCAGATAGTATGATGGCTTCTTTTAAAAGTTTTTCGAATTCCATTCTAAAAACATCTGCCCGTTGTGTAAAATTAGCATCTCTTGGTGTAAACCCTAATTCGAGAAAAAAGGAATGCTCCTTCATTATTCTTGCGAAAAAAAGGTGTAACCCCAGCGATTGACGGATAAAATCCGTACATGATAACATTTTACATAAACCTCCTTTTATTGATTATTATTTGAAAACATGTCTCTCTCACTAATAATCTATTTAGGAGTTGTACAAAGGTTACAACCACAAAGTTATATAAATATAAAAAACCCGAGATTTCTCAGGTTTTTATCATTTTATTAATTGTCTTGATAGGATATTGTAATTGTATAACCATCATGACCAACTATTGTATTAGGAAATATTTTCTCTGCATTATGTCTATATTTTTCCGGTTTGTCCATAGACGGACTAAAATGTGTCAATAATAGTTGTCTTACTTCTCCTTTTCTAGCAAGCATTGCAGCTTCTTTAAAGGTCATATGCATATTCCTCTCGGCTTTCTCAGCATCTCTATCATCTCCATAGGTTCCTTCACATATGAATAGATCGCTTTCTTCTATAAAATCTTCTATTGCTTCTATTGGTCTTGTATCAGTTATAAAGCTTACTTTTATACCTTTCCTCTTTTCCCCAAAAACCATATAGGGTTCATATGTTTTATTCTCATGTACAACAGACTCTCCTTTTTGTAATATGCTCCATAATTTCATGGGCACCTTATAAAATTCCGCCTTCTCTACCGAAAACTTAGGTTTTCTAGGTAAATAAAAAGAATACCCTAAACATGGGGAAGAATGCTCAAGTGCTAAAATAGAAAGGATAATATCATAACTTTTTGATTGATTGTATTCATTAACCTGCAGCCCTTGTGGTGATTTAATAATTCCTAAAGGCAACTGCAGGTTTTCAATAATTTCCAGTTCAAAAGGCATATATGTAATAGGACTTAGTAGCACCTTTAAAGTCTCATTAGTCCCTTTTGGTCCTAATATGACAATCTTTTCTGTTCGTTCGCTGTTTCTCATGGTGGATATGAGTCCAGGCAAACCGAATATATGATCGCCATGTAGATGAGTAAGGCAAATCATATCAATGTTTTTGAATCCTGTGTTCATCTTCCTCATGGCTACCTGGGTGCCTTCCCCGCAATCTATGAGTATCTTTCTTCCCTTATAACTGATAAGGAGGGATGATAAAAATCTATTTGGTATAGGCATACTTCCCCCGCTGCCCAGTAAAGTTACATCAATCATAGTTTACACCTCTATCCTGCCGTATACTCCTCCGCCGCCAACATCGATGCCTAGTTTGCCTTCCCTTGCTAAAACTATATTTCGTGCCATATCTTCCTTGACCACTTCTGCAATCTCCTCATAGCTTGCATCATGCAGTACTTTCATTTCACTGCCAAAATGATCAATCAGCTTGTCAATGGTTTTTGGACCCACTCTCGGGATAAATTCAAGGGGTATCTGGTAGTTATAAGGGGGTCTTGATTGCATTTCTGGATAATCTCTATCCCTTATAATCTCCAATCTATCCCTAACTCCTACCACCACTTTATGTTTATCAGACACAGGGCATTTCAGTATAGGAGGTTCTCCTTTTATTACTTTATCACAGATTACACAATAAGATCTATGATATTTGCCCAGTTTAGGATTCAAACCGTAATTGGCAATAATCTTCCTGCCTTCCCTACCCCAAAGGACTTTCAATACTTCTTCATAACTGGTATCTACCATTTCAAATATGTTATACTCTCTCCCAATCTTAGGAAGAGAATGAGCATCCGAATTGCTTGTAAAGCTTTTCCCATCCAGCTCGCTCAGTTGACTTGCCATCATTGAATCCGCACTCAGGCCCAACTCAACTGAAGGTATTTTTTCAAAGGATCTGTCATCGAATATCTCATGGAGGGATTCACAGCAGTTGCCATAGAAGCTTTTGTGAGGTGTAAAGACATGGGCTGGCATATATACCCCACCAAAGGCTTCAACAATATCGAACAGCTCCTGCCCTGTTAAGCGGCTCATCAAACTAAATGCCCAAATGTTTTTAATGTGCTTTTTCATTTCATTTGAAAAATCTGTTATATGTTTGAGACTAGGGAAAAAACATAGTGAATGGGAGCTGCAACCACTCCTTTCATGGGTTTCTATTTCCGCCCCCAATAGCAAAGTTTGTCTGCCTCTATATTCTATTCCTCCACCGCTTTTTTCCACCATTTCCCCTTTATCTATAAGTTCATTTATATTTTCAAGTATATATGGAGATATGCAGTCAACGACACCTATAACATCTATACCTTTCCTGTAGGCTTCATAAGCAACATTCTCAAATGTCAAATTATTTGCAGTGGCTTTCTTCACTTCTTTACCCTTAGACGAACGCCCCACATGTACATGCAGATCAACATAATATCTATTCATTTCTACACCGCCTTGATATCTGAAAAATATACAGTCACTCTGTATTATTGCATTTTTTTACTTGAGTTATGTTTGTACTATTGCTTTAAGGGACTGGCATATATCATGTTTTATTTGTTTGTATAGTGTCTGATGCCTGAAGTAGAGACATAAAAAAACACCATGTCTTTTGACAGGTGCATTTTTGTACATATCCACCCTATTTTTTCAACAGTTCGTTGTAGTTTTTATAAAATATCTTCTCTACATCCGCCTTTGCCAAAGGCTTGCTAAATAAATATCCTTGAAGAAAGTCGCTTCCGGCTCTCTTCATCATCTCATACTCTTCTATCTCTTCTACTCCTTCTGTGACCACTTTTAAGTTCAATCCGTGTACAAGAGCAATCAAGGAGTCCATAATTTTTATGTTTTCAAATTCAACGAATTTATCTTTAAGGGTTTTATCCAACTTTACTTTATCTATAGGCATAAAGGTGAGATAGTTCAACGAGGAATATCCTGCCCCGAAATCATCTAGAGAAATTCTTATTCCCAAATTTTTCAGCCTATTGAGAATGGCTACGGTTTCATGTCTTTTCTCTGCAAAAACATTTTCAGTAATCTCTATTTCCAGCAATGAGGGATCAACATCATACTCTTCTAATACTTTTTCCATATAATCAATAAGACTCGCATCATAAAACTGTCTTGGCGATAAATTAATGGCTACTGGCAAAGATTCATAACCTCGCTTAGCCCATCTACTTATCTGTTTTACAACTTCCTTTATCACCCATTTTCCTATTGGCAATATTAATCCTGTCTCTTCTGCTATAGGGATGAATTTATCTGGTGTTATATGACTGTCACGAATTCTTAAAAGTGCTTCCAAGGAAGAAACTTTACCCGTTCTTGTTTCCACTATTGGCTGATACACTATGAAAAAGGCTTCTTTTTTCAGAGCTTTTCTCAACATGTTTTCTATGCTAATCTTATAATTAAAATTAAGTTTCATTTGTTCATCAAATAAGAAATATCTATTCTTGCCAGCTTTCTTTGCATTATACATTGCAATATCAGCCTTTATCAACAATTCATCAATGGTGTCTCCGTCATTAGGAAACTGAACTATGCCCATACTTACAGTTAAATTGCTTTCAAAATAGTCTACAACAATTCTATCCTTAAGAGCTTTTACCAGCCTATCAGCGAAACTAACTAACTGTTGAAATTCTTCTTCCTTAATTAGAATTAGAAACTCATCTCCTCCGAACCGAAAAGCAACTATATTTTCATTTGCCATATCATTTATAACTTTAGCAAAACGCCTTAACAATTCATCTCCATAGACATGACCTAGTATATCATTAATATTTTTAAAATCGTCAATATCTAATAAGAAAAGTGCTCCTTTTTTGTTGTCTGCCAATTCATTATCCAATATCTCCCTAAATTTTCTTCTATTATATAATCCTGTTAAGGGATCATGGTCTGCTAAAAATTTAATAAACTGTTCTTGTTTTTTTATTCTAGTTATTTCAACTAATACACCATGTAATGTATTTATTTTTCCTTCTCTATTTTTTATACCTTTTCCCCTTATTAAATACCAATGAATGTTATTGTTCTTGTCTATAATTCTTATTTGCGTATCTATCTCCTCTATCATCTCATTTTGATATTTTTTTATTTCGTTTATCAATTTATCTCTATCTTCCTCATGAACAATTTCTTTAATTATCTCATAGATATTTTCTTTTTTTATTGCATCAGCACCCACCAAATCCACAAAGTTCTTAGAAAAATTTATTGTCCCTTTATTGATTACTATCTCCCATATAAAGCTATCTGTGGCTTCTATAGCGATCTCATATTTCTGTTTCAATTCTTCATTAATCTCAGAATATTTTTGTATCTCATCATATTGAGCTCTTAATTCTTCTTCATTGGACATAAGCTGTTCAACAGTGGCTTCTAGCTCAAGATTGGCAGATTCCAGCTCCTCTTTATACTTCACTTTTTCTGATACATCTGTATATATACCATAGCCACCTAAAATCTCATTATCTATTTTCATAAGTATAGCTCTTATATTAACTGCAATAGGGATGCCTGTTTTTGTATATCTTACAGCTTCAACATCTACTATGCCTTTTTCAAACAATTCATCTGTTTTCTTTACCGCTTCTTCTCTCTGGCTTTTCGGTACTACCAAATCATCTAAATTTTTGCCTATACACTCTTCTCTGGTGTAACCAAATATCCTTAAGAAACTTTCATTTACATCAAAAATAATATGCTCCTTATCAAAGCATGCGATAGCATCAGGGCTATTGACGAACAAAGTCTCATATCTTTTCAACAAAATATCCCGTTGTTTCTGGTACTTGATATTTCTACTTATATCTCTTGATATAGATATTACCGCTTCTATATCTCCATCATCATTAAAAATAGGCACTGCCTTTCCCCAGTCATAATAATCTAACTTTGAACTATAGGCCTCTCCCTCAACAGCGCCATCAGCATTTCTTCTAAAATTTATGTAATATTTTCTTTCCAGTTCTTCGTCTGGTTTTAAAACAAAATCCGCTAGCGTGGGTCTTTTATATCCATAAAATATTTCAGAATAAGTATAATCGCCTTTCCCTAATATTTCCTGTCTTTTTACTTTAGTAAGCTTTTCCATAGCGCTATTCCATAGTATTATCTTACCATCTTTATCAATAGCAAAAATAGGATCTGGCAGCATTTCAGTGACATCTTTAAAAAAGCCTTCTTTATACATAAAATTTTCATCCCCCATTATTATGCAGTGAACAAACACAATTTTTCTATATTTTTTATAATGGTGCACTGTATATCTTTGCCATTTAGAATATTGTTATTTTTATTCTACTAAATTAGAAGACTTTCCACAATCTTTTTATTATTAAAATAATGTATATGCATTTTATAAGAAATTTTGAGAAATATTGTTGAGAAATCATTTTTTCAATCCAAATAACATTTTTCTCTATATTATAATCTAAACTACAAAAATAAACATATGTTGACAAAAAAGCTGAATGGAAATATAATGTAAATGTTGGCATGAAAA
>ERZ773359.5336-NODE-5336-length-12403-cov-429.089245_pt1 | contig 12403 bp, 14 predicted proteins | sample MGYA00374955_ERZ773359 | MGnify/ENA primary metagenome ERZ773359 (study PRJEB29098, sample SAMN04486028) | biogas fermenter metagenome | study: EMG produced TPA metagenomics assembly of the Biogas fermentation microbial communities from Germany - Plant 4 DNA1...
AATGGTTGCAAGACCTTGAGGCTATTATCATTGACCCTCAGCGTTGTCCATTAGCTGCAAAGGAATTTATCAATTACTCATTGGAAACGGATAGAAACGGAATGGTCAAAAACAAATTCCCTGATAAAGACGATCATTCCATTGATGCTGTAAGGTACGCATTGGAAGATGCTATGGTTGGGTATAACATGCATGGTACGGAGCTATTGAGAGGGGCGAAATTATATGGCTAAACAAGGATGGCTTAAAAAAGCCGTCGGGGAAATATCAAAATTTAGACAAGGCATTTTCAGCAAATTTGGCAGTCTTATTGGTGGCCGCTGGAACGTGCCATATGTGCTGAACAGTAGCCGGGTAGACTATGACCTGGCCCGGCAGTTGTATCACAACACTCATGATGATTACAAGCTGGGTGCCGGGTTTGCCAAGCCTATCATAAATACCCTGGCTGGATTCATGGGTGTACCAAGGTTCCGTTGCCATGATGAAGAGGGTCAGGAAGTCCTGGATGAGCATATAAGCCGCTGGGTTAGCCGAATGCAGAGAGTACATCAGCTCTGCCTGCGGGATGGTGACTGTTTTGTGATGCTGGCCAACCTGGAGAACGATGACCCGCTTTATCCAGATGAAGAAAACCGGATTGATTTTATTATCATTCCGCCAGAGCAGATAGCGGATATTGAAATTGACCCGATTACTAGAAAGCCAAAGGCTTACGCTATTAAAGCGCGGGCAAAGTGGAAGGATGAAGCAGGACAGGAAAAAGAATATACGGTGTTGCAAAAGTTTACTGCCGACAGGGTTGTACTGAAAGTTGAAGGTGACGCTCCGGAAGGTCTGACTAGTGAAATACGGTCTAACCCTTGGGGGTTTATTCCGATTGTTCATTTCAAGAACGAGCCAGAAGAAACGGAGATATACGGTACCAGTGAGCTTGAGGCGGTGGAACCGTATTTGAAGGTATACCATGATGTAACGCTACATGCAATGCAGGGAAGCAAAATGCATTCCACTCCTAGACTAAAGCTCAAGCTTCGAGATGTGCAGGCCTTTTTGCAGAATAATTTTCCCGAGGCGTTAAAGGCAGTTCAACGGGGCGAACAGGCAAACATCGATTTAAAAGGCCATGAGTTACTCATCTTCACAGATGAAGAAGATGCCAGCTTTATCGAGGCTCAGTCAGCAATTGGTGATGCAGAATCTTTACTGAAGCTCCTCTTTTATTGCATTGTAGACGTGTCTGAAGTACCTGAGTTTGCCTTCGGGGTGCACACTCCTAGCAGCCATGCCAGTGTAAAAGAACAGATGCCTTTGCTCATTCGCCGGGTAGCGAGAAAACGTGAAATGGTGACAGAGAACTGGCAGACTTTAGCCCGGATGTTGCTAGTTATGAATAGCAAAAAGACCGGCAAAAAGTTTGAGAGCTACGAAGTAGGAATCACCTGGGATGCGGTTATTGAAAGGGATGAAAAGGAATACGCAGATACCATCAACACCTTGGTGAATGCGCTTAATACGGCCTTGTTTGGTGGCTTCATCAGTCTGGATGCTGCTGTGGACCTGTTGGCTCAGTACATTGACACCATGCAGGAGTATGCTACCGATGATCCGGAACTGCCCGGGGAAAGGGAGCGTATTATAAAGTCCTGGATCATGCGGCGACGCTTGGAGGACGGAGAAGGGTTAGAAGAGCAGCGGCAGGAAATTGAAAGGGAGCTTGAAGACTGATGACCCGGGAAATAGACGAAATCAAAGACGTTGCCGGTGCTTATCGTAAATGGGCATTGGAAGCCAGGAAAAAATATATCGAGTTAAGGTTACGCCAAGACCCAGAAATACGAGGTCTTTATATTAGGGCTGCAGATAGAGTGGCAAAGGAGCTGCGAGAACTTGCCCTAAAAACACCGTCAAGTTATTTACGCAAGCGACAGTTGGAAGAGTTGGAGGTGGCATTGAGGGCGGAAGCAGACCGGCTGACTGGAGGCCTTACTAAAGCTTTTGAGCAATACATTAAACAGGCAGTTGAAGCCGGTGGAGGACACAGTCAAGCTATTGCACTAGACCTGTTTAAGAAAGCTGGCATGGATATCGCAGGACTTCGGACAATGTTCGCCACTGTGAATCGCCAGGCAGTAGAGGCTTGCTGGGCGAGGACAAAGAAAGGACTGTTCCTGTCGGACCGTATCTGGGAGCAGGGAGAAAACTTCAGGAATGCCATGCGGGATATCATCCAGGAAGCCGTGGCCACCGGTCAAGATGCCGTGAAAACATCTAGGATGCTACAGCAGTATGTTCGACAGGGAGCGATGACGCTTGCCCGGAACTATCCAGAAATGATGAAACGGATGAAAGGACGTATTCCCGGTGACATCAGTTATGAAGCTTTAAGGCTGGCCCGGACAGAGATGACCGCTGCTTTTGGTGAGGGAACTATAGCATCGGCAAGGGTCTGCCCAAGCTATATCGGCATGAAGTGGGTACTATCTCACAATCACCCGGTGGTCGATATGTGCGACACCCTGGCCGAACATGATGAAGGATTAGGCCGCGGAGTTTATTCCCCGGGGGATGAGCCGCACCTACCTGCTCACCCAAATTGCATTTGTACGCTTGTTCCGGTACATGAAGAGCCGGAAAAGTTTGTGGAAAGATTGAAGAAATGGCGGGATGATCCAACTAGTGACCAGGAGTTGGAAAAGTGGTATAACGATATATATAAAGTTGGAGCAAAAACAGGTAAATCTGTTGCGGTAGGAAAGACGAAAGATTTTACACCAGATGAAATAGCTGGGGTAAAACGCGGCAAACCGATGACGAGAGATGAAGCTAACAAAGGCAGACCAAATCCTAATTATGAATTGAACGAAGCGTATAAATCGAATTGCCAATCCTGCGTTGTATCTTACGAAGCAAGACTACGAGGCTATGATGTTATGGCAAGGCCATATGGAGCAGATGATATAATGGATAGGCTGGCAACACATACTAATTTGGCATGGATTGATCCATTAACCGGGGAACATCCGGAATATATATACGATGACAAAATAGACACAGCTAAAAAGTTTTTAAAATTTCTCGAAGAGAAGGTGGAGAAAGGTAAGCGGTATACGTTGCAGTTTAGTTGGAAAGGGAAGTCAAGAATGGGTCATATAGTGAGTCTGGATAGAGATGAAAATAATTTATTACGTATATATGACCCACAATGCGGGAAAACTTATTCAGGTGATATTGTTGGAAGGTATTTGCGACAAATTAAATATGTCCAAACAGTACAAGGCGTTAAAATGCCTACAAGGCCAAAGATCATGAGGATTGACGATAAGGAATTTAATTTGGACGTTGTGAATAGGGTATTGGAGGGAGCAAAATAAATGGACAAAGCTGTTATAGTACAGTTTGCTAAAAGCAAAGGGTATTATGATATAATATATAACGGCGAATGGAGAAGTTACGATGTTTATGAACCGGTATTCCAAGGGAATGAGGTACACTATGTGGGTCCGCCGCTAACTATATTGGTGAAAGGCGATGAAATAAGGATGTCTACAGTAGAAGAGGCATTTGAAATTTTAGATGAAATGGAAACAGAAGAGGAAAGGAGGTGAGAGAGTGCCGGACAAGTTCACGATTACTGATACAGTCAGTACTGCCGATTGGGGAAATGTTGACAAATCCCGCATTTGGGAGATGCTAAAACAGGGCATTGAAGAAGGCGTAGAAGGTATAACGGCGGCGGTACGGGAGGTTTACGCAGTGGTTAAAGGTATGGTTAATGAAGACCTTACTCAAAGCCATTGCTGGGGCCCTCACCATGAGATTAGGGATGACGGCCGGATTGTTCTCAATCGCGCTGGTCTCGTCGCCGCAGCTGCCGCGCTTGCCGGGGCCCGAAGCGAACCCAACCTGACGCTGCGGCACAAGCGCCTGGCGGCAAGGCATTTACTAAAGCACTACCGGCAGCTTGAACTTGAACCACCGGAATCCCTAATGGAAGCTGTGGGGGAAATCTCTTCCGTGCAGGCTGTTATCTCCGGTGAAATGCGGGTAGAAGATGTTCCTCTAGCACAGTGGGCGGACCTGCAAACGCTCAAGGCTGGTGACCCGGAACCGATGGAGATTGTGGTAGAAATCCCTACCGGCAAGTCAAAACGGGGATGGAATTATAGACCCGAAGCCTTGCAAAAGATTGTCGGTGAAGTAATGAATCAAGGGCTTCCTGGCTTCCTGGGGCACCAAAAGCCGGAAAACATTGACTATGAATTTCCCGCTCCCGTAACTCATTGGGTAGGCGCCTTGTGGAAGGATGGCAAGGCATATTTCCGGGGAGTAGTTGATAAGGCAGCATCCGACCTCAAGCGTTGGATTAAAGCGAAAGCCATTCGTCAGGTCAGCATTTTCGGCATACCCAAACTTCAGAGAGTCAACGGAGAAACTCATGTGGTAGACTATAAACCTTTGAGCATTGACTGGACGCCACTAAACAGAGCAGGTATGCCAACTTCTGTCGTTGCAATTGGTGAGATGGATGAGATTATCGGAGAGTTGGATGGTAGCCATGAAGAACTTCACCACGCCTTGCTGGATGCAGTGAGGAATGCTCTTGGGGTCAAGGACGGTTCTGATAGTAATGCCTGGCTGTACAAGGTATTTGACACCTATGTCATAGTTGAGTACCGCCAAGGCCAAACAACAAAGCTGTACAGCATCCCGTATAAGGTGGAAGGAGGTGAGTTAAAGCTAGGGCAGAAGACAGAGGTAACACGAAAAGAAATCTTTGAGCCACTGATGGGTGAGATGGATGAAATTCTAAATGATGGAGATGGAGGTGGACAAATGAGCTGGAAAGAACATGTGGTGAAGTTAAAGGAGATGCTAAACAATAAAGAAGTTACTCTTGGCCAGGTAGCGGGAGAAATGGGATGGAAAGCCCAAGATATTGCCGGAGAGATTGATTCCAATTGGCTCAAAGAAGTCACCGATGCAGTTGAAACCTTGGGCAAAGTAAAAGAAGTCCTTGGAGTTACCGGGGAGATGGACGTTGTTAAGGTTGCTCAAGATGCAAAGAAAACTCTTGATGAATCCATTAAAGCCGCTAGGGAAAAACTTATCGAAGAAACCATCAAGGAAAAAGTAGCCGGCGAAATGGCTCAAGCACTGGTTAAGAAGATGCTTCAGCTCCCCGAAGGCGAACTGACCAAGGAAGTCATTGCTGGAGAGATTGACAATCTCCTGGCCGATGATGTGGTTAAGAATACAATCAGCAAATTCCACATCGACAAACCGCCTTTCATCGGTGATGACGGCGATAATGGCGGGGCTTCCTCTACTTTGCGTGTAAAACGTCAAACTATTTAATTTAATTGGAGGTGTTGAATTATGGCTTATGTAGGACAGCCTGTTCCGTCTACTGTGGTTAATATCAATACCGCAAAGGTTAGCGATGGAAAAAGCGTAAGGGTGACTGTGCCTGAAAATACTGTCATTGAGGCTGGGAGATTCTACCTTCTGGATGGTTTCCTCGGTTGTGCCTTCCAGTCTGTGACTACCGGGCCTGGAGAAACTGCAGAGGTTATACTCAACATTGAGCAGGCGGAATACGAAACAGACCAGATATCATATACCTATACCTACGCCAAAGGCGCTCTCATTTATTGGGATGAGGCAAATAAGAGGTTTACTGAGAACGCTCAAGGTAACAGATTAGCGGGTCGAGTAACTCAAGCCAAAGCTAACAACGTAATTTGCTTCATTCTCGGTCCGCAGGTTGTTGCTTAAAGATTTAAAATTTTGATGGAGGTGGATGAATAGATGTACAAAGTTTACAGCCAAGACGCCTTAAAGGCTGAACGTCGTCAGGGAACCTACACCGATAAAACTCCTTTTGTGGTCAACGGGAAAATTCACGAAGTCGAAAAGAAAATTGTCAATGGCGAAATGGAAACCTTTGAGCTTGCCAAGCCTGTTGGTGAAATGTTGACCTCGGGTTCGGTGGAGCAGTTCAAGGATTTAGTGAGGAAGGTAGTGCTGGACGTTGAACTGGGAAGAGAGCAGGTTCAGCTCCTGTATCAGCCCATTTACGAAAGACTTCAAGACGCAAATATGCCTAAAGTAATTGATGCTAAATGGGCACTTTATGGAACTGTTGTATTTACCGAACACCTGGAAGGGGAAGAGGTCAAATTCGGTCGTTTACAGGCTGAATATGGACCGATTGCTCGGATTCTCACCTACACTGCTGGGTTTGAATACACCCGGGAAATGAGAGACTTCAATGATTCCTTCTCTATCGAACTTCTGAACCGTGCAATGGGCGAAGCCTATAACGCTTTACTGAACCATATTCACTTATACCCGATTTTGAGCTTTAACTATCCTTCAGCCAATAAAACTGCCTTCCAAGGCGACACCAGCGATGACCTGTGGGTGAGATTCTACAAGACGCTAAACAAAGCTCTGTCTGATGCTCGGGTAGCAAAAAGACCGGGCACTGTACTGTTAGCTTCTAACTATGACCGGGATAACATCGAGATGGCATTAAAAGGCGGATACCAGATTGGTGGTACTACCTACCCCGCTGTATCCGGTATTGAATCCGTGATTTACTACGATGGCTGGACTGTTCAGGTAGGCCGGAGAACTTTTGAATATCCCGGCGTAACTCCTGGTAAAGCATACCTCATCAGACCCAAACGTGGATTCAAAGAACTTGTTAAGCAAGACCTCCGGATTGAAGCGACCACTGGCGACCTGTCCAGGCTTATTGAAAGTCAAATTGTCGGGTACGCTTATCGGGGTGTATATGCAGCAGTAGAAGAAAACGTACAAGAAATCAGCTTAACTGCATAAGGTGGTGAGCTAAATGGCTCGTTGTATTGACTGCGCCCGGTTTCCGTGGATTCCGGGCGCTGATTATTCCATGTTGCCCCCAATGAAATGCGCTAAGGAGTTAGAGGCCCGGCGGTGGACTAAAGAAACCGCTGCCCTTGAACACAACTGTCCGTATTATGAAGGGCCTAAGGCGGTGAAAGAGAATGACGCCGACAACAGAACTGAGAACAAAGCTCCGGAAACTTCTGGACGAACAAATTCCCGCAGGCGGAAGTGATACTGATACGCGCTTTTTGGATGCGGATATGGATGAATTACTAATTGAAGCTGCGAACATCTATGAAGCAGCCGCCGCGGGGTGGACGCTTAAAGCCACGATGTTTCAACGTGAAGTTGGGCAAATTCAAAGCTATTCCGTAGGGCAAGAACGCTATGAAATGTCTAACCCGAAGGACTTGATGGAATACGCTTTGAAGATGGCCGAAACCTACAGCCGCATGGCCGCAAGCGGCATGGGTAGCGTGATTCTAAAATTCAAGCCGCCGGAGGTGTTGTGATATGGACTTGGCTGCACTCCGGCGGCAACATATTATTTGGGCTATTCAGCAGAACCCTACCACCATTACTATCAACCGTACAGAAAAGATTGACGCAGGGGGCTATTTCGATGAAGTATGCAGCGAAGTAGGCCCTTTTACTGTGCGGATTTATCAAAGAAGCAGCAGGATTCCTCAGGAAGTATCAACATTGGCCGGGATTAAACAAGTTGAAGCTGCTTGGGGGTTGTTGGCCGCCCATGAAGCAGAGATAAAAGCTGACACAAATGTGCTTGATGAATTTGAAGTTGATGGTTTGGGTAAGTTCCAAGTGCTGGCCGTATACCCGCAAATAATACAAGGGCAGGTAGTCGGTTATCAAGCTGATTTGGAAAAGGTGAGTTAAAAATAAAGAAATACGTCTCCAAAAGGCTTTAGACCAGGACAAGCTGGAGTCTGTTTTCATCCATGAACTATTGCACTGTATGGATGTATTTATGCACCTTGGCCTCACTGAAGAGCAGGTAGAAAGGTTGGAGAGGGCTGTTTACATGGTGCTGAAGCAGAATAATCTCCTGCGAGAGGATTGATTCCGTATGGCCTTTGGCGATCAAACAAGAGAGTATCTTGAAAGGAAAAAAGCAGGGTTGAATGCTCTGCTTTTAAATTGGGCTGGAACGATGGAGGGGTATGCCAAGTCTAATGCCCCATGGACGGATCGAACGGGTAATGCCAGACAGGGATTGCATGGCGGTGTTGATACTGACGGCGACCGGTTTGTCCTTTACTTGTCGCATGGTGTGGAATACGGGATTTGGTTGGAATTAGCCCACGGGGGGAACTATGCCATTGTAAGACCGACCGCTGATGCTCACCTTCCCCGTATCCGGCGAACAGTGATTGATTACTGGAGAGATTGATCATGCGAACAACATTAAGGCAGATTCTGGTTGATAACATTACAGCGGTCCAGGGCCGGGTTTATGAACCCCATACTGCAGGGCCGAATACGCAGAAGCCCTACCTGGTACTAAGAGAAGGGGTTCAAGATCCGGAGGCGGATTGGGCGGCTTTTTCGACTGTGATTGAAGTTTGGCCCTACGTCAAGCGGACCACCTTCCAACAGGTGGACAGCCTAGCCAATGCTATCATTAACACCCTGCACCGGGCAAGGTTCTCCCATGCCGGCGAGGAATACATGGTTGATTACTTGGGCAGTGCCGGGCAGGACTATGTAGACGAAGAATGGGACGCCATCACCCGGGGCCTTAGGTTCAGGGTATTCGCTTTGGGCTGGCTGAATGGATTAACTTATGAGCCGGATCCGGTAGCTACATTACAAAACTGGACAAAGGAAACTTGGCCAGAAGCACATACTGACCCAGGGACATGGGCACCTGCTGACGTGGCACCGGGGATTTATTGGCGAATGGTACGTTTGACAACGACGGAAATCACAGCTGCAGTAAACTGGATGGAAGCACAGATAAACGGCCACATATTGTCACCTAGTGCTGCTGTTCGGTTGAGCTGGGTACGGAAGGTGACCGAAGGGATTGCAAAACAACGCGCGCTTAAGATGGATGATGGCGGCCCGCTGGAGTTACTGCGAGTGGTGGCCGACAGTGAAGCAGATCCGATGCGGCGGGGGCAGATACAACTAACTGCCAGGTTTGGGGTATTGCAGCCCATAGCACAGTACGTAATGTTAAAGAAAGTCGTTGCAAGCGGTAATATTGATATGGAGGTGGGACAGCTTGAGTAAGAAAAAGGAACCGGATAGAACGATGACGTTTCAACGGCTGGAAGCGCGTTACAGCTGCAGCGAGCTCATTGCAGCGGCTTCTTCTTTTGGGGTGAAGCCGGAAGTCATGGTCGGGGCTTTGAAGCTGGCTGGCAAAGAAAGTATGACTAAAACAGAAGCTGAAAAGGCGATTAAAGCATTTTTGGAAAGGAAGGTGTAAGCTGAATGGCTGGATCTGTATTTCAAGTAGGTGAACAAAAAATTAGGCCTGGCGTATACGTCCGGGTGACCAACATCGGGGAACCACCGGAAGCTATCATTCCTCAGGGGATTGTGGCGGCTTTATTCCGGGCTTCATGGGGACCTTTAGGGGAGGTGACTTACCTTGAAAGCGCCGACGCGGTAACCAACACATATGGCGTTGATGGTACCATTGACACGGCACTGGAGGCGTTCCGGGGAGGCTGCCGACGGGTGGTAGGATATCGGCTGGGAACCGGCGGGGAAAAAGCTACCCTCACCCTGCAGGACGGCGAGGGGGCTAACGTGGTGACCCTAGCTGCCAAATACGAAGGCGCGAGGGGCAATGATTTTACAGTAACCATAAGGGATTCCCTTGCTGACGATACAAAACGGGAACTGCTGCTTTACGAAGGCGCCACCTTGCGACAGACTATCAGCTTTACTAAGGGCACCGGGGAGCCGCAGGCCCTGGTAGATGCAATCGCCGCATCCAACAGTCCCTATATTACCGGCGTCAAGTTAGCAGACGGTAACGGTGTACTGGCCGTGATCGCTCAGCAACCGCTGACCGATGGCGCGGATCCAACTGTCAACGGTGAAAGCTACAGCGCAGGTCTTGCGGCGATTGAAGCTATTGACTGGAATGTGTTGACAGTAGACTCCGAGGATCCAGTTACCCATGCTGTTGTTCAGACCTACATTGATCGAGTACGGAATGAAGGCAAGCGCGTGCTGGGGGTTGTCGGCGAACCGACCAGTGTTCCTCTTGCGACGAGACTAGCCAATGCTAGGGCTTTCAATGATCCGGCAATCATCTATGTTGCTAACGGCTTCAAGGGCAGTGACGGCGTAACCAGGGAAGGTTATAAGGCTGCTGCAAGAGTGGCCGGTATGACGGCGGCGGCGCAGATCACGGAATCGTTGACTCACTACGTGGTTAGAGGGGCGACTGAACTTGTTGGAGCTTTAACTAATGCAGAAATCGAACAGTCAATCAATAGCGGCGCCTTGGTGTTTACGATGTCGGCACAAAAGCAAGTGCATATCGAATACGGCATCAACACCTTCATTACCGTGACTGCCGACATGGACGCCGGCTGGAAGAAAATTCGCCGGGTAAAAACCAGGGATAACTTGATGGACAGGATTGCGGCCACATGGGACCCGCTGATTGGAAAAATCAACAACAGCCCGGATGGTAGAGCAACGTTGATTGCTGCTGCGCAAGGCATTATCAACCGGATGATTGCCGAAGGAGCCTTGTTGCAGGGTTCCATCTTTGAGGACCCGAACAACCCGCCGGCGGGAGATTCAGCCTGGTTTATGGTTCAGGTTGATGACCTTGACAGCGCTGAGAAAGTCTACATTAACTTCCAGTTCCGGTTTGCTCCGCCTGCTGAAAATCAATAATGGAGGTGTTTTAGATGTCTGATGGACGCTATATTTTCCGGTCATGCGTGCCTGACGGAGCTATTGACATTGCAAACGTAACTTCGGGAGACATTATTAACCGGTCTTGGTCATTTCGGGTAAATGAGCCGCCTGAACTGCAGGAGCTGTTAGATAGTGGTACTTTTGATCCGAGAAGTATTCTGCGAGGCTATAACGGCGAACTGTACGACGGCGATGGAAACTTTTTGGCTGAAGTCAATCAATGGCAAGCTCAGGTAAACTACACCAATACCGATTACCAGCCTGCTGGGAGCAAGTTGACATGGGCGGTACCGCAAAGCTATACGGTGACTTTGACCTTCACCGAGACCGTAATCCGTGATGCCCGGTTGCTGCAGAAAGTTATTGACGGATTACGTGATAATGCTCCTGATGCGGTGTTGAACTTCATGGGTGTACTCCGAGCACCTGCTCAATAATGGAGGGATAACATGAACAAAGAGAAGAAGGAAATGCTTTTGGGTAATGAAGATGCGATACTCCGGGATGTTGGCGGCGTTCTGGAGGCGATGGAAACAATTATTGAATACAAACTCTTTGAAGTGATCCGGGACGGTAAAAAACTGTTTTCCTTCCGGGTTCGTGGTCTTGATGACAGTGAGTTTGAAAAATGCCGAGACCATGCTACAAAAGTGGCTAAAGACCGCAGGTTGGGCAGTCTGGCCGTGCCACGGGAGTTCAATTCGGCAAAGTTCAACAGTTTGGTAATCTATACTGCTACCCATCCTGATGACAAAAAGGTGATTTGGGATAATAAAGACCTTTGGGCAAAAGCAGACGTAGTTACGGGATGGCAGTTGGTTGACAAGGTCCTTAAACGAGGAGAAAAAGAAAAGTGCATTGAGCTTATTGAAAGCCTTAGTGGATACACCGATGAGGAGGCTGAGGCCACAGAGGAAACCTTAAAAAACTCATAAAAGCAGGGGGGAAGGCTACGCTGCTGCATCACATCTTTCAGCGACAAGGCATCCCCCCTGATGAGTTTTACGCCAAGCCCTACAAAGTTAGGGCTTTTATGCTGGCTTCCATGATGGTACAGCTGGAAGCTGAAGATAAAGAGCTGCAGGAGATAGACGAAATAGCGAAGAGGAGGAAATAATAAGTTAGAGATAGCATTTATTCAGGCTTGCCAAGCTATCAAAACCGAAGAGTAAATGTTAATCAAAAAAATTCACCTCCCTCCCAATTTGCTGGGGAGGGAGTAATTCCTACTCCTACCACACATTGAAAGGAGGGCAGGTCATGGCCGGTGGGGAAATCTATCGAGTTGAAATACCTATCATAGTTGATGATCAGACCGATAAACCGCTGCAACAGGCTGAGGGGAAGGTCAACCGATTTGAAAAATCGGTACAAAAGACCAACGAACGCATCCGGAGGATATTTGGCCGTGAGATCAGTCTGAAAATCGGTGCTATTGACAAGGCGTGGCCTGTCATAAGGTCTGTTCAAACTCGTTTACGCAACATAACCGGTAAGGCTTGGAAGGTTACGCTGGAAGTCAAGGATAAGGTTACTGGTTTCATAAAAGGATTGGTAAATAAACTCACCAGCCCCCTTGCCCTTCTTGGTGCTGGTACCGGAGTAGGTGCAGGGA
>ERZ773359.5337-NODE-5337-length-12398-cov-23.526533_pt1 | contig 12398 bp, 9 predicted proteins | sample MGYA00374955_ERZ773359 | MGnify/ENA primary metagenome ERZ773359 (study PRJEB29098, sample SAMN04486028) | biogas fermenter metagenome | study: EMG produced TPA metagenomics assembly of the Biogas fermentation microbial communities from Germany - Plant 4 DNA1...
TATATGGAGTTTCTCCGGTCAGGACGGAAGCCGAACGCCGGCAGGCGGTGGTTGACCGCCTGGCCCTCATGGACAGAAAACTCGCCGAGTTCATAGAGGCCTGCCGGGAAACCGGCCTCTATGAAGAGATGAGTTTTATTTTAACAACGGACCATGGGATGGCGCCTATGGGTTTTGGTCCGGCAACCGGGCCCGCCATTGAGGAGAGCGCCGCGAGTAAGCTCCCGGATTTGCTTGCGCGGATTGAGGCCCTGGGAACCGGGTACAAGTGTGAAGTCTTGATGCCCGGCGGCAAGGAAAGCCCGGAGAAAGAGACGGATATTGCCGTGGTCACCGTGGGGTTAATGGTACAGCTTTCTTATGTCAATGAATTTAACCCCAATGTGATTCAGGAGAAAAATGCCCGTATTGCCCAGGCTCTTCAGAATACAGATTATATCGGCAGGCTTATGTTTCCCCAGGAGATGAAGGCCAGAGGGGTAAAGCCCGGCTTTGCCGATTTGCTTATTTCCCCGGAACCCCCTTACCACTTCCGGCCCTACCCGGGCAGGTTAACAAGGGTCCGGGGGCAACACGACAGCCTGGCCGGGGAGGCGCAGGCGGTTGTCGCCTTTATGTGGGGGAAGAATATCAAGAAGGGCCTTACTTATACGGGGAGGGTTGAAGGGGCGGATTTTGCCCCGACCATGGCGGCGCTTTTGGGGATAAACGCGCCCTTGGACGCCACCGGCCGGGTCTTATACGAAGTGCTGGAGGGGATCAACCCTCCCCAAAACAACCGGGTCAAAGTAGAAGACCGGGAGTTTGTTGTCACCGGCGGGAGGGTCCACAGCTATCAGGATACCATGGCTTCCGGGGGAACAGCCGTGAGCCTGCGGGAAGAACTCAGTTCCGTACAGGTGATTGACGTCCCGGCAGTCAAAAGCATGGTTCTGGAGTATGCCGCCTGGAGCGACAGTTGGATCTTGCTCTATCATAACGGCCGGTTTGTCCGGAGGGTTTTCTTCCCGGCCACCGGCGGGCCGGGGTCCGGATACGAGACGAAAAGGATCAACCTCACCTTGGCCCGGGGAGACACCGTCGGGTTTGTCCTTGAAAAAACAGGTGATCTCAGGATCGACTGTATCACCTTTATTTCCCCGGACGAAGAGGCAGCACAGGCAGACCCTCCGATAGATGAAGAAAATAGGCCGGACTGAACAGGAACAGGCAGGGGAGTAGTTCGACCGGTTCTTGCTTCTTATTTATATCTATTCCCGTTCCAGGACCCGGAGCCAGACCCGCATTTCCCCGGGGCGCCTGTTGGCCCAAGCATAGTAGGGGACAGCCGTGATCTTTACTCTCTCGCGCCGGAGTGAAAACGGCCTATACAACTCGTTTCCCCATCCGGTCTCCACGGTTCGGAAGGCTTCGCCTTTCAGTACCACCACCCTGCCGGGGAAGTCGTCAGCGAACTCCGCTGTAAATTCGGCTTCCGGGGAAATAACCAGGTTATGAAGGTCTTTGCCATTGTCGACCTCCTCCAGGCAGTAAACCACCGGTCCCCGTTGTAAGGCGATTTTACCCGCGTTCTCCCGGAGACCGGGGTGGGCCGCCATCTTTTCCACAGGCATTGGCAGAGCCAGCTCCACCGTATCCCCGTCCTTCCATTCCCGGTCGATGAGGGCGTAGCCGTTCTCAGTAATCCCGGCAAGGGTTATTCCTTCGCCGTTAACGGAGACGGCCGACCTCCGGCACCAGCCGGGCAGGCGCAAGGCCAGGGTAAAACTGGTGGTTTCCGGAGAGGAGATCGCAATCCGGACCTTTTCTTCCCAGGGGTAACCGGTTTCTTGGGTTAGGGCCACTTCCCGGCCGTTTATCCGGAACCGGGCTGTATTACTGGTATAAAGATTAACATAAATCCTTTCATTATTATATAGATAAATATAACTGCCGATGGAAGCAAAAAGGCGGGCCAAATTCGGGGGACAGCAGGCGCAGCCGAACCATTTCTGCCGGACCGGTTTCACGTGCCGGTGGTCGTACCTTCTGGTGCAGGTCTCCGGGTGGACCGCCAACGGGTTGACGTAGAAGAAACTCTTCCCGTCTTCGGCCATTCCGCTTAAGACCCCGTTATAAAGGGCTCTTTCCATGACATCGGCGTACTCGGCCGCCGGTTGTAACTGCAGCATGCGCCAGGCAAAGAAAACGAGGGCTATTGCGGCGCAGGTTTCGGCGTAAGCGGTATCATCCGGGAGATCATAGTCAAAGGTAAAGGCTTCGCTGTAGACATCGGAACCGACACCGCCGGTGATGTACATCTGTTTTTTGGTGACATTCTCCCAGAGTTTCCGGCAGGCCGCAAGCCAACTCCCATCGCCGGCCCCGGCCAGGGCGTACCCGGCCACGTCCGCCATTGCGCTGTACATATATAAGGCCCGGACGGCGTGGCCGACAGCGGCTTCCTGATCGAGGACGGGCTTGTGGGCCTGGAAATATTCTTTTCCCCGATCCGGTTCCGTGCCTGAGCTGGGCCAGAAGCCAGTCCGGCCCCGCTTTTCCCATTCCAGGTCAAAGTAATGCGGCTCCCGCCCACGTTCCTCCAGGAAATACCGGGCCAGCCTTAAATACCTCTCTTCACCGGTGACCTCATACAGTTTGACCAGGGCCAGTTCGATCTCCTGGTGCCCGGGGTACCCCCTTAGCTTGCCGGGGTCCGGGCCGAATTTGTCATCAATGTGATCGGCAAAGCGAACGGCGACATCCAGCAGTTTTCTTTTCCCGGTGGCCTGGTAGTAGGCGACGGCGGCTTCGATCAAATGACCCGCGCAGTAGAGTTCATGGCATTCCGCCAGATTGGTCCAGCGCTTCTCCGGTTCGGCAATGGTAAAGTAGGTATTCAGGTAGCCGTCGGGTTGCTGGGCTTTTTCAATCAGGTCAATGGCGCTGTCGGCCAGGTCCTCCAGTTCTTTTTCCGGATGGGTCGCCAGGGTATAAGCTACTGCTTCCAGCCATTTATAGAGGTCGCTGTCTTGAAAAACCATGCCCGTAAATTTTCCCCGGGCTTCCCCGGCGGCAATCCGGAAATTTTCCACGGCACTGCTCTGGTCAGCGCCGGGGATTTCGTTGTTCAACGCTTTCCACTGGTAAGGAAGGACTTCTTTCCGGATCAGTTCGTTTTTTCGCCCCAGTAACCCGTTGCCAAGGCGGACATCCTTTAGCGGCACTGTTTTGAGGTTGGTCTTCAGCATGCTGATTCCTCCCGGGTAGATTCTCTGCATCAAGGCCCATTGGCGAGGGGGTGGATGATAGCACTTCCTATTCAACTGCTCCCCACGGGATTTTTGCATCTTTTGGCTTTATCATATATAACCTTTGTCAAATTTTCAAGGACGAGAGTATTTTTATATTTAATGGCTTTTGAAAAAATATTCTCCCTCTTTAGACAGGAATTTCTATTTTTAAAGAGAAAGCTAAAGAGAACCTGGGGGAATATTTTGAAAATAAGCCGGTAATTAAGAGTAAAGGGGGGCCGGTATATGTCTTATAAAAAAGGCCATTTTTTTCTGCTTGTCTTTTTATTCCTGCTAACAACGGCATTACCGCTAATGGCTTCGGATCTCAAAGATACATATGTGGACTTATTGATGCGCGGGGAATATGAGGAACTATCCCAGCACCTTGCCAAGTGGGAAGAGATTGCCCCGCAAGACCCCGAACTCTATATCGCCTATTTTAACTACTATTTCAACCTCGGCCGGCGGGAGGGAGTAAGAATAGGCACGCACCCGCCGGAAGATAAAGAAGCAATGGCCCTTAAAGATCCTGAAACCGGGGAAATATCAGGCTATATGTATTATGATACTTATTACGACGAGGAGCATATTGGCCTGGCCTTGGATTATCTGGACGAAGGGTTAAAAAGATACCCGGACCGGTTGGATATGCATTTTGGAAAGGTTCATGTCTTGGGCGTAGTGGCAAGGTATGAAGAACAAAAAGACGCCTTGCTCGAGGTCTTAAATATCTCGTCCGGGAACGGGAATAACTGGCTGTGGCACAACGGGGAAAAACTGGACGACGGTTTCGGCTTCATGTTGGAGAATATTCAGGGCAGGCTGTATGCTTATTTTAACTTGGAAGATGAAAACGCGGGCAATTATAATTATATAATTGAAGTCTCCGAAAAGATCATTGAATTATACCCCGCTGTGGTCTATCCCTATAACAATATCGCAGCGGTTTATTATTCCCAGGGTGATTACGAAGGGGCAATAAAATATTTTAAACTTGCGGAAGAACAGGCGCCTTTTGACACCATTGTCATAAATAACATCGCCTATCTTTCCGCAATAACCGGGGACCTGGAGACCGCCCTGGAATACTATGAGAAACTAAAACTCTATGGAAACGAAGAAGAGAAGAAACTCGCGGAAGAACAGATAAAAAGATTTTCCGCAAAATGATGACAGAGGCGGTTAAAAGGAGAAGGAATAAATCCTTATACAAATTGCCACGGGCTAATTGACATGGTTAATAAGTATTGTTATACTTGGCATAAGAAAATTGATTCTGGGCGCAGGTGCGCGCAGAAAATACGGAAGGACGGTGTGACAGCATGAAAAACAAAGCGGTATTATTGGTTTTGGTTGCCCTTGTTGTCGTGGCGGGTGTTCTTTTCTTTGCTTTTCGGAAGGACACCGGGAAGGATGTACTGAAGGTAGGCATAGTGCAGATCGTTGAGCACCCCGCCCTTGACGCCGCACGGGAAGGCTTCATTGATTTCCTGGCGGAAAACGGGTACCGGGAAGGGGAAAACATCACCTACCAGATACAGAACGCCCAGGGTGACATGGCGAACGCCAATACCATCGCCCAGCAATTTAAAAACGCAAAACTCGACTTGATCCTGGCGATTGCCACTCCCACCGCGCAAGCGGTAGCGAATATAATCAAAGACACACCGATTTTGATTACTGCCGTTACCGACCCTGTCGATGCCGGGCTGGTGGAGTCGGCAGAGAGGCCTGGAACCAACGTCACCGGGACCAACGATATGCAGCCAATGGCCGATCAATTTCAATTGATCCGGGATTTGGTTCCGGATGCCGCTACTGTTGGGATAATTTATAATGCCGGTGAAACCAACTCCGTTGCCCAGGTAAGGATCGCCCGGGAGATTGCGGGCAAAATGAACTTGAATATTGTCGAAGTCACCGCCGACAACAGCGCAGGCGTCCTCCAGGCTGCCCAGTCGCTGGCGGGCCGGGTGGATGTTATCTATGTGCCTACGGATAATACGGTAGTTTCCGCCATATCCTCCGTGGTTAAGGTGGCGGAAGAAAACAAGATCCCGATTATTGCCGGTGAGGAAAACTCGGTTTTCCAGGGTGCTTTGGCCACAGTGGGGATTAACTATTACCGTCTTGGCCGGCAAACAGGGGAAATGGCCCTAAGGATTCTCAAAGGGGAAGCCAAACCGGAGACAATGCCCATTGAGAGCCAGAAAGAAACCGAACTGGTAATCAATGAAGACGCCGCAAAGGCCATGGGCGTCGCCATTCCCGATGAGTTAAGGGCGAAAGCCAGGATAGTTCAGAATCAATAGATATGAAAGAGTAGATAAGTCGAATCGAAGATGGTATGATTATGCCAACCCCACCGCAGGCGGCGGTGGGGTTGGCTGAGCTTTTAATCTGCTAATTAATTGGAGTGGAACCAAATGTGGCTAAACATTTTACAAGGTACAATGGAGCAAGGACTGATCTTTGGGTTGCTGGCCATGGGGGTCTACCTGACTTTCCGGATTTTGGACTTCCCGGATTTAACGGTAGAGGGCAGCTTCCCACTGGGAGCTTCCGTCGCTGCAGTCTTAATCATCAATGGAACCAACCCGTTTCTCGCTACCTTTCTTGCTTTTCTCGCCGGGATACTGGCGGGGATGATTACTGGAGTAATCAATACCAAACTTAAGATCGCCGGTCTGTTGGCCGGGATCTTGACCATGACCTCTCTTTACTCCATCAACCTACGGATTATGGGCCGGGCGAATATCCCCCTGTTAAGGGAGAGAACCATTCTTACGATCATCAAAGGCTGGGGCCTGCCGGAGAGGTATATCTCCCTGATCGCTTTTGCAATCATTGTTTTGTGTATCAAATTTATCCTGGACTATTTCCTCCATTCAGAGATCGGCATGGCGCTCAGGGCTACGGGCGACAGCCCGGTAATGATTGAGAGCCTTGGGGTTAACACTGATACCATAAAAATCCTCGGCCTTGGCCTGGCCAACGGCCTCACCGCCCTTTCCGGGGCTCTGACCTGCCAATACCAGGGATTTGCCGATGTGGGCATGGGTATTGGTATGATCGTGATCGGGCTGGCCTCTGTGATCATCGGGGAAGTTGTCATCCGGACCAGCAGGATAGTTTATGCCACTTTGGGTGTGATTGTGGGCTCGATCATCTACCGCATGGCGATTGCCGTCGCCCTCCAGTTGGGTTTTGCCCCCACCGACCTGAAGGTGGTCACCGCGGTTCTGGTTATCCTGGCGCTTGGCGCTCCTTCACTAAGAAGGTTTATGATCCAGGATGAGTTTGCCGAACGGCTGATGGAAGGAGGCGCCACGGATGCTGAAGCTTAAAAATATCCACAAGATCTTTAATTACGGCCGGATTAATGAAAACCACGCTTTAAAAGATATTAACCTTATTGTACCCAAAGGGGATTTTGTCACCATCATCGGGAGTAATGGCGCTGGGAAATCCACCCTCCTGAACCTGGTGGCCGGGACCTATTTCCCGGAATCGGGCACTGTGGAGATTAATGGGCAGGATATGACCAACTGGCCGGTGCATAAAAGAGCCCATCTGGTCGGAAGGGTTTTTCAGGACCCCCTGAAAGGGACGGCGGCAGAAATGACGATTGAGGAAAATCTCTCCCTGGCTGTAAAACGCGGGGAGCGGCGAGGGCTCAGACTGGGCTTGAACAAGAAGCGAAGAGAAGAATTCCAAGGGCTCCTGGCCTTACTGGAGTTGGGGCTGGAAAACCGCTTGGAGGATCCGGTAAAGCTGCTCTCCGGCGGCCAGCGGCAGGCCCTTACGTTGCTCATGGCTACTCTGGGGGATCCGGAGATTCTCCTGTTGGATGAGTACACAGCCAATCTTGACCCCAAAACCGCCGTGCAGATCCTTGAGATAACCGGGAGAGTTGTTGAACAGGGTAAATTGACGGTATTGATGGTTACCCATGACCTGAAACAAGCCCTGGAAATGGGCAACAGGACGATCATGATGGATCAGGGCCGCATAATACTGGATCTCAAAGGGGAGGAGAGGGAGAAAACTACCGTCAACAGCCTGCTGGAGAAGTTCAGCGAGAAAAGCGGCCGTGAATTGACTAACGACCGGATGTTGTTACAACGGTGAGAATCTTGTATAACGTTAAGCGATAGGAAGCAGGGCCTCCGGGTCCTGTTTTTTATATTAAATATTACGCCTTATGCTGCCCTGCAGAAGTTATCAACAGATTATACATATTATTAACATATAAGGAATTTTTTAATTTACATAGAATAAAATGGCAAAATAGGAGAGCGGCTCCGGTTTGGGCCGGGAGAATAATGAGAATCGGCATCAGCACCGGAAGCTATCGCATTAATAGAACGGTTTGCCGCATAGAGTCGCGGCAGTTCTAGAATAGATCCTTTATGCCCTCGAACTCTTTTTCCAGTTTTTTCTTTAACTTTTCTTCTTCAGCTTTTAATTTTTCTTCTTCAGCCTTGATCTTCTTCTGCAACTCGCTTTCCAATTCTTTTTTCATCGCATCCAACTCTGCTTCCAACTCTTTTTTCTTCGTTTCCAACTCTGCCTTCTTGGCTTCCAACTTCTGTTTTTCAAGATCGATCATCTTCTGAAATTCTGTGAGTTTGGCGGCGATTGCCTCTTCATAACTGGCTTTAAGGGCATCTAAAGATCTTTCCGCTTCGCGCAGCCTGGCATCGACCTCAGCCCTTAATTCCCGGGTGAAGCCGGTTACTTTTTCACCGATGGTTGCCTGCAAACGCTCGGAGATCATCCGGTTGAGGTTTGAGGAGATTTTCATTTCCAACCCGTCATTTACCTGCTCCAATTGGCAGTCAATGGTGACTTGGTCTATACCGGCAAGGGTCTTACGGACAATTTCGGCGATGAGATCGTCCGGTTCGGGTTTGCCGCTGAAGTCTGCTTTGATCTGGCCGGCGGTAAACAAAGCCTTTAACTGCATGCGTTCAGGGATAATTTTCACTGTGGCGTCGATCCCGGCCTTACCGGCAAGGATCTTCGAGGGCAGGTATTCGCTGCCACCCAAGTCCAGCCCGGGTAAGGGCAGGCCTTGCAGCGTAAGTTCTATCGTATCCTGGAACTCCGGGGTGACATGGTTGAACTCGCCGTTGAGCCTGAATAAAATCTGACTGGGAGTTTGCGCGAAAAGGGCGGCGGTCAGCGGCAGGCCGTAAACCGGGGGTTCGCTGGCGATACCGGTAATAACGCCGCTGGCGTAGAACCCGTCCAGAGCAGAACCGGGGGTCCCTTTCCCGGAAACGGCGATTTTTTTGATTAGAAAACGGGGATAGGTTTTTCTACCCGGGAAAACAATATCTTGCCCGTCGCGGGAGGGTTTTGCCTTTGGGGGCTTGTCTACCCTTGCCGGAAGGTGCTTTTGGATAAAGGCGGCGGTATCAAGGATAAAAACGGCCGTATTGTAAATGGCCTTCCCCAGCAGGGCTTCGGCATAATTGATCCTCCCGATGTCAGGCAGTTTTGCCAAGGCCAACAAGGCCTGGTAGTCGGCTTCCGCTTCTTCTTGCAAACCCTTGATCATACCGGCCAGGGCTTGAGTATCCTTTTTAAACCGGTCGTTGGCGGAGTCCAGCCCGGTTTGGATTTTTTTCGCCGTATCTCCGATCTCCTTAACCACCTTTAATTGCTCGTCAATCTCCTTAAGGTCATTGGGGATTTTTAATTTGCCGATCTTTTCATCCAACCCTTCGATTTCGCCCTTGATTTCGCTGAGTTCCTCCAGGTTGGCATCCCATTTCTCCTTGTAGGCAGTGATCTCCGCCTTGATCCTGGCGGCGGAGAGATCGGTTTTGAACTGGTAAGACCTGGTAATCTTTTTCAGGTCCAGGTTTCCGGCGATGGTCTCCGGTTTAAGGATTGGCATTGTGGCAAGGGCACGGCCCAGTTTAGACTCTTTCTTTTCCTCCGGTTTGGGCGGTTTTTTCCGCACGCGCTCTATCTTCCCGTCAGTCCGGCGTTTCTCATTGAAGACCAGATCCTCAACGACAATCTCGTCAATAACCACTTTCCCTTCGAATAACGGCCCGGGCGCCAGCTTAAAGCTGATCTTATTCGCAGCGATGATATTTCTCCATGTATCGGCAGGATTGGCAATCTGGATCCTCTCCATTTGGACCCACATATTTAAGGGGTTGAGACGGAACCCTACAATCTCAACTTTGGCGCCGGTAATCGCTTGCAACATGTTTTCAAGGCCCCGGGCAATAATGGTATTGCCCCAAAAGATAAAGATAAGGACGGTAATTACCAGAAAACCAATGAGGATATGTATGGCTTTATTTCTCATCTCCGGTTCACCTTCTTCCTGTTCTAAGAGATTTTAACCCTTTGGTACATCTGAAAGAGTTTATTGGCTTTAATGATCTGCATGATCTTGAACCTGCTTACCTTATCCGCCATTTTCCCGCGGTAAAGAATGACAATTTGCTTGAAGACCCAATAGACCGGGAAAAAGATGGTCAGCGACGCCACCAGGCTGCCCAGGACCACGGTATTGTAAAACCTGGTCAAGGGAGCAATGGGGATATTATAAAGATATGTCCAGAATGGTTGCAAAAATTCTATTTTTACCAGCAAAAAATAACCCAGGCTGTGGAAGAGGGGGTCAAGAAAATGGGCAAAACAACTGAAGAGAAAGATGGCGAAAAACGCCGCGGGAATGCTTACGTTACCGATTAAAATCAGGATAAAGACGATCAGGTTGTGGAGGGCCCGGGACGGGGTCAAACCGATAATGGTCCCCAAAGCGAAACCCATGGCGATGTTATGCGGCTCTCCCTTGGATTGCAGGGCTTTTATAAATTTAAAGAGAAAGTTTAAGAACAATTTTCGTTCCCCCTTGCTTCAACAAAATAACAGACCCACCAGATTGTTACGATAGAACAATTCAAGCTCAAGAACGGGTTTCCTGCTAGAATAATTATCGGATTTCCCTTGTTATGAGGGGATGAAACATGAGGAAATAAAAAAAGAGCACCCCTCTGCGAAAATCCATGTATTCGCAGGGGAGGTGCTCCCGGTTATTTCTTCTTTTGAAGGTCTTTGGCCAATTTTTTTATTTCCGCCAATGGTTTTGACTTGGTCGGCTCATTTAAGCAGGATCTTTTCCCGCTATAATTCTTAATGAAGCCCAGGGCCAAATGCCATCACCTCTCTTGGTGAGTAGCATTCCTTGCTTTCTTTATTTTATTCCACAACACGGGAGGGCGTGCTTCTGCCGTTTGCTGAAGGGTTTTTGCCTGTTTTTTCAGAGAAGTGTTTTTCAGCAAAGAAGCCTCTTTTTCCCGCTCCAGTTCCCTGATTAATTCGTGGGCGATCTCTTTCGTTTCTCTGATATACGATGGAACTTTGGGACTGCGAAAGTCGACGGTTTGTCCTTTTTTTACGGTGATCATAATATCACACCCTTTAGTTTCGTAAATCCGCGTTACATTCCACTTCAATTATATAGAATTAGCGATTAATTTGCAAATTTTATCGAAACTGCCAGATTTTTAGAATTTCCCCACCTGTTTGCGGAGAAAACTAGAATTCCTGACACCGGATCGCCCAATGGATGATGGTGGCAATCGCAACAAAGAGCGAACAGGCGGCGCATATTTCCGCATCCGAGATTTCATAGTTTTCACGGGTGGTATCTATTATTATTGCCGTACTCAGGTCTTCCAACCCGGGGATGATCCCGATCCCGACCGTCTTTTTTTCGATTGTCGTCAGGGGCCTGTTTTCCAGGGCCAACGGCCGGACATAGGCGGTTAATTTCTCTCCAAGCTCCAAAAATCCTCTCCTATTCAAGGGAAGAACGTAAATCCTTACCCGCGGATGTTTATAGTAAGATTTTATTAAGATATCCCTGACTAAATTCCGGATCATCTCAGCCGGGCTCTCCGCTTTGATGATATTCTCCTCGAAGGGTTTGAGGAGAAAATCGAAGATATTCCGGTTTAGTTCCACAATCAAATCCATTTGCCTGTCTGCTTTATCCGCATTTTCCTCAATTTTTTTTGCTTTTTCCGTGTATTCGCTGTATATTTCCACCCCCAGGAGTTTGGCGCCATACTTGGAAATTCTTTCGGAGTTGATGATTCCACAAGCTATAACGGTTAGTAGATAGAAGATTAAAAATTTGATCAAGACATTAACCAGAAAAACCAGTTCTGGATTTAACAGCGCAGAAGGGTGAAATTGCCCGGGAACAAAAGGCTCGAATAAAAGCCGGTAAGAACTGATTAATGAGAAGGCTAAGGCCAGAAGACAGACGCTTAAGGTTATGATCTTGATTTTATTCCGGATTTTCTTGATGATAAAGATAAATATGATTACTGTCAGGAGAATAGTACCGGCTATAAGGTAAACCATCACGCATCCCCCCTGAAGGCGAAAGCGGGATTAGCCGTTCTTTGATGCACCCTTTGGTGAGCAGGAGAAAAACCGGCGGATCTGTATGCCTATTATATCATGAATGGAAATAAATGTATATAGCTTGTACCTTTTTGCCAAAAACACGAAAAGACAAGTTTCGCGCTGTCCTGCGCTCAACTTGTCTTTCCAAAATAAGAGGATAGCCGGATCCTAATAACGTAACGCGCGTATGCGCGCTACAAACTTTATTCAACGTGGAAGGGAAAGCGTTCAAAGCAGATCATTACAGTGTCGTACTCTGGATCCATCTCTTCTATTTCATGGAATCCGGAAGAGTCGGCGATAAGGAGTACCCGGCGGTCATCAGATCTCCTCCTTCCTTCTAACAGAAATTCCCCATTGCCCAGGGCAATGAAGGATTTTTCGTGATGGGGTGGACTGGAAAAATAATAATCGGATGTCCTCTGGTATGGTTCAAATTCGCCTCTTACCGGATGGAAACGGACAATACTCGGCTCGCCAGTTTTATCTTTACCGAAAAGATAAAGCTCATTGTCGGTATGATCGTAATCATAAATATTCGTAAAATGACTAAAAAGATTAAAACAACTGGGGATCTCCCGTGAATCGCTGGGGTTATAGACTTCAGTCATTTGTTTGATTAAAGAACCATTATATATATAAAACACATGGCCTTGCAAATTAACCTCATGGTGG